>Ga0209284_10000021_pt1 | contig 183740 bp, 168 predicted proteins | sample FRY03_FD_187211 | JGI IMG/M metagenome (GOLD analysis project Ga0209284, IMG submission 187211) | Freshwater microbial communities from Lake Fryxell liftoff mats and glacier meltwater in Antarctica - FRY-03 (SPAdes) (version 2) | ecosystem: Environmental > Aquatic > Freshwater > Ice > Glacier...
TAGGGGCAAGTTCTTTTGCTCTCGGTCGAGTTACTGCCGACGACAGTTCTGATTTGGGCGACCACCCCGCACTCGCGCAACGCGAAATGAGAGAACGCGGTCATCAAGGTGGAATGAGAGAACGCGGCCAGCAAGGTGGAATGAGAGAACGCGGCCACCACGGCGGACCCGGCCAATCTACGCCGAGCACTACCGCTCCAGTTGTTCCCGAAAATTAAAACCGGAAATTAAAACCGGAAATTAAAACCGGAAATTAAAACCGGAAATTGGAAGATCAGGGCTGATTAGCGGCAATCCACCGCGCGAGCGGCGGGCTACTTTCTAAACTCGTAATTAACGCGTAGCGCATCGTCGAACTGGGATTGCACACCACGTGCCAAAGACGCTGCGTGTCTACCATCACGCGTGCGTTGCGGTGAAACGGAATGTGTACTTCGGTACTCGGATCGGGCAGACCGTCGGCCCCTTGTTCCATAAGAATCATGAAAGCGCCGGGGTTGTCGGTGAGCTCTATCCACTGCCGCACTACCCACCCATCACCGTCAGGATTAAATCTATTGTTGTCGTCGCGATGTATTTGGCGGAGCGCTTCTTCGTACGACTGGGGAGCCAGACGAATAACTCTTACCCGTCCGAAATCGGCTCCGACCGATTTCACGTGGGCTACCAAACTTGGGCAGCCCTCGGCGTTACTGGTCCATTTACCTGCTTTATCGGGGCGTTCGACGCCGGGTTTCCAAAAGCCTCGACAATCCAAGTTCCCGTCGGCGGTGGCGATGGGTGCGAAGTTGGTATCACCACCGCTTTTCCAGTCCATGTATTCCAAGTCCATGAATTCTTCTTCAGGAATAGATGGTTCAAGATCGTTGAGCACGGCGTAACCCGTCTCGCTAAGCGCCTCAACGCGATAGTGCGGAGTATCAAGCAAAATGTCGCTCGACCAGTGGGGAGCGGTCAGGTAATCGCTGATTTCGATCACAACGAAAGTATACAAACATCACGCGCAAAAGTGGCGCATTGGCGCATTTTGGGTTAAGGGTGCCCGTAGGAGTTGCTACGAGATTTCAATTAAAAATTAAGGTCGCCCGTAGCGCTACCAAGTGAACCAGTTTTTTTCCAACTCGACCGAAGGTTGCGAGCGATTAACGACTGGTGCACTTCATCAGCACCGTCAACCAGCCGTGCCGCGCGTGCATGGCGCAGCATTTTTTCTAGTGGAGTATCGGTGGAATAGCCCAACGCGCCGTGGACTTGTATTGCTCGGTCCACGACTCGCCAGAGTGTGTTGGCAACATGGTGTTTAGCAAAACTTACCTCTTGGCGGAACGGCAGATCGTTTTCGATTTTGTAGGCCGCGTGCAACACCATCAACTTGGCCGAGTAGAGCTCCATGGCGGAATCCGCCATCATCCACTGGATGGCTTGCTTATCGGCGAGCGGCGCGCCGTGGAGTTGGCGAGTTTCGGCTCGTGCCATCAGCAATTCGAGGGCAGTTTCGATTTGGGCAATCCACCGCATGCAGTGAGCGAGACGGGCGGGACCGAGTCGCGCCTGACCAAGTAGATGGCCGTTCCCGCGTCCACCGAGAACATTTTCTGCGGGTACTCGCAGATCGGTAATACGAATTTCGCAGTGGTTATGCGCGCCGGCCATGGTGTCGATGTCGCGCACGACTTCCCATCCCTCGGCGGGAAGGTCAACCAAGAAAGCGGTGTTCGATGCTTGTGGTGGGTCGGCGTCGGGATCGGTTTTAGCAATCAAGATCGCGAACCCCGCACCGCGTGCACCTGAGATGTACCACTTGTGTCCGTTGATCAACCAGTCGCCATCGGATTGTTCGACTGCGAAAGTTTGGATCCCAGTGGGATCCGAACCCGACACTTCGGGTTCGGTCATGGCGAAACATGAGCGCACCCGTCCTTCGAGTAGCGGGCGTAAGTAGCGTTCTTTTTGGTCAGGAGTGGCGTGGTGCAAAAGTGTGTGCTGATTACCTTCGTCGGGCGCTTGGGCATTGAGAATAAATGGCCCGAAGTTGGTGCGCGCGGCCTCGGCCGATACGAACGCCATCGCGGTCGGTCCTAACCCGAGGCCACCCCACTCGACCGGCATATGCGGTAGCCAAATTTCCCACTCCTTAGCTTTTTGTCGCAACTCGATAATCATGGCGACCACATCGCGTCGCTCGGGTTCGCCGTTGGTGGCATTGGCGTAAAGCTTTTCTTCGGCCGGCCGAACTTCAGAATCTATGAACTCTCTTACTCGTAGCCGAACGGCCTCCACATCATCGGGCAGGGTAAAATCGATACTCATGCGGCTGAGCCTATCTAGGTTCGTCGGCTCTTTGTTTGGGGATCGCCCTAATCAAGAAGCGTCCATAAGCACCGGACCCAGTGAATACGCCTCGGCGCCAACGCTGAGGTTTTCCCCTTGACCCGCTGGTGCTCTAGTCTTTTCGACTCAGGCCCGCGGTCTGGGTCAGACTTCACTAATAGTAATTACTAGCCGTCAAACCGACCTCAGGAGTGCCATGAATATCGCCGTCTGCGTCAAGCAGATCCCCGACCCGGCTGTACCGGGCGAACTTAATCCCGAAACCTCTGCGCTCAAGCGAGAGGGAAAACTAATTCTCGACGACTCCGACAGCTACGGAGTCGAGATGGCATTGCAGTTAGTAACTGCCTCCGGTGGTGGCGAAGTAACTCTCGTGTCGATGGCGCCGGGAAATGAAACTTCTGGTTTACGCACCGCGCTGGCTATGGGTGCGGCTAAGGCCATTTTGGTTTCCGATCCCGCACTAGCGGGCAGCGATGCTCTTACTACGGCCAAGGTATTGGCTAAGTCGGTTGAGCGTGCCGGCGATATTGATCTTGTGCTTACGGCAACCGAATCAACCGACGGTTACACCGGAACCATTCCGGCGCAAGTGGCCGAAGTGCTCGGTTGGCCTTCACTCACATTTGCCAAAAGCGTGACCATCGCTGATGGAAAAGTAAAAATTCAGCGGCAAACTGAAGCCGGCTTCGACGATGTCGAAGCTCCGCTTCCGGCCGTGGTGAGTGTTACCGCCGGCGTAGTCGAACCGCGCTATCCATCGTTCAAGGGAATTATGGAAGCCAAGAAAAAGCCGGTCGATGAAGTGACCGCAGCCGATCTTGGTCTTAATGCCGATCAAGTGGGCTGGGCCGGTGCCAATCAAGAAATCATTGAAGTACGGGCCGCTCCCGCACGCGAATCAGGCGAGAAAATCGAAGATGACGGCGATTCGCACGAGCGAGTAATCACTTTCCTTGAAGGTCTGAAAATTATCTAGCAAGAAAATAATTAATCAACACTATTTATCAAAGACGGGGTAATCATTATGAGCGTAGGAAAAGTTTGGGTTTACGCCGAAAATGAAGGCGACAAGCCAGCAACGAGCACTCTCGAGTTGCTTACCAAAGCACGCGAGGTAGCTACCACTGTGGAGTGTGTTTATGTCGGTGACAACGCCGACGCGCTTGCGGCCACGCTGGGTGAGTACGGAGCGACAAAAGTTCACGCGGTTTCCGCCGGCGACACCCTGCCGGGAATTATTGGCGCGGCCGCGCTCGTCGATTTGGTCGCAGCCGAAGCACCCGACTTAATCCTTTTCGCCCAAACCTACGATGCTCGCGATGCCGTGGCTCGGTTGTCGGTCCGACTCGACCGTACGGTGCTTACCAACGGTGGCGAATTGCGGGTTGACGGTGATCGAGTAATCGTCGGTACGGCAATTTTTGGTGGTAACACCATCGTTGATACCGCCTTCACCGGTGCGAAGCCTTATCTCGCCATGATCCGGCCCAAGTCATTTGCCGCGGAACCCGCCAGTGGCGGACCGGCGGAAGTAGCCGCGGTGGCTACCCCCGATGCCGGCCGCGCCAGCGAAGCCAAAGTGCTGGAGCGTCATGTTGAAGAACGCGAAGGTCCCAAACTCGAAGAAGCCGCCATCGTGGTTTCGGGGGGACGCGGTATTGGTTCCGCCGAAGCCTACGGTCCGTTGGTCGACGATTTGGCCAAGTTGCTTCAGGGTGCTTCGGGCGCGTCGCGAGCCATCGTCGACGCCGGTTGGGTTCCTTATTCCAAGCAGGTCGGTCAGACCGGTAAAACGGTTAAACCCAAGCTCTACATTGCGCTCGGTATCTCGGGAGCCACTCAGCATTTGGTGGGCATGAAGGGATCTGATGTAATTCTGGCCATTAACAAAGACGGCGAGGCACCGATCTTTTCGGTCGCTGACCTCGGAATTGTGGGCGATGTACACAAAGTGGTGCCGAAATTAATTGAGGCCATCAAGGCTCACGGTTAATCGCTAGCAATCCGGCCCACCCGCCCGGACGGTCGGGCGGTCGGATCAATAGGGGAAAGGTCGAGATGGAATTAGAAATCCGAACCTTAACCGTTGACGAAAGACCGGCCGCCGGAGCAGTGGCGGGGCGCGCGTTGTCAAATGGACCGATGTTTCGCTGGATCGCGGGCGCCGATAACATTGCTCGGTTTGGCAGAAGCATGGATATGTTCGTCGGTTTTGTACCCGCCCTAGTTGGGCCGCAAATTGGCGCGTTCATCGGCCCGCACTTAGTAGGAGTGTGCGGAATCGCCCCACCCGACGCTTGTCTGGGCTCGCTTGCTCCTGACGAAATGCGTATTCCCCCCGAAGTAATCGGTCCGCCGGGCGATCCGTCTCGTGAAAATTTTGCGTGGTCGTTCCTTTGTAACCATGACCTTGATGAACGTCATTGGCATTTAGGGCCGGTTGCGGTTGAGCACGAGTTGCAAGGCTCAGGGATTGGTTCGGCCATGTTGCAATTGGTGTGCACGCGCATGGATGCCGAAGGGGAAGTGGCTTGGCTAGAAACCGATAAGCCCGACAATGTGGCGTTCTATCGCCGTCACGGCTTTGCGGTGGTTGAAGAAATGACGGTTCCCTCGGCTGAAGATGGATTCACTAATTGGTTTATGCGTCGCGATCCTAAATAGTTAGCGGGTTGATCCGGTTACTAGTCGGCTAGGTCAACAATTACCGGAGCATGGTCCGACGGCTGCTGACCTTTACGCGCGTTGCGATCGATAACCGAACCCGTAACTTTTTCTGCTACCGACTTACTCGCTAGCACTAAATCGATTCGCATACCGTGATGTTTATGAAAATCACCGCCGCGGTAATCCCAAAAAGAATAGAGCTGATCTTCTTGGTGAAATTGACGAAAAGTATCGATTAGACCCCAGTCTTCTAATGCCGCAATAGTTTCTCGTTCCGGTTTAGTTACATGCGTGGAGTCCTTAAATGCTTTCATCGACCATACATCGCGATCTTCAGGTGCTACATTAAAGTCACCGACCACAACTACCGAGTCTTGGGGAGAACTGGTTGCGGCGAGCCAAGTCCGCAGTTGTTTTAGCCATAGAAGTTTTCGGTCGTAAAACTCGCTAGGAACTTCGCGACCGTTAGGAACATAAACATTGACTACGCGCAAGCCGCCACAAGTAGCCGCTATTAGTCGAGCATCACCTTCGTAGGGGTCTTCTAGATCGCCAAATCCCGAACTGACTTCACTAATTCCTACGCGCGAGATGATGGCTACGCCGTTCCAGCGGCCCTGGCCGTGATGAACCGCTTCGTAACCTAGAGCGGCGAAAGCGTCCGTCGGGAACGCCTCGTCGGTCATCTTGGTTTCTTGTACGCAAAGAATGTCGGGCTGGGCGTAATTGATCCACTCTTCTACTCGGGGGAGCCGAGCTTTTAACGAGTTGACATTCCAGGTAACGATGCGAGTCATGGTCCTTCAAGGTAGCGGGGATTGGCGACTTCCAGTTTGGCCCGCACTAGATCACAAACTATTTTTTTCGCCCCGTCGTCGGAGTTTCCTAGATCGCCGGCTCGGATTCGTTGAGCCAGTGCGGTAATCAGATTCGCGGGCGATCCCGTGGTGCCCAGCAGGTCGGCTAAGCGTTGTAATGCCGGCTCATCAATACTGGCGCCCAGTACCAACTCCCGTTCCACAATGCTCAGCGCGTTAACGGCGACCCGAGCATGAAACGCCAAGCGCTCGTCAGTAGCCGACTGAACATCGCGTTCAATAAATTCTCTCACTGCTTCTAATAATTCGGCCGCGTGCGGACGATCGTGGAGCGATCCGGTTGTGCTCGGAGTCGGCTCGGCTGGTTCGAGCATGGCGATTTCGTCGGGCGCAATAGTGCGTAGTAAGTCCCATTCGGTTTCGGCGATACGGCGTCCAAGAGTAGCCAGTTCAACCGATCGCACCCGGCCGCTTAAATGGGTAAAAGCTTGCATTTCGCATATGACACCCCACTTGAGCGTGCCTAAAACTTCCCAAAAAAACATTCGTTCTGCGTCAACCTTTTCTCCACCTGCTTTGGTGTAAGCCTCAATCAATTGTTCGCGTGTACCAAAACCGCCCACGGGTTGATCGACCACACCAAAACGCCACGACCGCACGCAACACCAGCCCAAATCTTCTATCGGGTCGCCGAGATGACTGAGTTCCCAATCGAGCACCGCGCGCAACCCTTCGGGGCCTACTACCAGATTGCCATTACGAAAGTCACCGTGAACCAAACGATGTTCTGCTGGCTGAGGAAGATGATCATTAAGCCAACGCAATCCGAGTTCGAAAGCGGGATGCGGTTCGCCCAATGCGTCAAGCAGGTCTCGGTACTGCACGAGTTGTTCTTGAGGTTCAAGAACTGGAAGAACGGGAAGACTTCCAACATCTAGTTGATGAATCAAAGCTGCTTGGGTACCAAATTGTTTGGTTAGTTCCTTACGGGCAGTTTGATATTCGTCATCGCGCAAGATTTTTCTGGGAATAGTTTCACCCGCAATACGGTCCATGATGAAACCGGCTCCCAATTTCGCGTCTTCCGGTAACAGAAATTGAACAGTCGGTACCGCCACTCCGCCAGCGGCGGCGGCCTTTAACAGTTCGTATTCCGTCGTGCGGTCCGCACTATTACCGATTGCGCCAGGATCGCGGCGCAGCACTAATTCGTGGCGAGTACCATCGGCCTCAACTACGTCAAACGACCAAGTTTCGCGCGACGCTCCGCCCGATAATCGATGGAGATCGGCAATCAGTACCGAATCGCCAAAATGGTGGTCGATAATCGGCTGTAACCGTTCTTCCGTAATCACTTGATTGCCGTCGGTTGGTTTGTCGGGCTTCACGATCCCGCCTTTATGGGTAGTGTCGGTTGAATCACGGTGCGCCTTACCGAAAGGCTAGTAGTGGCAACAGCCTCTTCGGGAGTGCCTAAAGAAGCCGGCAAGTCAACCGGCAATACCTACCGGCACGCCATCAACAATTTGGTCGAGGTATTCCGATAACCCCGACCCAATACGCCCGTCCGAACTCCACTGAGTCATTCCTTCCGAAATGCGCGTAATCAACTGCTCGCCCTCAGGAGTAGTGCGCCGATTTCGTAGCGGGATGAGCGCCATGACCGTACCTTCGATTTCGTGCACAGTATCGCCGGCCCGTCCCGACGCCCGAATTTTTTGGTGGTAAAAGTCGCCATCGCTCCAGTCGGTTTCAATTTTTATATCGCTCAGCACTTCGTAAGTTCCGTTAGCAAACCACACCCCAAATATTTTGCGCCCACCGTCGCGACTGGCGATTATCGATAACACGAATCCAGCATCGTCATCGAAGTTTCCGGTGAGCCAGCGATACCAAAACGGTGATTGCCAAAAGCGGGGTCCCCACGAATGGTCGCGTAGGCCAACGCCATCAACTACCCATTCTTCGTCGCCCACTCGAACCGTTCCTCTACCACCAATATGTTGTTCGTAGTGGCCGCGAGCAAAACCTTGCTCAGCTTTTTCTTCAATTGGCGATCCGTCTTCATTGACCGGCTCACCACCGAGCATGGGAGAGAGACCGCGATAATCGAGTTCGACCGAGCAATCAACCCACGGGTTTTGAGTAAACGCGGTGCGGGGATCGGCCATCTCCAGCGGTCGCTCCAGTACGCAAATCTTTCCGTTATAAGAGGCGCGTAAAGCGCGGAACGGTTCGATTACATCAAAGCGCATGCCACCCGCGTCAAAAGCATCGTTATTGGTTATCTCGGGGCGGTGATAGGTGAACGCCACGCGACCATCAGGCAAATAGAGGCAAGTGGTCATTTCGGCGTAGCCCTCGTTAGCCCGATTACCGAGCCGTAAAAATCCCCCAATTTTTTCTTGGGCGTCGTAGAAGTTGAAGTACATGCTTTCGTTGAAGTTGGAAGCATCTTCCAACGGATGCATATATTCATCGGACGGGTCCAATCGCAATCGCATATTTCTGACCCTAGGCGAATCGTCTAGGTTCAGAGGCGCCACTACTAAAGGAGATTTAAAATGGCCGGACCACTCACCGGAGTAAAAGTGCTCGAACTGGCCGGAATTGGACCCGGACCGTTCGCGGCCATGCTGCTAGCCGATATGGGTGCCGATGTGGTGCGAGTCCATCGCTCGCAGTCAGTAGAAAATGGATTCGATCCGGGCGGAATTCCGGTCATGGATCGCAACCGGCGTTCGATCGGCGTCGACCTTAAAAATCCGGCGGGAGTGGAAACGATTTTACGATTAGTTGAATCAGCCGACGGAATTATTGAGGGATTTCGGCCCGGGGTTACCGAACGGCTTGGTGTTGGCCCCGATGTTTGTTTAGCGCGTAACCCGCGCTTGGTCTACGGTCGGATGACCGGATGGGGTCAAGACGGTCCGTTGGCCCAAGCTGCCGGTCACGACATCAACTACATCGCGTTAGCGGGCGCGTTGGCGCACTTGGGTCGCGTCGGTCAAAAGCCAACTCCACCCATCAACCTCATCGGAGATTTTGGTGGTGGTGGGATGTTCTTAGCCTTCGGAATGGTCTGCGCCATGCTCGAAGCGCGAACTTCGGGATCAGGTCAGGTCGTCGACGCGGCCATGGTCGATGGCGCGGCGGTCTTGATGTCGTTCGTGTGGGGAATGCGCGCGTACGGCGCGTTTAGTGAAACTCGTGGCACCAATCTGCTCGATACCGGAGCACCTCATTACGACACCTACGAAACCTCCGACGGTGAATTCATTGCCCTCGGCGCGCTTGAGGCACAGTTCTACGCTGAGTTTCTAGAAAAATCTGGGTTGGTTAGCGAGGATTTGCCACCCGTTACCGATCAGTCGGCGTGGCCAGTCTTGCGCGAACGCTTTACCGAATTGTTCTTGAGTCGTACTTGCGCCGAATGGTGCGAAATATTCGAAGGCAGTGATGCGTGTTTCGCGCCAGTGTTACCGATGAGCGAAGTGGCTAGTCACCCCCATATTGCTGAGCGGGGAACCATCGTTGAGTTCGACGGGTTATTACAACCGGCGCCCGCCCCGCGGTTCTCGCGCACTCCCGGCGAGATTCGTTTCGCGGCCGCCACTCCCGGTCAACATACCGATGAGGTATTGGTGGAGTGGGGGATTCCCGCGACGGAAGTAGCAGAATTACGCGCCGGTGGTGCGGTTCGCTGACCCATCTATTTCTACAAATAGTTGGGGGGCGGCATTTTTTAACTCGTCTAGGCGCTGTTCAATTTGATCGGCGGTAGCGGCAGTAATCGTTATGTGACCCATCTTGCGACCAGCGCGGGGTGTCTTTTGATAATCGTGTTGGTAAGTGTTTGCGACTGTCGCTACCGCGGCCTTATCTGGCATCTCCCCTAAGCAGTTCACCATCGCGGAATATCCTTCAGCCGCCGCTAGTCCTAACGGTTCACCCAATATCGCTCGTAGATGGTTTTCGAACTGGCTGCAGGTCGCCCCTTCAATTGTCCAGTGTCCTGAATTATGAACTCGGGGGGCTAACTCGTTAACAATTAACTTGCCGGCCGTTTCGAATAACTCAATAGCTAAAACTCCTACATAATCAAGGGTCCCGAATATTCTTTCGGCGTAATCTTGAGCTTGATTTTGCTGCTCGCCAGATATCCCCAACGCCGGCGCGCGCGTGATCCGTAGTACACCATCGTGGTGCAGATTTTCTACCAACGGATAAAATTGCGTCTCGCCCGTTAGCGACCGTACTGCGATTAGCGACAACTCTCGAATAAACGGAATGTATTGCTCTACCACCAAGGCAGTGCCCGCGAATTCTTTTATTGCGTTGTCGGTATCATCGGCCGAAGTAATTCGCGTTTGACCTTTGCCGTCGTAACCACCGAATTGAGTTTTAAGTAGCGCGGGTAAACCGACAGCGGGTAGGGCTGCTGACAGTTCGGCTCTACTTCTCACTCCCGCGAATTCAGCCACCGGGATTTCGAGATCGCGTAGTGTTTGTTTTTCTAGTAGTCGGTCACGAGTTACTTCGAGCGCGCGTACATTGGGCCGCACTGGCAACTGCGCCTCAATCGACCGGATTGCCGCGGGATCGACCCCTTCCCACTCGTAGGTCAATACGTCAGCCGCGTGGGCCACGCGAGCAACCGCTTCGGCATCGTCGAGCGCGCCCACAACCAATTCGCCGACCGCGCGCGCGGGCGCTTCCGCGGTGGGGTCGAGAAATCGACACTCCACCCCCAGATCGACTCCGGCAAAACCCAGCATGCGCCCAAGTTGACCCCCACCTACCACCGCTACGAGTCGGGTCGAATGGGGCGAGGAGGAGTTAATGGTCATGCTGCTGGTTTAGTGCATGGCGGAGTCATTAATAATGAATTTACCGACTCCGCCCAGTACTATGGGACTTGCGACAACGTGGTCGCCTTACGTTGAGCCGGTGAATCAGGAAATTTATCCTGAACGCCACTATTGCTCCGAGGCGACGATCTCGCCTTTTGGCATCGAAGGAGAGTAAGTGTCGGTAATTGGTGACCCCAGCAAACTGAGCGCGAGTAGACAGTCGGCCATAACTCCGGCGCGCCGTCGGCCCGACTTTGGTGCTTGTGGAATTGGTTTGGTAGCCGCTGAATCGGGCCAAGCCAGCCGTGAAATAATTGATCTCGCGCTTGCTGGACTCGGTTGCTTGCGACACCGGGCTGCTCTCGCGGCCGACGGCCGTTCAGCTGACGGTGCGGGCATCTTGGTGCCCTTGCCGCGCAATTTCTTCGCGCGCATTGTTACCGAAATGACTGGTGCGAGTCCCGAACCCGATCAACTGGGCGTGGCGTTCGGATTCTTCGACCGTCATAATTCTGACGCGCGCAGCATCGCTCGGGCTGCGTTTGCGGCCGCGTGTAAAGCCGAAGAAGTCGATCTACTCGGCTGGCGCACGGTTCCGACTGACGATGCTCAACTAGGTGAGGCGGCTCTTGCGGAGGCGCCCGCATTTGAGCAAGCGATATTTTCCGCGTCGGGCGATGACGCAGAAGCGCGCGCCTTTCGAATTCGTCGGCGCACCGAGATGGCGTGTCGTGAAGCTGATGTTCGTGCCTATTTTGCCAGTTGTTCATTTTCACTGGTTACTTATAAAGCTCTAGTGGTGAGTGATCGGCTAACTGATTTTTATCCCGACTTAGCCGAACCCGACTTTGTCGCGCACCACGCGGTTTTTCACAGTCGTTTTTCTACTAATACCGCTCCCGCGTGGGAACGGGCTCAACCATTTCGTCATATTTGTCATAACGGTGAAATCAACACGGTCGATGGCAACGAACGGCGTATGCTCGCGCGCGGAATTTTAGGCACTGAAGCGGCTGGTCTCGGCACCGAAGAAATATTTCGTCCGGTATTAGATAAATACGACTCCGATTCTGGAAAACTCGATTCCGCTATTGAATTATTAATGCGCGGCGGACGCGATATCCGCCACACCATTTCTATGCTTATTCCCGAAGCGTGGGAGACCCGCCGTGATCTCGACCCCGATGTACGCGACTACTTCACCTACCATGCCGCCCTCGCCGAACCGTGGGACGGACCGGCAGGATTGATCTTTACTGACGGTAAGCGAGTGGGTGCCGCACTAGATCGTAACGGTCTGCGTCCGTTGCGCTGGCAGCGCACCGCCGACGGAATTGTCGTTTGTTGCTCAGAAGCAGGCGCGGTTCCTCTTGCCAATCACGGATCAATCAAACGCGGCCGCTTGGGTCCAGGAGAAATGCTTTGCGTTGATCCCGACTCGCCCGGCTCAATTTGGCAGGACGACACTTTTATTAAGGCCACACTTGCCGCCGCCGCGCCTTACGGAGAATGGGTGCGCGATGGTTTGGTCGCTATTTCGTCAGGACGGGCGATCACCACGCCTCCTACCGCGGAAGAAATTCTGGTTAACCAAGTGGCGTTCGGATGCAATAAAGAAGAGATTGCTGTCGTGTTAATTCCAATGACCAACGACGCCAAAGAGCCCACATTTTCTATGGGCGACGACACTCCGTTTGCCGCCGTCGCCACTCAGCCTCGCTTGGTCTTTGGGTTTTTGAAACAACGGTTTGCTCAAGTCAGTAACCCCCCTATCGATCACTTGCGGGAGCGGTTGGTGATGTCACTGCGGATATTTCTTGGTCCGCGCGCACCCTTGCTTTCTTCTGGTCCCGAGGCCGCCCGACTACTCGAACTTCGCACTTTCTTTTTATTTCCTGACCGAGTTTTGGCTCTACTCGACGATCAGAAATCTATTTTCCCGACCGTCATGCTCGACGCGACATTTTCGGTGGCCGATGGCCCAGCGGGTTTGGCTACAGCTATTGCCGATTTAACGGTCGCAGCTGTGAGTGCGGTGCGTTCGGGCGTCGGAATAGTTGTTATTTCTGACGCGGCAATAAGTCCGACCCGTGCTCCCGTTCCTTCGCTGCTTGCGCTAGGAGCCATCCACCACGGCTTAGTTGCGGCCGGAACTCGCGACCGAACCTCGTTGGTCGTCGATAGTGGCGACGCGCGCGACACTCACTCTGTCGCTGCGCTTATTTCGTACGGTGCCGATGCCGTTTGTCCGCGCGTTGCGTTATTGACGGTAGCGTCTATTGCCGACGAAGGACGCTTGGGCGAAACCCACTCGTCCGACGCTCAAGAAAAGTTTCAGGCCGCTATCGAAGACGGCGTGCTTAAAATTTTGGCCAAAATGGGAATCTGCACCATCGATGGTTATCGCGGCGCTCAAATCTTTGAAGCGCTTGGTCTTGGTCGCGAATTAGTCGATACCTGCCTGCAGGGCACGACTACTACCGTGGGCGGCATTGGTTTCGCGGAGATTGCTACCGATGTGCTCGACCGTCACACTGCCGCCTTCGGAGCCAACCCCGCGCTTACTGAGCCCGGAATTATTCGTTTTCGTAAACGCGGAGGCGAGTATCACGAGAACAACCCTGAGCTAATTGCCGCGCTGCACGCGGCTGTTGGCCTCAATGCCGAAGATGCTGATGATGAAACCGACGACAGCTCGGGTGGCGACGCAATCATCAGCACCGCACTGGTTGGTCGCCTATCGAGCAAGTCGATACGGAAAAAAATTGGCGACAAACTTTCCCGAACTCCCATTGCGCCTCCTGAAGATCAAGGTCGGGTTATTTTCTTCGAAGGAATCGGTAAAAGCGCGTTACCCGATCCTGACCCAGTGGATAAACAAGCCGCGCATTTGCTTACTGAGGCTATCGAATCGGGTAAATCGGAGTTCTACGAACGGTTTCGAGAATTAGTCCAATCGCGCCCAACCAGTGAACTTCACGATCTGCTCGACTTCGTTCCGCGCGGAGAGCCCATCGCGCTATCGGAAGTTGAACCAGTCGAGGCCATAACTCGACGATTCTCTTCGGGGGCGATGTCGCACGGCTCGCTGTCCGCCGAAGCCCACGAAACTTTGGCTATCGCCATGAACATGGTTGGCGGTAAAAGCAACTGTGGGGAAGGAGGCGAAAACCCAGCACGGTTTCGCACTCGAGGAACTGCTCGCGACCGCAACTCCAAAATAAAACAAATTGCTTCCGGTCGGTTCGGAGTAACTCCGGAGTATTGCGCTTACGCGGACGAACTGAACATAAAAATGGCACAAGGGTCAAAACCCGGCGAAGGTGGTCAGCTGCCCGGCCATAAGGTCAGCGGTGAAATCGCGCTTTTACGCTTTACCCAACCTGGGGTCGGTCTTATCTCGCCGCCTCCGCATCACGACATTTACTCCATCGAAGATCTCGCGCAGTTGATCTACGACCTAAAACAAGTCAACCCGTTGGCCGATGTATCGGTGAAATTAGTAGCGGAAGACAATGTGGGAGTTATCGCGGCAGGAGTAGTTAAAGCGCTGGCCGAAGTAGTGCAAATATCTGGCGCTAACGGAGGTACCGGAGCATCGCCGCTGTCTTCCATCAAGAACGCGGGATTACCTTGGGAACTCGGTCTAGCCGACGCCCAGCGCACACTTATAGAAAACGATCTTCGCTCACGAGTGCGACTCCGCGTTGATGGCGGATTCAAAACTGGACGCGATGTAATGATCGCGGCCTTGTTCGGTGCCGACGAGTTTTCCTTTGGCACAGTGGTGATGCTGGCGGAAGGTTGCATCATGGTGCGAGCCTGTCATCGCGACACCTGTCCTACCGGTATCGCCACTCAACGGCCAGGCCTGCGCGCCAAATTTGCGGGAACTCCCGAAGGGGTGGCGACCTACATGGTCTATGTAGCCGAAGAAGTACGCGGCTTATTGGCGCAACTCGGGTTCCGCAGCCTCGACGAAGCTATTGGAAAAGTTGAATACCTCCAGCAGCGTCGAACTGGTGATCACCGCGCCGACTCTCTCGACCTCAGTCCGTTGTTACAACCACCGTCTGACCCGACTGCGGTAAGAAGTTTTTCTGCTCATGTTCCGTTGCAGCGACCGCGTTCCGAACTCGACGCTCGCCTGCTTGAAGACGCGTACCCCACCCTCTGGACTGGTGGTACTGCCGAACTCGAATACACCATTGCCAACTCTGATCGGTCCATCGGCGCATCGTTAGGGGGTGCGATTGGTTTGGAGTTTGGCTTAGGCGTACCGCGCGGTTCAGTTGTAGCTCGATTTAACGGTTCGGCGGGACAAAGTTTTGGCGCGTTTCTTGCCAATGGAGTCACATTAGAACTCATTGGCGAGGCGCAAGATTATGTAGGCAAGGGGATGGGCGGAGGTCGAATCATCGTGCGCGCGAGCGCCGACGACGCGGGCGATCCGGTGTTAGTAGGCAACACGATTTTATACGGCGCTACTGGCGGTAAGATTTTTGTTGCCGGCCGGGCCGGTGAACGATTTTGTGTGCGCAACAGCGGCGCGTCGGCGGTAGTTGAAGGAGTCGGCGATCACGCGTGCGAATACATGACTGGCGGCACAGTGGTGGTGTTAGGCGACTTCGGGTACAACCTCGGAGCGGGAATGACCGGCGGTCGGGCCTTCATATACGACCCTAAAAATTTATTGGCAGCCCGATTAAACCGTCAGTTAGTTGACGCTCGATTAATCGACGATGCTCAAGCAACCGAGTTGGAGTTTTTGATTGAAGAACACCGAAGACTTACCGGTTCGACGCTCGCCGACACGCTGCTAGGCGATTGGGCCCACACCCTGCGTTCATTCTGGCGAGTCGCACCGGTAGCTGAAGTCGCCCGTATTGAGCGGGCCAACGAAGGCGTGCTCGATGCCTCTCGTTAGCCACTAGTGGCGATCGGTTAGTCAGTTAGTTACCGAGTTGGAGCAGTGGGCGATTACTCGCGCCAAATATTTCTGCCACTAGCGAATTCGGAAACTTGCTTCGCTCAGTTTCATAAGTTTTTGCCGCCCGATTGTAAGCCGCAACGCGATCATTTGGTGAGACTTGTTGATCAAATCGGGTAAACCCCGCGCTAATGGCGAGATCAGCACTGAGTTTGGGGTTGGCAGCTACATTAGCGCGGGCGCGCCTAGCCAATGCTTCCAAACTGTTAGCAAGGCCCACTTCGGTATTTAAATTTTCTGCCGACACTGGTCGCAACATGAGTTCATTCCAATCATTAAGTTTTTTAGCCAGTTCACTGGTCACCGATCGCTGAGGTCCTCCTACTGCACTTAGCGCCGCGTTGGCCTCACTTAATCCTTGATAGCGAGCGTTTAACGATTGTCGTAACGGAATCCAACTAACATCAACTTTTTTTAGATTGTCGTCAAGTTTTGGTTTGACAATAAACACGGCTAAGCCTGCACCTACTGCCAGTACGCCGACCAGCAAAATAACGATTATCGAAAATACGCGACCGCGACTCATGACTGTCACGACTTTACCGGTGCCACCGTCACAAATCGGTGCAACGGGTCGCTTCGATTGTTTTAGCAGTAGCAGTGGCTTCATTTAGCGGTTGGTGGATGGGTGCTCAACGGCAAAATTCCCCGGCCGACTGGAGAGTGACTGAAGTCTTCGACGGCGACACGATCGAAGTCGTACGCTCCGGCGTAACCGAAACTGTTCGCCTGTTAGGAATTGATACCCCTGAGACCCATCACCCCACCAAACCGGTGGGGTGTTTTGGTCCGGAAGCATCGGATTTTTCTACTCGTTATTTATTAGGTCAGATGATTACGCTCGAATACGATATCGAGCCGCTCGATATCTACGGGCGTCGCTTGGCTTACGTGATTTTGCGGGGGAGAAATTTTAACCAAGTTTTGTTACGGGCGGGATTTGCTCGACTGTTGGTAATCGCTCCCAACCGGGCTCACGGTCACGATTTTCTTGCGGCGGAATTATTCGCTCGCCACCACCGCCGTGGCCTGTGGGCGGCCTGCCCGTTCGAATAATCGGTGCCACGGTCGTTGACGCGAACGCCTAGTGCTGTGAAATAATTTCTAAAAGTTCTTCACCGTAGCGTTCGATTCGGGCGGGACCGATCCCACTGATCTCAAGTAGCTCGTCGTTAGACTGCGGTTTGTACGCCACCAACGCATTGAGTGTGGTGTCAGGAAAAATTATGTACGCCGGAATAGCCGCGGCGCGGGCTCGGTTGCGTCGCCATTCACTAATCGCTTCAGCAAGCGCCGAGTCGCGAGGGTTGGTTGACGACTTGAGATGGGCACGCGACTTTTCCGCACCCGTAGATTTTTTAGGAGATTTTTTAGGAGATTTACCGGTGGATTTTTTAGGAGATTTACCGGTGGAATCGTTAGGGTGGGTTTGGTCGGCGCGTCGGACAGGTTCGGCCGCACCGATCGGGACTAGCCACGGACTTGGCGCTCTATTCGAAGTGTGGTTACCCCGACTGCGTCGAGCCGCCCACGAAAGGTGAAGGTTCTCTTCGGCGCGGGTGATGGCTACATAGAGTAAGCGTCTTTCCTCAGCCTGCTCGTTGGCGCTCTTGGCGTGACTAAGTGGCACTAAACCTTGCTCGAGCCCGGTTATGAAAACGGTAGTGAATTCAAGTCCTTTAGCGCGGTGAAAAGTAATCAATTCCACTGCGTCGCCACCGACCTCGGGCGCTTCATTTTGCAAAGTCGTTTCTAGCCACAATAGAAATCCCGTCACTGATGCGTTGCGGCGATTGGGATCGCTTACCGCGAGGTATTCCTGTCCGAGTCGAACAATGGCCGCGGCGTGTTCACTGATGCCCGCTTTGCCACCCAGATCATCGTCTCGTTCATCGTCTCGGTCATCATCGCGGTCATCACCCAGATCATCATCTGGCCGCACTTCGGTCTGGTCGCCTAGATCGCTAAGTAGTGAGGCAAAATCTAAACCGGGCGCGCGCGCCGCGGCTTTTTCTAATCGTGTCAACACCGCGCGCACCTCGGGTCGTTGCATAAATCGAGTATCACCTCTTAGCCGCATTGGTATTCCGGCCGCGGCGAGGGCGGCTTCAAACCCGGCCGACTGAGCATTAATGCGATATAACACTGCGAAACTTGACCACCCATTAGTAGGAGTTAGTGCCGCGCGAATCTTTTTTGCGATTTCGGCTGCTTCGGTTATGTCGTCTTCGTACTGGGTTATTGTCGGCCACGGTCCCGGTGGGCGAGAAGTTTCTCGGGGCGCGCGCGGCGATATTCCCGTCACTACTTGGGATAAACCGTCGCTCAGCAAGGCTTCAGCCGCGGCAACTATTTGTGGAGTTGAACGGTAGTTGTGATTAAGGCTTAGCGTTTCGGCACCAGGAAACTTTTGCTCAAATTCGGTGAGGCCAGTCGGGTCGGCACCCGCGAACGAAAAGATCGCTTGGTCAGGATCGCCCACCACGGTAAGGCTGGTTCGGTCGCCTAACCAACCCTTAATTACTCGCAACTGCGCTGCACTTACATCTTGGAATTCATCGACAAATAAATGTCTGAAGCGCCATTGTTGCTCGCCGGCAAACTCGGCGTCGGTTTCAAGGGCATCACCTAACCACCAAAGCAAATCTTCGAAGTCAACCAGTTTTTTTGTGCGTTTAGCATTTTCATAATGAGCGTAAATCTTTTCGGTCTGGTCGGGCGCGAGTTGAGTATCACGGTTTAGTCGTACCGCGGAAGTAGCAAAATCGGTGGGGGCTATTAACCGAGCTTTGGCCCATTCGATATCGCTGGCGACTCCCGAAGCCATCACCAGCGCTTCCGAATGACCAAGTGCCGCAGTTCCGCCAGGAACAACCTCGTTGATTAATGGAAAAAGAATTCGGGTTTTACGCTCAAGTATTTGTGGGAAAGCCCGCCGATTAGTTTCCGCTCGCCGTCGCAATTGACCGAGCGCAATGGCGTGCAGAGTTCCCGCAGTCACGCCGGCGGCGTGAGTATTGATTCCTAATCGACCAAGTCGAGTTGTCAATTCTTGCGCGGCGCGACGGGTAAAAGTTACCGCCAAGACCTTCTTGGCTTCATCGCGCTCAGTAGCGATGCGCCACGCTATGCGCCGAGTTAAAACTCGGGTCTTGCCCGAACCCGGCCCGGCCTGAATTGCCAACGGGGCGGCATCGCTAGTAACCGCGGCGCGCTGCGCCGCGTCGAGGCCCTCAAGGAGCTCGGGGTACTCGCCACCGACCATCGTCTGACCGTACTTACTCGGTGCGACATCAGGCCGAATGGGCGGCGAATGATCAGTTGCGACCTAGTCTCTGACGGTCCGACGGCCGTCTAATCGACGCATTATCTAGTCTGAATGAGTGAAGATTGTTGCTAATCCCAGTTCTCGTTGGCGCAATTGGGGGCGCAATCAATCGTGCCGACCGGTGGCGCACGATAAAGCCCGCGCTCAAATCGAAGTTATTGAAACCATCAAGCGAGCGCGCCACCAAGGTCAAACCGTAAAGGTGGTGGGAAGCGGTCACTCGTTTAGTGCCGCCGCTTGCACCTCGGGCCGTATGCTTTCGATTACCGAACTCAATCGAGTGATCGCGGCCGACCCGACCGGCGCAATTTCAGGTGAGCCCACCATAACCGTTGAGGCGGGCATTTCAATTAACCGACTCAACGATGAACTCGCCGCGCGCGGTCTCGCTCTCGCCAATATGGGCGACATCGCCAACCAAACTATTTCGGGCGCGGTATCGACCGGAACTCACGGTACCGGTGCCAATTTTGGTGGTTTGGCAACTTTTATTCGTGAATTCGAGATGGTAACTGCTTCGGGCGAAGTGGTTCGGTGTTCGCCCACCGAAGAAGCCGAGATATTTCATTGTGGTCGAGTGAGTTTAGGTGCGCTCGGAATTATTACTCAGTTAACCCTCGGATGCGTACCCGCATTTAATTTGGCGCATAAAGAACGCCCCGCCAAACTCCAAGAGGTAGTAGCCAATCTCGATCAAAGCGTTAGCGAAAATGAACACTTTGAGTTCTACTGGTTGCCGCATACGGAAGCATGTTCGCTATTAATGAATAATCGCACTACCGATTCGGTTCGTCCTCAGAGTTCTTATCGAAAATGGCGCAACGAAGTTTTTTATCCTAATTACTTCTTTGGAGCATTAGTAAAAGCAGGGAAGCTGATTCCACCGTTGGTGCCACGGATAGCGGGAGTAGTTGCCGGCACGGTTGGCAACGCGCGGCGAATTGATCGTAGCGACCATATTTTTGTCAGTACTCGTCTATTGCGTTTTGTCGAGATGGAGTACGCCTTACCGCGTGAAAATGTTGGTGAAGTTTTATTGGCGTTACGCGACTTTATTGATAACTCAGATTTACGAGTCAGTTTTCCGGTCGAAGTTCGTTTTGTCGCCGCCGACGATATTCCGCTGAGTATGGCAACGGGGCGAGACACCGGTTTTATCGCGGTACACATGGCTCTTGGTATTGATTTCGAACGCTACTTTCGTGGAGTAGAAGCGATAATGAATCGATTTGCCGGTCGACCCCATTGGGGCAAGATGCATTACCAAGACGCGAAAAGTTTGGCACCGCTGTACCCAGAGTGGGATCGGTTTTTAGTTCTGCGTTCACAGCTTGATCCCGATCGGCTATTTACTAACGATTACCTTGACCGCGTTCTAGGAACCACTTAGTATCCGACGATGGGCTACCCCAAGAAACTTATTAATCCCGGAGAGGAAATCGTTCTCGACCTCCGGCCGCATTGGTGGTTTTTTTATAAACATGTGCTGACCGGTATTGGCTTAGTGGTTCTTCTTTTCCTAACCGCAATCACCGACGGCACTTTAAAAAAAGTCATAGGTGGGAGCACTTTGGTGTTGGCGGTGGTGTGGGGAATTTGGCTGTTGCTTAAATTTATTTCTTGGTCTCGCACCTACTTTGTAGTTACTAGTCACCGAGTTATTTACCGCACGGGAGTTATTTCTCGTCACGGCGTTGAAATCCCTATGGAACGAATCACCAATCTAAATTTCCATCAACGCATTTTTGAACGCATGATCGGTGCCGGAACGCTCGACGTGCAGTCGGCCGGAGAAGCAGGAACCACGGTATTTGAAAATGTTCGCCATCCCGACGGTGTGCAGCAAGAGATTTATCGACAAATGGATTCTGGTTCTCAGGGCGGTTCTAAGCAGAGTGCGGAGCACATTGGTCAAGCAGTCGCCCAGGCAATGAGCGCTTCGGGCGGCAACGACATTCCCGCGCTGATTGAAAAATTGGCCGCTTTGCGCGAAAAGGGGCTTATCACCGAGTCCGAATATTCGGCCAAGAAAACTGAACTACTCGAGAAAATGTAACTCTAGCTATTCGTTGACTGGTCCGGCGCCATCTACTGCGTGCACAACGAACGCCGCCGCGGCATTTCCGATCTCGGGGCTTGTATTAGAACGGTAACTAGCCAATGCGGCGGTAGTTGTTTTGGTGACTGCATCGTTAGGTACCAACGCCACTACGCAGCCGCCGAACCCTGCACCAGTTAATCGCGCGCCCACTGCGCCCGCCTCGCGTAGCGCTGCTACTAGTGCATCGAGTTCGGGAGTAGAAACACCAAAGTCGTCACGCAGGCTTGCGTGGCTGGCATCCATAAGTGGGCCGAGATTGTCAATCGATCCGGACCGCAACGCTTCGACAAATTTCACCACGCGATTATTCTCACTTACTACATGGCGCGCTCGGGGATTATTACCAACCTGACTGAGGGTGGCGTTACGCAAAGAATTGAGGCCGAGTTGTTTGGCCGCGTCCTCAACTTCACTGCGTCGTTGCGAGTACTCACTGGTTGCTAACGCGCGGGGCACACCAGAGTTGACTACCACTACGGCTAATTCTTTGGGCAATGCGACTGGAGTAACCGTGATCGATTCGAAATCTATTAATAACGCGTGGCCGGCTTGGCCATAAACCGATGCCAGTTGATCCATTAATCCACTGGGAACTCCCGTTGCCATCGCCTCGGCCTGGTGAGCGCGCTGGGCGAGTTCGTTACCACTAAGCGGTTGACCCACCCATTGACTCAACGCGCCCACTAGAGCCACCGATAAGGCCGAACTCGACGACAGTCCGCTTCCTAGCGGAACAGTAGAAGTGAGCGCGAGTTCGATGCCGCGTTTACGACTCTCCAGAATTTCGTTATCCGAACTTGCTACTACTGCCATGGCCGCGGCCACGAACCGACCCCACGCCGGCTCAATAGGTGAGGCCGGAAAATCCCAATTAGCAATTTCCACCGCACCAGATTTTTCTCCAGATTTTTCTCCAGATTTTTCTCCAGATTTTTCTCTGGAGAGATCAAGTGCCCATAGCGCAATAAGATGCGCGCGCACTGCGGGTTCTGCGACTCCGTCGGCTCGAGCGGCAACACCAATCAGACAGTCACGATCGATAGCCATGGGTAACGCGAGCCCACCGGCGTAATCGGTGTGATCGCCGATTAGATTTACCCGTCCGGGTGCTCGCCACCACGAGATTTCTTTTGTCTCGGTTTTCGACCCCGAACTAGATCCAGTCCCAGATTTAGTCAGGGATTTCCGCAATTCTCGGTAGCGTTCTTCATCAGCCGGAATAGCCGGAATAGTGGTCATAGTCGAATCTTAGAAGCGAGTATCCGCAGGGATGCCGCCCATGACAATCGCCGCTATGCCATAATATTCCGATGAGTCGAATCAAGCGTTCGTGGGAGTTAGGCAAATTGTCGTGGTCGGTCTTGCGCTCCGACCATACTCTGGCCATCTTTCCGATTTATTCCGCGGTGACCTCGGTAATCGTGCTCGGCGGTTTTGGAGTTCTCGTCGCGTTGGTCGGATTACAAGATTCGGGTAAATCCGAATCAATTTCGCCCCTCGGTATCGTGTTCGTAATTTTGGCCTACATCGCAGTGGCATTTGTAGCAACTTATTTTCAGGCGGCGCTAGTTCTCGGCGCCAACGATGTTCTGGAGGGTCGCAACGCTACGGTCAAAACTTCGTTACACGCGGCCAACTCCAATCTGAGTCGGTTATTACCGTGGGCCATCGTTCAAGGAACCGTTTCGATAATCATCTCGTCCATCGAAGAACGGGCGGGTTTCGTTGGCCAGATTGTGGCCGGCTTAGTAGGCGCGGCGTGGAGAGTGGCCACATTTCTTACCATTCCTATTATTGTGTTCGAAGATCTCTCGCCGTGGCCCGCGCTTAAGCGTTCGGGTTCGCTACTGAAAAGCACTTGGGGCGAAAACATTATCGCCCAAGGCGGTTTAGGGCTTATCGGGTTATTGGCCGCCTTACCCGGAATTGCCCTAATTGTTATTGGAGTCGCTACTGGCAGCGCGGTAGTCGCAGTGACCCTGAGCGCTATCGGCATCCTCATTCTCGTTGTGGCCATGGTGGTGGTGAGCGCAATGAGTGGCATTTACCGCACGGCGCTTTACCGCTACGCGATTGATGGACGCACTCCCACCGCCTTTGCCAGCATCAACATGGCGGCCGCGTTTGGCCCTCGTAAAGCCGCACGCGGTAGGTAAGTTAAGAGAGAGCAGACCAAAAATCCCCTCTGGGCTCCGGTAGCGTAGCCATTATGCTTGAAATCGAAAACCACCCTCGCCTTACTGATCCGCTATTAGTGATTTCGATAGCGGGCTGGGTTGATGCCGGTGAAGCGGGAGCGGGAGCTGCCTCCACTATCACTAAACAACTCGAGAGCGCGCGTCGGTTCGCTAAGTACCCCCTCGACGAGTTAGTTGATCTGCAACAAACTCGGCCCACCATCGAACTCGTCGACGGCGAGACTCGCAATATCGTTTGGCCCCACCTTGATCTAATCGCGGGTCACGCTGGGCGCGATGTAGTGGTGCTTACTGGACCGGAACCGTCGCTGCGGTGGCCAAAAGTTATTGACGATTTGGTTGGTCTAGCTATCGATTTGGGTGTCCGCCAAGCCTTCACCCTCGGCGGAATGCCGGCCATGGTTTCGCACCGCCGCCCGCTATCGGTACTGGCGACTGCTACCGCGCACTCCATCGCGCAAGAAATTGGTGCTACCCGTACCGATTATGTCGGTCCCACCGGAATGCAGACGGCACTGCAGGTGGCGCTAGGCGAAGCAGGTATTCCTAGCGTTGGGTTGTGGGTACAAGTCCCTCACTATGTGTCGGGTAATGAGTCGCCCGCAGCCGTACGCGCGTTATTAGAACGCGTGCGCGAATTTGGTGGCCTGCGTATCGACCTTACCGAGCTTGATGGCCAAATCGATGCGTACTCAGAAAAAGTCGAGGAAGGATTACAAGATCGCCCCGATGTTTTAGATCTAGTTCGGGCGATTGAAAATGAAACGGTAGGGGAGATTTCGGGCGATGAATTGGCAACCGAAATAGAACGGTTTCTGCGCGATCAATAGACCCCGCCAACAGACCCCGCCGGAACCGGATTGTCGATTAGTTACTTATTAGGCTGAGGTGTAATTCGCAAGTAGGGTTTAACGGCTTTCCAACCCTTAGGGAATTTTGCTTTGGCATCTTCGTCCGAAACTGCGGGGACAATAATTACATCTTCACCGTCAGTCCAATCAACCGGAGTCGCGACTTGGTACTGAGCCGTTAGTTGTAGTGAATCGATCACCCGAAGAACCTCATCAAAGTTACGGCCCGTACTCGCGGGGTAAGTGATTATGAGTTTTACCAACTTGTCAGGGCTGATTATAAAAACTGACCGCACGGTCAAAGTATCGTTAGCATTAGGGTGAATCATGTCGTACAAATCGACCACGATCCGGTCGGGGTCGGCCAGCAGCGGGAAGTTGAGTTTGTGACCCTGGGTCTCTTCGATATCACCCGCCCATTTGTTGTGGTCTTCGAGGGGGTCAACCGAAAGGCCGATCACCTTCACATTGCGTTTATCGAATTCCGATTTGAGCGCCGCCACTCGACCCAGTTCAGTGGTGCAGACCGGAGTGAAATCTTTAGGGTGGCTAAACAACACACCCCAGCTATCGCCTAGGTAGTCGTGGAAAGCGATGGAGCCCTCGGTGCTTTCCACTGTGAAATCAGGAGCCTTGTCGCCCAATCTGAGTGCCATGATGGGAGTTCCTTTCGCCGTATTTGCCGCCGAGCGCATCTCGACTGGGCTCAATCTAGGTCAGTAACTGCTTAAAAGTCTACTTAAAAGGTCGGAAATGCCAACCCCATCTAAAAACGAGTCTGCGAAAGGTTCTACGGGGCAAATTCGTCCGTGGTCGCGCCGGCTACGGGCGCTGGTGGTTGACGCATCGCCGCTGCGCAGCTCACGGGATTTCCGCTTGTTGTGGTTCGGAGAGTTGATCTCAGAGGCGGGATCGCAGATCACTCTGGTGGCGCTCTATATCCAGATCTACGCCCTTACTAACTCGGTGGCCGCGGTGGGGTTAATCGGTCTGGTGCAGTTCGTTCCGTTGGCTTTAGGCACATTGCTGCTCGGACCGGTCATCGACACCCACGACCGTCGCCGGCTTTTGTTGATCGCCCAGTGTGGCCAGGCCTTCGCGGCCGCAGTTCTTTTCGGGGCAACTTTCGTCACCCACCCACCGATTGCGGTGGTTTATTTAGGCGGTGCATTAGTTGCGGGCTTTGCCGGTTTTTCACTTTCAGTGCGCTCCGCCATGACTCCCAACCTGGTAACGCCCGAACAACTACCGGCCGCCCTCACGCTAAATCAAGTCATGTGGAACACTTGCTTAATAGTCGGGCCAGCCCTCGGCGGAATCATGATTGATCAATTCGGTTTCCGATGGGCTTACGGAGTCGATATGGCTACATTCGCCGCCACCATCATCGCTTGCTTGATGATGAGTCCGCAGTTTCCCGTACGCGGTGATTCGGTTTCAACTAGTGCCGAAAATAGTTTTATCAAACGGGGATTTTCTCAAGTTTTTGAAGGCTTTCGATTCTTGCGGGGCCGCCGCATCCTGCAAGCGACTTTTTATGCCGATCTAATCGCCATGATTTTCGGAATGCCCCGTGCGCTATTCCCCGTGTTGGCAGTTACTCAGTTTCATTCCAGTTCGACGATTGTTGGCTTGTTATTTGCCGCAGTTTCAGTTGGAGCATTAGTAGGTGCCCTTAGTTCAGGCTGGGTTTCGCGTATTCGTCGCCAAGGACTTGCGGTGGTGTGGTCGATTGTTATTTGGGGAATAGGCGTGATTGGTTTCGGTCTTTCTGGTTCGGCCTTAGTAATTGCTTTATTCTTTTTAGCTCTGGCGGGCGCGGCCGATGTAATTTCGGCAGTATTTCGTAATACGATTTTACAGACCAATGTGCCCGACGATATTCGCGGTCGAATGTCAGGAGTTCATATTCTTGTTGTCGCCGGCGGTCCTCGCTTGGGCGATGCTGAGGCGGGGTTAGTGGCCGCGCTCACTACCCCCACCATTTCGGTAGTTTTTGGCGGAGTCGCGTGCATCGTTGGGGTTGTGGGTCTCGCGGTCGCCGTACCCGATCTTGTGCGTTATCGATCCGACCGTGCCCTCCCGAATTCTCCCCGAGCGCCCTGAGCGATGTGTGGTCGCTTTGTCGCGGCAACGCCAGTAACGGACTTGGCGCGACTGTTTGCCATCGATACCGTCGCGCTCGACGAATCGTCCAACGAACCTAATTACAACGTGACTCCTCGTACTGAAGTATTGGCGATACGCGAACGAATTCACCGAGGCAAGCAGTCGACTGATATGCAAATCGGTAAACGAGAACGAGTGCTATCGCGTTTGCGCTGGGGGTTAGTACCTGCTTGGGCTAACGATGTCAGTGTTGGCGACCGCATGATTAACGCCCGACTCGAAACCGTGGCCGAAAAACCGGCTTTTCGATCCGCATTCGTGCAGCGCCGGTGCATCATTCCGGCAACCGGATTCTACGAATGGCAAGTAATTAGTGAAGCCACCACTCCTAAAGGCCGCCCGGCTAAACATCCGATGTACATTCACCGTCGCGACGATCAGCCACTGGCTTTTGCGGGTCTCTGGGAAATTTCCGATTTAGCCGACCACCAAAGCTCAGCGGCGCTTCCTTCTGGCCGGGCCGAACCTTTAAGCGCGGGAAAACTACGCACTTGCTCCATCATCACCACCGAAGCGCGCGGCCCGTTCGCCGAGGTTCATCACCGCATGCCCGTGATCTTGCCGCCGAGCGCGTGGTCCGACTGGCTAGATCGCGACTCGCACGATCCGGCGGCGCTTTTCGACTTAGTGAACGACTATCCGTCAATCGATCAAGTAGCAAATGAATTCGATATTTTCCCCGTCTCCACTCGAATCAATCGACCGGACGAAAACTCCGTCGAGTTAATCGCGCCCGTTGCTTGATTTGATCAGGCGTTTGGAGCGATAGCGCGCATAGTGGCGCGGGCGTCTTCGGGGTTAGCCAAGATTGCCGGAGCAGGCGTGGTTACCCCGTTGGCGGCGTAGCGCGCGAGCTTGGCGCGGATGTCGGCCGGCGAACCGTGCACCACAATTTCGTCGATTAGCGATTCGGGAATGGCCGCGGTTGCCGCTGCTCGATCGCCCGCGTCCCACGCCTTCCACATCGGAGCAAGGATCTCGCCGCGTCCGAGCCATTCATGAAACTTGGCGTAGACCGGAACATTCAGATACGCGGCAATAGCGCGACGGCCAACAAAATTAATGATCTCGCGATCGGTAGTGGGTAATACAAAAATTCGAGCCACGATTTCTTTGCCCTCGCCGACATGAGGGACCACAGTGCGCACATCTTCGGCCGAGAGCCAATTAATAATCGCACCGTCGCCTTCGGTGCCCGCCAGTTTCAACATCTTTGGTCGTAAAGCGGCTACCAAAATCGGTGGCATTTCGGGGACTCCGGCACCGAGACGAAAACCTCGTACCGAAAATGTTTCGTAATCGGCGGTTACTTTTTCTCCGCTCAACGCGGCGCGCAAAAATGTGATGGTGTCGCGTACTCGTTGCATAGGTTTTTCGAACGCGACCCCGTTCCAATTTTTTACGATGGTTTCCGACGATGTTCCGATACCGATAGCAAACCGACCGGGCGCGGCTTGGCACATGGCCGCCACACTTTGCGCCAAGGTTGCGGCTCCTCGAGTAAATACCGGAACGATTGCGGTTCCGAGTCGTAACGACGGCGCCCACGCCGCGGCCAGAGCAAGAGGAGTGAAGGCGTCAGTTCCTCCCGCTTCGGCACTCCATAGGTCGGTGTAGCCCAAACTCTCTATTTCTTCGTACCAAGATTTGTGATCGTTGAGGTCGACGCCGTCGAACGGCACGGTAATTCCGTAGCGTTGCGGAACTTTACTCACCGAGTTTTCTCCTTAGTCGGACGCGAGCTCCACTGTCGACAAATAGCCGACTGGCTCGCGGTAGCTAACAGAGTGCCATCTTCAGCCCAGAGGTGCACGACTCCGTGTCCAAATCCATTAGTAACGGCCTGAATCCTGATGTCGGCGAGTATCCATTCGGTGGGGTGGTCGGTTGCGACCATTCGCAAAGTGTTATCGAGACTATTACTCGCGGTTAGGCGTCCTAGCGCTTGACCGATTCCGAAAGGAACCCAGTCGCCCAAAATGGCGAGCGCAGGTGCACCGGTACTCAAACCTTCCGGCAATTTCAACCACAGCGCGCTGCGCCCATCACCCTGAACGCCATCGAGTTCTTCCATCGGGCGTGAATTGGCCATCCGCATTTCGAGTCGGCTGGCAATAGTTCCTTCGTGTCCTTCAAAAAGTGGACGCTCCGCACACTGATCGGGCGGCGCGGTGTCGGGCATTACTGCCCATTCACCCGACCACGGCAGTTGACGCTGTCCCAGAGTGGCGAGCACAGTAAAAATCTCTTGACCATCGACGCGGGCGAACACTCGTGCCTGCGACGACGCGTGACCTCGCACTAGTTCAACCGCTTCGAGTTCAAGCACTGAAGGTGGTCGTACAAATTGCAGAAACTGAGAGGTGGCCCAAACTAACGGCCGTTCGGTTATGCGTTCTAGCACGGCAATCGCCGCGCCGAGCCCACAGCCGCCAAAGAGTGCACCGATTCCTGAGCAGAGCTCTTTGACTACTGGCATGCGCCAGTGTTGTGGATCGGCGGTAGCCTCAATGCCGTAAAAATCTTGAATGTCCATCATGTGAATCTAGAGGCTGGTGAATCTAGAGGCTGGATCGATGTCGTTAGTGATTCCGCTCCGACTTAATGCAAGCGGACGCCGACCTGATCTACGCGTACGTCGACCCGATCTACGCGTACGCCGACCTGATCTACGCGTACGCCGACCTGGGTAATAATCAGGTTATGCCTAAGCGGTTATTCGGAGTTTTGCTGGCGGTAATGCTGACCGCGACCGGCCTGACCGGACTGTCGGGCACGGCAACCGCGGCCAATGCATCACCTGAATACACCGCCACTATCAAAACCGCAATCGACGATATTCAGCAGTACTGGTCGCAAGAGTTTCCGCGCGTCTACGGCAAGCCGTACGACCCGATTTCCACTAATCGAATTATCGCGGCCGAACCCGGAGTAAAGATTCCTAATTGTGATGATAAACGACAGACCTACAAAAATATTGCTGAAAATGCTTTCTATTGCTTCGGCGCTGATTTCATTGCTTTCGATAATTTTTCACTTTTCCCTGCGTTTTATAAAAATTATGGCTCGTTTGGACCAGCCGTAATTCTGGCTCACGAATGGGGCCACGCCATTCAAGACCGTTCGGGCAACACCGCGCACAGCAGCATTTCGCTTGAACAACAAGCCGATTGTTTCGCGGGGGCGTGGACTGGGCATATCGCCAATAGCCCAGAGTCGGAAGTCAAGTTCACTGCTGGCGATCTGGATAACGCCCTTTCAGCCCTGCTTTACCTCAGCGACTCACCCGGCACCTCCGCTAAAAATCCCGCCGCCCACGGTTCGGGCTTTGATCGGATTCGAGCATTTCAAGATGGGTTTGATAGCGGTGCTGAATTATGCGCAACTTATTTTGAGAACCCACCCGAAATCTTTGAAATCCCTTTTGTTGACAAAAAAGAAAAGAAAACGGGGGGCGAGATTGCCGGCAACAAAGTAGTTTCGGTAACCGCAGATTTACTTAATGCATTTTATGCAAAAGTTATGCCCGACTATTCACCGCTGCCACTAAAACGAGTTTTTACCTACAACTCCAGCAAATCGCGTAAGCAGTATCCGGAGTGCGGTGGTCGAGTATTAACAAAAGACGAAATCTCTAATCGAATTTTTTACTGTATCGACGATGACTATGTCGCGTTTGACGAAGACTATGTTCAGCATATTTACGATGACATCGGTGATTTTGGAGTAATGGTTTTGTTCTCTAACGCGTGGGCTACTTATGCTCTTTTGCAACAGGAATTTCCCGGTGCGGCTGAGAATACCAACGCCGCCGTCGATCGAGCCGACTGCTATACCGGCGGCTTTTCGGCTGCGGTCTGGAACGGATACCTCAAAAGCAAAACCCTCGGCGGGAAAGTGTTGCTGTCGGCGGGCGACCTTGACGAGGCGATCCTGGCCCTACTGGATTATTCGTCGGCCCGAAACGCCGGTGGGTTCGACCTTACTTTCACCAGATTTCGTTCATTTCGTAACGGTTTTCTCCACGGTTACGGCTTCTGTCAGGCTGAATAATCATGGCTGAACCCGCAGTAGAAGTTCAATCGCTCTACAAAACCTTCGGAGATTTTCACGCGGTTAACGATGTCTCGTTTTCGGTTGCTCCGGGTGAATTATTTGGCTTCCTCGGCCCTAACGGCGCGGGCAAAACCACCACGATCAGCATTTTGTGCACGCTACTGAAGTTAAGTGCCGGCTCGGCTCGAGTTGCCGGTTACGATGTCGTCACTCAGTCGAGCCAAGTGCGTTCCAGCATCGGTTTAGTGTTTCAAGATATCACCCTCGACGACTACTTGACCGGCGCGGAAAACTTAAAATTTCATGCGGTACTTTATGGTTGTCCGCCCAGCCAAGTAAAAGAACGCACGGCGCCGTTATTGGAGATGGTCGGATTAGTCGACCGCGCCGATCAGCAAGTTCGTTTCTATTCAGGAGGCATGAAGCGCCGGCTTGAAATTGCTCGCGGTCTACTACACGCGCCGAGTGTTCTGTTTCTTGATGAACCCACCATTGGTCTCGACCCGCAAACTCGCCTACATATTTGGGATTATGTCGATGAACTACGCGTTCGCGAATCTACGACGATGTTCTTAACTACCCACTACATGGATGAAGCTGAGCGTTGCGATCGCATTGCCATCATCGACCAAGGCCGTATTGTCGCCATCGACACCCCCGACGCGCTTAAGGCTTCGGTGGGAACCGATGTTGTGACTATCGAGACTGCTGATGACGCCGCGGCGCGGGTTCAGGTGCGCGAGTCTCTTGGTGTCGAAGGCGACCTCACCGACGACGGTTTGCGGTTCAAAGTGGCCGACGGGGAAGCGTTCGTGCCGAGGCTTTTTGACCGTCTCGAAACGGGGGTCCGCAGCGTAAATGTGCGTCGACCGAGTCTTGACGATGTTTTCATTGAGTACACCGGTCGCGACATACGCGATGCCGACGTGAACGCAGGTGACCAAATGCGGGCCAGCCCGATGATACGAGGATTCCGGAAAAACTGATGGCCGAAACCGTTCTCCCTAATCCCAGTATCGAAATAGCCGTGACTCCAACAATGCACCACGAGGGGCCAATGCTTCGAAATTTTCGCGCCATGCTCATGGTTTGGCGTCGCGACATCATTCGCCTGTTTCGTATGCCGACGCGGATTATCACTGGGATCGCACAACCGCTGTTGTTTCTTTTTGTTCTTGGTGCCGGCTTGGAATCAGCTATCGGTTCCAAAGGAGCGGCCGGAGTCGACTACCAGCAATACTTGTTCCCCGGTATTTTGGCGATGTCGGTTCTTACTTCAGCATTATTTTCCGCCATCGCCATTGTGTGGGATCGCGAATTTGGTTTTTTACGCGAAATGTTGGTGGCACCGGTTCGCCGGTCAACGCTGGTTTTAGGCAAAGCCCTCGGTGGAGGATCGGTTTCGGTAATTCAAGGGTTAGTCCTAGTGATATTGGCGCCAATAATAGGAGTGTCGTTCACCGTCTCCAGTTTTTTCGAGATGCTCGGATTATTGCTACTACTAGCGTTTTCACTTACGGCATTTGGCATTGTTATTGCTAGTCGCATGCAGCGCATGGAAAGTTTCCAGATGGTTATGGCCTTGGTTCTCCAGCCCATGCTGTTTTTATCGGGAGCAATTTTTCCGTTAGACGCGCTGCCCGGGTGGCTCACCGTAGTAACTCGGCTCAATCCGGCCACTTACGGAGTTGACGCCATTCGTCGAACAATTCTTCCGCAATCCACTCCGCTCGAACTCTTTGGCGGAGTAGTTCCGATTTGGCTCGACGCGGTGATCACCTTTGGATTCGGTGTGGCTATGCTGGTGCTGGCCGTAAAACTTTTCGGAAAGACTGAATAAATGACTCGTCCGATTAATCACGCCTGGCAACTCGCGGAGCGACCCACCGGTCTTATCAACGACCAAACCTTTACTTTGGTCGAAGAATCGGTACCGGAATTAGTCGATGGTGAGTATCTCGTCCGCAATGTGTACCTATCAGTCGATCCCACCCAACGGACTTGGATTCGCGAGGAGCCCAGCTATTTACCTCCGGTGGGCATTGGCGAAGTCATGCGGGCGGGCGCCATCGGTGAAGTAGTGGAGTCGCGTAACGCGGAGTATCCAGTGGGCACATTCGTAACCGGGCTTCTGGGTTGGCAGGAATATTCTCGTTTACACGAACCAATCAATATCGTGCCCGCGGGAATTCCGCTGCGGCCGATGATGGGCGTATTCGGCGCCACCGGTATCACCGCTTATTTCGGCATGCTTGAAGTGGGTGGTCCGCAAGCAGGCGAAACCGTTCTCGTATCGGGTGCCGCCGGCGCGACCGGTTCGGTCGCGGCCCAAGTTGCTCAGATCCAGGGGGCGCGAGTCATTGGCATTGCCGGCTCGGCTGAGAAGTGTGCGTGGCTTTTTGATGTTGTCGGTCTTGACGGCGTCATCAATTACCACACTGAAGATGTTGAACAACGCATAAGCGAGTTGTGCCCCGACGGCATTGATGTATTTTTTGACAATGTTGGTGGCGCGACTCTTGACGCGGGGTTGAAAAACTTAGCGATTGGTGCCCGCGTGGTTTTGTGCGGTGCTATTTCTACCTATAACGAGCTCGACACGCCGCCCGCTATTCATTGGTATCTCAACTTGGTAATCAAGCGTGCTCGCATGCAAGGTTTTTTGGTACTCGACTATCTCGATCGTTTTACCGAAGCTGTCCTGCAACTGGTTACATGGGATATGGAAGGAAAACTCAAGTGGCGTGATCATGTGCTCGACGGCATCGATCAGGCCCCCACCGGCTTAGGCATGCTGTTTAGTGGTGATAACACGGGAAAACTATTAGTACAGGTCGGACCCGACCCCACCGCTAGCGCGACTTAATAACTGATCCTGCTAACGCTCCAGTCGATTCGCCGTTTTCCATAAATACTTGGCCGTTAACGATAGTCATTTCGTAGCCAGTAGCTTTTTGGGCAAAGCGTCCCGCTCCGTGGGGAAAATCGTGACGGTATTCCGGAACTGATAGCGACAATTCGTCGTAATTAATAATGTTGATGTCGGCGAATGCGCCCGGTGCCAGTACGCCGCGGTCAACGATTCCAAAAGTTTGGGCCGTATCCGAGGTAATGCGCCGCACCGCATCTTCAATCGTCAGGGCTTGCCGTTCGCGCACCCAGTAGGTGAGTAGGTGAGTGGGCGCACTGGCGTCCATGGTTTGGCCAACGTGGGCACCGGTATCGGCTAAACCCATCAAAACTTCGGGAGTCTGGAGCATCTCCTCAATGGCGGCAAGACTTTGATTCAACAAGGGCCACGATAGCAATAACTGTCCGTCAGTTTCGAGCGCGAGATCGATGAAAGCTTCTACTGGAGTTATGTTTCGTTGCTGGGCCACCGCCATTAGCGAATTTTTAGCATCACAGTCGTAGCGCGCCTGACCATCCGGGCCGTTGAGGATAAAAAACTGGTCTAGCCCAGCCGCGTCGCCGCGCGCCTCTTCTATTAGTTCGGCGCGACGATCAGCGTTACCCAGTACCGCTAGTTTCTCGTCAATCTCAAGACCCCGCAGTGCGTACCAAGCTGGATGCGAATCAAAAGGCGTGCGGTGCATAAGCCCAGTCAATACTCCAACATACCGAGCCAAGGTTTGCGGCCGTATGTTGGCGCCGCGCGCGTTAGCGTTGCGCGTTAGCCGTAACGCGGTGCGCCAGTGTTCGCCTTGATCCCAAGTATGAGTGAGATTAAAAGTTACTGGGCTATTAGATCGCCGACTTAGTTCTTCCATCCACGCCAATTCGGATTTCACCCGCGGTTCTGATGGTCCGTCGCCATCAAAGCGCGGCGCCACTTCGAATATTCCGCCCGCCCGTCGATTTAAAACATCGGCTATTGCCATCAACTCGTCAAAGTCGGCGAATGTTCCCGGCACATAGCGACCGTCAGGAACTCGGTGCCGCAAAGTGCGCGACGACGAAACCCCCAACGCTCCGGCGGACAATGCTTCATCAAGTAAACGGGTAAAGGTCGTCATCTCGTCGTCGGTCGGGACCGCAGTTTCTTCCAGACTGCGCTCACCCATGGCGTAGTAGCGCAGTGCGCTGTGACCAACCATGCCTCCCACATTGATCCCGGTAGGAGTGCGATCGAGCCAGGCTAAGTATTCTCCGTAAGTTTCCCAGTCCCACGGCATACCGTCGAGAATGCTTTGGGCAGGAATATCTTCTACTGATTCCATCATTGTCGCGAGATACGCCTTATCACCGTCGCGCACGGGCGCAAAAGTGACTCCACAATTACCGATCACAACGGAAGTAACGCCATGCCAACACGCGGATGTGCCGAGAGGATCCCAGCCAAATTGGGCGTCAAGGTGGGTATGAATATCTACAAAACCCGGGGTGACAATACGGTCCGTAGCGTCAATCTCGCGCCGACCGCGTTTGGTCACTTCACCTACTTCGACAACGCGGTCATCGCTAATCGCGACATCGGCCGGATAAGCCGCGGCACCGGTACCGTCGATTATCGAACCATTACGAATAACGAGATCGTGAGCCACAGTGCTTACGATAGACAACGTTCCCGTTCGCTGCCAGTATCACTACCGAAAGCGGAGCCAATATCGGGTTTAGTATCACTGCTAGGTACGTTTAACCAAACCCGATCAAGAGGAGATCCAAAATGGGTACGCCAGAGATTCCCTTAATCGTCAGCGTTGATGATCATGTAGTGGAGCCGGCCGACCTCTGGACCCGTTGGCTGCCCGAGCGATTTCGTGAGCAAGGCCCCCGCGTTGAGCGCCGGGGTTTGGGTGAAATGAAATTCACCGGTGGCGCTTCGTACCAAATTACTTTCGACGACGACGGTCCCCAAGCCGATTGCTGGTTCTACGAAGATCTAGTAATTCCCCATAAGCGCCATGTCGCCGCGGTGGGTTTTGAACGCGACGACATGAGTCTTTCGCCGATTACCTACGACGAAATGCGTCTCGGTTGCTATGAACCTGCCGCACGCGTTGCCGACATGAAGATGAATCATGTCGAGGTGAGTCTTTCGTTCCCGACCTTTCCGCGTTTTTGCGGACAGACTTTTCTTGAAGCCAAAGATAAAGAACTCGCGATGGCGTGCGTCTTGGCCTACAACAACTGGATGATCGACGAATGGTGCGGCGACAGCGGAGGCGCGTTGGTACCACTGCCAATTATTCCGTTGTGGGATGTCGCGGCCGCCGCGGCTGAAGTTCGACGCAACGCAGCGCGGGGTGCGCACGCAGTTTGCTTTAGCGAAATACCCCCTAATCTCGATTTGCCGAGTATCCACTCGGGGCACTGGGACCCATTCTTTATTGCGTGTGCCGAAACCAACACCGTGGTTTGTATGCACATCGGATCGTCGTCGAAAATGCCCGCGACTTCAGCCGATGCCCCTGCCGCGGTGCAAGCCACCCTGTCGTTCGGTAACGCGATGGCATCAATGACCGACTTCTTATTTTCGGGCGTGCTGGTGCGTTTCCCCGACTTACGCTTGGCGTATTCCGAAGGCCAGATCGGTTGGATTCCTTACATTCTTGAACGCGCCGACGATGTTTGGATGGAACATCGAGCGTGGGGTGGCGTGCGCGACATTGTTCCCGAACCTCCATCCACCTATTACTACCGCCAGATCTACGGTTGTTTCTTTCGCGACCAGCACGGTTTGGAATCGCTCAAACGGGTTGGGGTCGACAACATTACGTTTGAAACTGACTATCCCCACACCGATTCAACTTGGCCCCACACTAAAGAGCTAGCCGAAAAAATGTTTGCCGACCTCGATCAAGAAACTATTTACAAGATCGTGCGGGGCAACGCTATTCGAATGTTATCGCTCGATCTCGACTAAGGTTAGTTCGGTGCCTAGCGACGCGGCCCCCAATATAGATGTAGATATAGATGTAGATGTAGTGGTGGTAGGCGCGGGCATGGCCGGTCTTTACATGCTTCATCATCTCCGCGCCCAAGGGTTTTCGGCGACGGTGTTTGAACAGGGCGACGGTGTCGGCGGCACTTGGTTCTGGAATAGATATCCGGGTGCTCGCTGCGATGTCCCTAGTCTTGAATATTCGTTTGGTTTTTCCGCCGAACTCCAACAGGAGTGGGAGTGGAGTGAAGTTTTTCCTGGCCAAGAAGAACTTGAGCATTATCTAAACCATGTCGCCGATCGGTTCGATCTCCGTCGTGACATTCGTCTAAGCACGCGCGTCGTCGCCGCGATATTTGATGAAGAACACGCGGTCTGGACAGTTACGACTGAAAACGGCGAGCAGCATACTTCTCGGTTTGTGGTTATGGCCACTGGTTGTCTATCGGCTCCGCAGTTGCCGACCATTTCTGGTCTCGATCGTTTTACCGGAACCATCGTCCAAACCAGCCGATGGCCACGAGAACCAGTCGCACTGGCGGGCCAGCGAGTAGGAGTAATCGGAACCGGATCGTCGGGCGTGCAGACTATTCCTGAGATTGCCCGAATAGCAGGGCACCTTACGGTGTTCCAACGCACTCCTACATTCACTTGGCCGTCGCACAACGGTCCCCTCGATCCGGAAGTTCAGCGCACCACCAAGGCCAAGTATCCCGAATTGCGCCGCCGTCAGCGTAAAACGGTTGCCGGAGTAACCGGCCAAACGGGCGCAATCATTTTGCAAGAACCAAGCGACCAGTCGTTGGCCGCGGCCAGTGACGAAGAGCGTCAGGCGGTGCTGGCCGAGAAAGGTTGGGACGCCTCTCGCGCTTGGAACGATATCTCAACCAATCCCGCGGCCAACGAAATTGCCTGCGAGCTCTATCGCGAAATGGTGAGGAGTACGGTGACCGATCCCGAAACCGCCGAGGCGCTATCGCCGCGTGATTTCCCTATTGGGTGCAAGCGTCCGGTTGTCGACACTGATTATTTCGCGACATTTAATCGTGACAATGTCACTCTGATCGACTTGCGGGGCGGGGGAATAGAGGAAATTACCGAAACAGGAATACGCGCTAATGGCGATGAATTTGATCTCGACGTAATTGTTTTTGCCACCGGCTTCGACGCAATGACCGGTGCGCTGGCGCGCATCGACATACGCGGTCGGGCCGGCCGATATTTACGCGATGAATGGTTAGCTGGGCCCCGCACGCTGTTAGGACTTCAGACTTCAGGCTTTCCAAATTTTTTCACTATTACCGGACCCGGCAGCCCGTCGGTTTTGGCCAATGTGATGGTGGGTATTGAACACCACGTCGAGTGGATTGGCGCGTGTCTCGAATATTTACGCGCCCACGATCACGCGACGATTGAACCGTCGGTCGACGCGCAAGATGCGTGGGTCGATCATGTCAATACAGTTGCGAAAGGAACCACGATGACCGCCGAGAACTGCAACTCGTGGTATCTCGGGGCCAACATTCCCGGCAAGCCCCGAGTCTTTTTGCCTTACATCGGCGGACTGGCCGCGTACATCACCCGCGCCGAAGCGGTTGCGGCCGCCGATTACGAAGGATTCGTTATGGCCGGAACCAACTAGCAAGTTTTTTTGGTGGAGGTGGGGGGAATCGAACCCCCGTCCGCTAGGTGGTTACCGAACTTGCTACGACCATTCCTGCACTGCGGCCTCGAGGGCTACCGCACTGGCAGGTCAGTGGGCCACCCCCCGGGCTTTCCCCGGAGTCAGTCTTCTTTCACAGGGTCAGTGGTCTCTCCCTACGGTCCATCAACGCTTCTGTTGCCGGGCTGCGCTGATCAGGCCCCGTGCGCCATTGCTGGCCACGATGACTCTCTTCAACCTGGGTTAAATCAGGCTGCTAGAGCGAACTGCTCGTTGGCGGTTCATTTTGTGCCTCCGTTTAACGAGTCTGTGGCAACTCGGGTCGCAAACTCGGCTTCCAGGTCCCAACGTCGAAACCAGTCAGCCCCAAGCAATGCGTCTTCCATGCTACCCGACCGGTGCGACGATGGATCCTCGATTTCGATCTCGCCGGGCGTCGCTGGTCGATGCACCGAGGGTCACCACCGGCTGAGCCATTGTGCGACCCGGTCGCCGACGGCGGTCCGCCCGTTCTCGTCGTACAGGCTCATCGCTCGGCTGCCGGCCTGGTTCGACGGGTTGTACATCACGTGAATCCCAAAGACGTCGCCTGGCTTGAGTCGTGCACGCAGTGCGCTCCAGAAGGCCTCGGCGCGGTTCAGGGTTGCCTCGGTGACCGTGGCAGAGCGGTAGCCGCTCTCGGTGATGGCGACCGGCAGATCACCGAACGTATCGAGGTAAGCAAACTCAGCGTCACCGACGGTGACCTCTTCGTCACTGGCCCCCGAAGCATCACCGCCTGCGTAGTGGTGGAAGGTGATGCCGTCGATCAGGCCCGGTCGCTGCTTGATCGCTGCGAACAGCGACTCGTTCCACTGTCGACGAGTTGTGTCGCCAGCAGCGTCGGTCGAGCCGTGCGACGCGCCGACGCCGTACAGCGGTACGCCGGGCACTACGTCACGGAGTCGTGGCCCCCAATCGCGCAGCAGGTCCACGTACTGATCGACCGTCCAAGCACGCGTGACACCGATCGCCGAGGTGTCGCCCTTGGCGAACTTCGGAAGATAGAGCTCATTGCCCATCTCCAACATAGCGATGTCGACGCCGCGCTCTAGTAGGAGAGTAAGGAACTCGGTCTGGCTGTCCAGCTGGTCATTCACGTTCACGTCATAGACAAGCTGGGTGCCGTGTGCCTGCTGCAGCGCTAGCAGACCGTCTATCTGATCCTCGTTGATGACGTCGAAAGCGTTGCGTCCCGTCTCGTCGAGCAGTACCTGCGGTACCGCGTCGAGGGTCGGGAAGGTGACCATCGCACGTGATCCGCCCCACGCTCGGACGTAGCCGATCCCGTCGATCCACGGCTCCAACGAGTCGAACGGGGTGTCACGTGGACGTGTGTTGACGAGCGCCAGGTCACTCCGCAGCGGCCGCACGTCGGATTCGCCCTGGGTGGGTGGAGGGCTCGGGCCGTCGCTCGCAGCCGGTCCCGGCGCCGAGACCGGGATCGACCCGGGCGTCGTGTCGCGAGAGGAACCATCGACGGTGCCGCCGGCACAGGCGCCGAGCACGCCGAGCAGGGCAACCGCGACCATCGGACCGAACCCACGCATGGTCCGAGGCTACTCTAAGCGAGCTCCGATCGGCTGGTTCAGCGCCACGTTTGCGGAAGTGGATCGCGCAGGTGCGAGTGTGCACCCAGGGGGACGAAACACTCCTTCTTCCTCCCTGGAGTGTCCGTGTCTGCCCCACCCGCGGCGCGCTGTCGCGGCGCCAAACGGCGTCAAGGCCCAAACGGCCGGAAAAGTGGACCTGAGTTCAGGGGAACCCGTCCCCCGAGTTTAGGGGAACCCCCCTCACTGGGAGACACTAGTGCGTATATCCCAGTATCGGTGTAGGGAATACGCTTAAATAATCCGTCCAGTGGAGGTGCCGGGAGTCGAACCCGGGTCTTCCGAGTCTTTGGCGGGGCTTCTCCGAGCGCAGCCGGTGGGTAAATCTCGGATCAATGCCGCCCACCGGCGGCCTGCACTGATCCCAACTCCGCTTAAGTGTCCCGTCGGACCACAGAGCCCGTCCCGACGGTAAGCCGTTCAAAATGGCGCCCGTACCCGGTCGAACGGCCGAACCGGAGTGGACGCGCTGCTAGTTAAAAACTAGGCAGCGAGTGCGAGGTTGTCCTCGGCATGTATTTATGGTGCCAACTTTTTAACGACGATTCGGCAACGTCGGCTCGCTTCACCCGCCTCGATCCACGAAATCGAAGCCACGCACCCCCTTGTCAAGTGCTCGGTCGTGCGAGTAACCCAGCACCGTTCAGTGTAGCGGTTTAATTAGTTATGAGTTAGTCGCGGTATCCCTTGAGGGCGCGATCGGTATCACGCTTAGCATCGCGTTCTTTGATGGCGTGGCGTTTGTCGTAGGCCCGCTTACCCCGTGCCACTGCTAGTTCGATTTTGGCGCGGCCGTTCACGAAGGCGAGTCGAAGGGGAACGAGGGTTACTCCTTTTTCCGCGGTCGCTCGAGCTAACGCGTCAATTTCTTTGCCGTGAAGTAGCAATTTACGAGGACGTACCGGATCGAGTTCTTCGCGTGAATACGAATAAGGCGAAATGTGCATTCCGAGCAGCCAAACTGCATTTTTGTCCACTCGAGCGTAAGCCTCGCCGAGAGTGGCCCGTCCGGCGCGAATAGCTTTTACTTCGGAGCCCAAGAGCATGATGCCGCACTCGTAGGTTTCGACGATGTGATAGTCGTGGCGAGCTCGACGATTATTGATCGTTACTTCGGGACGGCCCGATTTTCCCCCAGATTTATTCGGCGATTTTCCCGCCGATTTTCCCCCAGATTTTCCTGATGATTTTTTCGGTGATTTAGTAGCCGCAGCCATTACCTAAGGTACCGCTCTCCACGGTCCGAGTTGAATACCACCGTGAGCGCCAACGGCGGTAGAGTCGCGGCTTATGACCACCATAACTAATCCGCCCGCCGGTGCTCCGAGCCCCGAACCGCGGGGCTCGATTCTGGGGAACGCCGTTCGGCGGTTTGAAGATCCGAAAATTTTGCGGGGGGAGGCGATTTATTTTGACGATCTCAACCCCACCGGTTTGCTGCACTTGGTCTTCGTGCGCTCCACTATCGCTCACGCGACCGTTACCAATATCGACACCAGTGAAGCCGCCGCGATGCCGGGCGTAATCGCGGTTTACACTCACGCCGATATCGATCTCAAACCCTACTTAACTTTTGCCATGTTGCCCGCCGGTTTCTCTCGGCCACCTTTGGCCGACGGCACTGTTCGTTTTGTGGGTGACATGGTGGCCGCGGTACTGGCCGAGACTCGCGCTCAAGCAGTCGACGCGGCCGAAATGGTTATTGTCGATTACGACCCACTACCAACAGTGGTTGATCCCGAAGCCGCTTTAGCCGACGGCGCGCCAATTTTATTTCCCGAACTCGGAACTAATGTTGCCATCGAATTTAATTTTGCCGAACCCGATCCCGAACTGATGGCCGAAGCCGAAGTAGTCGTTAGCGGCCGGTTCGTAAACCAACGAGTGGCGCCGGTTCCGATGGAGCCCAACGGGATCGTGGTGGAGTTTGATGAAGCCGGCGATCTTTCACTCGTCGTCCCCACTCAGGCTCCGTTTGGCGTGCGCGACCCAATAGCCGAAGAGTTTGGTCTCGAACCCGAAAAAGTAAGAGTGCGGGCGCTCGCAGTGGGTGGTGGCTTTGGCGCTAAGTCGGGTTGCTACGTCGAATACTTGATCGCGGTTTCGGCCGCGCGCAAATTAGGCCGGCCCGTCAAGTGGACCGAAACTCGCTCCGAAAATATGTTGTCGATGTATCACGGTCGGGGTCAGATCCAGTATGTCGACATGGGATTAAAACGCGACGGCACCATTACTGCGGTCAAGGTGCATGTGATTTGCGAAGCGGGCGCTTATCCGTCAGTGGGAGCGTTCTTGCCGTTCCTCACCCGCACTATGGCGCAAGGTGTTTACGAAATTCCTAAAGTTGAGTTCACCTCAGTCAGTTCGGCTACTAACACCACGCCAACCGCGGCTTACCGAGGCGCGGGCCGTCCGGAAGCCGCGGCTTTTCTTGAACGCATCATCGATATGGCGGCCGACGAACTCGATATCGATCCCGTCGAAATTCGCCGCCGCAACTTCATCGCACCCGAGCGCTTCCCGCTAACTACCGTTACTGGCGCTAATTACGACATAGGCGATTTTGATAAAGCGCTCGACGAGGCGTGCCGAGTTGCCGGTTACGACGAACTACGGGCCGATCAGCGCGCCCGCCGAGAGCGGGGCGACACCGTCGAATTGGGCATCGGGGTTTCGTCCTATGTAGAGATAACTGCTGGTGGTCAGTTCCAGGAGTTTGGCGCCGTTGAAGTTGAGACCGACGGAACCGTGGTGGCCCGCGTCGGCACTTCGTCGCACGGACAGGGTCACGCCACCGCGTTCGCCATGATCGTGGCCGAGTTACTAGGGGTAGCAATGGAAGATGTCCGGATTGTGCAATCGGATACTGCGTTGATCCCGCGCGGGTCAGGAACTTCAGGTTCTCGTTCGCTTCAAATTGGCGGCTCGGCGATATACAACGCCAGTGTCGAAGTGCTGGAGAAGGCAAAAGTTTTAGCCGCGCATTTACTAGAAGCCAGTGTCGACGACATCGTTCTGCACGACAATGCCAAAGTTGGAGTAGCGGGGGTTCCCGCCAACGCATTGTCGTGGGCTGCGTTGGCCGCCGCCGCCCACGACCCTGCTCGGCGACCCGAAGAATGGGGCGACGACGAAGGGTTGATGTCGGAACTTGATTTCAATCAGGGTGAAGCTACTTATCCTTTTGGCTCCCATATTGCGGTAGTCGAAGTTGATACCGAAACCGGCCGGGTGACGCTGTTGCGCCATGTCGCCGTCGACGATTGTGGCCGAGTGCTCAATCCGTTGTTGGTAGCGGGTCAGCAGCACGGAGGAGTTGGTCAAGGTGCCGCGCAAGCACTTTACGAAGGAGTTACTTACGACCTTGATGGCAATCCGCTCACCGGAAATCTTATGGACTACGCGATTCCTAGTGCCGCGGAGTTTTGTAGTTTTGAAGTTTCGAATACCGAAACCCCGACCCCACTTAATCCGCTCGGTGCTAAAGGTATCGGTGAATCAGGAACGATCGGATCAACTCCCGCTATTCAAAACGCGGTCATCGACGCATTGTCGCTGAGGGGAGTAAAGCATGTCGATATGCCGTTGCTCTCGATGCGGGTATGGCAAGCAATCCAAGATGCTCAAGTCAGTTAGCTAAGCGAGTTCGCGTGAGCAATGCGCCGCTACGATTGCGGTCCGATCAATATCAAACGATCGTCGACCATTGTCTAGAAGGTTTCCCCTGCGAAGCGTGTGGATTATTAGTCGGACCAATTGATAAAGAATATGAGCCGACGGGCGAGATCAGTTCAGTGCATCCGTGTCGTAATGCCGATGAGTCAACCCGGACCTATACCGTCGATTCGCGCGATTTACTGCAGGTAACCCGCAGCGCGGAGGCCGACGGAGAGTCGATCGTGGCCGTATGGCATTCGCACACCCACACCGAGGCTTACCCTTCGGAGACCGATGTACGCCAAGCGCTCGACCCCAACTGGGTCTACGCGCTGGTCACTCTGCGTAATCCTGATCCCGAATTGCGGGCGTACCGAATTCGTAACGGTCAGATTGCCGAGATTGAGGTAATTGTTAGTCCTGAGTGAGTAGTCCTGAGTACCGACTAAGCGATTTTATAATTTTCGAGTCGGGTTTGGTCTCGGCGCCTTGTACGCTCTTGGTATGGCAGTAGTAGTAAAAATTCCTACCTTAATGCGGGTCAATGTCGATGGCGCGGCTTCAGTCGAAGCGACGGGAGTGACCGTGGGCGAGATCTTTTCCGATCTCATTACGCGCTTCCCGGGGTTGGAGAGTAACCTCATCGACGACGATGGCAATCTACATAAGTTCGTTAATGTTTATCGCGACGATGACGACATTCGATATCTCGACGGCTTAGCCACTCCCGTTTCTGAGGGAGCAGTTATCTCGATCCTTCCCGCCGTCGCGGGCGGCTGAGGTCGGCGCCATGGCGCGCTACGAAAACATTCTGGGTCTCATCGGCAACACGCCGATGGTGAATATCAGCCAACTTTCTCCTAATCCGAATGTTCGCATTTACGCCAAACTCGAAGGGCAGAATCCCGGCGGCTCATCCAAAGATCGCATTGCGTTAAAGATGGTCGAGTTGGCCGAAGAAGCCGGAACGCTAAAACTCGGTGCCACCATCATCGAACCGTCTTCGGGCAATACCGGAATTGGTTTGGCTTTAGTAGCTCGGATGCGGGGGTATCGCTTACGGGTGGTAATGCCCGACAACGTTTCTATTGAGCGTCGCCAACTACTCGAAATATTTGGTGCCGAAATAATTTCGTCGCCCGGAAGTGAAGGAAGCAATGGCGCTATTCGGTTAGCCGAAAAATTGGCGGCCGAAAATCCTGAACTCCAAATGTTGTTCCAGTACGGAAACCCCGCCAATCCGTTAGCGCACTATGAAGGCACGGGTCCAGAGATTTGGCGCGATTGCCCCGAGCTCGATGTATTCGTAGCGGGCTTAGGTACCAGCGGCACGCTTATGGGCGCCGGTCGCTATCTAAAAGAACAGAATCCTGACATTCAGGTAGTGGCGGTCGAACCGCCAGCAGGGGAGTTGGTGCAAGGCTTGCGCTCACTTGACGACGGTTTTATACCTCCGATCTTTGACCCCGATTTGCTTGATCGAAGATTTATTGTTCGACCACTCGAATCGATCGAATGGTTGCGACGGTTGCTGAACGACTGTGGCGTGTTTGCGGGTATTTCTTCGGGCGCTTCTATTGCCGGCGCGGTAAAAATTGCCGAAGCGATGGACTCCGGAACAATCGTTACTGTTCTTCCCGACGGCGGCTGGAAGTATCTGTCGTCAGGAGCGTGGACCGATGCACTAGAGGTCGTTGAAGAGCGCGCGACGCGGATTAACTTCTGGTGATAACGCGGTGATTGATAGCACCAATAGCGAGACAGCAAAAAATAAAGTCGAGACTCACGATTTAGGATCGACGATTGCGCACGCGGTAGAAATCCTGCGCGGCGGCGGACTGGTCGCGTTTCCCACCGAAACTGTTTATGGTTTGGGCTGTGACGCGCGTTCGGAGGCGGCGGTCAGTCGGCTCTACGCCGTCAAACGGCGCCCAGCCAATCATCCCGTCATTGTCCATCTGGCCACCGGCGCGGCGATCGACGATTGGGCGATTCGCATCCCTACGTGGGCGCGCGCGTTGGCCGATTCACTTTGGCCTGGCCCGCTAACCCTGGTGCTACCTAAACGAGTCGGAGTACTTGATTCACTTAGTGGCGGCCATCCCAGCATCGGTCTTCGGGTTCCCGCTCAACCGGTCGCCCAAGCGTTGCTCGCGGCTTTCGCGGGTGGGATTGCCGCACCGTCGGCTAATCGGTTTGGTCGAGTTAGCCCAACGACCGCCGACGCGGTACACCAAGATCTCGGTGCCGATGTCGATCTTGTTCTTGACGATGGTCCGTGCTCTGTCGGTATCGAATCCACCGTGATCGATTGCACCGGCGCCACCCCAATAATTTTGCGACCGGGTGGGGTAACTAACGAAACTCTGCAATCGGTATTGGCCACCGTAGGTTGCGTGCTTAACCCCGAGGCCACTAGCTCCACTCCGGCCTCGGGAACTCTGGCGGCCCATTACGCGCCGCGTGCTCAAGTGGTTTTAGTCGATCGCGATCAGATTGCCGCTCATATTGAAAAAGCCATTACAACCGGTACGCGGGTGGGAGTTATTGCCTTAGCTGACGATTTGGCCTTGTCGGGATTATTCGATCTTCCTCCCGAGGTCGTGCTGGCCGCGCCGATTGATTCCGATGAATACGCACGAATGCTCTACCAAAGTTTACGAACGGCTGATGCGGCTCAACTAGAAGAAATTTTTGCGGTGCTTCCGATTGCGAGCGGGATGGGCGTGGCGGTACGCGACCGACTCACGCGCGCCGCCGCGGGCTCTTGCCGACCTAGTCCCAAACGCGCGGTCGGTCAGTGACCGAACTCGCGAACAGCACCGTGTCCGGTCCGATTGGATTATTCGATTCGGGCTTAGGCGGGCTCACGGTAGTGCACGCACTGATCGACTTAGTGCCCGATGAGTCGTTGCTCTATTTTGGTGATACTGATCGATTTCCCTACGGTCCTAAGCCGCCGGCTGAGGTGCGCGGGTATGCGCTTGAAATCGGCGATTTATTAGTCGAGCGAGGAGCGCGAGTAGTAGTAGTCGCGTGTAATAGCGCCGCCGCGGCCGCGCTCGACGATTTAGCGGATCGGCTTTCGGTGCCGGTAATTGGCGTGATCGATCCGGGCGTACGGGCGGCGCTCTTGGCCACTCGTGTTGGCCGTATTGGAGTCATCGGCACCGAGGGCACTATTACTTCGGGCTCCTACGCGCGTGCCGCCGCCAAAATCGATTCGACGGTAGTGGTGGTCGAGCAAGCCTGCCCAGGTTTCGTGGAGTTCGTTGAGTCGGGTGATATTGATTCTCCGGAATTGCGTCGATTAGCGGAAGAATATTTAGCCCCCGTTAAAGCCGCGGCCGTCGACGTTCTGGTGCTGGGTTGTACTCACTACCCCCTCCTGGCTTCTACGCTCTCTAGTGTGATGGGATCAGAGGTAGCCGTAGTTTCTAGCGCCGAGGCCACCGCGCGCGCGGTGGTCGAACGGATGCCGTGCTCGGTCGCGGCCGCGATTCCTGACCGCAAATTCATAACTAGTGGTGACCCGTCTACCTTCCGTCAATTGGCGACCCGTTTCTTAGGTACCGAAATAGAAAATGTGGAGGCATTTTCATGGAGTTAACCGTTCTCGGTTGTTCCGGTTCTTTCGGTGGCATCAACTCCAACGCGTGTAGTGGCTACTTAGTCCGTTCGGGTGCTACTGCGGTTTGGGTCGATTGCGGTGGCGGTTCCTTCGGCAACCTTCAATCGCACATAAATCCCGAAGAGTTAACTGCAGTAGTCCTTACTCACGAACATCCCGACCATGTAGTCGACATTTACGGACTCCACGTTTTAATGCGCTACGGAATCTGTTGTTCCAATTTTCCGGTTTACGCTCCCGCCGCTTTGCCCGAACAATTGGGAGCGCTGGTTCATAATGATTGGAGTGATACCTTTGATTGGCGCACTATCGACGACGGACAAACCGTCGAGTTGGGTGATTTGGTTCTTACTTTTTCCCGCACCGACCACCCACCACTTACTTATGCGGTTCAGATTGAAGGCGATGGTCGGCGAATGATCTACACCTCCGACACGGGGCCGAAGTGGAGCGTAAGCGCGTTTGATTCGGGCGCCGATTTAGTGTTGTCAGAAGCTACTTATTTACACGAAGCCAAGTTGTCAGATGTGCATCTATCGGCTCACGAAGCCGGTGATGCGGCTCGAACTGCCGGCGCAAAGCGATTGATGATCACCCATCTGTGGCCGCGCGTCGACGCTGGTAAAGCAGTAGCCGAAGCAGAAAAATCTTTTGGCGCACCAGTGGAGTTCGCCACTACCAATCTTGTTACCACCGTCTAACTATCAAGAGGAGAACAGATAATGGGAAGTCGTCAAGACGGTCGGGACTTCGGCTCGCTAAGGCCGGTTGCGTTCACGCGTGACTACACCGATTTTGCTGCCGGATCGGTTTTAGTGGAGTTCGGTCGCACCCGCGTTCTTTGTACTGCGTCGGTAGAAGAACGAATCCCGCCTTGGTTGCGGGGTTCGGGAAAAGGTTGGGTAACAGGGGAGTACTCCATGTTGCCGGGGTCGTCGCCCGAGCGAGTCGGACGCGAAGCGGCCAAGGGTAAGCAGTCGGGTCGCACTCAAGAAATTCAGCGACTTATTGGTCGGTCGTTGCGCGCGGTAACCGATCTAACCCAGATGCCTGAAGTTCAGATCACGGTCGACTGCGATGTTTTGCAAGCCGACGGTGGCACCCGTACTGCGTCGATTACTGGGGGTTATCTAGCCCTGCACGACGCGTGTTCCCGCCTAGTCAGTGCCGGCACCCTCACTTCGCATCCTGTAACCGAACCGTGCGCGGCGATTTCGGTCGGCATTGTTGAAACCACTCCGTGTCTCGACCTCGACTACTCCGAAGACTCCACTGCGGCGGTTGATATGAACGTGGTGATGACCGGTTCGGGGCGGTTCATTGAAGTGCAGGGGACTGCTGAAGGCTTTGCCTTTACTCGGCTCGAACTCGACGGCATGTTGGGCCTAGCCGAGACTGGTATCAACGAGCTCTTTACCCTTCAGCGCTCGTTGCTCGAAGAACCGCCGCCCGCTCGCCGTTCATGACTCGTTTCGTTTTGGCTACTGCTAATCCGGCCAAAGCGCGCGAAATTAACGAAGTGTTGCAGTCGGAGCGGGGGTCTTTCGAGGTGGTTCCGTTGGATCCCACTTGGCCGGCTGTCGTCGAAACCGGTTCGACGCTCGAAGCCAATGCTCGACTAAAAGCGGACGCGGCCGTCGCGCACTCGCAACTACCCGCTCTCGCCGATGACACGGGGCTAGAAGTAGACGCACTCGGTGGTGCGCCGGGCGTTCGGTCGGCACGCTTTGCTGGCGACAACGCCACCGATCAAGAAAATGTCACTCGGTTGCTTGACCGCATGACGGACATCTCTCCTGAAAAACGCACCGCTCGCTTTACCACGGTCGCGATGGCCGCCTGGCCGGATGGTAAAACTGTGGTCGTGGCCGGATCAGTTGAAGGAGTTATTGCCACCCATTCCGTTGGGACCGAAGGATTTGGTTACGACCCGGTATTTATCCCCGCGGAAGGTGATGGTCGCACTTTCGCGCAGATGACTGCTGCGGAAAAACACCAACTTTCTCATCGCGGTCGGGCCTTTCGGTTACTAGCCAAAAAACTGGAGCAAACTGTCTAATGGCGGTTATTGATATTCCCGGTTTCGTTGCCGACTTAAAAGACCACTGTGTTGAACATGGCTTTCATGTCCACGACGAACGCCACTTCGTGGAGAGTTATTCACTCCGGCAAAATTGGGAAGTTGATGTCCATCCCGAAGAAGCGTGCGAAGGTCCCGTAGATCTTTACCTTGCGCTTGAGATCAACCCTCGCGTGCTGCTTGGTTTCGAAGACTCAGTGCACGCACTCGCCGAGGTCGAAGATCCGTCCGACGAATACCAATTCCCTCTCACTTTCACTTGGGGGCTTCCGCCACTCGCCACTCCTCCCGATCTATTGCTACTAGCAACCGAACTCGCGGGCATCGGTGGACCCAATCTTCCCCTCGAAGTATCGGCCATCGACTCCATACCGGCTGCTACCGACGCCCCCGAACGATCGTTGCGAGTAGTCGCCCTTCATCCGATATCGCTTTTGAGTATTCGCCAAGGTGACGCGGTTTCCTGTGAACTTTTGGAACAGTGTCTGGTAGTTAGCCGTTTCTTACTGACTCAATCAGAGAACTGGACTTCGTAATTTTTTTAGCGGGCGGGTGCGGTAGGTTTAACAGTGTGGCTATGCGAACCGAATGTCGGCACTACGAGAGCCGAACCTACAATAATGGCGAAATTGTGCGTAAGTGTCGGGTCGACGCGGCTCCCGAAGCACCGTGGCGTTGCCCCGAAGATTGTGTGCTCTTCGAATTACGCATGATCGATGTGGGTTGGCAAGTAGGACCACGTGCGCGACCCGAGCAGGCGGTTGCCCCTGAGCCCGAAGGACAAGACATCGGCGCGCTGCTTAATGAAGCGGAAGACATCATCAACTCGGCCGCACCGGGAATTATCGCCGAAGTCGTTGCCGAGAGCTCCCCCAAGAAAAAGAAAAAGAAAAAACGCAAACGTCGCTAACGGGGTGCGAGCGGAGGGACTCGAACCCCCAAGCCCCTAAGGGCACCGGGACCTAAACCCGGCGCGTCTGCCAGTTCCGCCACGCTCGCTGCTCCCAGTCTCGCACCACTCCGGCTATCGTGGCGAAGTCAAGAGTTCACCTGAGAAAGAGAGTCCCGAGTGGCGAAGCAGATTCCTATGGTCAATTACTTAGTGCTCGATAGTGAGCCCCATCTTGTCGCCCACGAGTGCGCTAATTGTGGCGCACTTTTCTTCGATCGCCGAAATGCTTGCGCGCACTGCAGCGGCACCGAATTCAAATCCCGCAACCTTAAAACTACGGGCGTGGTGCGGTCGTTCTCAATCATTTACCAGGCTGCACCCGGAGTAACGGTTCCGTATGTCTCTTCGTTGGTCGATATCGACGGTGGCGGTGCGGTAAAAGCCAACATCTTAAATATCGATCCCGATCCCGCTACGGTAGCGTTGGGTATGAAAGTAAAACTAACTACTTTCGTGAGTGGTACCGATGACGACGGCACCGAAGCCGTCGCTTTTGCTTTCGAACCCGTTAAGTAAATTTTACCGAAATAATTACTAGAGACAGGAGCGTCAAAATGGCCGAAAATATTTGGGTGCTAGGTGCAGCAATGACCAAGATCACTCGTTATCCCGACCTCGATGTCATCGACCTTGCCGCTACCGCCACTCTCGACGCGCTTAGTGATGCCGGAGTAACTATGGCCGACATGCAGGTAATGGGAATGGGCAACATGTTCCAAGCTATGGCCGGCTTAGGTCAATCAGTTCAACAACAAGTTGGTCAAACTGGCATTCCGGTTTACAACGTGGTTAACGCCTGCGCCACGGGCGCGACCGCAGTGCGCACGGTACATCTTTCAATTCTCGCGGGTGAAGCCGATATGGGCATAGCGGTGGGTTGTGAACAGATGGGCAAGATGGGTCTGTTGGGTCCGGGCGGTCAGTCGAAAGCCGAAAAAAACGTCTACGAACCTAAGGGTCGTTACGGATCGGTAATGGGAGCCGAAGGGATTTTGGGTACCACACTCATGCCCGGAGTATTCGCCCAAGCGGGCCAGGAATACGCCTACGAGAACGACGGAGTGGGCTTTGAACAGTTTGCCAAAGTGGCCGAAAAGAATCACGCCCACTCGGTGCTAAATCCGCTGGCGCAGTACCAGAAAAAGTTTTCCTTAGAAGAAATTATGAACGCGCGCATGGTGGCCTATCCCAACACCTTGCCTATGTGCTGCCCGACTGGCGACGGGGCCGCCGCAGTGGTGCTGGTTTCTGAATCCAAACTCAAAACTCTTTCGCTCGAACAACAGCGCCGAGCGGTGAAGATCAGTGCTTCGGTACTTACGAGCGACCCGTGGGTCGAGCGGGGCCAAGTGCAGCCCGATGTGAACACTCTCACGCGTAACGCCGCACAAACGGCTTACGCGAAAGCGGGCATCGGTCCCGAAGACCTCGACCTAGTTGAATTACACGACTGCTTCGCTACGGCCGAGTTGTTGCACTACGACAACCTTGGGCTATGCGAGCCGGGCGGTGCGGGCGCTTTCATCGACTCGGGTGCACCGTGGCGCGACTCACCCGGAGTGACCGTTAACGCCAGTGGCGGATTACTTTCGAAAGGCCACCCCATCGGCATGACCGGCGTGGCGGGCGTATTCGAAATCACTACTCAGTTGCGGGGTGAGGCGGGCGACCGTCAGATCGAAGGAGCCAAAGTAGGCATGGCGCATGTCATCGGTCTGGGCTCTTCGTGTGGAATTCACATTCTCGAAAAATCTGCCGCGTAAGCTCTGTTTCAGTAAATCTAGATAGCGGTCCAGCCGCCGTCGACGGGGATAACGGTTCCGGTTATGTAACTGCTCGCCGCCGACGCTAAAAATAACAACACACCGTCGAGCTCGTGTTCGTCGCCCGCGCGTCCCATGGGCGTGCGCTGGCGCATCCATTTGATTGATCGTTCATCGCCAAACATGCGGTCGGTGGTCATTTCGCTTCGAAACCATCCGGGCGCTATCGCGTTAACCCGCACGCCTTTGCGAGCCCATTGCGCAGCCAATTCACGGGTCATGTTTACTAGTCCGCCTTTCGACGCCGCGTAACCAGCATCAGGAATTTGTCCGACCCCGACCAAGCCCAAGACCGAAGCAATGTTAATAATCGATCCGCCTTGTTCGGAATCAATCATGGCGCGTGCCACTAAGCGAGATAACTCAAATGGCGCGATGAGATTTACTTCCAATTCGTGACGAAAGTCGTCGAGCGATTCATCAAGCGCGGGTGCAGTGTGGTCAACTCCCGCGTTATTTACCAAAATGTCGATCTGGCCAAAATGGTCCAAGGTTGTTTCAACCAGCGTGGTCACTTGCCCCGGCTGGGATAAATCGCACGAAACCGCGAGCGCATCGTTAAGTTTGGCGGCCTGTTCGACGAGTCGGTCAACCCGACGCGCCGCAAGTACAACGCGTGCGCCCGCGGCGTCGAAGACCGAGGCAAACCGAGCGCCCAGTCCCGAACTTGCGCCGGTGACTATGGCGACGCGTCCAGTGAGGTCGAATATCCCGTTGTTCATGGTGCGCCCCCAGGGACTCGAACCCTGAACCTAGTGATTAAGAGTCACTTGCTCTAACCGATTGAGCTAGAGGCGCTTGACCTTGATAATATCGGTCACCCGCTTAGTAAGTGGTCTTAGTAAGCGGTGTTGATAACGGTCTAGTTTCTTGTTTATATCGATGGGCGCGCTAATCGTGGTTTCGGAGTGGAAGGGGATTGAGTATGGATGTCGTAGTCACCGGATCTAGCGGCTTCATCGGTTCGGCTCTGTTGCCCGCATTGCGAGATGCGGGTCACCGCCCAATTCGTGCTGTTCGCGGTCGCGACGCCGGTTCAGATTCGATCGCGTGGGATCCGATAGCGGGCACGATTGATGCCGCGGGTCTTGAAGGAGTTCCGGCCGTAGTCCATCTTGCCGGTGCGGGTATTGCCGATAAGCGTTGGACCGCCGACCGTAAACGATTAATCCTAAAAAGCCGGACTGTTCCCACTCGCTTGTTGGCTACCACCCTCGCGGGCCTAACTACTCCACCAAAAGTTTTAGTTTCTTCGTCGGCAATTGGTTACTACGGAAGCCGAGGCGATGAAACTCTTACTGAATCGAGCAAGCCCGGCGACGAGTTTGTTTCCGACGTTTGCTTGCAGTGGGAAGCGGCCGCTCAACCCGCGGCGACAGCTGGAATTCGGCTGGCGTTAATCCGCACCGGCCTAGTGCTTGGCCGCGAGGGAGGCGTGCTCAAACGACTCCTCACTCCGTTTCGGCTCGGTATTGGCGGAAAACTCGGTAAAGGCAATCAATGGATGTCGTGGATTTCTCTGGTTGACGAGATCCGAGCGATAATTTTTGCGCTCGAGAACTCTGATATTTCTGGACCGATCAATCTCACTGCTCCGAATCCAGTCACCAACGCGGAGTTCACCACGACACTGGGAAAAGTTCTCCAGCGACCGACTTTTTTACCCACTCCCGTCACACCGTTAAAAGCGCTTTACGGTTCCGAATTAGTTAACCATTTACTGTTAGAAGGACAGCGAGTAATACCTGAACGGCTTAACGCCGCTAGTGCTTCGACTTCAGGATTCGCGTTTTCGCACCCCACGCTAGAAGTTGCATTACGGGCAATCGTCTAAAGCAATCTTTATAAATTTAATCAATCGCGATCCGTCGCGCCAAAATAAGCGAATGGGGTGACCGAGGGGTTTCGAACCCCCGACCTCCGGGATCACAACCCGGCGCTCTAACCGACTGAGCTACGGCCACCATGGTGTCGCCTAAAAGTATTGCCGGTGTTGCTGCTTGCTTCGGTGCGCCCGGAAGGATTCGAACCTCCGACCTACGGAATAGAAGTCCGCTGCTCTGTCCAAGCTGAGCTACGGGCGCCCGCTTGCACCTAGAACCAAAAGTCTACCGGACGGCTTAGTCCGGCTCCGTTGAAATCCGATTTCCGTTTACGAATTCGTTTATAGGTCGGGGAGCCGGAGATCAAGGTTGGCCCCTTCGAGACCGCCATCGATCTCCAGTACTTTTCCGGTTATGTAACTTGCCGCATCCGACGCCAAGTAGAGCGCTCCCGCGGCGATGTCTTCCACCGCACCGAGCCGGCGCAGGGGAGTGGTTTCTACCATTTCACGGTGCAGGTCTTCGTTGGTAAGCACGATTTCGAGTGCCGAAGTCGCCACCGAACCCACTGCGATGGCGTTAACTCTTACGCGCGGAGCGCAGTCGGCGGCCATCAATCGGGTCATTTGCGCGAGCGCAGCCTTAGCGGTTCCGTACGCCAAAAAGCCCCGTTCGCGAATTCGACCCATAACCGAAGAAATATTCACGATCGATCCCTGCGCGGCCAAGAGATGAGGCATAGCCGCTTGGCTAAGGGCAAACGCGGTAGTGACATTGAAATGAAATGCACCCTCTAACATTTTTGTCGTCGTATCCATAAGCGGCGCGGGCATCGATCCTCCCGCGTTATTGATCACGGTGTCGATTTGACCGAATTCACTAACCGTGGCCGCTACGAATGCCGCCAGCGTGGTCAAGTCACTAACGTCGGCGGGAAACACCAGCGCTTGCCGACCTACTGCTCGCACATCATTAGCTACTTCTTCTAACTGCGATTCGGTACGGGCAGTTATAGCAACATGAGCACCTGCTTCGGCGCAAGCGCGCGCACAACCCGCGCCAATACCGCGACCGGCTCCCGTCACCATCACAACCCGATCGGTAAGTTTGAACTGGTCAAGGATCACGAATGGCAGACTAGTAGGCGAAATGCATTAAGGTAAGCCGTCGCCTTAGCCGCGACATCAAAAATAATTGCTCTTGAGCGGTTAGCTAATAGTTAGCGCGGTGTTACTTAACGGTTTTCTTGGCCGCTTTACGCTTAACGGTCTTCTTAGCCGCCGGTCGCCGCACCGCTTTGCGCTTAACGATCTTCTTGGCCGCTTTACGCTTAACGGTCTTCTTGGCCGCTGGCCGCCGCACCGCTTTACGCTTAACGGTCTTCTTGGCCGGCGCTCGGTTACCAAGTACCGCATCTTTGAACGCCTTAAGCGGAGTAATGCGAACTTTTTTCGACGCCTTGATACGGATGGCTTCACCCGTCGCCGGGTTGCGACCCATACGCGCTTTAGTCTGGCGCCGAATAAACTTGGCGAATCCCGAAATAATTACTGGCTCGCCGGTAGAAACGGTGGCGGTCACTTCATCAATAAAAGCGGTCATGAATTCGTCAACCGTTACCTTGTTCGTATTGGTCCGTTCGGCCAATGCGTTTACGAGTTCTTTGCGATTCATAGTTCCTCCAGATTGACGATAATTTTTATCTTGTGTTCTCCAGTATTGCACCTAGCATTACGGCAGATGTGGATGCAGATGTGGATGCAGATGTGGATTTGGAGCGGGTGACGAGGATCGAACTCGCGTCATCAGCTTGGAAGGCTGAGGCTCTACCATTGAGCTACACCCGCATTGCCACCTGAGAGTTTCCTAAATATTAGTGGCCGGATAACAGTGGTCGGGGAGGGGGGATTTGAACCCCCGACCCCCTGCTCCCAAAGCAGGTGCGCTGCCAAACTGCGCCACTCCCCGGCACCCCTTGACAATACGACAAACGGTGCGCCCATCTTGACTCAATGGTCCTGACTAGTTATTTCGACCGAAGGATCAGACCGCTCGCGGGTAACCTGATAACTCCTATGAGCACGCTTTCTACATCGGTAGAACCTCTTGAAGACAACAAGGTTCGGCTATCGGTGGGTGTCCCCGAAGCCGAGTTCGAATTGGCCATAGACACGGCATTTCGTAAGTTGGCCAAAGAAGTTCGTATTCCGGGATTTCGTCCCGGCAAGGCGCCGCGCGCTTTGCTCGAAAATCGGTTAGGCGTTGGAGTAGCGCGCGAACAAGCTTTGCGCGACGCCCTTCCTGATTATTACGCCAGTGCGGTGGCAGCAGAATCTATTGATGTAATTGCTCCACCCGAGATCGACATCACTGCGGGCGAAGAGTCGGGCGATGTTGAGTTTGATGCCGTGGTAGAAGTTCGACCGGTTGTCGAGATTGATGGTTATAAAGAAATCTCCGTTGAGGTTGCCGACACTTCGATATCGGCCGACACAGTTTCTGAGCAGGTCGAAGCTTTACGAGAACGATTTGCCGATCTCGAAGACTCCTCTAATCCACTTACCAACGGCGATTACGCTCTTGTCGACATCAAAGCAACAGTTAATGATGAGACTATCGACGCGCTTAGCGCGAGTGATTACCTTTACGAAGTTGGCTCGGCTCGGGTTGTGCCCGAACTCGATACTGAACTGCTGGGAAAAACTACCGGCGACATTATTGAGTTCGATTCTGATGTTCCTGTTCGCGACGGCGAAACTCCTAATGTCGCGTTTCGAGTTTTGGTAAAAAACTGCCAGAAAAAAGTTCTCCCCGAAGTAACCGACGAGTGGGTAGGCGAAGTCAGCGAGTTCGCAACGGTGGCCGAGCTGGAAGCCGATACCAAATCTCGACTCAAAATCTACGCACGAGTCCAGGCTCAGCTTGAAGGTCGCGACAAGATTCTTGAGGCCCTCGCTAATCTGGTGGCACAAATTCCGCCCGAACCCTTGGTGGCGCAAGAAATGGAACGGCGACTCCATGATCTTCACCATCGCTTGGAGCCACAAGGAGTAACCGTGCCGCAGTATTTAGCGGCTACCGGTCAGGACCAAGACACTTTTATCGCCTCACTACGCGACGGCTGTGCGCAGGCCGTCCGCGCCGATTTGGCTTTGCGGGCGGTAGTGACCCAAGAATCTATTGCGGTAACTGAAGCCGACATCGACGCCGAGATTGAACAATTGGCTGAGCGTATGGGGGAGAAGCCGGCCAAAATCAAAAAAGATTTGCAGCAACGCGGGCTCACTGAGGCGGTACAATTAGATCTTGCTCGAGGCAAGGCGGTTCAGTTTTTGATTGATCACGCCACGGTGATTGATGTCGCCGGCAACGCAATCGACATGGCACCACCTGAGAGCAAGAATTCTGTTTCTGAAGCATCAATAAGTAAAAATGCGATAACCGACGACGAAGAGTCAACCAACCAAGAGGAGAGCCCCGAGTGAGTCAGCCGATCGAGAACTACCTCGTACCTACTGTTATCGAACAGACCAATCGGGGCGAGCGAGCCTACGATATTTATTCGCGTTTGCTCAAAGAGCGCATTATTTTTCTAGGCACTCCGATTGACGATACGGTGGCCAACCTGCTTATTGCCCAGTTGCTACATCTAGAGAGCGAAGAGTCTGATAAGGACATTTCAATTTACATCAATTCACCCGGTGGCGAGATAACCGGACTGTTCGCGATCTACGACACCATGCAGTACATCAAACCTGACGTGCAGACCATTTGTGTCGGGCAAGCGGCATCCGCCGCCGCGGTATTACTTGCCGCGGGAACCAAGGGCAAGCGCTTCGCGTTGCCGCACGCGCGAATCTTGATTCATCAACCTAGTGGTGGTGCATCAGGACAAGCGATCGACATTGAGATTCAAGCCAAAGAAATTATGCGGATGCGTGAACTGCTCGATCGACTCATTGCTCACCACACCGGCCAGACCGCCGAAAAAGTAAGCAGCGATACCGATCGCGACTTCATCATGAGCGCGGACGAAGCCCAAGAATACGGAATGATTGATCAGGTAATCACTAACCGCGATCTCGCTTCGGTGGCTGCGGCTGCCGGGGTGAAGTAAAGCCCGATCGTTATGGCCAAGTTCGGTGAGGGTGGTGACCTGCTTAAGTGCTCTTTTTGTGGCAAGAGCCAAAAGCAAGTTAAAAAACTTATAGCGGGGCCAGGGGTTTATATTTGCGACGAGTGTATCGATCTATGCAACGAGATAATTGAGGAAGAGCTCGCGCAGGGGTCTGATGTTCAGATTGAAGATCTGCCCAAGCCTCAAGAAATTTTTGAGTACCTCGACGGCTACGTCATCGGACAAGAACGATCCAAGAAAGTTTTGTCGGTGGCGGTCTACAACCATTATAAACGAGTCCAAGCGGGTACGTACGGAGACCCCGATGTCGAGTTACAAAAATCCAACATCATGCTCATCGGTCCAACTGGTTGCGGCAAGACGCTATTAGCGCAAACCCTGGCCCGATTGCTAAAGGTTCCGTTCGCTATTGCCGATGCCACCGCTCTAACTGAAGCCGGTTATGTCGGCGAGGATGTAGAAAATATTTTGCTGAAGTTGATTCAGGCGGCCGATTACGACGTAAAAAAAGCCGAAACCGGAATTATCTATATTGACGAAATCGACAAGATTGCGCGTAAATCGGAAAACCCGTCCATTACTAGAGATGTATCGGGCGAAGGCGTTCAGCAAGCACTACTAAAAATTCTTGAAGGTACTACTGCTTCGGTGCCACCCCAAGGTGGTCGCAAGCATCCTCATCAAGAATTCATCCAGATCGACACCACCAATATTTTGTTCATTTGTGGTGGTGCGTTCGCCGGTCTCGACACGATTATTGCCAGTCGGCAAGGAAACCGCGGCGTGGGCTTTGGCGCCGATGTGCGTCGACCGAGCGATAAAGATCTCGGTGAATTGCTAGGGGGAGTTTTACCCGAAGACTTGCTGAAATTTGGTCTCATTCCCGAGTTTGTCGGCCGTCTGCCGGTTATCGGTTCGGTCCACAGCCTCGACAAAGAAGCCCTCATCCGGATTCTGGTTGAGCCCAAGAACGCGCTGTTGCGTCAGTTCCAAAAGTTCTTCCACTTCGACGATGTTGAGCTCATATTTACCGACGACGCCCTCGACGCGGTGGCCGACGAAGCCCTAAAACGCGGTACTGGAGCTCGAGGGCTGCGAGCAATTCTGGAAGAGGTTCTGCTCGAAGTCATGTACGAACTTCCCAGTCGCGACGATGTGGCTCAATGCATAGTCAACCGTGAGGTCGTAATCAATCGAGGGACGCCAGAAATCGTCACTACTAGCGAGATCGATCGCCGATCGGCGTAGCGCGTGGGGCAGGCTATTTAGCCGACCCGCTTTAGATCGGCATCCGGTCTCTAAACTCTGACTATGGCGGTCCCCGATAAACCCAATCTCGACGGCATAGAAGATCGATGGGTCGAATCTTGGGACAAAAATAAAATTTACAGTTTCGACCGCACTCGATCGCGTTCCGAGATTTACTCAATCGATACTCCACCGCCGACGGTAAGCGGCTCTCTGCATGTTGGTCACGTTTTTTCGTATACCCATACCGACGCCATCGCTCGCTATCAACGCATGAACGGAAAAACAGTTTTTTATCCCATGGGTTGGGACGACAACGGTCTTCCTACTGAACGCCGAGTGCAAAATTATTTTGGCGTACGGTGCGATCCATCTCTTCCGTACGAATCAGAGTTAAAGATCTCCGCCCAACTTGATACTAAAGCGAAACCACAGCCAATTTCGCGTCGCAACTTCATCGAACTCTGCGACGAATTAGTAGCGGAAGACGAAAAAAAGTTTGAAGATTTGTGGCGCCGGCTCGGCTTGTCAGTCGACTGGTCGCTGACTTACACCACGATTGGGTCGAATGCACAAGAGATCTCTCAGCGCGCGTTCTTACACACTCTCGCGCGCGGGGAGGCCTATCAAGCCGAAGCCCCAACCCTTTGGGACGTCGATTTTCGCACTGCAGTAGCTCAGGCCGAATTAGAAGATCGTGAACGACCAGGCGCGTATTACTCCCTTCGTTTTACGCGCGCCGGCGGCGAATCCGTAGTTATCGAAACCACTCGCCCCGAATTGTTGCCGGCGTGCGTAGCACTAGTTGCCCATCCCGACGACAAGCGTTACCAGCCGTTGTTCGGTACGACGGTGCAGACTCCACTTTTTGGCGTCGAGGTTCCGGTGGTAGCTCATCCACTGGCCGACCCCGAAAAAGGCTCAGGTATCGCCATGATTTGTACATTCGGCGACCTCACCGACGTTATTTGGTGGCGCGAATTAGATCTACCTACTCGTTCCATCATGGGTTGGGACGGTCGCATTCAGGCCGATCCACCGATCGAGTTTCCGGGTGCTAACGCCGATAACTTCTGGCAGCAATTAGCGGGCCAAACCGTAAAAGCCGCCCACAAACTTATCGTTGAGTTATTGATTGAGTCGGGAGATCTTCTGGGCGAACCCCGTGCGATTACTCACTCGGTGAAGTTCTACGAAAAAGGTGATCGTCCACTCGAAATTGTTACCACCCGACAGTGGTATATCCGCAACGGCGGGCGCGACGCTGATCTGCGTGCGGCTTTAGTCGAGCGCGGTCGTTCATTAAGTTGGCACCCCGATTACATGCGTGCGCGTTACGAGTCGTGGGTTGAAGGACTGAACGGCGACTGGCTGGTATCGCGTCAGCGGTTCTTCGGAGTTCCGTTCCCACTTTGGTATCGCCTCGACGAGCACGGCGATCCGGTATTCGCTGAGCCGTTGCTGGCTCGACAAGAGCAGTTGCCGGTCGATCCCGCGTCGGCTACCCCCGACGGATATTCCGAAGATCAACGGGGGGTGCCCGGCGGTTTTATTGCCGACCCCGATGTCATGGATACTTGGGCCACTTCATCTTTGACTCCGCAAATCGCTTGCGGGTGGGGACAAGATGACGATCTTTTCGCTCGCACTTATCCAATGGACTTGCGGCCACAGGCTCACGAAATCATCCGGACTTGGTTGTTCTCAACCGTGGTGCGGGCGCACTTGGAGTTCGGTGATTTGCCCTGGACCGATGTGGCGATTTCTGGATGGGTGCTCGACCCCGATCGCAAGAAAATGTCTAAGTCGAAAGGCAACGCCTTAACTCCGCTTCATCTTCTCGAACAGTACGGATCCGATGCGGTTCGGTACTGGGCGGTAAGTGGCCGACCCGGCACCGACACTGCCTTCGATGAAGGTCAGATGAAAATTGGTCGCCGGTTAGCGATCAAAATTCTCAATGCATCCAAGTTCGCGCTCGGAGTTATGGACGGAGCTCGCATTGAGGATCCGGCTGCGGTTATCGCCCCTCTCGATCAAGCGCTCTTGGCTGAGTTGGCCGATCTCGTTGATTCTGTAACTGAAGCTTTCAATGGATACGACTACGCGCGCGCGCTTGATCGAACTGAGCGTTTCTTTTGGAGTTTTTGTGATGATTATGTCGAGCTAGTTAAGACTCGAGCCTACGGATCCTTGGGCGAGTCGGCGGCCGCTTCCGCGCATGCCACTTTGCATCTCACCCTCTCAACCCTGCTACGGCTATTTGCACCCCACTTACCTTTTGTAACCGAAGAAGTATGGGCGTGGTGGCAAGACGGTTCTATTCATCACGCATCGTGGCCTAGCGGTGACTCAATTCGCACTTTCGCCCGAACCGGCAACCCCGCGGTGTATGAGATAGCGGCCGAGATTTTGGCGGCGGTGCGTAAAGTGAAATCAGAGAATAAACGATCGCAACGCACCGAAGCCCTGCGGGTGACGGTAAGCGATGTCGCGACGCGTTTAGAAATGGTGAAGTTGGTCGAAGACGATCTTGTTGCCGCGACTTCGGCTCGGGTGATCGATTTTGTAACTTTCGAATCGGCGGGAGTGGCCGTCGAACTCGTACCCGCCGGCGAAGGCTAGGACGGGATTTTGGATAGCAAACTGAGTTCCTGGCTAGAAGATCACGTCAATCTGGAGTCACTAGGTATTCCCGCGGGGGTGGCGCGGCGATCAGCGACCCCAACTCGAGAACGGATTGAAGGATTGCTTACGCTTCTGGGGTCTCCCCAGATCGAATTTCCGGCCATACACATAACTGGCACTAACGGTAAAACTTCAACCGCGCGCTTGATTAGCGACTTATTAGTGGCTGACGGTCTCTCGGTCGGAACTTACACCTCACCTCACCTTGAGCGCCTCAATGAACGCATCGACTGGAACGGAATACCTATTTCGGATTCCGCGCTAGAAGATCTCTTTCGTCGCATTGCCACCGTCGAAGAGTTTCTAATTTCTCCACCTAGTTATTTCGAGATCCTTACCGCCGCGGCATTTACTTTTTTTGCCGATGTAGCCGTTGATGTTGCGGTAGTAGAAGTGGGTTTAGGCGGGCGGTGGGACGCCACCAATGTTCTGCGCTCCGACGTGGCGGTTATTACCAACATCGAACTCGATCATATTGAGTATCTAGGACCAACGCGTGAATCGATCGCGACAGAGAAAGCTGGAATTATTGAGGCGGGGTCGTTACTTGTTCTAGGTGAAACCGATCCAGATCTAAGATCAATTTTTTATGATCGTAAACCCGATAAAATTTTATTGCGAGATTCTGATTTCGGTGTTTCGGCGAACTTGCCCGCCTTGGGTGGTCGTTTGCTGAGCGTGTTTACTCCAACAACGATCTACGACGAAGTTTTTCTTTCTATTCACGGCGCTCATCAAGGCGATAACACCAGCGTGGCGTTAGCTGCGGTTGAATCGTTTATTGGTCGTCCTCTCAACGATGACATCGTAAGGTCGGTTTTGGCTAACGCGCAGTCGCCCGGTCGACTTGAAGTTGTGCATCACCAACCGTTAATCATTCTTGATGGTGCTCATAACGCGTCAGGAGCACGGGCACTGCGGTCGTCGTTAGTTGAAGAGTTTGCTTTGGCTCCTACCTTTATAGTTATCGGTTTACTGCGCGAAAAAGATCCCGTGGAGATGCTTCAGGCGCTAGATGCGCACGAAGTCAAGCAATTGGTCTGTTGTCGTCCGCCTAGTCCGCGCGCGTTATCACCTGAAGCTATTGCCACGGCGGCTCGGACTCTCGGTCTCGCCGATAACCGCATCACCGTGATCGACGATGTGGTCGAAGCAGTTCGGTTCGCTCGCGAGCAGGCCGAAACCGCCGACCAAATCGTGATTACCGGTTCGCTCTACGTCGTTGGGGCGGCTCGAGGCGAGTTTGATCTCGATTCGCGTATCCGCGGCTAGAGTGGCGTTATGACAAGTAGAACTTTGGTGCTGTGCAAGCCCGACGCGGTAGAGCGAGGATTAACCGGCGAGATTATTAGTCGGCTCGAAGCAAAATCGTTGCGGATTGTCGCGCTTGAACTTCGACAAATCGACTCCGATCTCGCCGGTGCGCACTACGCCGAGCATAAAGACAAACCGTTCTTTGGTGAGTTGGTGGCCTTCATTACTCGCAGCCCGCTGGTGGCCCTAGTGATTGAGGGCGGTCCCGATACCTGGCAAACGGTACGCACAATGATGGGTGCTACCAATCCGCGTGAAGCCGCCCCCGGAACTATTCGCGGCGATCTCGCGCTCGAGACCGGCGAAAATTTGGTCCACGGATCCGACGGAGTCGAATCTGCTGCTCGGGAGATAAAATTGTTTTTCCCCGGTCTTTCGCTCTAGTTGAAGCTGGCGAGATACCGCTAAAACATCGGTATTGTCAGTGCCTTCATCTTTAGGCTGGATTACTTGAGCCGTACGCCGTAGCCTTGGGGGCTGTGGGCAAATCTTGGTATACCGGAGTTATGGGCCGCGACTTGGCCATCGATCTCGGAACCGCAAATACCGTGGTCTATGTGCGCGGTGAGGGCATTGTGCTTGATGAGCCCTCGATTGTGGCTTTGAATCGCCGCACGGGCGACATAATCGCGGTTGGTGCCGAAGCTAAACGCATGCTTGGTCGGGTTCCCCCCAACATCGAGGTGGTACGCCCACTTAAAGACGGTGTTATTTTTGATTTTGATCTTTGCGAAAAAATGCTGCGTTACTTCATCCAAAAAGTAACCAATTCGTCGCGCTGGTCGAAGCCGCGAGTAATTATTTGCATCCCTTCAGGAGTTACTGGGGTTGAGCGTCGAGCGGTACAAGATGCGGCCGAATTTGCTGGCGCTCGTAAGCCAGTCCACGTAATTGAAGAGCCCATGGCCGCCGCCATTGGTGCCGGTATGCGAGTTCACGATCCCGCCGGAAACATGGTGGTCGATATCGGTGGTGGCACCACTGAGGTCGCGGTTATTTCGATGGGCGGTGTCGTGGCCAGTGAATCGAGCCGGGTCGCGGGTGATGAATTCGACGAAACCCTCATGGCCTACATGAAGCGAGAGCATTCGATAGCTCTCGGTGAACGCACGGTTGAGCAGTTGAAAATGTCGGTTGCGAGTGCTTACCCATTAGAAGAAGAGTTCCACGCCGAGATTCGCGGGCGCGATCTGGTAACCGGTTTGCCCCGCACGGTCGTAGTGTCAACTCAAGAGATCCGTGAAGCAATCGAAGAACCCATTGCTTCCATTGTCGACGTCGTAAAGGCCACGCTTGACAAAACTCAGCCCGAACTTGCTGCCGATGTCATGGAGCGCGGAATTATTCTTACCGGTGGCGGCGCGCTCCTGCCGGGACTAGATGCTGTGATTGAGGTTGAAACCGGTATGCCTACACGCGTGGCCGAAAATCCGCTTTACGCGGTGGTCTTGGGTTCAGGGCAATGCCTTGAGAACACGAACGCGCAAGCCGAGATGTTATTCGGCGACTTCAACGATTAGCCGGGCGCCAAACTGCGCCCATGGCTTTTGTAAAACGTAATGTTCGTTGGCCGCCAGTTATGGCCGCGCTTTTGATCGCGGCACTATTTTTGGTCGCCCTCGATGAACGAGGGAGCGGCCCTATTACTAGTTTGCGACGGGTCGCACGCGAAGTCATTTCTCCGCTACAAACGGGGGTAAATACGGTATTTAATCCCGTTCGCGATTTATTCGACGGGGTCCTCAACTACGGGCAGTTACGCGATCGTAACCTTGAGCTCACGCGCAACAATGAGGCATTACGAGGGAAATTGCTCCGCGAGCGGGCCGTTGGTTCTAAGGTCGGCGAACTAGAAAAACTCCTCGATCTTCCTACTTTTGAAGACGCGACCGGAGTAGCGGCTCGCGTCGTGGGCGGATCTCCCGGCAACTTTGAGCGCACCGTTTTAATCAACAAAGGCACTACTAGCGGAATAAAAATCGGCGATCCCGTAGTGGCGGGTTCGGGGTTAGTTGGGAAAGTAACCGCCGTCTCGCGCACGGTGGCCACAGTCACTTTGATAAATAGTGCCGGTTTTGGCGTAGGTGTTCGGCTCGAAAATAGTAATGAGCGTGGAATCGCTGAAGGAAAATCCGGTGAAAGCGAAATGAAACTTTCATTTCTAACTAATGTGCAGGTCGTTGTGAAAAAAGGTGAACTCACTTTCACTTCGGCTACCGAAGATGCAGTTTTCCCGCCCGATATCCCAGTAGCGAGAGTCGTTAGCACCCAGAAACTTACTGGTGATCTTGAACCGAGGATCACTTTAAAGCCCGTAGTAAATCTTGACGACTTAACTTACGTAAAAGTGCTGAGGTAATTATTAAATGATGACGCGTCGTCTTCGCCTATTTCTCTTAGTTCTAAGTCTGGTGGTTTTGCAGACGACGATAGCTACCCACTTGCATGTATTTGGCGCGATTCCCGACCTCTTATTAGTGGCAACTGTTGCCGTTGCTTACAATGAAGGACCACAGACGGGTTCTTTGTTTGGATTTTTTAGTGGTCTAGTCTTGGATCTCTTTTTGGTTTCTCCGTTTGGGCTATCGGCCGTTTCGTTTTCTTTAACCGGCTTCGCTATCGGAACCTTTCAGTCGGGAATGGCGTTCCAGAGCAGACGGACTCAAGTACTTCTTGCCGCTTTGGGCGGACTTATCGCCGGGTCGATTTTTGCGATCGTTGGTGGAGCAGTTGGTAGAGCGGGATATTTTTCGCTTCATTCGGCCCAAGTAATCGTGGTGGGGTCGGTTTGGAACGCCGTCGTGGCCGTACCGATATTTATGTTTGTGCGCTGGGCTTTAATGACCGAGCGGCTACGCCGTTACTGAGCCTGCGCTAAAAGGTACTTATTTCATCAGTATCCTTGGTATTTATGACTCGTTCTGCGTCGGGCGCAAACGCGCCGCGCGACCCCGCGGTTTCTCGCCGCCGGTTTCTCGCCGTCGGCGGAGTAACCGTGGCGGGTTTGGCGATAATCGCGCTCAATCCTTTTGGCGGCAATAACGATTCTGATTCATCAACCCCCGCCATGGCTGGCGCGCCGCCTTCACCCGACCCCGATCACACTTTCGATGTAGTTATTGAGTCGGGTCGAGTCATGGATCCCGCCACGGAGTTTGATGCAGTGGCTCATGTTGGCATCGACGGATCGACGGTTTCGGCCATTCAATTGGCGGGGTCCGACCAACCGCGACTCAAGGGAAAAATTTCCATTAACGCTCGAGGGCTAGTGGTCGCTCCTGGTTTCATCGATATTTTGAGCTACGCCCCCAACCCTTACGGGATCTGGTTCAAGGTCGCCGACGGCGTTACCACCAATCTTGGTTTACACGGAATTACGAGCACCGCGGCCAACTTTTTTTCTAGTTACGGCTCACCGGCGCTTAAACCCCCTACTCATTACGGTGGAGCCTTTAGCAACCCGTGGACTCGTTCACAACTCGGCTTAGGAATCGGCGACTCGTCGTCGGCTAAACAAATCGATGCGTTGGTGGCCGCGTGCGATGAAGACTTGCGCCAGGGCTACATCGCAGTCGATTTCGAACCTGAATACACGCCCGGAGTTCTCTACGATGAGATTAAAGCTTTGGCCGAAGTAGCCAAGCATCACAATGTTCCTGCCACTTTTCATGCTCGTTATTCCGACGACATGTCACCTGGTACCAACGCCGAAGCATTAGCGGAAGTGTTAAAGATTGCTCAAGATACCGGTGCCCGTGTCCATGTTGAACACATAATCAGTACTGGCGGCACTTTCACCATGGCCGACTCGTTGAAGACGCTTAACTCGGCTCGTCGCGACGGTATTGAAGTAACTGCGTGCATGTACCCTTACAACTTTTGGGCGACCTACTTGGCTTCAGCTCGGTTTAACCCAGGCTGGCAGGAACGATTCCACATTAGTTACGACAAATTAGAGATTGTCGGCACCGGCGAACGACTCAACGCCGATACCTTTGTGAAGTATCAGAAGCAAAATGCTCTTTGTGCAGCATTTGCGATTCCTGAATCCGACGTTAGAGAGGCGTTACAAACTCCGTGGATCATGTTGGGTAGCGACTCGATTTTAGAACCCGGTAATCGAAATCACCCCCGCTCTACTGGCTGTTTTGCTCGGGGCGTAGGCCGTTATGTGCGCGAAGAGAAAGTTATTGACCTGATGTCGGCCTTAGCCAAAGCCACTATCTTGCCGGCTCGGCTTACCGAAAAAGGCGCTCCCATTATGCGCCGGAAGGGTCGATTGCAACGAGGGGCTGACGCTGATGTAACCATCTTTAATCCCAATACCCTGATCGATCGCTCGACGGTGGCTAATCCGGGAGTGGAGTCAGTGGGAGTGGAGTACGTAGTTATTGCCGGCCAAATCGTACGCAATCCCAGTGGCAACCAGACTTCCGTTCGGCCGGGAACACCAATTAATCGTGAAGCGGTTTCGGCATGAACAGTTCTAATAGTCGGGTTCGCCTTAGCGTCGTTGGCGCAATAATCATTTCACTATTTTCTATTCTGTTCGTACGACTGTGGTTTTTGCAGGTGGTATCACCCGAAACCTACGCTGCTGCAACCAAAGCCAACCGCATTCGAGTTATCTCGGAACCGGCAATTCGCGGAAACATTCTCGACCGCAACGGCAAAGTCATCGCTAAGAGCGAATTGGTTAATAGCGTTCAAGTGCGGAGAGGAATCACTGGAGAAGAACGTAAAGTCGTGGTCCCGAATTTAGCTAATGCTATTGGTAAATCTAAGCAGTACGTTAATAACCGTCTCGACAGCGTTCAGTTCTCTCCCTATCAGCCGGTGCCGATTATTATCAATGTCCCTTACGACACCATGGTCTATATAAAAGAACGTCCCGAAGACTTTCCCCGGGTAGATGTAGTTCGGCGTTCAGTTCGGGTTTATCCCGACGGCTCTATCGCCCCTCAGCTTCTCGGTTATGTGGCTGCTATTAATAAGCAAGATCAGAAGTTATTTCCTAACGCTAAATATGGCCCCGAAGAAAATATCGGCAAGGACGGAGTTGAGCGCATGTTCGAGACTGAACTTCGGGGTGTTCCGCGCGAGCGAAAGTTCGAAGTTGATAGTCGGGGCCGCTTGATACGAGTCCTCAAAGATCGACCGGCTGTAGTTGGTAATGATGTTCAGTTGACGGTCGATCTCGATGTTCAGCGCGTGGCCCAAGAGTCGCTCGAACAAGGCATGCGCGCCGCGGGCGGCTTAAAAAATACTAGCGAAAAAAGCCGCTACGAGAATTTCAAAGCTACCGGTGGCGCCGCGATCGTTATTGACGCTCGCGATGGGTCAGTGATTGCACTGGCTTCGGCGCCGGCATTCGACGTGACTCGCTTTACCGACGGTATTCCGATTGAGGAGTACGCCAAGATCAAAGATCCCGCCAGCAACTTCCCGCTGTTAAATCGAGTAACACAAGGCCAGTACGCCCCGGCTTCGACTTGGAAACTATTTACTTCTATCGCCGCATTAGAAACGGGAGTAGTTACCCCTGAAGAAGTTATCTACGACCGCGGTTATGTCGAATTCGGTAATCCACCCCAACGGTTTAATAACGCCCAAAAACAGCCTCACGGAGCGGTAACTCTCCCCACCGCGCTCACGGTTTCTAGCGACGTCTACTACTACACGATGGGGTTTAGGTTCTGGAAATTCTTTTCTAATCGAAATGCCAATCCGGAAAATCTTGCTAAAGGTTACGCAGTCCAAAATGTTGCCAAACGGTTCGGTTTTGGTAAACCGACGGGTATTGGATTGAGCAACGAAGCCTCCGGCCGGATTCCTGACGAGAGTATAAAAATCCAGTACAACCAAGACAACCCCGATCCGTTTGCCAAAGAATGGCTTCCTGGCGATAGCGCCAACCTTGCGGTTGGTCAGGGAGATTTACTGGTTACTCCATTACAAGAGGCGATTGCCTACGGTGCATTTGCCAACGGGGGAACTATCTATTCACCGCGTTTAGCCAAAGCTATCTTGAGCCCGGGCGGGGCAAAAATATTGCGAGAATTACCAGTCGAAAAACGCGGCCAAGTAAAACTTAGTGCCGCAATACGCGACGCTATTTTGCCGGGGCTAATCGGGGCATCGCTCCCCAACGGCAGCGGAACCGCCAGCGCGGCATTCTCTGGTTATCAGGGCATGGAAGTAGCGGGTAAGACTGGTACCGCTGAGGTAAATAATAAACAAGACACGTCGGTTTACGTCGCTATCGTTAATCCAAATCCTCCACCCGACACCGATCAACCTCAGTACGTGGTGGTGGTCTTCGTGGAGCAAGGCGGCAACGGTGGTTCAGTGGCCGCACCGATTGCTCGGCGCATCATTGAGGCGTTAAACGGTAATCCGAACCCCGCGGCGGTACGCTTGGTCTATAGACAAAGCGACTAATGGCAACCGCATTTGAGTCCATCCCAACCAATGCTCGCCGCCGACGCGGTTCGAGATCGACTGGTGTCAATAGTTGGTCGGAGAATCTCGACTGGTGGTTGATCGGATCAGTTTTGGGTCTAATCGCGCTTGGCTTCATGATGATCTATTCGTCGAGCCGTTCCATTGTCACCGAAGATCCTTGGTACTTCGTAAAACGCCAAGGTGGCGCGTTGATTATTTCCGCGATCGTATTTTTTGTGATCATGCGTATCGACTATCGCCGTTTTAGCGGCTACTCGTTAGTCGCCTATCTAGGTACTTGCATTGCCCTGTTCCTTGTTCTTACTCCTATCGGATCCGATTCTCGTGGTGCGCAAGCTTGGTTCCAACTTCCGTTTGGTTTTCAACTCCAACCATCAGAATTTGCCAAAGTCGTTCTTATAATCGCACTCGCGGGTTTTGTTAACCAACACCGAGGCGAGATTGATCCATGGCGACTCACCTTGATTGTCGGAGTGGCACTGGTTCCGTTAGGGCTGGTGCAGCTACAACCCGACCTCGGAACCAACATGGTTTTGCTCTCTATGGTGGTTGGTCTTTTGGCGGTAGCGGGGGTTAAGGGCCGTTACCTCTTGGTTTTAGGTTTGCTGGCGATAACGGGAGTTTTCATTATTGCCAATCTTGGAATCCTCAAGCAGTATCAGGTTGATCGCCTTACTGTGGTTATTGATGGAGGGAATAAAACCGAGGGTGCCGCGTACAACCAAGATCAATCCGAGAAAACGATTGCCACTGGTGGTCTTACTGGCCAGGGTTTATTAAAAGGCCCGCAAACCCGACTGGGTTTCGTGCCCGAACAACATACCGACTTTGTTTTTACTGCTGCCGGCGAGGAGTTTGGCTTCGCCGGTACATCGCTAATCCTCACTCTGTTCGCCATTGTGATGTGGCGAACCTGGCGAATAGCCCGACTGTCGTCTGATTTCTACGGAACGCTAATTTGTTCGGGAGTTCTCGCGGTCTTTGCGTTCATGATTTTTGAAAATGTAGGAATGACTATGGGCATTATGCCGATTACCGGAATTCCTCTTCCGTTTATGAGTTACGGCGGGTCTTCACTCCTTACTTCGGTTGCGTGTATTGCGCTCGTGGCGAATGTGCACGCCAACCGATTTTCCTGATTATTACAATTGCGAGTAATCTCAATTAACTATGAATAATGAGATCGAGGCCAGCCTGTGGCCCGAAATCGAACCATTGCTTAGCCACGTTGAAAAACCCGCGCGTTATATCGGCATGGAGCGGGGTAACCAAACTCCTATCCACCGACCTGAAGATGTTTCGTGGTTGCTCGTATATCCCGACACTTACGAAATCGGTCTTCCTAATCAGGGTTTACAGATCCTTTACGAGATCCTCAATGAACGCAACGATGCATCGGCCGAGCGGGCGTACGCCCCCTGGGTCGATCTCGAAGCCGAATTGCGGGCTAAAGGAATACCGCTATTTTCGGTCGATACTCATCGTCGGGCCGACGCTTTTGATGTCTTAGCTTTCAATCTTTCGGCGGAATTAGTTTTTACCAATCTTCTTAACTGCATCGATCTCGCGGGAGCCCCAGTACGTGGTGCTGATCGTCACGATCGCGACCTGATTGTCATAGCGGGCGGTCACTCCACTTTTAACCCTGAGCCATTAGCCGATTTCGTCGACGCCTTCGCTATGGGTGACGGTGAAGAAGTCGTAGGCGAGATGACGGAAGTTATCCACGCTTGGAAAGCAAACGGTAAACATAATCGTGAAGGCGTGCTGCGCGAGTTAGCAACTATTCCGGGTGTTTATGTGCCGTCACTGTACGAAGTTTCTTATGATGGGCCGCAAATAGCCGAGATAACTCCACGATTCCCCGATGTACCTATTCGAATCGAAAAGCGCACAATTAGCGATCTTGGTGAGTGGCCTTATCCTAAAAATCAATTAGTTCCGGTAATGGAAGTTGTGCACGATCGTTTAAATGTCGAAGTGTTTCGGGGGTGCACTCGCGGTTGTCGTTTCTGTCAAGCCGGCATGATCACTCGCCCAGTACGGGAACGACCCGCAGAGCAGGTCAGAAGTATGGTGCGCGACGGATTACGACGTACGGGCTACGACGAAGTAGCACTCACCTCGTTGTCAACCGCTGACTTCTCGGGCATCGACAACACGGTGCGAGGAATTATCCAAGATCAGGAAGGAACAGGGGGAGTTGCGGTATCACTGCCGTCACTAAGGGTCGATGCATTTACCGTCGGAGTTGCCGCCGAGATCCAGAGCGTGCGTCGTACCGGCCTTACTTTCGCCCCCGAAGCCGGTAGTTGGCGACTACGCAAAGTAATCAATAAATTAATCACCGAAGCCGATCTTTATGACGCCGCCGAAGCCGCGTTTTCTAACGGTTGGCGTCGGCTCAAACTTTATTTTTTAACGGGCCTGCCCACCGAAGTCGACGAAGACACCCTTGGTATTGCGGATCTAGCTAAAAATGTGGTTGAAATCGGAAAGCGTTACAACAAGAGTGCATCGTGCACCGCGTCGGTTGGTGGATTTGTCCCTAAAGCCCACACGCCATTTCAATGGTTTGGACAAAACTCGATTGAAGAAATGCACCGTAAAGTAAATTTATTACGCGATGCCACTCGCAATACGAAAGTTCAATTGAAATGGCACGACCCCGAAGCGAGTTTCGCCGAAGGTATCGCCAGTAGGGGTGACCGGCGCATCGGCCGCGTCATTGAGCGAGTTTGGCGGGGCGGGGGAACGTTCCAAGAGTGGAGTGAACACATGGACATCACTCGCTGGACCGACGCGATGGCCGCCGAAGGTCTAGACGCCGACTGGTATGTCACTCGTCATCGTCATGAAGACGAAGTATTGCCGTGGGATCATATTTCCGCGGGACTACATCGTGATTTTCTTTGGCAAGAGTGGCGTTCGGCACTAAATGAGCACGGCCTTCCGGATTGTCGGTGGACTCCTTGTTACGACTGCGGAGTTTGTACCGGTCAAGCACTAGAACATGTCGTGGCATCTAGCGTTCCTCCCGCCGGCGGAAGCCAAGGGACTGGCCAAGATTTAGTCACGGGTGGTTTTGTTCCGGTTGAATTCAAGGGGGTCGTCGGTGCGCGGTGATGTCGGTTTCCCGATTCGTCTGCGTTACTCGAAGCGTGGCAAAGTCCGGTTTGCTTCGCATCGAGATTTGGCGCGATGTTTTGATCGAGCATTTCGAGTCGCTGAACTTCCACTGGCCTTCACTCTCGGATTCTCTCCTCGGCCCAAGATCAGCCTGGGCTATGCCCTTGGCGTTGGCCATGAAAGTCAGGCCGAATATATGGATATCGAATTGGCATCTCCAGTAGATATTGAGCCCCTCGCGACCCGTATCGGCACCGCCCTCCCCGATGGGGTTAGTGTTGACGGTGTTGCATCTCTTATTCCGCGGGCTCCGGCCCTCCAAGAAGCAGTGACTTTGATTTCACTTGAACTACATCTAGCCGATATGTCTGCTGAAGTCGTTGCGAGAGCGGTAGAAGATGCCATGAGTCGTGATCAACTTTGTGTGGCTACGACTCGTAAAGGGCGGGACATTACTGAAGATCTCCGCCCCGGAATAAAAAAGGCAACATTCGATGGAACAGTTATTTCACTCGAGGTAGTTACTCAGCCCCGAGGTCTTCGCCCCGCCGACATAGCGCGGGCGTTGCGCGAACTCTCGAACACTCCTGCCGGTCGTGGCGAAGACCGCGTCCGGCGGACTCATCAATGGATTGAGCGCGACGGCGCGCGGCTAGAGCCGCTAGAAGCCGATCGAGCTACACCAGTCGCAAACGCGGCCGGTGTTATTAGTAAAGGAATTATCAATGACCGAAGAGAAGAACTCGGCTGGCTCACCAATGACGCCCGCCTCCAGCAATCCTCCGGAACCCAGCAACTCGCCGGAACCCAGTAGCCCTTCCGAAGCGAGCGGCACTCCTAGTTCGACCGATGGAGTAACTCCTCGCCCCCGCACTCAACGGCGGCGGGGTCGACGGGGTGGCCGCAATCGCAATCGATCGACCGCGTCACGCGCCACTTCGGGCAGTGCGAACGCGTCCACTGACGAACTGGCTCCGGCTTCCGATACTCCGGCTTCCGGTACCCCGGCTTCTGATACTGAAATTAGCGCTGAGCATCTCGAAACCGACAGCCCCGGTGATTGGCGTAGCTCGGGTGCCGACCGAGGGATTACCACCGAGGATGTCGCGGCCGAGGCGCGCGACGACGCCGGATTAACTCCTCCGCCCAAACCCCAGATCGGCGATAGCCGTCCCGCTCCGGTTGTCACTCCAGAATTGCCGTCGGCACCTAAGCCCGCCCGCCGCCGCCGACGAGGTGGACGAGGTAGAAACTCGTCGGGATCGGCAGAGTCGGCCAACTCTTCTCGAACACCGAGTTCGTCAACTCCGGCCAATAATTCCAATCCACCCGACGATGTAGTACGGGCCGATTTTGCGGCCGAGAGTGCTACCGATATCGATGACCTTGATGAAGCCACTTTGGCTCGTCGCAAAGGTCGCACGCGTAAAGGTCGGCCCGCCGGTCGTTACACCATGTGCGTGCATGTACTGCCTAATGGACACGTACACACCGCTCAGCTCGAGGGCCGGGTGCTCATCGAACACTCGGTCGGTGGTGCCGGCGACCCCGATGCGTCAATTGACGGAAATATTTATCTTGGTCGAGTCCAAAATGTTCTTCCCGGTATGGAAGCTGCGTTCGTAGATATTTCCACACCTAAGAACGGTGTGATTTATACCCGCGACGTAGCTTGGGACCGTAACGAATTTGAAGGGCAAACCCCCAAGATTGAGGGGTTATTAAAAAACGGTCAAAATGTAATTGTTCAGGTTACGAAAAATCCGATTGGAGCCAAAGGCGCTCGTCTCACTCAAGAAGTCAGCTTGGCCGGCCGGTTCGTGGTCATGGTTCCCAATGCTTCCGAAACTTACGGAATCTCCAAGCGTTTGCCCGACGATGAACGCAAACGCCTTCGTCGTATTCTCGACGGATTACGCCCACCCGACGCGGGTTTGATTGTGCGCACTGCGGCGGAAGGTGCTTCCGCCGACGAACTAGAGCGTGACATCGAACGCTTGCGCCAACAGTGGGAGCAAATTTCAGAGATTGCCGCACGCTCCGCTTCGTCGCGTTTGCTTTACCAGGAGCCCAATCTGGTTCTCCGTTTATTGCGAGAAGAGTTCACTAAGGAATATCGAGCGGTAGTCATTGATAACCGAGAGCTTTACGAGGAAGTCAAGGCGTACATCGAAGCGGTCACGCCCGAACTAGCCGAGCGCATTGAGTACTACGACCCCGAGGTCGAGGGTTTGCCGGTATTCGAGCGCTACCACGTTCAAGAGCAACTGCTTAAGGCGCTTGAGCGCAAAGTATGGCTTCCGTCGGGTGGTTCATTAATCGTTGAACGCACCGAAGCGCTTACCGTTATCGATGTCAACACCGGCAAAAATGTCGGTAAGTCGAATCTTGAGGAGACGGTCTACCGCAACAATCTTGAAGCCGCCGCCGAGGTAGCTCGTCAACTGCGACTACGCGATATCGGTGGGATTATCGTTATCGACTTCATAGATATGGAAATTCGTGCGAACCGAGTGCGAGTAACCGAAGCTCTGCGAGAAGCGCTGGCTAGAGATAAAACCCGCACCGAAGTTTTCGAGATTTCTGACCTCGGCCTGGTCGAAATGACGAGAAAACGAGTCTCGGAGGGCCTGGTCGAGTCGATGAGCGAAGGCTGCCCAACCTGTGATGGTCGGGGTTATGTCCTCGACGAGACCATGCTGGCAGAGATGCAGTAACCTTGACCCCTATGTACGCAGTTGTCCGCACCGGCGGTAAGCAGTATCGAGTCGAATCTGGTCAGACCCTTGAGGTTGAACGGCTTGGGAGTGCTCCCGCGTCCGAAGTTGATCTCGATCCGATTCTTATCGTCGACGGTGATCGCGTCCTCGCCACTCCGTCCGAGTTGGGCGGCGCACGCGTTAGCGCCAAAATCGTAGGCGAAGTTCGGGGTAAGAAGATTCACGGCTTCACCTACAAGTCGAAGTCGAACCAGCGTCGACGTTGGGGGCATCGCCAGAACTATTCGGTTATCGAGATCACTAGCATCTCGGCGGGCTAAGGAGTCTAAGTGTCTAAGAAAAAAGGTGCGGGTACGTCACGCAACGGTCGCGATTCTGCCGCCCAGCGTTTGGGTGTGAAAGTTTTTTCCGGAACAACCGTTACTGCGGGTTCCATTATTGTCCGCCAGCGGGGAACCCGTATTCACCCTGGTAACAATGTTGGTCGCGGCCGCGACGACACGCTGTTCGCTCGTTCTGATGGAGTAGTGCAATTTGGTCAGCGTCGCGGTCGTCGTCTCGTTGACGTTAAACCCAGTATTTAAATAAACCTTGAGCGAATTATTCGCTCATACGAAAATCTTTCCCTCGCCGCGCTAGGTGTCTCTATCCTTATTTTATGGCCCAGACAGAGTTTGTAGACGAGGTCCAGGTCAACCTACGCGGTGGCGATGGTGGCGCGGGTGCGGCCAGTTTCCGGCGGGAGTCTCATGTTCCCAAGGGTGGGCCCGACGGCGGCGACGGGGGTTCGGGTGGTGACATTTTGGTCATAGCCGACCACAACACCGCATCGCTTCTTACGTATCGTGATCATCCGCACCGTCGAGCCGAATCTGGTAAACACGGCACCGGACAGAAATGCCACGGCGCGCGCGGTAAAGACACTGTGGTCTCGGTTCCTGAAGGAACCATCGTTTTCAGTCGCGCCGGTGAAGTAGTAGCCGATCTTGTTAGTCATGGCGCGACCTATGTCGCGGCTCGCGGTGGTCGCGGTGGTCGCGGCAATGCCCGTTTCCTGACCAACGCGCGTCGGGCACCCAGTTTTGCCGAGCAAGGCGAATACGGTGAAGAAGTTTGGTTGCGCTTCGAAGTGAAGCTATTAGCCGATGCCGTGTTAGTGGGCTTCCCTAATTCTGGTAAGTCGACTTTAATTTCGGCAGTAAGTGCCGCGAAACCCAAAATCGCCGACTATCCCTTTACGACTCTCACTCCTCATCTAGGAGTCGTGCGTTTTGGTGAACATGAGTTTGTTCTGGCCGACATTCCCGGCCTTATCGAAGGCGCGGCAGAAGGACGCGGTCTCGGCCACACTTTCTTACGGCACGTCGAACGCGCGCGGGTTCTGGTCATCTTGGTTGATCTCGCCAGCATGGACGGAAACAGCCCTGAGAATCAAGAAAAAATTCTTTTATCCGAGCTAGAGCGCTATCGCCCCGATCTTCTCGAACGGCCTCGGTTAGTTGTTGGCAGTAAAGCCGATGTCGCTACGGCCGAATTCGCGGGCATGAAAATTTCCGCGGTCACTAGATCCGGCCTTGATATTTTCTTAGGCACGCTTAGCACGATTATCGATTCCGCTCGCGCCGAGGAAGTAAGTCACGAAAATTACGCGGTACTGCGTCCGCGCGAAGAAGGATTCTCCGTCCAACGAGAAGATGACGGTTCGTTCCGAGTCGTCGGTCGGTCGGCCGAACGAGTGGTGGCCATGGCCGATATGACCAACCTTGAGGCCATTGCTTATGTGCAAGAGCGATTCCGGCGAATGGGCGTTGAGCGCGCTTTGGTGCGCGCCGGAGTTCAAGATGGCGATACCGTGCGCATCGGAACAATAGAACTCGAATATTTCAGAGGGTTTTCTTAATGAGTACTGCAGTGGTGAAAGTAGGTACATCTTCGGTAACCGCTACCGATGGATCCATTGATGAGGTGGGGCTGGCAAAACTCTGCCGGCAACTTGCGCAAGCTCGCGCCGGTGGCCATCAAGTGGTGTTGGTTTGTTCGGGCGCGATTGCAGCCGGCATGCCTCTTCTCGGCATTACCGAGCGTCCGACCGATATCGGTACTCTTCAGGCTCTTGCCGCGGTGGGACAACCTCGTCTGATTGAACGCTTGAGCGCGTTACTGGCCGTCGAAGGTTTGGTGGCCGGTCAGGTCTTGTTAACACCGTACGATTTTGGTCATCGTGAGCAGTATCTACACGCGCGCGAAACACTAGGTCGTCTTCTCGATCTTGGAGTGATTCCGATCGTTAACGAGAACGACACCGTCGCCGACGACGAAATTCGTTACGGCGACAATGATCGTTTGGCGGCTCTAGTTTCTCATTTAGTTGATGCCGATGTTTTGCTTTTACTAACCGATACAGCAGGACTATTTACTGCCGACCCTCGACTCGATAGTGAAGCTTCGCTAATTGAAGAGATTGTTGTAGTCGATGAGGCGCTCGAACAGGTCGCGGGTGGTCCGGGTACCGAACGCGGCAGCGGTGGCATGGCCAGCAAACTCGCCGCGGCAAAAATCGCGAGTTGGTCAGGCGTGCGGGTAGTAATTGCTGCCAGCAACGCATCGGGGGTAGTAGTGGGCGCGATCGAGCAAAGTTCGGTGGGTACGGTAATCCAAGCTCGTTCCGAAAAATTACCCAGTCGAAAATTATGGATTGCTTTTGGCCGCGCTTCGGCGGGCCGAGTGGTGGTAGACGACGGCGCTCAGTCAGCTTTACTTGATTCGGGTCGGTCGTTATTGCCGGCGGGAATAAAACGGGTTGAGGGAGATTTTGCTTGCGACGATGCCGTTGAAGTAGCCACTGAAGACGGGGTTGTTTTTGCTAAAGGTTTAGTGCGCTACTCGTCTAACGATCTGACCCGTGTCGTAGGTAAACGGAGCGAAGATCTTCCTGACGATTCTCCTATCGAGGCGATTCATCGCGACGACCTAGTCATGCTTGCGCACTGAAAACGTGGGCCAAGTTTCGTCATTCGACCGTTTCGCTCCGACCGGTAGAATCTAAGCCGTGACTAATCCAGTAGAAGAGTTGGGTCAGCGTGCCCGTGTCGCGGCGCGAGTTTTGGCGCTCGCTTCCACGGCCGAAAAAAATGCTGCCCTGGAGATTTGCGCCAACGCGATAATCGCTAACGCGGCCGATCTTATGGCTGCGAATGAGCTTGATATCGAGACTGCTCGTGCAGGGGGTATGGCCGATACTCCACTCGACCGACTTCGTCTCACTACCGACCGCATCGAGGGTATGGCCGCCGGTCTCCGCCAAGTAGCCAGTCTTCCCGATCCGGTTGGTGAAGTTCTCGATGGTGTGAGGCGTCCTAACGGTTTAGAAATTGAACGAGTGCGCGTTCCCCTTGGCGTAGTCGCGGTCATCTACGAAAACCGACCGAATGTTACTTGTGACGCTGCAGGCATCTGTATTAAGTCGGGTAACGCAAGTTTATTACGAGGCTCGTCTACGGCGCAGAATTCGAATATGGCGATCGCTAGCATCTTGCGCGCGGGGCTCATTAAGGCAGGCCTTCCCGCCGACGCAGTTTTATTAGTTGAAGACCCGTCCCACGAAGTTGCAATTGCGGTGATGCAATTGACCGACTATGTCGACTGTCTAATTCCGCGTGGCGGCCCCGACCTCATTGCCAGCATTCGTGAGCACGCAACCGTTCCGGTGATTATTGACGGCGACGGAAATTGTCATGTGTATGTCGACCAAGCTGCCGATTTCGACGAAGCGTTATCAATCGTTATTAACGCCAAAACCAATCGACCAGGAGTCTGCAACTCGGCGGAGTCGTTGGTAATACACGCGGCTATTGCCGACGATTTTCTCCCTGTGGTGGCCACAGCATTAGTGAATGCGGGCGTTGAGCTGCGGGGTGATGATGAATCGCGTGCGCGGTTCGAAATGATTGCTGCCACTGATGACGACTTCGCTCGTGAATTTCTTGATCTAACTATGAGCGTGGCCATAGTTCCCGACCTCGCGCACGCTATTGCTCACGTGAATCGTTACGGAAGTGGGCATACTGAAGCCATAGTCACTCGTGATCTCGATGCCGCTCGCCGTTTTACTCGAGAAGTTGATGCTGCGGCCATTATTGTCAATGCTTCGACGCGCTTTACCGACGGTGAACGATTTGGTTTTGGTGCCGAAATTGGTATTTCTACTCAAAAATTACACGCCCGCGGCCCAATGGGATTACGAGAGTTGACCACTTATAAATACTTGGTTTGGGGAACCGGACAAGTCGTATCGTGAGTTCGCTCACTTCTAGGAGAGGAACAGTTCGTGGCTGATCGATTCGCAACGGTAGAACAAGTAATCGACGACTTACGCCGGGTTGACTACTTGGCCGACACCGCTATCGCCAGTGTGGTCTATATCGCTGACCGATTGGAGAAACCAGTCTTGGTCGAAGGGCCAGCCGGTGTTGGTAAAACTGAACTGGCTAAAGCCATGGCCGCAGTCACCAACTCTCGACTGATTCGGCTGCAGTGCTACGAAGGTCTCGACGAAGCCAAGGCGCTTTACGAATGGAACTACAAGAAGCAGTTACTCCGAATTCAAGCAGAGCGGGAGCACGAAACTGAATGGTCTGATATGGAGACCGACATTTTTTCGGAAGAGTTTCTCTTGACTCGCCCGTTACTGGAAGCAATTCGTAGTTCCGAACCAGTAGTTCTCCTAATTGACGAAGTCGATCGATTAGAAATCGAAACCGAAGCGCTGTTGCTTGAAGTCCTCTCGGATTTTCAGGTATCGATCCCAGAATTAGGGACAATCAGGGGCACTCAGCGACCGATTGTTTTCCTTACGTCTAACAACACTAGGGAATTATCTGAAGCGCTCAAACGGCGCTGTCTCTATTTGCACATCGATTACCCCGACATTGAACGCGAGAAAGACATTGTTAGAGTTCGAGTACCCGAAATCGACGACGAACTAGCCGAACAGATTGCTCAAGTAGTTAGTTCGATTCGTAAGCTTGACCTTAAGAAATCTCCATCAATTTCTGAAACCATCGACTGGGCGCGCACTTTGCTATTTTTGGGTCGCTCATCAGTGTCGCCTGAAAATATCAGCGACACGCTTAGTGTTTTACTCAAATATCAGTCTGATATCGCCAAAGCCGAAAAAGAATTTTCCACCGATCCCGACGCGAAGCCTTGGGGTTCGGTAGGGGGTTCGGTAGCTAAACGCAAACCCTGATGCTTGACGCGCTGCAAGGCTTCGTTCACGAATTACGCACGGCGGGGTTACCGGTTTCGATGACTGAAAATCTCGACGCCATGCGGGCTATCGAAAATATCGACATCAGCGATCGCGAAGTATTTCGCGATGTGTTAGGCGCAACTCTGGTTAAAAATCATCGCCACCGTCCGGCTTTCGACACCGTTTTTGAAGTTTATTTTTCGTTGTGGGCCGTGAGTCCCGCCGACGCTCTTGCCGCGGAGGCAAATCAATCAACGCCGAGCGGTGGCGGAGCTACCGGCGAAATGTCGCGGGAAGAATTAGCCCAGATGTTGGTAGACGCGTTACTGAATATGGATCGCGACGCGCTCGCTCGGTTAGCCGCCATGGCGGTAAATATGTTTGCGGGCATTGAACCGGGTCGCCCAGTAGGCGGAACTTATTATCTGTACCGAACTCTGCGGCAACTGGATTTCGATGAGTTGGGCTCGCGCATGATGGGTCAAGCGCAAAAAGCCGATCCCCTTGACGGCGACCCGTTAAAAGAAAGATTTCAGCGCGAGGAGTTTGAGCGTCGATTGCGCGACTTGCGAACAATTCTCGAAACCGAAATTCGCCGCCGTTTAGTTGCCGATCGTGGAGTCGAAGCGATGGCGCGCACTCTGCGCAAACCGTTACCTGAAGATGTTGATTTCATGCACGCCTCGCGTGAGGAGATGGTTTCTCTCCAGCAGGCCATCATGCCACTTACCCGTACTTTGGCCGCGCGGCTGGCGCAACGACGACGGCGACTTCACCGCGGTCAACTCGACTTTCGCCGTACCGTGCGCGCCTCGTTGTCGTACGGGGGAGTGCCGGCCGAGCCTAAATTTCGCCATCCGCATCCGTCTAAACCCGAAATCATGGTGGTGGCCGATATCTCGGGATCGGTAGCCAGTTTTGCTCGCTTTACTCTGCAGTTCGTTTACGCCATGGCCAGCCAGTTCTCCAAGGTTCGCTCGTGGGTATTCATTGACGGTATTGACGAGATCACGAGATTTTTTGACGAATCTGACGATGTTCTTGAGGCCGTACAGCGAGTGAATAGCGAGGCCGATGTGGTTTGGGTCGACGGCCATTCCGATTACGGTCATGCACTTGAAATATTCCATGATCGTCATCTCAGCGAAGTAACTCCCAAGAGTTCGATAATTATTTTAGGAGATGCCCGTAATAATTATCACGCCAGCCAGTCGTGGGTACTCGGCGCGTTGCGTAAACGCGGCAAGCATGTGTACTGGTTAAACCCCGAACCGTTGGGCTACTGGGATACTGGCGATTCGGTAATTTCGGATTACGCCACTTATTGCGATGGGGTCTACGAATGTCGCAATCTGCGCCAACTCCAGAGTTTTGTTACGACGGTGGCGGAGGGTTAGCTCACAGCTGATAATGACAACGCCTCGCCCGACCAGCAAAATATCAACCGCGGTTTCGACCCCAGAACGAGTTGGCGTGTTGGGCGGGACCTTCGACCCCTTTCACTTTGGTCACCTAGCCGCCGCCCGAGCTGCTCGCGACCATCTGCACCTCGACCGAGTACTGCTGGTGGTAGCAGGCGATCCGTGGCAAAAACGCGGACAAGTAGTCGCGTCGCCAAGTGAGCGACTCGCGCTAGTAGAAGTCGCGGTATCGGGAGAATCAGGCCTAGAGGCCTGTGCCATCGAAATTGAAAGAGGTGAACCGTCGGTAACTGCCGATACTCTCGAAGCTTTGCGGGCACCGAACCGAGATTTATTTTTGATTCTGGGCGCCGACGCGGTGATTAACATGCCCACTTGGCGGCGTTTAGACGAAACTCGTGATCTCGCCACTCTGGCGGTTATGGAACGCGCGGGCGAGTTGGCTTTGCCGCCGGGCTCCGGATGGCGAGTAGAGCACATCGAGATGCCCACGGTCGATGTTTCCTCAAGTGCAGTACGCGCGGCGCTGGCGGCCGGAAACTCAATTGTCGATATGGTTCCGTCGGAAGTTGCGCAATTGATACGCGATCGTAATCTCTATGGTCCGACCTGATCGTAAAAATTCTTCCGCTAGCTTCCAGACTTTTCTTTTTCCCATTTAGCAATTACGTTTTCACATTCGCCAATTAGCCCTGCCACGCGTGGGTAACCGGCGTAGGGGGCCAGGGTGATGAGGGTTTCCCGCAGTTCGTCGGGCTCGAGTTCTTCATTAGCTAAAGCAGCACGCGCGTGAACTTTCCACACGTCGGTCGCGCCCATACTGACTATTACTCCCATAATCAATAAGCGGCGGTCTTTTATCGACAGCACTTCGCGCGGCCATACCTCGGCAAACAACGACCGCATCATTACATCGTTAAAGGCCATCGCTCCTTCGGGCATCGCCGGAACTTCACCGGAGTACACCTCGGTGAACATCTCGACTCCCCGTTGGTAATCCGCGCTTTGGTCGGCGGTGGGCTTATTATCAGACATCATTTCCCCCTCGTTGGTCATCACTGATATCGAAAACCGTGGGCATTGCTATTCGCAGTGCCGTGATCAACTGGCTACGAGCGTCTTTGGCGCTGATGAGGTCTTCGGCCAACTGCACATCTTTAGCAGCCAGAGTTGACGCGCGGTCTAGCGAGTCGCGCAAATCACTATTAATCATGGAAGCCGGCAAACCGAAAAGCTGGATAAATCCCTCGGTCATTTTTCCGAGTTGTCCAACATGGCGCCACGCGGCAAATAGCGCTTCCGGATCACCACCGTTAGCGCGCACAATTTCGTAAGCGGTTGATGCTGCCGCGAATTGGGCATAATTCATTAGGTTTACACCAACTTTTAGTGCTGCGCCGGCGCCAACCGATCCTCCGTTTATCACTAGCGTTCCGTAGATATCAAGCAGAGCCACAGTTGCTTCGTTCATGGCGCTTACCCCGCCGGCTAATACCACCACCTCGCCCGCTTTGGCCGCATCGGCTCCGCCGGCAACGCAGGCATCAAATAATTCGACACCCCACTCGCGGGCGGTGGCGCAGGCCCAGGAAATAGTTTCCGGCGAAACGGTGCTGTGAATCAAAATGGTTTGATCAGAACGGCCGCCGGTACGCAGCCCGTTGGCATCGGTTAGCAAAGCTTCAATGTGAGCGTGCGCCGGAACGCAGATACTGATGATGTCGCAGTTCCGCGCGATCTCGGCCGTCGACGCCGCCGCGATTGCGCCCTGGTCAACCAATGAATCAATAGCGGAAGGGTCGAGGTCGAATACGGTCACCGCCGCTCCAGTCGCGATTAAGCGACTAGCCATAGCCGCCCCCATTTGCCCTAATCCGATGTATCCGTAAGTCGTCATACCGCAACTCCAGTAGCACGCGACGGTATTCCGGCCGTAAACGAAATCGGTAACCGATTCCAGCCAGTCACGTTTGAACTATGAAATCGGATTTTGGTTTCGTGGTCGACTTCAAAATCGGGAATTCGCAGCAGTATCTGCTCTAACGCGACTTTCCCTTCAGTGCGGGCTAGCGCCGCTCCTAGACAAAAGTGGGCCCCATAACCGAAAGCGAGGTGCCGTTCCGCGTTGCGATAAATATCAAATTGATCGGCGGTTGGTCCGTACTCTCGGTCATCGTGATTAGCGGCACCAATAAGCAAGAGTACCGAGTCTCCTTCTTGCATCGATTGGCCGTGGATTTCGATATCGGTAGTTAGGGTTCGGTGCATGTATTGCGTGGAGTTGTGATAACGCAATACCTCTTCTACTGCCGCGGGTACTAGGGAAGGGTCGGCTACTAAGGCATCGCGCTGATCGGGATGAAGCGAAAGTATCTCTACCGCGTTAGCCACCATTTTGGTAGTGGTTTCGTGTCCCGCGATTACAAATAAAACGCAAAATCCCAACAGTTCTGATTCGGTAAGCGCACGCCCGTCAACTTTGAGATCAATCAAGTCGGAGATCAATCCGCGACCTTCGCCCTGCTTGCGTTTAGCGAGATCGGCGATGAAGTATTCGAGTAATCCCATCATTCCGTCAAGCGCGGCTTTAGGTATGGCCATGGAGCCATCTTCGCGGATCATAATTTTGTTGGCTTGGACGCGAAGTTGTCGACGGTCTTTAGCGGGAATTCCGAGAATGGTCGAGATAACATCCATTGGAAATGGTCCGGATACGTCGCCGACGAGATCGCCGTGCCCCTGTTCGATTATGGAATCGATGTAGTGGTCAACAATCACTCGGATCTCTGATTCCATGGCCGCCATCGAACTGGCCGTAAATATCCGCGACACCAGTCGGCGAAATACGGTGTGCTCGGGTGGGTCGAGTTCGATCATTTGTTGAAACTCTTGGTTGGTTTTATTGATTGAGCGACGGTTCTCGAGCGCAATTCCCCCTCGAGATGAATAAGTGCGGTTATCTCGAAAACCTTCCTGTACATCATCAAACCGGCTCAAAACCCAAAACTTTAAATCGGCGTTCCACCAAGCTGGAGCTTCGTCACGCAGGCGCCGATAAGTGACATACGGGTCGTCATGACCGGCAAAGGTGTACGGGTTGTAAACGAGACCGACCGGCATAGAGAAGACAATAGACGACATTTGCTTTTAGGTGCTCTAAGGTCGGTTTACCTCAATGACTGTCGTTCAGATTCTCCCCACCGTCGACGACCGAGCTCGCTCGGTCGCTTCCGCCCTCGACGAGAAACAGGGAGAGCGCATTTCGGTTCTCGATGTGGCTCCCATCGCCGCCATTATCGAACGGTTTGTTTTGGTTAGCGGCACCAATACCCGACAAGTTCATGCCCTAGTCGATGCGGTTTGCGATACCATGAAAAAACTTGACGGTTCAATTCCCGTAATCGAAGGACGGGACGATGCCACCTGGGTACTGCTTGATTACGGCGATGTAGTGGTTCATGTATTCCTAAAAGAAACTCGGGCTTACTACGACCTTGATCGACTTTGGGCCGACGCTAAAGCGGTATCGGTGCTAGTTCCGTCCTGAATTCGTAAGTGTAAGAATTCGCCCGCGCAAGTGGAGCTAAATATACGGCCGAACGGCCACTCCGAGTTCAGCTAACCCCGCCTTCATCTCCTGCACGCTTAGATTTTTAAGCCCTTGGCTTTCCAGCCGAGGCGAATACAGAATCGAACTAACGATTGCCCCCTGCGCGCCACCGATCTTAAAGCCGTCTGCGATGTGAGCAATTGCGCCCGCGCCACCCGAAGCAATGATCGGCACCGATACCGCATCGGCCACCGCACGGGTTATCTCCAAGTCGTAACCCGTTGCCGTTCCGTCGCAGTCAATGCTATTGACCACAATCTCTCCCGCGCCCAACTCTTCACCCCGTTTAACCCAATCAATTGCATCGAGACCAGTAGCTTCGCGTGCGCCGTCAATGAAGACTTCGTAGCCACTAGCAATTCCGGCTTTTTTCCCGACGCGACGCACTTGTGTGCTTAGCACTACGCATTGCCGTCCAAACTCTTGTGCTCCTTGACGAATCAACTCTGGGTTACGAACTGCCATCGAATCGATACTTATTTTTTCTGCACCGGCTTTTAACACTGAAAACATGTCGTCGAGTGAGCGGATGCCCCCACCGACAGTAAACGGAACAAAAACTTGCTTAGCGACATTACGCACCGTATCTAAATCAATTTGGCGCCGTTCTACGCTAGCCGTGATGTCGTAGAAAATAATTTCATCAATCTGTGCTTCGTATAATTCGCGCGCTAACGATTCGGCTGGCGCCACATCAATATTATTTTCGAATTTTTGAGCCTTAGTTACTCTTCCTTCTAAAACATCAAAGCAAGCAATGAGTCGAGAAGTAAGCATCAGCTCTTGTCCTCTGGATTCCAAGTAGCAAAGTTGGCGATTAGCCCTAAGCCCACCTCACCACTTTTTTCCGCGTGGAATTGCGTAGCCACAATATTTTTGTAAGCCACTACTGAACAGAATTCGTTTCCGTAAGAAGTTGTACCGATAATGTGGTTCGAATCCGCGGGCTCAGCGAAATAAGAATTAACAAAATAGCAGTACCCCTGATCCGGAAAATTATCGACGAGTGGATGGGAGCGTTTAATCTGTACTGTGTTCCATCCCATTTGCGGAACTCGTAACGAGCCGGTAAAGCGTCGTACGGTTCCAGGAATCCAACCAAGACCCGCGGTATCGCCTTCTTCGGAGTGCTCAAAAAGTATCTGTAACCCGACACAAATCCCCAATAGGGGCACTCCATTTTTTTGCACTTGCTCGGCAAGGGGATCGAGAAGTTTTTCTGACCGCAGCGATGCCAGCGTGGCTTCCGCGGCTCCTACTCCCGGAAGAATAATTCGATCACAATCTTTAAATTCATTTCCTGAAGTTACGAAGCGGAAATCAATTCCGAGTCGTTCGAGCGCGTACCCCACACTCGGGGCGTTCCCGGCGCGGTAATCGATGACTCCGATCACGCTGCTCCCAGTCGGGAAGCAAAACTCGCAAGCCCGGCTTTGGCGTACTGCGTAAAGTTCATAATTAACGAGTTTACGGAGCGAATAGATCGACGGGGCGAGGAATATCAACCCCTAATCCCAACTGGGGATTGCGAATAGCGGCCGAGATAGAGCGGGAAGTGGAGCCGACGCGGATCGAACGCGCTACCTCGTCCATGCCATGGACGCGCTCTACCAATTGAGCTACGGCCCCGTAAGCGTCTTAGGCTACCAGCGCTACCTTAAGGCTTCACGACGCTAAGACCACGAACGCCCATTCGAAGGTTTCTGGTCGCTACTCTCGACTGATGGATATGAGCACGAAGGACGATTCCGCGCCCCGCCAACGTTACGACGCTCGACTGGCGCGCGAGATTGAGCAGTTTTGGCAGGACTACTGGGAAGATCACCACACCTTCTGGGCACCCAATCCGACCGGTGACCTAGTCGACGGGTTTGCGGCGCGGGCCGCCGAGAAGAAACTTTTCGTTCTTGACATGTTTCCTTATCCCAGCGGTGCCGGTCTGCATGTCGGGCATCCACTCGGCTATATCGGCACCGACGTTTGGGCTCGATTCCACCGCATGAACGGCTACAACGTTCTTCATTCGTTAGGTTACGACGCGTTCGGTTTGCCGGCCGAACAATACGCTTTAGAAACTGGACAACACCCACGCGTTGCTACTGACACCAACGTAGCCATGATGCGTCGCCAACTGCGAGCACTGGGTTTAGGCCACGATTCTCGTCGCAGCGTTTCTACTACCGACCCTGATTACTACCGCTGGACTCAGTGGATCTTTCTTCAGATTTACAACGCGTGGTACGACCACGAAGCCGATCGGGCGCGACCTATTTCTGAGTTAGTTACTGAGTTTGCTAACGAACAACGAACGCCAGTGGTTTTAGGAAGTGAAGATACAACTTCACCCGATTGGACGAGCTTGTCGCCCACGCGTCAAGCCGAGGTGATCAACTCGTACCGATTGGCGTATCAAGAAGAAGCGCCCGTCAACTGGTGTCCAGGATTAGGAACAGTGTTAGCCAACGAAGAAGTAACGGCCGACGGTCGTAGCGAACGGGGTAATTTCCCGGTATTTAAACGACCCCTTAAACAGTGGAAACTGCGCATCACCGCGTACGCCGACCGACTACTAGCCGATCTTGAAGATCTCGACTGGCCCGAACCAATCAAGATAATGCAGCGTAATTGGATTGGGCGCAGCACGGGCGCTTCCGTCACCTTTCCCGTAGCAACCAAACCCGATGTCGGTATCGAAGTATTTACCACCCGACCCGACACACTTTTTGGGGCGACTTATGTAGTTCTCGCGCCCGAGCATCCTTTGGTCGACGCAATCGTTCCGGGCGAATGGCCGGTCGACACTCCGCTTCCGTGGCGTGCCACTTTTGGACTCGACGTTTTACCGAGTGAAGCAGTGCGTAAGTATCGTGAGTTCGCAGCTACTAAAACTGAACTCGAACGCCAAGCCGAAGGACGCGAAAAAACCGGTGTCTTTACCGGAGCATTCGCGCGCAATCCGGTTAATGACACACTTATCCCAATCTTCTTGGCCGATTATGTATTGATGGGTTACGGAACTGGTGCCATCATGGCCGTGCCGGGTGAAGATGGACGCGACTGGGCTTTTGCCGAAGAATTCGATCTGCCCATAGTGCGTACGGTCGAACCACCTGCTTCGTTCGAGGGTGAGGCCTATACCGGTGATGGCCCAACTATCAATAGCGATTTTCTTAACGGCTTGCGCGCGCAAGAAGCTAAAAACCGAATGGCCGAATGGCTGATTGAGCACGACGCGGGGGCCCCCACCACGGTTTATAAATTGCGCGACTGGTTATTCAGTCGGCAGCGTTACTGGGGCGAACCGTTCCCGATCGTCTATTCGGCCGACGGTCAAGCCCACGCTTTGCCCGATTCGCTCCTTCCGGTCGAATTGCCCGAGGTAGACGATTTTCGGCCTCAGGTTCTTGAGCCCGAAGATGTCGACCACGACCCTGAACCACCGCTCGCCCGCGCGCTCGATTGGGTAAATATTGATCTCGACCTCGGGGACGGCAAGCAAACTTACCGACGCGAAACCAACACCATGCCTCAGTGGGCCGGGTCGTGTTGGTACTACTTGCGTTATCTCGATCCCAACAATGACAACGCGTTAGTCGACCCTGCGGTAGAGGCGTACTGGATGCAAGATTCTGTCAACCCGGCCGCGGGAGGAGTTGATCTTTATGTAGGGGGAGTTGAACACGCAGTCCTGCATCTTCTTTACGCGCGGTTTTGGCACAAAGTTTTATTTGATTTAGGTACGGTTTCGACGCGCGAACCATTTCGTCGTCTGTATAACCAGGGCTACATCCAAGCGCCGGCATTTCGTGATAGTCGAGGCATGGCCGTAGAGGCCACCAAGGTTATTGAGCGCGACGGAAGTTTCTTTTTTGACGGCGAACCAGTAATTCGCGAATTTGGAAAAATGGGTAAGAGTCTTAAAAATGTCGTCACTCCTGACGATATTTCAGAAGAATACGGAGCCGACACTCTGCGGCTCTACGAAATGTTTATGGGCCCGCTCGACGCCAGCCGGCCGTGGAGCACCGCCGACATTGTCGGGGTACACCGATTTCTACAGCGAGTATGGCGCAACTTAATTGATGAAGACACGGGCGAGCTGAAAGTTTCTGATACGACCCCCGACTCCGAAACGCGCCGACTGTTGCACCAAACCATTTACGCAGTACGCACCGACATGGTGGCCTTGAAATTCAACACTGCCATAGCGCGGCTCTTCGAACTTAATAATCGTTTAACCCAAGTTGTCGCCGAAACGAACTCGGTGCCTCTTGAGGTGGCAACCAAGCTAACGTTGATGATGGCGCCGCTAACTCCGCACATAGCGGAGGAACTTTGGCGTCGTTTGGGGCACCCGGAATCTATTGCTTACGAACCGTTTCCGATCGCCGATTCGGCCGAACTCACTCAAGCCGAAATCGAAATTCCGATTCAAATAAACGGCAAAGTGCGCAGCCGCATAATAATGACCGCCGACGCCGACGCTGACGCTCTCGAAGCCGCCGCTCGGGCCGATGAGCACATTGCGTCGCTATTAGCAAAAGCATCGGTACGTAAAGTAATCACGGTTCCTGGTCGACTTATTAATTTTGTAATTGACTAACACGAGCGATAAGCGTCACGCATCATCGGTGCTGGCTTCTCCCGATAATCACTTGCTACTGGAGGCCACCCGATGCCCGAACGTCCGGATCCCGAATTTTGGTCGTCGCCGCGCGCCCACTCACGGGATGCGGTAGCGCGACCCGGTTCATATTCGGGTTCGGGTTCATATTCGGATTCAAGTTCATATTTGGGTCGGCTGCGAGAAAATTGGGACAGTTGGCGCAGCAACGCTCGTTTCGGGTTGGTGGTGTTGGTAGCGGTAGCGGTGGCCGCGGGTTTTATTTGGAACCGCGTCGGTTCATCGGGTGGCGACACCACGGCGCCCCCATCTCGCTCTACTAGTTTCCGAGCCAGCAACTCCGTCGCTACCACCTCTACTACTTCGGCTAAGCGAGTAGTCGTCCATGTCGCGGGCTTGGTCGCCCGACCGGGAGTAGTCGAGCTTGCGCCAGGCGCGCGAGTGATTGATGCGCTGGAAGCCGCCGGTGGCGGTTTGGCCGATGCCGACCTTGATCGTTTGAATTTGGCCGCGTTATTGATCGATGGTCAACAGGTATTGGTGGCCCGAGTAGGCGATCCTTTGCGACCGGCTGCTACCGGTGCCGGTACCGGTACAACGGGTACCGGAGATACCGGAGTTCCAACTGGTCCGCTTAATCTCAACACCGCCAGTGCTACCGAAATTGAAACTTTGCCCGGTATCGGCCCCGTACTGGCCGCCGCCATAATCCGCGAGCGCGAAAAACGGGGTGGGTTTTCCTCGGTTAACGAACTGCGTGAAGTCGACGGTATCGGTGAAAAGCGTTTTAGTGATTTGCGCGATCTAGTAACCGTTTGAGGTGTTAGTCGGCGCGTTAAGTATCACTCCTGGAGTATTGGTGTTGGGGATCTTGTTGGGTGATCGACTCGGAGCCGGAGCCGCGTGGGGGTTATTACTAGCAGCCGCGCTGGCAGTACTAGCAGCGGTGGGGGTGCATACTCAACGCCCAGCAATTTCTTGGCCTCGTAGTGGGAAGATTATTTCTGTCCGTTTTTGGACTTGGGCGCCGGCTGTCCTTTTGTTGATGGCAACCTTGTTGATTGGCATTGCGGTTGAACAGCGCGCGCTCAATGGTTTAGAGCGCTGGTCGCTAGCCGAAGCCACGGTCGCCCGCGCTGAAGTCACGGTTTGGGGAACAGTAGTTGACGATCCAACGGGATCTCGCTGGGTAACCGAAGCACGAGTACGAGTCGACCGCGCGCGTCTCGAAACATCACCTAATAAATTTTCCGTAAAGCGCATTGTCGCGGTGCGGGCAGAGGTTGGTGCTGCTAAGCGATTGGCAGTCCTCGAAGCAGGTGATGAAGTCGCCTTACGTGGTTGGTTACGACCATTAACTGGCTACGACCTGCGAATGCGTTGGCAACACGCCGCCGCCGCGCTAACTGCCACCGATTTGATTAATGCGAGTCGCCCGCGTTCACCGCTTGCGATAGTGGCTAACAGCGTACGGGGGCTAGTGCTAAGCGGAACGGCAGTCCTTGCGCGCGAACCGCGAGCATTGATGGCGGGGTTCTTGCTTGGCGATACGCGTGATTTGTCTCCAGAAGTCCTCAATCAATTTCGTTCGTCGGGGTTATCGCATCTACTTGCTGTATCGGGTTCTAATGTCGCTTTCGTATTAGCCCTCGTCGGCCCGTTGGTGCGAAGATTTTCTCGCTTGGCTCGGTTGTTGTCCGTTTTTTTGGTGTTAGTAATTTTTGGGGCTATGACTCGCTGGGAACCTTCGGTTCTGCGAGCTTGCGCGATGGCCGCTTGCGCGGTGTTCGCGGTCTACGTCGGCCGCCCTGCCCAGGGAGTTCGTATTCTGGGCATCGCAGTTTTTTTATTGTTACTGATCGATCCATTTTTATTGCACTCAATTGCGTTTTTACTTTCGGTTGGCGCCAGCCTTGGCATTACCGTTTTGTCACCGGTTATTTCTCGCCGAATCCGCGGCCCTGAGTGGCTGCGAGTTCCGTTCGCTACGACTGCCGCGGCGCAAATAGGAGTGACTCCGGTGCTACTCCTAGTTTTTGGTTCGATTCCGTTGGTAAGCATTCCGGCAAATTTGTTGGCAGTACCACTAGTGGGTCCGCTGACGATTTGGGGTTTGGCCTCGGGTGTGGTCGGCGGTTTGGTGGACGACCAGCTGCCACAAATTACCCACGCTTTGCAATGGCCTACCGAAATCTTGGCCGGCGCGGTGCTAGGAATTGCCGATCTCGCGGGGCGACTGCCGCTGAGTTTGTCGACTGGTGCCGTTGGTCTCCTGATTTTCATGGTCCTGATTTTCATGGTCCCGGTTTTCATGGTTCTGGTACTCGCGGGAACGGTTTTTTGGCGGCGCGGTGCGCTTATCTCGTTACGCCGTCGTATGCTCGGGATGCGTGAACTGGTTTTATCGTCTGGGCGACCGAAAACTTGATCTGACCAACCGAACGCTGGTCATGGGGATTTTGAATCGCACCCCCGACTCATTTTTTGACGGTGGCCAAACCTTTGCCCTCGACGACCTCGTTCGTAGAGCCGAACGACTAAGCATCGATGGCGCCGACATCCTCGATGTAGGTGGAGTCAAGGCCGGCCCCGGAGAAGAAGTCTCGGAAGCCCAAGAACTAGATCGTGTCGTGTCGGCCATAGAAGCGCTGCACGCTCGTTTCGATACGGCCATCTCGGTCGACACTTGGCGAGCCAGTGTTTTCGATGCCGCGTGTGCTGCGGGTGCGGTAATAGGCAACGACATAAGCGGTTTTGCCGATCCCGAGTATTTAAATGTGGCCGTTCGCCGCAACGCTTCGGTAGTGGCAACCCATATTCGTCTCGCCCCCCGTGTTCCGGACCCCGATCCGCACTACGACGACTTGGTGTCCGACGTCCTCGCGCAACTTATCGACCGCGCGCAACGAGCCGAGGCCGCGGGATTAGAACACGACCAAATCGCTATCGACGCGGGTCTCGATCTCGGCAAAACTCCGGCCATGAGTGCGGTTCTATTAGCCGAGAGTGGAGTACTCGCAGCTACTGGTTATTCGTTGTTGTTGTCGGCATCGAATAAACGCTTTCTGGGAGATCTTTTGGATCTCGAAATCGATGAACGGCGAGAAGCATCGTTAGCGGCAGTGGCCTACGGAGTAGCCCACGGGTGTCGTATCGTGCGCGTACACGATGTCGCCGGTAGCGTGCGAGTGTGTCGAACAATTGAAGCAATTCAGGCTGCTAAGTGAGGCGCTAGCGTTGAATGCTCATCTGGTTAAGGGCGATGACCCTATTTTGCGTAACGAAGTTCTCGCTACCCTAATCAGCGATTTATTAGGAGATCAGAACCGCACGCTTGCTCTCGAAGAAATAACGATCCCCTCGGCGGCTACTGCAGTAGAGGGAGAAGATAGCGGCACCGGTGGCGACGCCCGCATAGCGGCGTTAGCGGTTGCCCTTAGCGCCGCCCAGACGCCACCGTTCATGACTGATAAACGAGTCGTCGTAGTGCGCGATGTTGGTGCACTGACTGCGGGTGAAATCGGTCCGCTAATTGAATACTTAGACAACCCGCTCGACACAACCGAACTAGTGCTAGTAGCGGGCGGTGGGGCCGCCGGGAAGAAATTGGAAACCGTGCTAAAAGCCACGGGTACTTTGCACGAACCAATCGCTACTAACGCCACTGATGTTCTCGCCCTCGTCACTAAAAACGCCGGATTGAAACTAACTCCGGCGGCTGAACAATTGGTTTTAGACCATGTAGGCAGCGATGTTGGCATGATCCAACAGATTGTCGCCACTGTCGCCGGTGTGGTCGACAACAACTCTACGGCGGATGTCGGCGATGTGAGTCCTTACCTTACCGATGCCGGTAGCGTTCCCATTTGGGGCCTAACTAATTCCATCGAAAAGGGTGACACTCGCGCCGCTCTCACTACATTGCATCGGTTATTAACCGCAACCGGTCCGACTCAAGCACGCGCGTTGCACCCGCTACAAGCGTTGGCATTTTTAGTTACTCATTACCGCCGGCTCTTACGACTCGATGATCCAAATATTCGTTCGGCCGATGAAGCCGCGGCTGCGTTAGGTGGGCACACTAATCCCAACGCGGCTCGCTTCAGGCTACGGCAGGCTCAAAAACTTGGACCCGATGGTCTGCGACGCGCTTTTGAGTATCTGGCTAACGCCGACCTCGATCTCAAAGGACGGCGCGCGATTCCTGAAGATGTAGTGATGGAGACTTTGGTAGCTCGACTCTGCGCGCTAGAAACTCGGCGCTAATCGAGATGCCGGGGTTAGCCTTTAGCGGAACGCCTCATCAAACGCGAAGTACGGCGAGCGGCTTGGTTTTTGTGAACTCGGCCTTTAGCTTGGGCTCGATCAAGGCGCTGCTGAGCGGCGCGGATCTTGTCGGGAGCATCAGGTGCGTTGGTGTCGATGGCGGTAGTGGCCGCTTTAACTCGCGTCTTTAGTTCAGAACGAGCCGCCTGATTTCGCACTCGCCGCTTCTCGTTCTGACGGTTGCGCTTTATCTGACTTTTGATGTTGGCCATAAGCAGATAAGGGTATCAGAGCACGGTCCGCGGGCGCTAAGCGGCCGCCCGGAGCCAATCGCCCGGTAGCCGACCCTGCGAGACTCTTACTTATGTCCGTGCAGTCTCAGTTTCGAAATTTTGCCATCGTCGCTCATATCGACCACGGTAAAAGCACTCTGGCCGATCGCCTGCTCGAACTTTGTGGGGCGGTTGAGACTCGCGATATGCGGGCCCAGTATCTCGATTCCATGGACATCGAGCGGGAGCGGGGTATCACCATCAAAGCCCAGAACGTACGGTTGAAATGGGGCGACCACATTCTCCATCTCATCGACACACCCGGTCATGTCGACTTTAGCTACGAGGTTTCTCGCAGTCTGGCCGCGTGCGAAGGCGCGTTATTACTCGTAGACGCAAGTCAGGGGATAGAAGCGCAAACTTTAGCTAATTGTTTTTCCGCGCTAGAAGCCAACCTTACGATCGTCGCTGCGCTTAATAAAATCGATCTTCCCGCGGCCGAACCCGAAAAGCGGGCAGCAGAAATTGAAAAAGTATTAGGTATACCGGCCGATGAAATCTTACGAATTTCGGCCAAGACCGGCGACGGGGTACCGGCGTTACTCGACGCAATAGTCGAACGAGTACCTCCACCTACCGGCGATCCCGACTCACCATTGCAAGCGTTAATTTTTGATTCTTCTTACGACACGTATCGTGGCGTAGTTAGTTCGCTACGAGTATTCAATGGGACTTTGGTTAGTGGTTCATCGCTGCGCTACGTAAACGCCAACGCCTTGCACGATGCCGAAGAGGTGGGAGTGCGGTCACCAGAACCAGTAGCAGTAAGTGCGTTAGGACCGGGCGAAGTCGGCTACTTAATCGCCGGAATAAAAGCAGTAGGTGAAGCCAAAGTGGGTGAGACCGTTACCACTGCAGCCAATTCGGGAACCGCGCTAGAGGGTTACATCGACCCCAAACCTATGGTGTTTTGTGGCTTGTATCCGGTTGACGGCGATGAGTATGTCGAACTCCGAGAAGCATTAGCCAAACTTCGGCTAAACGATTCATCGTTTACTTACGAACCCGAAACTTCGGGTGCGCTCGGTTTTGGTTTTCGTTGTGGATTTTTAGGACTCCTGCACATGGAGATAATCCGCGAACGCTTGGAACGGGAGTACGGCCTGTCGTTGGTAGCCACCGCACCCAACGTTGAGTACCGCGCTTACCTGACTTCGGGGGGCAGCGAAGTCGTAGACAACCCGTCTGTACTTCCTCCTTCTAATCAGATTGATCGTATTGAAGAACCGTTCGTAGATGTGACCGTGCTGACACCGATCGAATATGTCGGGGCAGTAATGGAATTAGCCCAACAACGACGAGGCGAACAAACTCGAATTGAATACATTTCGGAAGAGCGGGTCGAATTGGTCTACACGATTCCACTCGCCGAAATTGTTTCTGATTTTTTTGACCAACTCAAATCGCGTACGCGGGGCTACGCGAGCCTCGATTACGAACCGGCCGGTTATCGAGTCGCCAATCTGGTCAAAGTTGATGTTCTACTCAACTCGGTGGCGGTAGATGCGTTCTCCACCATCGTGCACCGCGATAAAGCCTACGAATACGGCCGTAAAATGACAGAAAAACTCAGCGAACTGATTCCACGACAGCTATTCGATGTTCCCATTCAGGCTGCCATCAGCGGTCGGATAATCGCTCGACAGACGGTCAAGGCTCGCCGAAAAGACGTAATCGCCAAGTGCTACGGCGGTGATGTGTCTCGTAAACGCAAACTGCTCGAACGACAAAAAGAAGGCAAGAAGCGCATGAAACAAATTGGACGAGTTGAGGTTCCACAGGAAGCATTTGTGGCTGCGCTCACTCTTGATTCCTGATCGGTGCCGTCGATGATTGAAGCCTCCGTAGTTCACGCCAGTAATCCGGTCACCGAGTTCGGGGTTTATGTCCACATTCCTTTTTGTTCACACCGGTGCGACTACTGCGACTTCGCGACTTGGACCGATCGCTCCGAGTTGCAATCGGTCTATGTGGCGGCGTGCATCGCCGATTTACGCCGCCGAGTTGAGCGCGGCTCAGTGCCGCTCGCATCGTCAGTATTTTTTGGCGGCGGGACTCCTTCTTTGTTACCGCCGACCGACTTGATGGCGATCTTGGCGGAGATTCCCCTTGCCGACGGTGCCGAAGTCACCGTCGAGTGCAATCCCGATTCAATCGATCGTGCGGGATTTGATGTTTATCTCGCCGGTGGAGTTAATCGACTTTCCTTTGGTGTGCAGTCACTCGATCCTCAAGTTTTGGTGGGATTGGGCCGCACTCATAACCCTGAAAATGTAACTCGAGTCGTGGCCGCCGCCCGGACTGCCGGTTTTACGAATTTTAATCTCGACTTAATTTACGGCACGCCCAGCGAGTCGCGCGAACAGTGGGCGGCCACGGTTCACGGCGCGCTTGAACTTGAGTCACCTCACTTGAGCATGTACGCGTTAACCGTCGAGCCCGGTACGCCTATGGGCGCACGCGTACGCGAAGGCGCGCCGGGTCCCGACGACGACGACCAAGCCGCCAAGTATGAAGCGGCCGACGAGATCGTTAGCGCGGCAGGAATGAATTGGTACGAAATCTCTAATTGGTCACGACCAGGATTTGAGTGTCGCCATAATCTTTTGCACTGGGCCACTGGCAACTATTTGGCCATCGGGTGTGCAGCCCACGGTCACGATTACGGTCGGCGCTACTGGAACTTACGCACGCCGGAGCGCTACATTGCTGCGATTAAAAATGGTGAAAGCCCTGAGAGTGGAGCCGAGACGCTCGACGCCGCCACTCGTCGTGATGAAGAGTTTGCCCTGGCTCTCCGCACCCGCTTCGGAGCGTCGGCCGAAGGTATAGATCCGTTAGTGGTGAGTGAGATGACGGCGGCCGGCCTGCTCCACACTGAACCAGCACTGGACGCCACCAATGCGCGACTGATCCTGAGTCGCCGAGGCCGATTATTGGCTACCGAGGTGACAGTACGGTTACTCGCAGAAAATTCTGCTGGCACTCGGTACGATGGAGTGCTAATCGATTTTGGGAAGGAACCAACTAGTGCCCGAGGGCAAGATATTGGATTACGAAGCTCCACTCGATGATCGCAAGGCGGCCATTTTAAGAGCCGTAGTTGAGGAATACATCGAGACCGCGCAGCCCGTGGGGTCGGTCGCTATTGCTCGTTTGGCGGGATTGGGAGTTTCTAGTGCGACCGTTCGCAACGAGATGACTGTGCTCGAGCGCGAAGGCTATCTCGCGCAACCTCACACTTCGGCGGGACGAGTGCCAACCGACCGAGGCTATCGTTTTTTTGTTGACAACTTTATTAGTCAGGAAAAATTACCAATTTCTCAGCGGCGAGCAGTTTCAGATTTTTTCGCTTCTGCTCATCGCGCGCTAGAAGATCTTTTACACGAGACCAGCGGTCTTCTGGCACGCGTATCTCGCCACGCCGCAGTGGTGGTGGGTTCCGTTCCTGACGAGGCAACCGTGCGTTCGGCTCAGTTGGTCGATATCCAACCGGGAGTAATTTTAGCGCTCGTAGTTTTATCTAATGGCGCGGTCGAACGAGAAGTTCTTGAGTCAACCGAAACTTTTTCGTCCGTCCAGATTCAATTGGCATCAACGGCGTTCGACGCGCAAATGCAAGGCGCGTCATGGGGCGCACTCCCTACGCCCCGCGTTACTGGTGATCACAAAGTCGACGAACTGCTCATTGCGGCTCGGAGCAAACTTGCCGGAGCGAACGAAGAGCACACTGGTGCTGATCTTTACGTCGGGGGCGTTAGCAATTTGGCCGCCCAACAAGGCGCTTTCGCTACTTCCGAACGAGCCAGTCGTCTGCTCGAAGTTTTAGAGCATCAAGTAATGGTGGTCTCGCTAGTGCGAGAGTTGTTGGGTCGCGGTTTGTCGGTGAGTATCGGCTCCGAAAATAATCTGGCCGATCTAAAAGATTGTTCTATTGTGTTGGCCCCTTACGAGATTGACGGTCAGATCGCGGGAGTGGTTGGCGTGCTAGGCCCCACCCGCATGGATTACCGCCACGCGTTGGCCGCGGTATCGGTAGTTTCCGAACAACTCGGTCAGCACCTTTCGTGAATCAAGATCCATACGCGCTGCTTGAAATCTCGCCGCAGGCTACCGACGTCGAGATAAAACGGGCCTACCGCGAACTCGCGCGCCGCTATCACCCTGACGGTAATCCGGGAAATCCGGAAGCCGAAGCGCGCTTCAAAGAAGTCAGTCATGCCTACGAAATCCTTAGCGATCCTGAACGCCGGCAGCGCTACGACCAATTCGGTGAAACCGGAGCTCGCGCCCACGCGAGCGGCGCGGATTCATTTGGGTTTGGCGGCTTGTTCGACGCGTTCTTCTCGGGCGACCCGTTTGCGAATCAATCGTCTCCGCGAGGATCGGATCTTGAAGTAACGACCGAACTTTCCCTCGAACAAGCAGTATTTGGACACACCCACAGCTTGGAAGCGCGTATGCCGGTAGCGTGCGCTACTTGCGATGCTTCTGGTTGTACACCCGGAACATTTTCCGAACAGTGTTCAACGTGTGACGGACGCGGTCAGGTGCGCCAAGTCCGGCGGTCGATCTTGGGCCAGATGGTCACCGCCGCCGCCTGTCCGAATTGCGGCGGGACGGGCCAGCAGATTCCTTCACCCTGTCCGAATTGTCGGGGCGAAGGTCGAGTAATGGCGGTCCAAGCCATTGATATCGAAGTTCCACCCGGAATCGACGATGGTCAACAATTGCGACTCTCCGGGCGAGGTGCCGCCGCGCCACGAGGCGGGCCGCCGGGCGATCTATACGTAACCGTTCGCGTGACTCCTCATCCCGAATTCGAACGGCGGGACAACGATCTCTGGCACGCCCAAACCATTTCGATCACTCAAGCAGTTCTGGGTGCCACCGTCTCGGTTCCTACTCTCGACGGCGATCACGCTCTCGATCTCCCCGCGGGCACGCAGCCCGACGCGGTGCATCGGATCAAAGGTCAGGGTGTACCCCGACTCGGCGGCGGGGCGCGCGGCAACCTGATGATTCAGATTGAACTCGAAGTTCCCCAACAACTCGATGAGGAAGAAGCGGCGCTTTGGTATCGCTTAGCCGAGATGCGCGGTGAAGAAGTAGCCGAACCCGATCATGGTGTTTTGGCTCGGCTTCGTTCCGCGTTTCGATGATCGAAGATACTTCCGCCGATATTCTCGCCGCGTTTTCGGCGGTTGCTCACGTAATTATCAGAGCGGAACAATCACTTTCTGACCGTCTCGACATTGACGGAGAAGACGGTCATCACCTCGCTCGAGTCAGACGATTGCGATCCGGCGAGATAGTCACCGCGGCCGATGGATTGGGTTCGTGGCGACCCTATTGCGTTGTCGAATCCGCACCGAGACAGCTGAGTTTGGCGACTACCGGAGATATTCGGATCGAGCCCGAACTCGCGCCACCGTTGCGAGTGGCATTTTCGCTAACTAAAGGAGCCAAGCCCGAAGTGGTGGCGCGCCACTTAACCGAATTGGGTGTCGATGCGATCATTCCGGTCGTTGCCGATCGTTCAGTAGCGCGGCCCGATACCGATCGCATTGTTACTCGCATGCAAAAAGTGGCGCGCGAAGCGTCAATGCAGTGCCGTAGAAGTCGCTTACCCGAATGCTCGGCTCCCATAGCGTTCGTTTCTGCAGTCGAGTTGCCGGGTTTAGTCGTGGCTAGCCGTATCGGAACCACCGTCGAAACCCAAGCGGATGGTGACGGCTGGACTTTGCTGGTAGGACCCGAGGGCGGATTTTCAGATCAAGAAAATGAGATGTTAAGACAATCGCCAACTTTGGCAGTCGGTGATTTAGTTTTACGCGCCGAAACTGCCGCGATAGCGGGGGCGGCGGTGCTAGCAACTTATCGACACCGTACTGATCTCCAATAAAAAACTTTACCGACGGTTAAGTAATTCCGGGGTCACCTTCACCGATATCGTAAGTTTTTTCTGGTATTCCGTATTGTTCTCGGATTGCTTCGACCGATTTATCAGCATTACCCCAGTGGTCTACTTCGAACATAAAGTCGGTTCCGGTCGCTTTACTGCGTATAACCGCTTCAGAAAAAAGATGACCAATATCGTTGCGCGCTAAGTCGCCTCCATCCGAAGTGAAATTACCGATCGGCAGACTGATATTCCCAAGTCCGTAGAGGCTCATAGCCAAAACGATCTGGCCAAAACTCGAAGGGTCGTCCATCGTCGTGTGCATGAACGTATTTACTTGTAATTCACCTACTGGAGTTGGGCTATAACCACTGATTACATGCACCCAGTCATGCATCGAGGTCGGCTCGGGCGCGCCGTGCGTCTCTCCGGGGTAGGGCCAATCGTTGGTTTGGTACATGTTTGCTACTTGTCTACCCCAAGTGCCCTCGGGTAAATCTTCTAGCCGTCGAAATTTGTCAGCTACTTTTTGATTTGTCCCCACACCGCGCACCGCGGCCATTGTTTTAACAAAGCTGCGCACGCCCGCGTCTTTAATCGTGTCGATAGCCGCGCGGCGCAAAGCGGTACGGGCAAATAAATCGAAGTACATGATTTTTATGTTGTCGTCGGCCAGGGCTCGGTAGGTTTTTAGTTGCCCAACGCTGACATCGAAAGCCTGCGCATACGACTCAATGAGGTCGGCTTGATCACGCGACACTCGCAGTTTTGCTTCTTCAGTCTCTTTGCCTTCGGAGTCGTTGAGGGGGAGAAGAAGCTCAAGGGCCAGCATTGCCTGTACCACTTGCAATCGAATTTGCGGATCGAGAATTTCTTTGGCCGCTTGCTCAGGAGTGAGCGGGCTGAGGGCGGCCACATCGAGTTCGGTGTGCATTACGTCGTGAGCGATGGCCTCCATCGTCGATTTTTGGATTGGATTCAGACCTTGTTCTCCCACCGATCCCTTGACGGCAGCCATGATCGCGGGTGCCAAAATGGGGTCAGGTAAAACGATCACGAGTTCCTCTCGACTTTATTGGCTTGTTGGTGACGATGACATTACTCCGCAAAGGCTTATTCAAACTCCCGAAGGAGTTTTGTACAAACAATCCCTTGGCCGGCTTAAAAGGCTACGCTGATATCCACGTGACGTCGCAGTTGAAGATCCGAGTTTCGGGCAACGAACTTATGGCCAAGGTTCTTGGTCCCCGCGACGAACTTCTCCGAATTATTGAATCTGCTTTCACCGTAGCGATTCATGTTCGAGGCAACGAGATAACGGTAACGGGCGAGCGAGATGAACAAGTCCAAGTCGGTCGGTTATTTGAAGAATTAGTGGTACTCGCCGAGGGTGGCCATGTTCTCGACGAAGAGGCGCTGCGGCGCAGTATCGGAATGGTGCGCTCCGATCAGAGTCCCACTGAGATTTTAACCAACGAAGTTTTACGCGGCCGTAAAACTATTCGTCCTAAAACTGCTGGTCAAAAACGCTATGTCGATGCAGTTCGTAATCACACCATTACTTTTGGTATCGGACCGGCGGGCACTGGTAAAAGTTACCTTGCTGTCGCACTCGCGGTTAACGCGCTCCTCACCAAACAAGTCAGCCGCATTGTCCTTACTCGACCAGCAGTAGAGGCGGGCGAGCGATTGGGATTTTTGCCCGGTGACATTCTGGCTAAAGTCGATCCTTACCTTCGGCCGCTCTACGACGCGCTCTACGATATGTTGGACCATGAAACCGTTGCTCGCCTAACCGACCGAGGTGCGGTAGAAGTGGCTCCGCTCGCGTTCATGCGGGGGCGCACGCTTAACGATGCGTTCATCATTCTAGATGAAGCACAAAACGCGACCCCTGAGCAATTGAAAATGTTTTTAACTCGAATTGGGTTTGGCTCCCGTTTAGTGATTACTGGCGATGTTACCCAGATCGACCTCCTAGACGGTCGGGGTCGTTCGGGTCTGGTCGCCACTCGAGAAATTTTGCAAGGAGTCGACGACATTGCCTTCGTTGATCTTGAAGCGGGCGATGTCGTGCGTCACCGAATTGTCCAAGACATTGTTTCCGCTTACGAGCGAGCCGACGCACGCGCTTTGGAACTTTCCAAAACCAACTCCGATCCGTTGGAAGCCGTGATCACCGATGAATAGCATGGCACCCGATGTTGTCGGTGCTAATGAACAAACTGAAGTCGAGATCGATGTACTGCGTTGGATTCGGCTTGCTCGCCTTGTCCTAAAGTTGGAACGGGCCGCCAAAGACGAAACGCTGGGGCTGATATTCATCGACGAAACCACCATGGCCGATCTGAATGTTCGCTACCTCGACGGTGACGGCCCTACCGATGTCTTGGCCTTTCCTCTAGGTGACGAAGCGCTAACCAGTGGACGCTTTCCTGATGAAGGCGGACGCGGTCCGGGTAGTCCGCGTGAAATTCCTGAGATACCCGCGATATTGGGCGATGTGCTGGTGTGTCCAACGGTGGCTCAGAAGCAAGCTGACGAGCGAGGCCGATCCCTTGATGACGAGATCGCCCTGCTGGTCGTGCACGGCACTTTGCATCTTCTCGGATACGACCACGGTGACCCCGATGAATCCCGTCGGATGCAAACGCGCGAACAAGAGTTGCTAGAAAAGTTTGCCGCAACGGAACGAAAATTGAGCGAGGACCAGTCATCATCAGTCGAGGCGACACCGTGACGAGAACCGATTACATAATGCTGGTGATAATTTTAATTCTCTTCTTGTCTTCGATAGTTCTGGCGCTTTCCGAAATGGCGTTCGCCCGCATGAGTCGTATTCGCGCTTTGGCGTTGGAAGAGCAGGGAGCAAAGGGCGCCGCCCGCTTAGTGGTTCTGACCGAGCGGCCCGAACAGACGATCAACTCATTGCTGTTGCTAGTGCTGGCGTCTCAACTAATCAGCGCCAGCCTTATCGGAATTTTGATGAAAGACCAGTTTGGTGCCTACGGGGTAGTAATCGGCCTTTTCGTTGAGGTCACATTATTTTTCGTGCTCGCCGAAGTGGCGCCCAAGACTTACGCCATTCAACACTCCGATCGCGCGGCGCTTAAAATGTCGGGATTTTTATGGGCGGTGAGTAACTTTCCGCCCCTACGAGCGATTTCGCGCTCGCTTATCGGGCTGGCCAACATCGTGCTCCCAGGGCGTGGTCTAAAAGACGGTCCGTTCGTAACTGAAAATGATCTGCGAGCCATGGCCGACGCCGCGGCTAACGAGTCATCTATCGAGCACGACGAGCGCGAAATGATTCATTCCATCTTTGAGTTTGGTGACGCAGTAGTGCGCGAAGTGATGGTTCCGCGCCCCGATATGTTTGCGATTGAAGCCTCGACATCGGTAGAAGATGCGGTAGAAAAAGCCGCTGAGCGCGGGCTTTCTCGTATTCCAGTATTCGATGAGACCATTGAATCGATTGTCGGCATCGCCTATCTAAAAGATTTATTCTCCGAGATTCGCAAAGGTGGGAGCAACAAATTAGTAAGCGATATGGTGCGCCCCGCAATAATTGTGCCGGAACAAAAGAAAGTTCCTGATTTATTTCGCGAGATGCAGACCAACAAATTTCATATGGCGATAGTCGTTGATGAACACGGTGGAGTGGCCGGTTTGGTGACCTTAGAAGATTTGCTCGAAGAAATTGTGGGTGAGATTGTCGATGAGTTTGATATCGAAACTCCTGATCTAGAGCAAGTCTCACCCGAATCATTTCGCGTTAAAGGAAAAGTTTCGATTGATGAAGTCAACGAAGCCCTCAACGCTAAATTGCCTGACGACGAATGGGACACGATTGGCGGTTTAATTTTTAACCTATTAGGCCATGTGCCCGCCGAGGGAGAGTTCGTCGACTTCAAAAACTTTCGCTTTCGCACCGAAAAAGTTGAGGGTCAACGCATTTCGGTGGTACTCATTGAGCAACTAGCGCCGAGTGACGACTCCGAAATCGAAACTTAGAAGTCGTGAATCCCGATACGAGTTCAATTTACCGTTCAGGGTTCGCGGCGATAGTGGGCCGGCCTAATGTCGGTAAATCGACATTGGTTAATCAGATCGTCGGTGAAAAAATTTCTATAACATCTAGTCGGCCGCAAACCACTCGCAGCACGGTTAGGGGAGTGCTCACTGCGCCGTCGTCCCAACTGGTGTTGATCGACACTCCTGGGCTGCACAAGCCGAGCACCGAATTAGGTAAGCGTACAAATCAGTCAGCACGCGGCGCTCTCGATGAAGTCGATGTGATTTGTTTTGTGATTGAAGCCTCCGAAGTAATCGGATCGGGCGATCGATTTATCGCCAACATGGTGCACAAGACGTCGACTCCGTGTGTGCTGGTTCTAAATAAAACCGACGTCGCGGCCCGCACTGAAGTGATCGATCATCTGGCTACCGCGGCGACCCTCGGCGACTTCGCTTCTTTCGTTCCGTGTTCAGCTCGTACCGGCGAAGGAGTAGAAGTAGTAACCAAAGAGCTATTGGCTCGCCTCCCTGAAGGGCCTCAGTACTATCCCGATGGAGTGAATACCGATCAGGCGGAAACCTTTTTGGCCGCAGAACTCGTCCGAGAGCAACTGCTAGAACGAATGCGGGAGGAAGTACCCCATTCCATAGGAGTCACCGCGGCCGAACTCGACGACGAGGGAGTTACTCACCCGGCCGATGTTTTGCGCCTGCGAGTAACGATTCGTGTGGAACGGGATTCCCAGAAGGGAATCGTGATTGGACGGGGCGGGGCCCTGCTCAAAGCGGCCGTTACCGCGGCTCGGCACAATCTGGAGACATTGTTGGGCGGACGGGTTTATTTGGAAACTAAGGTCGTGGTGGAGGCCGACTGGCAACGCCGATCCGGTGCGCTAGACCGTATGGGGTTCTAGCGACGTTCGCATTTTTTGAGGGTTGGGGCGTTAGAGTGCCCACTAGAAAAGAGATTACCGAAAGGCGCGAGGTTCGTATTTTAATGATTGGACTCAAATCAACCGGTCGTCAGTCCGCGCGACTCCGGCTGGATGCCGTTAATCGTTGGCGCGTACTTGGACTCGGTGGTCTCGCGCTTTTTCTAGCCGGTTGCTCATTGAAGTCAGGTCCCAAAAACAGTCAAAATACCTTCCGACCCAAAGGCGAAGCGGCCCAAAAAATCGACAACCTAATGCAGCCAGTTTTCTGGATTGCCATAATAATCGCCACGGCCGTTTTGGTCGCCACCGTATTTATTGCCATCCGTTTTCGTCAACGCAAAGGTTCGGATAGTCGCCCTAAACAGATTCACGGCTCTACCCCTTTCGAAATCAGTTGGACGATTTTGCCCGCAGTGATTTTGGCGGTAGTGGCTATTCCTACCGTTAGCCTAATTTTCGATCTTGATGCTAAACCCAAGGATCCACTAAATGTAACTGTCGTGGGCAAACAGTGGTGGTGGCAGTTCGATTACCCGCAACAGGCCGGCATTGACAAAAAAATTGTTACCGCTAACGAGTTGCATATTCCCACTGGTCGCAATGTTGCGCTCGATTTAACTGCGTGCGACAAATCGCTGGGTACGGTCGATGAGAACGCGGCGTGTAGCGTGATCCACAGTTTCTGGGTTCCCGAACTGTCGGGCAAGCGAGATGTAGTTCCTGGCCATCGAAATACTCTCACGCTCTATACCGACAAGCCCGGTACTTATCTCGGCCAGTGCGCTGAATATTGCGGCCTATCGCATGCCAACATGCGGTTTAGAGTGATCGCGCAATCGCCCGAAGACTTCGAGGCCTGGACTGCTAACCAGCTCGATGGTCCCGCAGTGGCTTTGAGTGATTCCGGAGGGGCGGAAAATCTTTTTGTCAAAATATACGGATGCACTGGTTGCCACACCACCGCGGACTCTTCGCTAAGTGTTTATGGTCCCAACCTCACCCACCTCGCCAGTAGAACAACTTTTGCCAGCGGTTCCTATCCGTTAAATCGCGCCAACCTGATCGACTGGATTTACGATTCCCCTTCCTTGGTTCCGATGGAGAGTAAATCGTGTCGGCTGCCACCGCCAGCAACTTGTGTGGGCATGCCGTCATTTTCGAAAAATACGCCTCCTGGTATGCCCTCAATGACGCGCGCCGAGGCCGCCGAACTGGCCGACTATTTACTCCAGCTGAAGTAATGCCAGCTGAAGTAATACCAACTGAAGTAATGCCAGTTATCACGCAACGAATTTCGAGAGGAACCCATGACCACGCTTGCTGAGCGCCCGGCCGTTATCGAGACCAAGACGCCGCGGCCACTCCGGCGCCCCCAAGCAACCACCGGAGTTTGGAGCTGGGTTATCACTGTCGATCATAAAAAAATTGGTATCATGTACGGCGCTCTTGCCTTGGTATTTTTTATAATCGCGGGTCTTGAAGCGCTGCTTATCCGCTGGCAACTCTTTGGCCCCAACGGAACCGTGCTCACGGCTGGTCAGTACAACCAAGTATTCACTATGCACGGAACCACCATGGTTTTCTTGGTCGGCATGCCGATGGCGGTGGCGTTTGGTAACTACTTAGTTCCGCTCATGATCGGCGCTCGCGATGTTGCTTTCCCTCGCCTCAACGCGTTGGGATTCTGGATCGTTTTTCTCGGTGGTTTATTTATCTACTCCAGTTTCTTTCTCGGCGGTGCCCCCGACGGGGGTTGGTTCGGATACACGCCACTAACTAGTGCACCGATGAGCTCGGGCTTTCTCCCCGGCCGTGGTCCTGACTTTTGGGCTATTGGTCTGATACTCCTCGGTATCGGTTCGTCGACATCGGCCATCAACTTCATCGTGACCATTATCAACATGCGCGCGCCGGGAATGACTTTGATGCGCATGCCGGTTTTTGTTTGGATGATTTTGGTAATTGCCTTCTTGACTGTTTTCGCCATGCCGATAATCACCGTGGCTTTGATCATGGTCTATACCGACCGTCACTTTGCCACCAACTTTTTCTTTGCTGCTAAAGGGGGAGACCCGCTTCTGTATCAACACTTGTTCTGGTTATTTGGTCACCCCGAGGTCTACATCCTTATTTTGCCCGGCATGGGTATTGTTTCCGAGATTCTTCCGGTGTTTGCTCGAAAACCATTGTTCGGACGCGCGGTAATTATTTTTTCTGGTATTGCCATCGGTTTTCTTGGCTGGGGAGTTTGGGCGCACCATATGTTCACTACTGGGCTTGGTCCCGTAGCTGTTTCCGCCTTTAGCTTGTCCACCATGTTGATCGCAATTCCTACGGGAGTGAAAATTTTCAACTGGCTCGGCACTATCTGGAAAGGATCTATCCGTCTCACCACCGCCATGTTGTTTTCGCTCGGATTTATTGCCATGTTCACGATCGGTGGCGTATCGGGAGTTCTTCACTCGGTGGTTCCGGGTGATACTCAACAGACCGACACCTACTTCGTGGTCGCGCACTTCCACTACGTGCTCTTCGGCGGTTTGATCTTGGCTATTTTCGGTGGTTTCTACTTTTGGTTCCCGAAAATTTTCGGGCGCATGCTCGACGAGCGACTCGGTAAAATCAATTTCTGGTTGATGCTGATCGGATTCAACCTCGCTTTCTTTCCTATGCATTTGCTCGGTATTTACGGAATGCCTCGTCGCATTTACCGTTACGACACCGGAATGGGTTGGACTGGGCTTAATCAGATAGTGAGTATTGGCTCCTTACTTATTGCGGTCGCCACACTCGTCTTCATAGTGAACGTTATTTTTTCTCTAGTTATGAAGCGCGGAGCAGTGGCGGGCAACGATCCGTGGGATGCCCGCACTCTGGAGTGGTCGATTCCTTCGCCGCCGCCGGAGTACAACTTTGCCGAGATTCCGCAAGTAAATGGTCCCGATAGTTTTTGGGCCGAGAAGTACACCGAAGACGAGCAAGGACGCCTGTTGGCTATTCCTAGTGACCCCGCATCCGATCCCGCACCCAGTCCCGCACCCAGTAAAGACGGTCACGGTATTCACCTACCGTCACCGTCTATATACCCACTAGTGGTAGCGATCGGACTGCTACCTATCGCTTACGGCGCGGTATTCGAAAACTTGATACTGGTGGGTATTGGAGTAGTTACTTTGCTATTCGGTATATACGCCTGGGCTATCGAACCCCCGACTGAGGAGCACTGAGCGCCCATCATGGCCACGATTGAACAGACTCCCGAAGTTGTCAGCGACGCGGGGACACGCGCTCCGACCGAGTTAGCGGGTCATCCCGGATCGAGTTCGGGAGTGACTCACTCCAAATTAGCTTTCTGGCTGTTTCTTTCGTCTGACTGCTTGTTCTTCGGCGCGTTCATTACGGCCTATCTCCTTTACCGCGGTCGCCCTAATCAGGTTGGTCCCGATCCTAAAGAGTTATTCGATATTCCGTTCACCTCGGCCACCTCTTTTATTTTGTTAATGAGCTCACTAACAATGGTCTTGGCCCTTGCCGCTATCCAACGGGGCGACCACCGCCGAGTGCGAATTTGGTTATTGGCTACTTGCCTGCTTGGTGCCACTTTCGTTGGCGGTCAGGTATTCGAGTTCACGGAGTTCAGTCGCGAAGGACTCCATGTTGACACCAGTCTTTTCGGTTCAACATTTTATATCCTTACGGGTTTCCACGGCCTGCATGTACTCATCGGGATAATTTGGTTACTTTCACTCTGGGGCATGTCGACTCAAGGTCGCCTAACCCAAGGCAAGTCGGAAAGTGTCGAGATCGCCGGTCTCTACTGGCATTTCGTTGATGTGGTCTGGATCATTTTATTCACCGTTATTTATCTTGTCCCGCAACCAGGTCACTGACGAAAGGGCGCATTATGGCTGAAGGTACTCTCGCTAAAAAAGAAGAAGAAATTAAAATTGCGGTACGAGGTGAATTAGGCCACGCGCTCGAGCCCGCGCCGGGGCTTCTTCCTGGCGAGTTGCGTCCTCACCCAACCCCATTTAAATACGTCATGATCGCAGTGGTCTTGGTGGTAATTACGGCGCTCGAAGTAGGAGTTTCGTACCTTGACGGCGACATCCCTGGTGGGTTGCTTGTTGCTCTTTTGCTCATCATGGCCATTGCTAAATTTGTTTTAGTGGCTTCTTGGTACATGCACTTGCGCACCGACCAGCCGATTTTCCGTCGTTTCTTTGCTATGGGTGCAATAGGCGCAGTGATTCTTTTCACTATCGTTCTCGCCACCCTGCACGAAATCATCTGAGATTACGTTGATAGCCGCGCCGATTCCTGCGTGGCAAGCGCAGCCTGACGTTTGGTTAGTTGTAGCCGCGCTGGCAATTGGTTATTGGGTAGCCGTTGTCCGCCTCGGACCGCGTTTGGTCTCGCCAGTTGAGCCGATCGTTACTCGTCTCCAAGTTGTTTCATTTTCACTGGGAGTATTCGCGGTATGGCTCGCTTCCGACTGGCCGATACACGCAGTGGCTGAACAAATGAACTACAGCGTGCACATGGTGCAGCACCTCATTTTTTCCATGGTGGCCGCCCCGCTGATTCTTCTCGGAACTCCGGCGTGGTTGTTGCGATGGATCTTGGGCGCGCCGAGCCGACGATTCGTTGTCGTTCGGTGGCTGGCGCGGTTTGTTCCCGCACTAATAATTTTTAACTTGGTGCTAGTGATCACTCACTGGCCCGCGATCGTTAATGCCGGTCTTGGCTCCGTATGGATTCACTTCGGACTTCACGCGATTTTGTTCTTGTCGTCGCTAATCGTCTGGCTGCCAGTGTTTTCACCACTACCAGAAATTCCTCGCTTAGGCGATCCGTTGCGGCTGCTTTACCTGTTTGCTCAATCAATTCTGCCAATAGTGCCGGCCTCGTTTCTTACTTACGGAGCCACGCCGCTTTATCGCTTCTACGTCGGCCAGCCGCACCTGTGGGGTATATCAACCATCGGCGACCAGCAGATTGCGGGCTTAATAATGAAAATCGCCGCCGGTATTATTCTCTGGTTCCTGATCGCGGTATTATTCTTCCGCTGGGCGGCCGATGAGCAGAAACCTTCACAACTCGTCCGTCCGGACGGTAACGGAACAACCGGAGACCAGCTGGGCAATGCTCGTATTATTAGTAAACAAACCACAAATGTTCAGGGAGCGTTATGAGCGTAAGTACTGAAGCACCGCCCGATAAACCGAATCGGGCCGCGTTGGCGGCTCCGGTCAATCCTCGACGCGAAGCAGTCTGGACTCGGTTCGTTCTTCCGCTGGCGTTGCCAATAGTTTCGGCTCTCGCCGCCGCGCTTTGGGTGCTCAACATCTCGCGTGCATTTTTGGCGAGCTCTAAGACCACTGCTCTGGTCATCGTCATAATTGTGACCGTTGCCATCATGGTGGGGGCGGCCACGATGTCGGCGCTGCCCCGAATGCGCACCTCATCTAAGTTGTTGTTTGTCGCGTTTGCATTCGTGTTAGTAGTAGCGGCCGGTTTTGTTTCGCTGGGGCCCAGCGAAGGAGGCGAAACCGCGGGTGGCGGTGGCTTCGTTGAACCCACAGGTCCCGCCGTCGCTACTTTTGAAGTTGATGCCCTGCCTACATTAAAGTTTCAATCGGATGCGTTTGAAACTAAAGCGGGGATAAACGAAATTAATTACCTTGATAAAGGCGGCAACCACACCCTCGTTTTTGCTGAGCCCGAACTAGCGGGATTCAAAATGTTGGTGCCGCCCAACGATAAAGGCAAAGTCGATCTCAAGCTCGGCACTTACACAATATTTTGCGATATTCCGGGTCACCGCGCGGCCGGCATGGAAGCGACACTCACGGTTAAGTAGTCGGCACTATTACCGCCAGTTCGTGCGGTCGTATTGATACCGTTGCCGGTAACAAGCCTGCCAGTTCACCATTAGCCCACAACTGGCCTTCGCCGGAAATCTCCACCGACGCTCCTTGCAGACTTGTCACTTCAGGAAATCGGGTGTGGGTGCCGCGAAATACTGATGGGAATTTTGTTAGTAGTCGCCACCGCGAACTGGCGCCGATTACACATACTTCTAGTTGGCCGTCGTCAATCTCAGCCCCCGGTGTAATTACCATTCCGCCGGCGTAATTACGGGTATTGCCGATCGCAACTAACCATGCGAGGCCGTGCCAATCTTTATCTCCTACGGCCACTAGCGCCGGCTGAGGTCGGTACGAAATCAGGGTACGCAACACCGCCAAAATATAAAGCGCGGTTCCGGAAATGACGGTTACATCGTTAGCCCACTTGTTGGCGACCCCGTCGAATCCCCAATGCGCCACAGTAGTGAAGACCTTTTCTCTACCATCAGCAAACTGAATTACCCCCAAGTCGACTAGCCGAGTTGTCCCGCTACTCAACAGATCGAGATTGGCTAGCGGATAGCGGGTGTTGAGCCCTAGATGGCGAGCAAAATCATTACCGGAGCCGGTGGGAATGATGGCCAGCGTCCCTTTAACTGCCGCGACTTGCGCCGCGATCTCCCCGATGGTTCCGTCACCGCCGCAAGCAATAATTCCCGCGCCTCGACTCAGTGCCTGGCGGGCCGCGACGATGCCCGCGTTGGCCGACGAAGTGACCACGGTTTCGATCGATTGCGCCTTCAACGCGTCTTTGAGTGAAGTTTGGAGACGGCGGTTATGGCCCCGCCCCGCTTGTGGATTGATGATCGCGACCCAGCGCATGGACACAAATAGTACCGGTATTGCTTGGTGGCCATGATCGTCGCGACTGCCGGTAGCGTAGCGATAGTGATTAGTGATATCGATCTCAGCAAAATGCCTCGCCATGTTGCGATAGTGATGGACGGTAACGGCCGCTGGGCGCAACGGCGCGGGCTAAAACGCACCGATGGTCACGCAGCAGGAGAGGAAGCTCTTTTCGATACGGTTGAAGGTGCGCTCGAAATCGGTTTGCCTTGGCTAACGGTGTACGCGTTTTCTACCGAGAACTGGCGACGACCGATTGATGAAGTGCGATTCTTGATGAATTTCAATGAATCACTTTTGTTGCGCCGTCGAGACGAATTAAATGACCGCGGAGTCCGGGTGCGATTTATTGGTCGCCGGAGTGGCCGGGTTCCGAAACGAGTGCTTCACCATATCGCCGACACGGAAGCGCTTACCGCTAAAAATAGAAAAATGACTCTTACTTTTGCGTTCAATTATGGCGGTCGGGCTGAGATCGTCGACGCGGTAAAAGACATTGCCAATGAGATCGCGCAGGGGGATCTCGACCCGGACCGCATCGAAGAGCGCACTATTGCCCGTCGCCTTTACGCTCCCGACTTACCCGATCCCGATCTGCTCGTACGCACTTCAGGCGAGTTTCGTACTTCTAACTACCTTTTGTGGCAAGCGGCTTATAGCGAATTGGTATTTACCGATGTCTTGTGGCCAGATTTTCGCCGGTGCGACCTCTTCGCCGCGGTGGTTGAGTTTCAGAACCGAAATCGGCGGTTTGGAAAAATCGGAAATTCTGATTAGGCGAGCAGACGCGGATTTGCTGCCCCGCGTCGGTAAACTCGGATAGTGGCACTCTATCGAGATCAAGGGGTGGTATTACGCACCCATAAACTCGGTGAGACCGATCGAATTATTACTTTCCTAACCCGTGAAAATGGCAAAGTGCGCGCGGTAGCCAAAGGCGTACGACGACCCGGCAGTCGCTTCGGCTCTCGCCTCGAACCTACTGGTCATGTCGCCGTTCAGTGCTACCGCGGTCGCAATCTCGACATTGTTACTCAAGTAGAAACCATCGACGCCAACCGCAATTTGCGTGAAGATTACGAATTATTAACTCACGCAATTTCTATGCTGGAAGCGGTCGATCAGGTCGCTCAAGAACGCGAACCCGATCCGGTTATGTACCGAATGCTTGAGGGCGCGTTGCGAACATTGGCGGTCGAAAAATCATCCATTGTCAGTGTGGCGTTTTTATGGAAGCTGCTTTCGCACGAGGGCTTCCATCCGGTACTCACTTCGTGCGCCCGTTGCGAGACTGAATTCTCTACTGCGGTTGAGTTGGTTGCCTTCGATATTGCCGAAGGCGGCGGCTTGTGCTCGTCGTGTGCCGCGGGGGGAGGGCGCCGAGTTTCGTCCGGCGCGATCGTGGTTATCAGCGCCTTGGTCGATTCACGGGTGCGAGCAGTACTAGATCAGCCCCCGCCCGTGGAAGTGCTACTCGAAGTTGAACGGTTGGGGGTGGCGGCGCTGGAGCACCACTCCGAACGCCGACTCCGCAGCGTGGCTCTGTTCTGATATTTAACTAGATTTCGGGACCATCGCAGCGGATACGATTGAACTTCCATGGCTTCCTCCGACCAAATCAATCGCGTAGTAAATCTATGCAAGCGTCGCGGTCTGGTCTTCCCGTCGAGCGAGATTTACGGTGGATTTCGTTCCACTTGGGATTACGGTCCGCTGGGAGTATTACTTAAGCGCAATGTCAAAGACGCCTGGTGGCGATCAATGGTGCAACTACGCGACGATGTCGTCGGACTTGATGCGGCCATTCTTATGGCTCCGAAAGTTTGGGAAACCAGTGGCCACTTAGCCACTTTCACTGACCCACTCGTTGATTGTCGTGAATGTAAAGAGCGATTTCGAGTTGATGATCTACCCGAATCGGGGGCTTGTCCTAATTGTGGAGCGCGTGACTCTTTTACCGAATCACGCCAGTTCAATCTCATGTTTAAAACTTTTGTTGGTCCGGTTGAAGAAGACGCGTCAGTGGCTTACCTGCGCCCGGAGACTGCTCAGGGGATTTTTGTAAACTTTTCCAATATACAAACCACCACCCGCAAGAAACCTCCGTTCGGAGTAGCCCAAATTGGCAAATCGTTCCGTAACGAGATAACTCCCGGAAACTTTATTTTTCGTACTCGTGAATTTGAACAGATGGAGATGGAATACTTTGTTCCCCCAGAAGACAGCACTCGCTGGTACGAATACTGGTGCCAAGAGCGTTACCAATGGTTTATCGATCTAGGTATTTCTGAACCACAACTACGGTTGCGTCCCCACGAAGAATCAGAGTTGTCGCACTATTCGACCGGAACATCGGATATCGAGTTTGAGTACCCGTGGGGTTGGGGTGAACTTGAAGGAATCGCTAATCGCACCGATTTCGATCTCACTCGGCACGCAGAGGCTTCGGGCGAAGACCTCTCGTACTTTGATCAGGAAAACGATCGGCGCTACATTCCGCACGTTATCGAGCCCGCTCTCGGTGCCGATCGAGCCACGCTGGCGTTTTTGCTCTCGGCGTACGAAGAGGAAGAAGTACCTAAAGAAAAAGGCGGTTCCGAGATGCGCACGGTACTGCGACTCGACCCCCGCCTAGCCCCGATTGCCGCCGCCGTCTTGCCCCTTTCTCGCAACGAGCGCCTCATGCCCGCGGCCGAAGCGGTGGCGGCGCAACTCCGCCCCAGTTTTATGATCGATTTCGATTCTGCGGGTTCAATCGGGCGGCGCTACCGTAGGCAGGACGAAGTCGGTACTCCGTTGTGCGTCACCGTCGATTTTGACAGCCTCGACGATCAGGCGGTTACCGTCCGAGATCGCGACACCATGCAACAAAAGCGCGTCCCCATCGGTGGGCTTATTCCCTATATTCAGGAGCAACTATCTAATGGTTGATGAAGTCAGTGACGGACAGAATTATTACGGCATTCTCGGAGTAGAGCCGACGGCGGCTAAAGAAGAAATTCGTGAGGCTTATCGACGCGAGTTGACTAACGCGCAATCGTTGGTGACCGACGCCGAAACCGCCAAGAAGCCGAGCGATCATGAAATTTCTACTGCTCGTGCGGTTGAAGCACGGGTTCGCAAATCATGGCAAGTATTGAGTGACGAATACCAGCGGGAACGCTACGACGAGAGCGGGGCCCCGAGCGCCGAAGATGAAGAAGAAGAAGTCGGTACTGAAATCGTGACCACTAGCAGGATCGTCAAGAAGAGCGAACCGACTACCGCCAAAGAACGCCGAGCCGCGGCTATGGCTAACCGCCCGCCGGGTTTATTTTCTAAAGACCATCCAACGGTTCCGAAGTCATGGCCTAAAGGATTTACCGCCCCGCCGCCGCGGGCTCGATTGAGCGCGATGGGTATCGATGTCTTGGTGCTCTTGGTGCTGTTGATCGTCCAACAAACCATTGGCGTTTGGGCCGTAGAGCAGGTTTATCCGGCCGAGACTAAAAAACTCTCGGCAATTTCTACTCAAATCGATAACGCCGAAACCGCAAAATTGAAAGCCGAGAACATACTGGATAAAGCCAAAGTCGGAGCGGACAAAGCACAAGCCAAGGCGGATATCAAAACTCAAGAAAAGAAAATTTCTAAACTCGAAGAGCGGCAGAAGAATATCGGTAACGATATTCTTCCTGGTCAATTAGCCCTTACATTTATTACGCTGTTCGTAGCATTGCTGTACCTAGTTCCGTTTGGAATGCGTACTGGTCAAACTTTTGGTAAAAAGCTTCTCCAAGTGCGCGTGGTGATGATTAACGGCGCGCCCATAACCGCGCGCGGGGCATTGTTGCGTTATGGCCTGCCGGTGTTCGTGGCCTTGCTTTTGTCGCCCATACTGGGCCCAGTGGGATACGTGGCGGTACTCTTCGGCGTTCTTACTTGGCCGCGAAACGCAAATTATCAGGGCCTCCACGATCGGTTGGCCCATACGATTGTTGTCGACGGCTGAGTAGAAAAGGTCAAGACTCTTGAAATACGTATACAACTTTAGCGAAGGATCGAAAGAACAAAAGTTCCTTCTTGGCGGCAAGGGTGCCAACCTCGCCGAAATGACCAAAATTGGTTTGGCGGTGCCGGCGGGTTTCACTATTACTACCGATGCCTGCAATTCATATTCTGCCGCGGGCAATAAGCTGCCCGACGGTTTGCTTGAAGAAGTAACTAAAGAACTCCGGACACTCGAAAAATCGACGGGTAAAAAACTCGGCGATAGTAGCGATCCGTTACTAGTTTCTGTTCGCTCCGGCGCCGCGTTCTCAATGCCCGGAATGATGGATACCGTGCTCAACCTCGGACTTAACGATGTTTCAGTAGTTGGATTGGCCCAACAAACTGGCAACGAACGGTTCGCGCTCGATTCTTACCGTCGGTTTGTGCAGATGTTTGCCAAAATTGTTCTCGATGTTGATGGCGCTCTTTTCGAACACGCCATCGAAAATCTTCGCAATCAGCGGGGCGTGGCGACCGATCCTGAACTCGACGTAGCTGCGCTAAGAGAATTAATCACGACTTTCAAAACGATTGTGACCGACAACGCCGGTATGGAGTTTCCGCAGGATCCTGAAGAACAGCTCCGTCACGCCATTGAGGCGGTGTTTCAATCTTGGAACGGCGAACGGGCGAAGATTTATCGCCGCATGGAAAAAATCGCCGATGACCTAGGCACCGCGGTCAATGTACAGGCGATGGTGTTTGGCAATAAGGGCGACGATTCCGGAACCGGTGTGGTGTTCACCCGCGACCCCGCTTCGGGCGAAAACGTTCCTTACGGTGATTTCCTAACTAACGCCCAAGGCGAAGATGTGGTAGCGGGTATTCGCACCACCGAACCGTTGTCGGCTATGGCTGGAACCTTTCCCGAGTGCCACGCCCAGCTGATGGGGGTATTGCAAACCCTCGAGCAGCATTACCGCGATATGTGCGACATCGAGTTCACTATCGAACAGGGTCGGCTATTTATTTTGCAAACTCGTGTCGGCAAACGTAGCGCGCTGGCCGCGTTGCGCATTGCTCGTGAGATGGAAGCCGCCGGAATGATTGATCGCAAAGAAGCGGTGTTGCGCATCGATCCCGCTCAACTTGATCAGTTATTGCATCCACAGTTTTCTCCTGATGCAAATTACGAAGTGTTGGTCACGGGGCTCAACGCTTCACCGGGTGCCGCCACCGGCAAGGTTTATTTCACCGCCGATGACGCCCAAGCGCATCACGAAGCCGGCGAAACGGTAATTCTCGTTCGCCCCGAAACCTCGCCCGACGATCTTCACGGCATGATTGCGGCCGAAGGCATTCTTACTTCACGCGGCGGATTGGTCAGTCACGCGGCAGTAGTGGCGCGGGGCATGGGCACTCCGGCTGTATGTGGTGCGGCCGGAATCCTTATCGACCCTAAAGCCAAGATGGCCACGGTGGGGGATACGGTTATCAACGAAGGCGAAATCATTTCTATTAATGGAACTACGGGTGAAGTTGTTCTCGGGGCCGTTCCGGTCACCACGCCCGAACCGGGTGAGCACTTCGATACCATTTTGAGTTGGGCGGACGAGTTTCGCACTTTGGCCGTTAGAGCTAATGCCGACCTACCTAACGATGCCGAAGCGGCCCGCCGTTTTGGTGCCGAAGGGATCGGGCTGTGTCGCACTGAGCACATGTTTCTTGGCGATCGCTTGCACCTAATTCAGAAATTTATTTTGGCCGAAAATGAAGTCGAAGAGAACACGGTGCTCCAAGAGTTAGGTGCCTTACAAAGATCCGACTTCGTCGGTATTTTTACCGCTATGGACGGACTGCCGGTTACCGTTCGTTTGCTCGACCCACCGCTGCACGAATTCTTGCCCGATATCGAAGAACTCGCGATACAAGAAGCTCGTGGTGAACTCGATGCTGCCGGTCAAAAACTTTATCAAGCGGCTCGAGCTCATCATGAGGCCAACCCGATGCTCGGAACTCGCGGCGTGCGCCTCGGTGTACTCAAGCCGAATCTCTATCGCACTCAAGTACGGGCCATCTTTGAGGCCATGCTCGAATGCGCGTTGGCGGGAGGTAATCCTCAGGTCGAAATAATGATTCCGTTGGCCATTAGCGAAGGCGAATTGGGTTTTGCGATCGACGAAGTGCGTGAAGTCGCCGAGGAGTTTGCTACCGAAACTCAGGGAGTGGGTAATCTGCACTACTTAGTGGGCACCATGATCGAAACCCCTCGCGCCGCACTAGTGGCCGACCAGCTCGCTCACAAAGCAGAATTCTTTTCGTTCGGTACTAACGATCTCACGCAGATGACTTTTGGTTTCTCCCGCGACGATGTTGAAGGTCGTTTCATGGCTCGCTATCTCGAACTTAAATTGATCGATGCCAATCCGTTCGAGACTCTCGATGTTGATGGAGTGGGTCAATTAGTCAAGATGGCGGTGGCGAAAGGGCGCGCTACTCGTCCCGATATCAAACTGGGTATCTGCGGTGAACACGGTGGCGACCCTGCTTCGGTAGGGTTTTGCCACTCGGTCGGACTCGATTATGTTTCGTGCTCCCCGTTTCGAGTTCCTCTCGCTCGTCTGGCGGCCGCCCACGCGGCGCTGGGTGCCAACTCGGCCACCACTGCCTAGACACTGCCCGCTCGGCGCAGTCGGCCAGCAAATGTCCCAAGTGGTCGCTACGGTGAAGACATGATCCGTGATCCTTCCCGCAATCTCATTCCACCACTAATCGTGGAGCGCGCGCATAAAGATGCCATTGCTCGGGTTGGTGGTCCGTTAATCACTCGGGTTGATCGTGAGGCCCAACTGGCCGAGATCATGGCTCCGGGGGCCACTCGTCCCGTCGGAGCGGGGCGGCGCGCGCGCGCCGAAGAACCCGACGAGTTTCGACTTTGCTTTGAGCGCGATCTCGATCGGGTTAAGCACTCCCGTCCTTGGCGGCGGCTGGCCGGAAAGTGTCAAGTATTTGTTGCCCCCGAAGATGATCACCTGCGCACTCGGCTCACTCACGCAGTTGAAGTGGCGCAAGTAGCCGTTGGCATCGCGCGCGCCGCCAACCTCTGCGTGGCGCTTACTGAAGCCATCGCGTTAGCTCACGATTGTGGCCATGGCCCCGCCGGTCATGCCTCCGAAGAAGCGTTCTCGCCCTATCTCCCCGGCACGGGCTATGACCATGCTGTCTACGGTGCCGATGTCACTCTCCAAGAACTCAACCTCTGTGTTGAAACTCTCGACGGAGTTCGTAATCACTCGTGGCGCCGCCCCGCGCCCGCCACCCCCGAAGGCGAAGTCGTCGCGTGGGCCGACCGTATCGCTTATGTCTGCCATGATTTTGAAGACGCAGTACGGGCAGGGATTTTGGTTCCCGAAGATTTACCCGATGCCGTGCGCGCGATCGTGGGTACCCGTCGATCCGATCAGATCGGAAGTTTTGTCTTGGCCGTACTAGCCGCGATTGAGACGACGGGCGAAGTAGGAATGACCGAGCCGGCCGCGAGCGCGTTGCAGGCTTTTCGCGATTTTAATTTTGAACGGATCTACCTTCGTCCCGCTTCTCTCCGTCAAGCCGATCGGGCCATTGGTCTTTTGCGGGGTCTAGTTGACCATTTCATCGATTCTCCTCACCGAGTTCCCAACTCACTCCCAGTGGTAGCCGGTTCGCCGGAGGCCGCCGCGCAGGCGGTGTTCTATGTCAGCGGGATGACCGATCGTTTTGCCCTCGGGCTGGGGGTCGAGCTCCTCGGCTACCGCACCGAAGATTTGCCCCGAGGCGTCTAGCGAGTCGTAGTCTCGTGAGTTGTGGGGATTCTTGACGAAGATGTGAGCCGAGTCCGCGACCAGACCGATCTGGTCGCGCTGGTGAGCGACTACATCGCGCTCAGGCGAGTTGGTCAGCGCCATACCGGCTTGTGCCCGTTCCATCAAGAAAAGTCGCCATCGTTTTCAGTTAACTCCGAACTCGGTGTTTATTACTGCTTCGGCTGCCAAGCCTCGGGTGATTCCATAACTTTCTTACGCCAAATTGAGCACCTCGATTTTCCCGAAACTATTGAACGCTTGGCGCAACGAGCGGGCATCACTTTGCGTTACGACGACAAGGCTCATCAACGCGACAAATCGCGTCGCGGTCGGTTGGTAGAAGCGGTAGCGGCGGCCGTAGTTTTTTATCACCAACTGCTTATTGAGTCGCCGACCGGCGGGGGTGCTCGCAAGTATCTACGCGGACGAGGTTTCGACGGCGACGCGGCTCGCCAATTTAGACTCGGCTACTCACCCGACAGTTGGGACGAGTTGAGCAAAACTCTCCAGCGCGATCACAAGTTTTCTCGTGACGACCTCATCGAATCGGGTTTAGCATTTGTAAATAAAGCCAATCGACTACAAGACCAGTTTCGTGGCCGACTTATGTTTCCTATTTTTGATGCTCGCGGCGACGCGGTAGGTTTTGGTGCGCGTGATTTAGTAGGGGAAGGACCGAAATATCGCAATTCGGCCGAGTCGCCGGTGTACCAAAAAAGTCGATTGCTCTACGGACTCAACTGGGCGAAACCCGAAATCGTGGCCCGAGCCCAAGTGATCATCTGTGAGGGCTATACCGATGTTATGGCCTACTCGTTAGCCGGCGCGCCTAACGCGGTGGCTACCTGCGGCACCGCTCTCGCTGATGATCATGTACGCATGCTAAAAAATCTCACTCGTCGAGTAGTGCTGGCTTACGACGCCGACTCCGCCGGTCAGGGCGCGGCCGAGCGGTGGTACCGGTGGGAACAAGAACTCGAACTTGAAGTACGGGTTGCCGGTTTGCCGCCGGGGCGCGACCCCGGCGATCTTTGGCGTGACGATCAACCGGCGCTACTGGCGTCCATCGCCGACGCTAAACCCTTCCTCGCTTTTCGTATCGATCGTGCGCTTGAAGCCGGCGATCTCTCTACGATCGAGGGTCGAAGTCGTGCCGCTACTGCCGCCGCCCGAGTGATCGCTGAACATCCGAATGAATTAGTGCGCGACCAATACGCCCTACAAGTTTCGGAGACTCTCTCGGTTGAGCCCGACATAATTCGCCATCAAGTAACTCAAGCGCGTAACGCGCCACCACCGCCGGCCAACACAATGCGGAGGGTTCCCAATGAAGAACCCACCGAGGCTGTCGCTCCGCCCCCGCCGCCGCCGGTAAACCGGCGCGAGATAGATCTTTTGCGTTGGGTAATTCACGACCCCGCTCTCGTTGCGGACTGGATCGACGCCTCCTTATTTCTCGACCCCACCGCGCGGTCGGTATTCGACTTTCTCGTCGCGCACCCCGACTTGCACGACGCCATCGCGGTCGCCGACGGCAACGCTCGTCATCTTCTTGAACGGCTGGCGGTGGAAGAGCCCGAAGCCGATGACGAACCCCAGACTTTGGGGGCTCGGCTTATGGTTAATACCGTTGCCCCCGTCGCTAAGCGACTTATCGCCCGCGCCGAGAGCAACGGCGAAGATGGTGCGAGCGCGGCCGTGGCTCAACTCGATTCGCTCGCTCACGCTCGAGAACTAGGAGAGTGGGTAAGTGCGCAAAGTCTTGCGCGCGAGTTGCTACTTTGGATAGTCGTAGAGAATTCTCGGGTCGTTGAGACCACCGCCGCGGAGTAGGGAAGCTATTGAAGGGTAAATCGACCAGCAAACCAACTAAGAAATCGACCGGCAAATCGCCCAGCAAATCGACCGGCAAATCAACCGGCAAATCGGCCGGTTCGCCTAGTAGCGCCACCGACCTTGGCACAACACCGCGGGCCGATGAAAGTAGCGACCCAGCTCGAACCCGTTCACGGCGTAGCGCCGCCGATCGACTCGACGCGGCAATTGCCTCCGGCCGCAGTAAAGGCGAAGGCGGGAGTTTTGATCCGGTGCGCATGTATCTCAAAGAGATCGGCAAAGTCGCACTTTTGTCGGCCGAAGACGAGCGGGCCCTTGCTCGACGCATCGAAGCGGGAGCCCGCGCCTTCGCCGCGACCACATCCGAATTTGGCACCATCGAAGAAACTCCCGATTCGCTAACTTCCGATTCGCTAACTTCCGATTCGCTAACTTCTGGCGACGCCCACGACGCCGGCGGGTTTGCCGAAAACTTTGTGGTGCGCCAGTCCACCCGCAGTTCGCTCGAACGGGCTCGAGCGTTAGTTTTTGATTTAATTAAGAAACCGAAGATTGGTAGTCAAGCTAAAACCTCATTAGCCGAAGCCGCCGACTTGCTCGAACTGGAATTAACCAAATTGGTTCCTCGGCCACTCGGAGGGGGATTTCCTGGCGGTCCGCTAGCCACTAAAACTGACGAATGTTTTGTTCAGGTGATCCTCATTGCCACCGATCTCGTCGACAAATTCGAAGCGGGAATCCTAACCCACACCCGCGCGCTTCAGATCCGATCATTAGTCGACGGTGAATTAGCCAAGCAGCAAATCACTAACGCCAACTTACGACTCGTAGTTTCGATCGCTAAGCGTTATTCCGGACGGGGCATGGCTTTGCTTGATCTAGTACAGGAAGGAAACTTAGGCTTAATCCGCGCGGTCGATAAGTTTGATTACACGCGCGGGTTCAAATTCTCTACTTACGCCACTTGGTGGATTCGTCAGGCCATAACCCGAGCTATCGCCGATCAGGGGCGCACTATTCGTATTCCTGTGCACATGGTCGAGACTATGAACACAGTCATCCGCACCCAACGCGAGATGCTCCAAGAACTAGAGCGCGAGCCCAGTATTGAAGAACTGGCCGAAAAAGTAGATCTCTCACCCGACAAAGTTCGTGAGATTTTCCGCATTGCCCCCGAACCGGTTTCGTTAGAAACTCCAGTTGGGCTCGAAGGCGATAGCAGTGTGAGTGACTTTGTTGCCGACGAAAGTGCGGTTTCTCCCGACTCGGCTGCCGAATTTGAACGGCTTAAATTCGAGATCGAACAAGCGTTACTCGACCTCGAACCACGCGAGCAAGAAGTTATGCGTCTGCGCTTTGGTCTTGACGACGGTCGGGTGCGCACGCTCGAAGAGGTGGGCAAGCAGTTCAATGTAACTCGTGAGCGCATCCGCCAGATTGAGTCGAAGACGCTGGCTAAGTTGCGTCACCCCGCTCGTTCACAGCGCTTGCGCGACTACCTGGAGGTTACTTAGTAATTGCGTTAATTTGATTCAACAATCGTTAACCAAACCAATTACGGTTTGTCTACGATGCTCTGGGGGCCGTAGCTCAGTGGTTAGAGCAGGGGACTCATAATCCCTCGGTCGAAGGTTCGATCCCTTCCGGCCCCACCGTATAACCGCAGGTCAGGCGCTTAACTCGCCGACGCCGACCAAGCCCTCGAGTTGGTGTTTCGAGTAATCAACAATCCCGAATTATCCCGAATAGTGCTATCGTCAAAAAATGGGCAAGTCGAAGGTAGCGATAGTCCTGGCATTTAGTCTGCTGCTCGCCACCGCGACCGTGCCGGTACTCGGCGGCGCGCCGGCATCGGCCTCACGCCATCAGACTTCCCTCGCCAAGTTGACCGACGGTCGCTGGGCCGGAACGCTCCACTGGACCGGCACCCAGCGAGGTGAGCTGGCGGGATCGGGGTTGCAGGTCCGCGCCGCGCCGTTTAGCGGATCCGGCTCGATGCAATTCGTCGTCCAGGGCGACCAGATCAGGGAAAGCAGCTACTCGATGGTCATCAGCGGGTCGGTCATCGCGATTGGCCCCGACGACACTCTGTACACGGGCGACCGCACCATGACGTACTCCGGCGCCGTCGCCGGGTTCCCTGAGGGCCCCTGTCTCGAAGGTTAGTACGACATCACTGGCACGATCGTCGCTGACACCCCGGTCGGCCCGATCTCGGTGAGCCTCGCCTCGGGTGAAGTGGTCCTACCCGTCGAGTGCGAGAACATGCCGCTCAACCTGATCCGATCGACCTGCGATGTCGCGACGGGGACCTTTGCTCCGTACTTCACCGAGGAGAACGCTCGGTACGGGCTTCGCCTCAGTCAGCAGGCGACCTTCGTGATGTTCCGTACCGGCGACTACTTCACTCCCGCCGAAGCCGAGGCCAACGCACTCCAAGTGCAGGAGTGGGTCACGCGCCTGAACAGCGAGGTGCCCACCGACCCGGCTGCGGTCCGGCGGCTGCTCAACGAGATCGAACGGTTCTTCGGGCGGACGTTCCGCAACGAGCGTTGCGGGCGCCTCGGCAACGGCGCCGCGATCCTCGCCGACGCGGTGCGCGTGATGACCCTCGGCTTCCTCGCCAACACCCCGGAAATCGAGCTCGCCGACCTCTTCGCGCTGATCCGGGCCAACCACCGAGTCGGAAACTTCTCGTTCGAGCGAGACGACGACCCGTTGGCTCGACGCGTCCGCATCGAGCTCTACGCGACCCTTGATGACCTCGTCGACCGGGCCGAGCGCGACGGCAACAGCGAACAGCTCGAGAGGATCGAGGACACCGCCCGCAACTACGGCTGGAACCGGATCGGGGACCGCGCGCGCGACGTCTGGGGTCGCCTGAACGACCGTTAGTCGACGGTCGGAGGCGATCAACGGACAGCAGCGCGGCGACGCACTGTGGCCTTCCCACCACGCTGCTTGCTGACCCGAACCCGGCGGAGGACCCTGCGGGTTGGGTTCCGGTGTTCGTGCCATTTCGCAAGCCCAACAACACTCGTGGCTGGGTGCGCGCGTCCGCCGTTACACTGTCCAGCACCACCTATGGGATCACGGTCAGCTTCAGAGAGCACACCCTCGTCCTGTTCAACGCCGGGCAACCGGTGCTGAGAACCCGCGTCGTCGGTCAGTGCCGCGGCGCGTACGGTGCGTTCGCGATCGGCACCTCGGTCAAGGTCACGGCCTGATGCGGCTCGACCGTCCCTTCGTGCGGCTCCCGCTGCTCGCCGACGCGACGCGGCTCGCCGAGGAGATCACGGCGATCGACGAGGACGCTTGGCGCGACCATCCGGAGGGGGCGCCCGGGAACACCGCCTTGCCCATCGTCGCGGCGGGCGGCAATCCCGAGGACAACTCGACGAAGGGCCCGATGGCTCCGACCCCGGCGCTCGCACGCCTGCCCTATACCCGCCAAGTGCTCGCCGGACTCGGCGCCACGATCGGACGCACCCGATTCATGCGCATCGCGCACGAGACCGAGCTCCACGCGCACGTCGACACCAACTACTACTGGTGGAACCATCTGCGGGTGCATGTGCCGATCGTGACCACGCCTGGCGTGCTCTTCGAGGTCGGCGGCGAGGCCGTACACATGGGCCCCGGTGAGCTGTGGGTGTTCGACACGTGGCGCCGCCACCGGGTCGACAACCCCGCGGCCGCGCCCAGGATCCACTTGGTGATCGACACCGTCGGCGGCGCCGAGCTCTGGGACCTCATCGAGGATCCCGACCGGGCACCGCGGATGATCGAGTTCGTGTCCGATGCCGCGCCGTTGCTCCCTCTCGAGACGGTGAACCACCCGGTCGTGATGTGCCCCTCCGAGGTCGACGCGACTCTCGCCGCGCTGCTCGCCGAGCTCGCCACCGTGGACGGTGACGCGGCGGCGCGGTTGGCCCCCACGTTCGCCTCCTTGCGCCACGCGTGGCGCGACCTCTTCGCTCGATTCGGTGTCGCCCAGCAGGGGTGGCCACTCTACGAAGAGCTCCTGCGGCGTGCCGACGCGGAGCTCACGCGGTTCGGTGATGGCCCCGCGCTGCCGAACGGGATCGCGTGTGCGCAGGCCTTCCGCCAGCTCGTGATCACCCCGGCGCTGAACCCCGAGCTCGCCGGGAGCCCTGCGGGCACGTCGATCGTCCCGTCGCGTGTCCGCCCCCCTGCCTCGTCACCTTCAGCGGGCCACGAGGATGTGGTTCGGGCTCGGCTCGCGGGCCCACCGCGCATCTCCCGACCGATCTTCGTGGTGTCGCCGCCTCGATCGGGCAGCACGCTGCTCTTCGAGACCCTGGCCCGCGCCCCGGGACTTTTCACCATCGGCGGTGAGAGCCACGGACTGTTTGAGGGCGTCGCCTCCCTGCGCCCCGACGCGCACGCCTGGTCCTCGAACCGACTCCTTGGCGCCGATGCCAGCGAAGGAGTCGTCGCGCACCTCAAGGACGCCTTCGTGACGCGATTGCGCGACCACGCGGGGAACCGCCCGTCGGGTGGCCCGACGCGCATGTTGGAGAAGACCCCGAAGAACGCACTGCGCGTGCCCTTCCTCGTCTCGGCGTTCCCCGACGCCTGCTTCGTGTACCTCTATCGCGACCCGCGCGAGACGATCAGCAGCATGCTCGACGCCTGGCGCTCCGGACGTTTCGTTACGTACGCCGACCTCCCTGGGTGGGGCGGGAACCCGTGGTCGCTGCTGCTCACCCCCGGTTGGGAGGCACTCGACGGTCGTCCCCTGGCCGAGGTGGTCACCGAGCAATGGGCGACGACCACCACCGTGCTCCTCGACGACCTCGAGGCTCTCGAGCCCGATCGCTGGTGCGTGGCGAGTTACGATCGCCTCGTCAAGGACCCACTCACCGAGATAACGCAGCTCTGCAGCTTCCTCGGCACCGAGTGGGATGACGAGCTCGCCGAGCCGCTCCCTGAGTCGCGCCACACGCTCGACTCGCCGCATCCGGAGAAGTGGCGTCGCAACGCCGAGGAGCTCAAGCCGTACGAGCCGCGCATCCAAGAGGTTGCCCAGCGCGCGCTGCGAGTGTTCGCCGTCGCTCCCCGCGTCGAAGCGGTTGTCTTGCCGCCGTCGGCCGACAGGGAGGTAGCGGGCCACCGCGAGTCAGTGGCGGTGGCGAGCGAGAGCGTGGCGCCCAGGACCGAGGCCGGCGAGGTCGCCGCGGCCGTCGCCCGTGTGGGCCCGACTGACCCCGAGCTGTTCAGCAGCCGGCACACCGCGGGGTTCGGCGCGCTCTTGCGCCAGTTCGGCGCATCACTCGCGATCACGACCTATCAAGCGGGTCGACTCATCCTGGTCCGCCCAGGAAGCGTTGGGCTCAACACCCACTTCCGGTCGATGCCGATGCCGATGGGCATCGCCTTCGACGGCCGCCGGCTCGCCCTCGGCACGAAGTCGGAGATCGTGGTCTTCCAGAACCAGCCCGCGCTCGCCGGTCGGCTGGATCCGCCCGACCGCCACGACGCATGCTTCGTGACGCGCCATCGCCACTCGACTGGTGACATCCGAGTCCACGACCTGGCGTGGGCCGACGATGGCCTCTGGGTCGTGAACACGCGCTTCTCCTGCCTCGCCACACTCGATGACGAGCACTCGTTCGTCCCGCGCTGGCGGCCGCCGTTCGTCAGTGCGCTCGCGCCGGAGGACCGCTGCCACCTCAATGGCCTCGCCGTGGTCGACGGCCGGCCGCGGTACGTGACGGTACTCGGCATCACCGACGAGGCGAACGGCTGGCGCGAACACAAGGCGACCGGTGGCGCGCTCATCGACGTCGAGAGCGGCGAGACCATAGCGGGCGGCCTGTCGATGCCCCACTCGCCGCGGTGGCACGACGGTCGGCTCTGGCTCCTCGAGTCCGGTCTCGGCGCGCTGTGCCGCGTCGACCTCGACACCGGAGTCGTCGAGCAGATGGCGACGGTTCCAGGCTTCGCCCGCGGTCTCGCGTTCGTCGGCAAGTACGCGATCGTCGGTCTCTCGCGGGTGCGCGAGCACGCCTTCGACGGCCTGCCCCTGACCCGGGGTCGGACCGAGGACCTGCAATGCGGCGTGTGGGTTGTGGATACCACCACCGGCGAGACCGCGGCCCACCTGGCCTTCGAGGGGCTCGTCCAGGAGATCTTCGAGGTGAGCTTGCTCACCGGGATGCGTTACCCCGAGCTGGTGGAGCCGGGCGCTCCGCTGGCCGACGCCGCCTACGTATTGCCCACCCCGGCCCTAGACGACGTGCCCGCCGAGGTTCGGGGCTGAGCCACCGGCGCTCGCGGCAGGGGACTGAGAACCCCACGCGCGGGTACCGGATCCGATTAGGATTATGGGATCGCCCCGTGCCGAGGGGACCCGATTCAAGGAGCACACGCCCAATGAGCATTGTTCGCCCGGATGAAGAGATCGTGCCGAGAAATCGAGCGGCTCGTCGTGCCGCGGGACACCGAGCCCGCAAGATCGGCGCGCTGAGCTCGAGTGTGGTGCTCGCCGGCGCCGCCGGCGCCGCGGTCATGGGTGTCATGTCGACAACCCCCGCGGGTGCGCTGACTACCTTTGAGGTCAATCAGACCACCGACGCCGGCGACGGCACCTGTGACGCGACGTGCACGTTGCGCGACGCGGTCGAGAACGCGACCGCGGATGCGGATACGAGCGAGATCGTCTTCGCCTCGAACGTGACCGGCAGCATCGTGCTCACGTCGGGCCATCTCGAGGTCGACACCGGCGGCGACCTCAGGGTCACCGGCCCCGGCGCCAGCGTGGTGACCGTCGACGGAAATGCCAATGGCAACATCTTCTACTCCGACGGCGGCTTCGGCGATTACACGTTGTCGATTTCCGGGCTCACGCTCACCAACGCCGACGAGGGTAATGACGGCGGCGCCATCGAGTTCTACGACGATGGTGGCGGAACTCAGAGCCTGGTGCTCACCAACATGGTGATCACCGGCAACACCGCCGGCGACGATGGTGGCGGGATCCAGTTCTACACCGATGGCGACTTGACGATCATCAACTCGACGATCACCGGCAACACCGCGGGGAACGATGGTGGCGGGATCAACTTCTACGGCGGCAACGACTTGACGATCACCAACTCGACGATCTCGGGCAACACCGCCAGCGACGATGGTGGCGGTCTGTACTTCTACGGCAGCGGCGACTTGACGATCACCAACTCGACGATCACCGGCAACACCGGCGCATCTGGTGAGGGCGGCGGGATCGGGTTCGACCGCGGCAACGACTTGACGATCACCAACTCGACGATCTCGGGCAACACCGCGGGGACCGATGGTGGCGGGATCAAATTCGACCGCGGCGACGTCTTGACGATCACCAACTCGACGATCTCGGGCAACACCTCCGGCCGCAAGGGTGGTGGTCTGTACTTAGATGGGGACGGCGTCATGACGATCACCAACTCGACGATCGCGGGCAACACCGCCGCTGATACGGGCGGCGGGATCGCCGTGCGCGGCGGCGGGATCACGTTGCTGCAGAGCACGATCTCGGGCAACACCGCCGGCGGGTTCGGCGACGGGCTCTACCTCCGAAGTCCCAACAGCGACCCCGTTGGCCTGATCGGGTCGATCATCTCGGCTAACGGCGAGTTCGACATTGACACCAACTCGACGATCTCGGTCACGTCGACCAACTCGCTCCTGGGCACCAATGGCGCGGGGATCACGATCATCGACGCCGGCGGCACGATTACCAGTACGGACCCGGGGCTCGCCGCGCTCGCTGACAACGGTGGCCCGACCCAGACGATGGCGCTCCTCCTCAGCTCCCCGGCGATCGACACCGGCCCCGACCCGGTGCCGAGTTTCACGGGCAACGAGTTCGACCAGCGCGGCGCGGGTTACCCCCGTGTCGTCAACGGGCGGGTCGACATCGGCGCCTATGAGTTCGCGCCCGAAGTCGTCGTGCCCGAGCTCCGTTTCACCGGCTAGAGGACCCACGCGAGCACACGAATCAAACACCTGGCGCGACGGTCCGCCATCTGATCATAGGCGGGCACCACCAGCTCGTCGCTTCCACGGTCTGGACGATCCTGCGCCGGTTTCACGTGCTCTTCTTCATCGAGATCGATTCGCGCCGTGGGCATCTCGGCTTCGATCACGACGAACCCGACGGGACCATGGACCGCCCAAAGGGCGCGCAACTGATCATCAGCATTACCTCGGCCGGTCAGATCCGGCCGCTTGCCGAGCCGCCGTACGTCGTCCTGATTAACAAGGCGCTGCGAGACGAAGGGACCAGCCTGCATTACCAACCGCAAGCCACGTGGAGCCGGTTGTCCAGCCGTTTGGAGACAGCACTTATAGGCACGCTTCAAGACTTACCAGAGCCTGTCTTGGCGGGTGCCTCCTGGACAACCGACGCTCCGTACCGAGAGACGCAAGCCGCCTTCGACGCCGCCGCGGAACTGGGCGTCGTGTGCGTGGAAATGGAAGCCGCCGCTCTATACGCATATGCCCGAGCGCGCAACCGCGACGTGGTCTGCTTCGCTCACATCACGAACACCATGGCGATGACGGACAAGGATTTTGAGAAAGGCGAAGCCAACGGAGTCCACGCGGCCCTGGCGATCGCCGAAGCCACTGCACTCGCCCTCAGACCCTGACCGACTCGCGCCGAGCATCGCGATCCGCCTTGTTGCCTCTCATAACCCCTCGGTCGAAGGTTCGATCCCTTCCGGCCCCACCGCGAACGTGCAGGTCAGCGCCTCGTCGGTGACCCACTTTCTGATTGCAAAAGCATTCTGCTAGTGGTACTATTTTGTCATGAACCTCGGAAGCGTTCCTCAAGCTGCTCAGGAGTTGGGGGTGAGCCCTCGCCGTATCCGCAAGATGCTGGCAGACGGGAAGCTCCCGGGGCAGCGACTCGGTCGCGAGTGGGTGATCGACCCCCGTGATCTGGAGCGCGTTCGTCTGCGCCGGCAACCAGTCGGGCGACCGTGGAACGCTTCATCGGCGTGGGCGCTGCTGGCGCTCGCGAACGGCGAGAAACCAGAGATGAATCCGGTCGAACGGTCCCGAGCCAAGAAGCGGCTTTCAGAACATGGCCTGATGCCTCTGGTGGGTCGGCTCCGGGCCCGGGCCGAGTTGCGGCGCGTCTATGGCCATCCGGCTGTGCTCGCCCGCCTCGCAGAGGAGCCCGCTGTGGTTCGGTCTGGCGTTAGCGCGGCCGCCGACTACGGAGCCGACATCGTGGCTTCGAACGAGTTCGAAGGCTACGTGTCTGCCCGAAAGCTGAAACCCTTGGTCGATCGGTACGCTCTCGACGAAGACGCCGAGCAACCCAACATCGCGCTTCATGTAGTCGCCGATCGCGTCTGGCCCTTTCTACCGGGCGTGAAGGTGGCACCTCGCTTCGTGGTGGCACTCGATCTCTTAGAGGCTGACGATGAGCGGTCGAGACGCGCCGGCGCCGAACTGGCGATGAGACCGGGCTCGTGATCTGGCCCGTCTTGGAACGGGAGTCGGTTGTGCTCCGTGCCCTTCCCGGATTGGCTGACGAACTCTGGGACACGCTGATCGAGCTGACTGAACTGCGACCAGGGGAGTGGACACTGGTCGGCGGACAGATGGTGCACCTTCACGCTCTTGAACATGGAGCGACGCCACCCAGACTCTCGACCGACCTCGACATCGTGGTCAACGCTCGGGTTGTGTCGGGAGCCGTCGCGCACTTCGTGGTTGCGATCGAAGGAAGCGGATTCACTTCTGATGGGATATCTCCCGAGGGTCTCGCGCACCGATACCGCCGCGGCGATATTGCGATCGACGTGCTTGCACCAGACGGTCTTGGCAACCGAGCAGATCTGACGACAACACGACCGGGTCGAACGCTCGAGGTGCCGGGCGGTACGCAAGCTCTCGCGAGAACCGAGCTGCTCCCAGTGATGACCCAATCTCGTTCCGGGCTCGTCCCGAGGCCGTCCTTGCTGGGAGCGATCATGATCAAGGCGCTCGCAGTGACAGTTGATGATGTCCCCGAGGCGCAGCGCCTCGACCTGGCATTCCTCTTGTCGCTCGTCGTGGATCCGATCACGCTCGCCGACAAGGTCGACGCAAAGGACCGGCAGAGGCTCAGGGACCGCCGCGAGCTCCTCGACGCGAACAACCGAGTCTGGCGAGCGCTTCCTCAGGATGCTGGCGACCGGGGCCGAGCAGCTCTCGCGATCCTCACCCGGTAGACGAACGAGAAGAGGGTGTCCCGAGGCGCACAACGATGTTGGCTTCGATCCCTTCCGGCCCCACCGCGTAACCGCAGGTCAGGCGCTTAACTCGCCGACATCCAGACCCGCCCGTGAAAGGCCCGGCAGCGAAAGCTCCCCGCCCATCGGACCCCGGAACACCGGCGCATCTGGTGAGGGCGCGACTGGGAGGTCACGATGGAGGTCGGCGCGGCATACACAGGATGAGAGCGTTCGGACCCACCTCGGTTTAGGGAGTTCGGTCTGGACCGTCGCCAGTAGGTACGAGTTCCGAGCTGGTCACGATGATCCGGTCGACCGCAAATCCACGCTCTCGCGCGCGCAGGACGAGCGGCGTCGTGCCCCGGTCGACCGCGACCTCGACGGGCACCTTGATCCACGTCCACGCTCCCGGCGTCGCGCCCTCGCCGATCACCAGCTGTTCGCCGCCGAAGCCAATCCACGCCGAGTCGGACGCCGCACTCCCTTGGTACGGGCCGAACCGGGCAGGGACGAACGCTCGGAGCCAGATGGAGTAGTCGCCGGCCGGCAGGTCGAGGTCGTAGTGGAGGCCTTCGGAGGCGCCATAGGCCAGCACGCCGTTCTCCTGCTTCGGACATTTCTGGCGCCGCAGCTTCGCGTTCCTGCAGTCTCGGACGGGATCGAGGCCGTTGAAGACCTGCACGTAGTTGTGCACGGCGCCGGGGATCTGGGCTCGCTCGGGCCAGGTGCCGTCACCGATCTTGGACGGCTGCTCCGCCTCGATCACGCAGGTGCCGGCGCGTGCTTTGCAGCGGGGCGGTCGCTCGTTGAGCCGGTTCTCGAACCAGACGACCGATACAGACTCGGGGTTCCGGTTGGGATTGTCCCAGGTCGTGAGCTCGCCGTCGTCCTCGACCCACCACTCCTCGTTGTTGGCGACGATGTCGAGGTCGCCGTCATCGTCGACATCGGTGATGTTCGCCTGATCCCACTTGGAACCGAGCGTAGGGATGTTCATCGTCCGGCCCGGTCCCCACGAGACGACATGGGTCGTCCAATTCGCTTTCGTCGGACGCTTGTCCGCGAATTCCATCCAGTACACTGACGCGGTGTCGGTCGGCACGTTGGCCTGCTCGTGACTCAACATCCCGACGACATCGAGCTTGCCGTCGCCGTTGACATCGGCGACGCGCACGGTGCGCGGGATCCAACGCGCGACGTCGGACTTTCGGACCTTGATCATCTCGAAGCGAACCGGATCCACATCGGTCTTGCGGAAGACGAGGAGGTCGTCGGGCGTCTGGGTCACGAGGTCGGTGTGACCATCATCGTCGAGGTCCCCGATTCCCAGCTGGGGCTTGATCGTGAAGTCGGGGCTCGCGTAGATGCGCGTCTTCTTCCAGGGGCCCTGCTGGGCGTCGGTCCCCGCGCCCGGATTCTCGTACCAAACCACCTCTTCCTGGCCATCCGGAGTGTCGAAGTCCGCATTCGCAACGACGATGTCGTCGTCTCCGTCCTCGTCAACGTCGGTCGGGAGTGCCTGGTGGCCGCTGAGCGCTTCACCGTCTATGTCGTGCACCTGCCACTGCGAGAGATCGCGGCGGACGGCCGGGTCGTCGGGTGCCTCGATCCAGAGCACGCCGGTCTTCTCCTGAGTCGAGAACAGCACCCGACCCCCGACCAGGAGGTCGGTATCACCGTCCTCGTCGATGTCATGCGGCGTGACCCAGTGGTAGTGACCGGCATCGATCGTCTGGGTGATACGGCCGGCATCGACCCAAGCCGAAGCGTCGAGCGCCTGCGCGGCGGTCGGACCCCAGAAGATGCGGATCCCCGGCTCGTAGCCGATGAGCTGGGCTTGTTGGTCACCGCTCTGTGCGCCGATGAGATCGACGTTCCCGTCACCGTCGAGGTCTGCGAGCGCAGCGCTCTCGCTCGCGACGCCCTGGCCGGGTTGCAGCGTGCTCGGGATGAGATCGACGGATGGCCACTGGACCGTCGGATCCGAACCGGCCGCTGGATGAAGGTACGCGACGTAACGCTGATCGAACTCGTAGTTCACCGCGTAATCGGTCTGGCCGTCGTGGTTGATGTCGCCCGGTCCAAGCGCGTTCGCGCCGCGCCACCTGCCGTCGATGGGGTGCATGCGCCACGCCTCGTCAACCCGACGCGTGGGCGTGTCCGTGACTGAGTCAGTGCGATCTGTCGCGAAAGTGGCAGTGAGGAGTGCCACCGTCGCAACGCTGAGCACACCGGCACCGATCCACCAACGAATCCGCATTTTCCCCCAAGTCAACCGGCTGCGCAGCGCAGGCCAAGACCGATCGTATCCTGTCCTGACGGGTGCCTCCTAGACAACCTACGCTCCGTACCGAGGAACGCAAGTCGTCTTCGACGCCGCCGCGGAATTGGGCGTCGCGTGCGTGGAAATGGAAGCCGCAGCTCTATACGTATATGACCAAGCGCGTAACCGAACGACACCGCACCACCGATTGCCACTTTCGGCGCGGCGACGTATGTGTGCCGCAGCCGGCGCGGACAATGTCCGCGTGTTCGGTTCAGTCGCTCGTGGGGAGGATTCAACGCAGTCCGACATTGACCTCTTGGTCGACCTGCGAACGGATGCGACGTTGCTCGAGCTAGCGGGCCTTCGAGAAGATCTTGCCGGCCTGCTCGGTTCGCGTGTCGATGTTGCCACGCCCGGAATGCTCAAGCCCGCGGTTCGGAAGCGAGCGCTCGCCGAGGCAGTGCCGCTGTGAGTCGCGATGACTGCCAGCGTTTGGCCAACATCGACGACGCGGGCCCCGCGAGCGATGCTAAGCGAGACGCGATTCTCTTTCGGTTCGTTGTGATCGGAGAGGCGATAAAGGGACTGTCACCGGCCGCGCGCGAACGCGACCACGCCGATCTGCTGCGTCGGTTCGCGGGGCTTCGGGACATCCTCACGCACGAGTACTTCCGAATCGATCTGGAGATCGTCGAAGAGATCGTGAACGAGCGCCTGCCACTCCTACACGAGCTCATCGATGACCTCCTCAAGTGACCGAGCCCTTCCGGCCCCACCGTTATTTCTTTTTCGTTTTTGTGCTTTCACCTGTTACCGGACTAACGGTGGTACGCGCCATTAAGATTCCAAATCCTTCGCCGGTAACTTCACCGCCGGTATAAAGCAGCGTTTTCCCTCCGGCAATGGGCTGCAATTGCGGATCTCCCGCACCTTTGAGAACCGCCCGCTCGTTCGAGAATGTCACCCCGTCGGTACTCGTCGAGCGCAATAATCCGTACCAACCACTACGATCGCCGTTGTAGTAAAGCGCGATTGTCTTACCCTTCGTGATTGCGAACGGATGCGAAGCGCCGTCTTTGATTGAGCCTTCCGAACCGGCTACATAAGGACCAACTGTCCAAGTAAGCATGTCGGGTGAAGTGGCGGTGCGGGCAATCCGTTCCTTCATCTCGCCGGGCTTCTCTAGGTTTGAAAAATATCCTCGGTAGCTACTCCCTACCTTGACGACAGTGAGCACTCCGGGTTCGAATCCCGCGTCGGCGCCTAATATCCGTACTCCTTCATCGGTAAAGGTAAGCCCGTCGGCAGAAATGGCCGAATTGATATTCCCACTGTTTAGATAAAAGAGGCGAACGTCACCGTTAGGTAGCGAGATTGCCCGAGACTGTCCGCCGGGAGTCCAAGTGATTCGTCGCCCGGGTTCGGCGGTGAATTTTGTCCCCTTCGCATTAGTCGAGATCGCGCTCGCTATCCCTTCCGGCGACACAAACGCGTAAAGACGAATTCGACCGTCAGCGAGGCGCACCGAGGTGGCATCGGCCACCTGTCGGCTCGTGCTCGCAAAAGTTTCTGGTGAAAGAACCGGGCCGATGGTTTTGAAAATCGCGGCGGTCTTAATCGGTGGAGCAGTAGAGCCGCTAGACGGTGCGGGAGTGTCGCCACCGGGGGCGGGCATTCCCCCTCCTGGTGCTGGAGTGCCGGTTGATTGCGGCTGCCATACTCCACCTACGCAAGCGATTTTACCGCCGTTCAGATCGGCAACTTCGCCTTCTTTAGTGCACGGGTCGCCCGGGTTAGCGCCCATCGCGTTGGGCGAAACCGCAACCGCAACCGCAACCGTCAGCATCGCTATCAACACACTAATAATTGCTACGCGACTAAACATGCGCACTTCTTATTTGAATGAACTTAGTTAGAGTTGCAGGCCTTTTGGTAGATTGACGCGGGCACGCGGCCGCTGTCGCAGTAAACCCCACGGTCAACTGCTTGCCATGCGTTGCCACTCCACCGGAGTAAGACAGTTATTTCAATCGCGTTCTGCGGAGTGCTACCAACCGTAGGCGTGGTGACCGCCCAAGTAATGGCACAATTAAAGGCATTGAGTTTGTAAAGTTGCTCACCCGGACTAAGCGATGCGGTTACCACCGGGCGTAAGGCGGCATCGGTGCACGGCGGAGTTCCGCCACTTGCGGGTTTTGTGGTCGGCGTTGTTGGCGCGGGCGTGGCCGGACACCGAGGAGTACCGGTTTGAGCTGAAAAACTAAGCGCGGCGCGAGTGTTGGGACCAACAATTCCGTCGGCACTTAAACCGCTGGCGGATTGAAACCGGCGAATGCCTTCCACGGTATCGGATCCGAGAGTTCCATCGAGGGGACCGGGGTTGCAACCCAAACTGGTGAGCTCGCGTTGGATTGCGAGAACATCGTTACCATCGCCACCGGCTGACCCACCTTTCGATGCATTAGCGGCGTTAGTGGTGGTGGTGTCGTTCCCTGAAGAACTATTGCTGCCACTACTGCACGCGGCGCCCACCAGCGCCAAAGTAAATACGCACACACCGATTCGAGCCCACCCGAACTTCATAACTTTTCTCCCTCGTTGATTAAATCAAATCTAGCTTCATCGCCGGAGTGGCCGGATACTTGGTTTATGCCAAATAATCGTTATCGAGAACCGTTATCGCTATTGAGGTATTCCTGCAACAACTCAACCTCATGCTGGCGTTTAGGAAAGAAAAAGAAGACTAGGACAGAGCCGATCACGATGGCGGCGATACCGGCGATATAGGCCCAGTCGGCTCCATTGGTAAACGAAGTTTGCGCCGCCGCAATAATTTGCTTCGCGTACTGCGGGTATTGCTCAGCGGTGTTGGCCGCGCTCGAAAATGATTTAGTGAGTTGGCTTTGTACTGCGGTACTTACTTGGCTGCTGGCGGCCGAACTGTTTATTTGTTTGGCAAAACTGGCGGCGTAGCCCGCGGTGAGGAGGGCACCGGCTATTGATTGCATAATTGCCCCACCGAGATCGCGTTGGAGATCTGCGGTCCCTGAAGCCATGCCCGCACGGCTGGTTGGTACCGAACCCGTTAACGAATGCGAAGCTGGTGTTCCCGCCAAACCGACACCTATGCCAATAAATGCGTAGGCCAAACCGACTTTCCAATACGGTATTCCGGGCTCCCATAACAGCAGCATTACGAGAAATGCCAGTAAACAAAATCCGTAGCCGAGAAGAAGCGTAAATCGTGAGCCGTAGGTCTCGATCAGTTTGGCCGATCGCGGCGCCACAATCACCAAAAAAAACGCCGCGGGCAAAATAGCGGCGCCCGAATTGAGAGTTCCGTAGCCAAGCACATTTTGCAGGAACTGTGGACCAATAAACATTGCTGCCATCGACGAACCGAATACGATAATTCCCGCAATGGCGGTAACCCAAAAAATTCGCCGAGCGGCAATATTGAGATCAAAGAGTGGGTTTTTAGCTCGGCGTTGACGAAAAATAAATGCGCCACCGAAGGCAATAGAAATTATTAGGAGTTCGACCGCCATCATGGTTTTGTCGGGAACCGCAAGAAAGTTAATCGCGATTACTAGTAAACCGATAAATAAGAGTGAAAGGATTCCACCCGTATTGTCTATTGGTTTAGTGGATTCGTTGATGTGAGCGGGAATATATTTCATCGTTAGCGGTATCGCAATGATGGCTAACGGAATAGTCATAAGAAATACCGATCCCCACCAGTTGTTTTCCAGCAGTCCACCAGCAAGAAGTGGCCCCAGAGCGGTACCCGCGGCTCCTAGGGCCGACCACAATGCGATTGCTTTAGTGCGGGCGGGACCAGCCCATAGTGCAGTGATGAGAGCCAGAGTGGTTGGGTAAGCCATACCGGCGGAAAGCCCACCGACCAGCCGCGCGATAAACAACACGCTCATACTGGGTGCCCACGCCGCCAAGATGCACGCAGGAATAGATAACGTGGTGCCGATTAGCAACATTGTTTTGCGACCGTAACGATCACCGATTGCGCCTAGGTAAAGAACTGAAGCCGCGAGCCCGAGTGAAAAACCCACGGCCACAAGGTTCAGGTCGGTTTGGGATGCGTTAAAGCTGAATCCGATATCCGGAAGAGCAACAAGAGTAATAGTCAGGTTGAGATTGGCGGTCAGCGTCACCAAAATAAGCGTGCCGAGCACCAAGCCGCTGCGTTTTGGGCTTACCGAAGTGAGAACTGAGCCCGTTTGAGATTCGGTATTTTCGGACCGGTTAGACATCTAAATTTCCTTTGTTCGAACTGGACGGCAAGCCAAGGCTTCAGATTAGTTTCGCGCGACTAGTTGGGCGAGGGCGGCACCACTATTGATGCCGCGGGATTTATGCGCTCGCGCCCGAGGCCGACTACCGCTTGGAGTTTGGCTAACGGGGTACGGGAAATTGCCGCTCGAAGATCTTCATAACGCTCGTGACCGGCTTTGGAACCAAAGTAATAACCCAGGCCGAACCCGATTAGGCACCCTAGAGAGAATTTTGGCATAGGCCATGCTGCCACATCGCCCAGCGCAAATCACGCGGTTCGGGCCGGTCGCCGACCTTACGGTTTCATTGGGCTAGGAGGTACCGAGGGTTTCTTTGGTAGCGTCAAAGTTCCTTCCGGGGTAGCTCAATCGGCGGAGCAGTGGCCTGTTAAGCCAACGGTTGTGGGTTCGAGTCCCACCCCCGGAGCATTAGTTATAACGAAGGAGAATCGCTTAGCAGTGGGTAATTTCACGGCACGGCTCGACGAGTTGGGATGGGAGTTACCCGGTCCGTTCCCGCCCCACGATCCCCTCGACGCAGTCGTACTTCATCGGGGAGTCGCCCGTACCTCGGGTTGCTTGCCCCGAACGCCCGAAGGGGTGTTGCTCGCGACTGGTCGAGTGGGCGACGAAGTGACTCTTAGCGAAGCGGTGGAGTGCGCTCGTTTATGTGCCCTCAACGCCATTTCTTTATTGCGGGACTTTCTCGGTTCGCTAGACCGCATCGAACGCGTATTAAGTGTGATTGGGTTCGTTGCTTGCACTTCTGATTTTTCGCAACAGCCGGCGGTTGTAGACGGAGCCAGTAAAACTCTGGTTGAGTTATTTGCCGACGCCGGTCGTCATACCCGTTCGGCTGTCGGCGTGTCGGCGCTGCCACGCGGTGGACCGGTTGAGATCGAAGTGGCAGTCGCAGTTCTTGATTCCGAGTGAGTATTTCTCGTGAGTTCGCTTAGCGCCAGATATTTAATAACGACTCCGCCGACTGAGTTTGTCCGCCGCTTACCCCGATTAGTAGTCGGTTTAATTTCGGTTTCGATCGGCATTGCCTTAACCATCAAGGCCCGGCTTGGCATCAGCCCATTCGATGTTCTAAATCAAGGAATCGCTCGTGCTACCGGTTGGTCGTTTGGACTCACCGTAATTTTGGTTGGAATAGTTTTCCTAATTATGTGGATTCCGATTGGTCAGCGTTACGGATTAGGAACATTAATAAATACTGCAACCGTTGGTTTGATGATCAATGTAGTTCTGGATGTAGTCAATCAACCGGTTAGCGACGGAACCCGTTGGGTCATGTTGTTAATCGGAATTATCGTCTCGGCTTTCGGCATGGGCCTTTACCTAAGTGCTGGACTTGGGCCCGGACCACGCGACGGTCTCATGACCGGATTATCCGACAAGGGTTTTCCTTTGTGGTTGGTACGACTTTCGCTCGAACTCGTAGCCTTAGCGTTCGGATGGTGGCTTGGTGGTGATGTAGGAGTGGGCACAATAATTTTCGCTTTCGCCATCGGTCCGTTAGCCCATCAATTCATTACTCGCCTCCATCTTGGCGTTGATGGCGTCGACCCCAATCCTCGCGCCACACTGGCCGAGTGACTACGACTCGCGCACAAGCTGATAGCAAAAACCGATGAGTATTCGGATCGGCGTTATTGGTACCGGCTTCGGGTCGCGGGTGGTTGCTCCCGTTTTTTCCGAAACTCCGGGTTGCGAGGTGGTAGAAGTCGTATCGGCTCGTAACGCCGCCGGCGCCGCCAATCTGTGCGACCGTGACGACATCGATCTAATTTCGGTCCATTCGCCACCGTTATTGCACGTTATGCATGTGCGCCGGGCCTTAGCGGCGGGGCACGCAGTGTTGTGCGATAAGCCAGTGGGCCGCAACGCCATGGAAACCGAAACTTTATTAGGGGCCGCCGACGCCGCTGACTGTTTGCATCTAGTTAATTTTGAGTTTCGTTTTGATCCCGCGCGCATTCGCCTGCGTCAGTTAATCCTTGACGGGGCTATCGGCACACCCGAACACGCGGTCTGGACGCACTGGAGTAATGGCGCGCGCGTTCCGTTGCGTCCGCACGGCTGGTTATTTGAGCGCGATTCTGGTGGCGGGTGGATCAGCGCGTGGGGATCACACGCGGTTGATACTTTGCGCTGGATCTTTGGCGAAATAGTAAGTGCCCAAGGTGCGGGCCGCACCGTAATCACCGAACGCCCCGATGTTGAGGGCGTGATGCGTCCCAGCGATGCCGAAGACAGCTTCTGGGCCGAACTGACTTTGGCCAACGGCATGTCGGCCACTTTGGATTCGAGTTTTTGTTCGTCAGTAAATATTGCTCCTCGCTTCACGGTCTTTGGTGATTCGGGCGCCCTCGAATGGGCGGGCACCGGCCGTATCACGCTGCGCTCGGCCCGCGGTGAGCGCAGCGAACTGGAGCCAACTCCCTCCGGCGATCCTCATCTCGTACCCATGCGGGCTTGGGCTCAGGTGGTACGAGATTCGGTCGAAGCCGGCATTGCGGCATCCGGCACTCCTACGCTGGTTGACGGATTGGCCTGCGCTCGGGTGCTCGATATCGTGCGCAACGGTTCGGCCGATTTGGTTACGGGCACCGGTTCGTCAACAATGGGGTAATGGACATGCTCAACGAAACTGAAATCAGCACCAGCTTAAAGCGCATTCCCGAGTGGAATCACGTCGGCAACGAAATTATTAGAATATTCGAACTCGACAGTTTTATTTCTGCCATCACTTTTGTTACTCGAGTTGCCGAAGCAGCCGAGGCGGCTAACCACCACCCCGACATCGATATCCGCTACCGCAAAGTCCGTATCGCCTTAACTACTCACGATGCTGGCGGTCTAACCGCACTTGATTTTGATCTGGCCACAAAAATAGACCAAGCCGGATAAAAAATGCTGACGGCGATTATCGGTGGGATAATTCTGCTCTTAATCCTTGCCCTAGTAATAATCGTGGCTCGCGATCCTGGTCCGTCACCTACTGATGTTGCGGTTGCTTACGAAGCCGCGTGGAGCCGTCTTGATTTCAATACTCTCTGGACTCTTTCGGGTTACGAGTTGCGCGACGGTATGAACCGAGCCGACTATGAGTCGGCTAAAAAAGCCGCTTATACGAATACCTCGGTCGATACTCTTGCGCCAGTTATTGCGGTTGAATCGCTCGAAGTCGAAAATGACTACGCCGTCGTAAAGACATCGGTAGTGCTTAGCCCCAACGATCGCGCTACGAACGAAATCAACTTTGCTCACCGACGAGGGCGTTGGCTCGTGGTGGGATATCGGATCATTAGTTCGGCACGCACTTCGTGACTAAACCCCCGCCAATAGCGGGACTACTCCTAACGGGCGGAACCAGCGTTCGTCTCGGTCAAGACAAAAATGTTGTACTCGTAGAGGGTGAGCGGCTAGTCGATCGCACCGCGCATTTATTAGAAAAAGTATGTGGGCCCGTTATCGAAATTGGGCCGGGGTACAGCAAGTTCACCGCCGTACGCGAAGAACCCGTCGGCGCCGGACCGCTCGCCGCCGTGGCTGCGGGAGTCGGGGCTCTGAGGTCGACGGGGTTTACCGGTCACGCGCTGGTGCTCGCGTCCGACTTGTGGCGTCTCGACCTTGAGTTGCTCGTCTGGCTGAGCATTTATCCCAGCTCGCGATCAGTAGTACCGGTAGTCGGTGGTATCGACCAAACGCTGTGCGCGCGTTATGACGAAGACGCGCTAAATACTGCAGTGGATTTAGTTGCCGCGGGCGAGCACTCAATGCGTTCGCTACTGACAGCTATTAGTGCCGAGCGGGTAGAAATTGATCAGTGGGGAAAAATAGTAGGGCCAGAATGTTTTACCGACCTCGATACTCTCGAAGACTTAGCCGCGCTCGGCGACTCGTCACTGCCGCTCACCCGTTAGTCAATTAGTAGCCGAGTAGCGTTACGGGCACGATGAGTAGAACCGTAAACAACCCCGAAGCGCTACTCGAAGTTTTCGCCGCGGCCGCCGATGCTCAGTTCGCGTCGCTCGCTAACTTGAGGGGGGTCGACCGTCGGGCGCGCACTGAGCGGCCGGGACAATACGCCCTCGACCTCATTGCCGACGCCGCGGTGTTGGCAGTGCTCAATACCACTGGCTTGGCCATTGTTAGTGAGGAATCAGGCCGTCACGGCCCCGCCGATTCGCCCATAACTATCGTGGTCGATCCGGTTGATGGCTCAACTAATTGTTCTCGCAACATTGCTTACTGGTCGATTTCTCTCTGCGCGCTCGACGCCCAAGGTCCGCTCGCGGCGCTAGTAGTGAACTGCGCTACCGGTGAGCGTTTTAGTGCGGTGCGCGGCCGCGGTGCTTATCTCGACCATGCCGGTCGGCGTGAAGGGTTAGTTTGCGCGACCACTACCAAAGTGTCTGATTCGGTAGTAGCAGTCTCGGGACTACCTTCGCGCAATTACGGATGGAAACAATTCCGCGCACTCGGTTCGGCCGCGCTTACGCTTTGTGATGTGGCATCGGGTCGTATCGACGCGTTTTTAGATATTCTTACTAGCGGCCACGCGCCCTGGGACTACTTGGGTGGTTTACTTATGTGTACAGAATCTGGAGCCGTGGTAGTTGATTCCGAAGGCCGCGATCTGGTTACGACCGACACCGAAGCTCGTCGCACTTTGCGCGCCGCGGCGACGCCCGAACTACTCACCGATCTAAATCGGGCTAGCAACTCCCCGAGCTCGTCGTGAGCCTCGATCTCGACGCGCTGCTAGCAGGTGCAGTTAGCGCCGCTCACGCGGGGGGCGAGGTGGTGCTTGACGGTTTTGGCACCGCGCTGGGTGCGGTCGAAAAGCGTCCCGGCGACTGGGTAACCAAAATCGATACCGCGAGCGAGCGGGTAGTGCGAGCAGTGCTTGAAGCGGCCGCGCCCGACCTACCGGTATTCGGAGAAGAAGAAGGCGGTGAACGCGGCGAGGTGGGTTGGTTCGTGGACCCGCTCGACGGCACCGCTAATTTTGTTCACAATTTTCCGGCGGTAGGAGTATCCATTGGATTGATGGCCGAGGGCGTTCCGATTGTGGGGGTGGTTTATGCTCCCATGCTGGGCGATCTTTACACCGCTCGCGCGGGTGGGGGAACATTTTTCAATGGCGCGCCAGTCTCGGTTAGTGATCGCCCGATCACTCAAGCCATGGTGGCTACTGGATTTCCGTTTCGAGCTAAAGCTCAACGGCTGGACGAATATTTGCCGGTTTTTGAGCGGTCATTACGTACTTTCGAAGACTTACGGCGTGCGGGCGCGGCCAGTCTCGATCTGTCGTGGGTTGCTGCCGGCGTATTCGACGGTTATTTCGAACAGGGACTTGGCCCGTGGGATGTCGCCGCGGGAGCGTTGTTGGTAAGAGAAGCCGGCGGAGTGGTCACCGATTGGCGCGGCGACGATAAGGCCTGGTTCGATTCGGGCGATATTGTCGCGGCGCCGCCGGCAGTACATGCCGCAATCCTTGAAGTTATCGCCGGCCACGCGGTTTAATCGACGGCGCAATAACTGCGGGGAAGTTATCTCACTTCCAATCTTGCTTTAATCCTTTAGCCCATAACATTTATTAATTAATTTGACTTAAGCTAACTAAAGATGCTTATCTATTAGTTCGGTTAATTAAGGGATAGATATGCCTAGCATTCCCAAAAGCGTTACCAGCTCTTTGAGCCTGCGACCTTCTGGGACGCGGCGCGCCCATGTGAATTCATTGGCATCTGCGCACGCGGCTTTTGGCTATGCCCCGGCTCAGATTTGGCTCCCCATTATGGGAACCAAGACGACCCACAAGCCTGAGCCCCGGCCCCTGACTCCGATCTCCCCCTAGAACTTTTTCACCCAGAGATCTTGCAGGCCGCCGGGGCGCCCCCGGCGGCTTTTTTGTTGTGCCGCAAAGCCTTCTCCACCAACCTAACGAAAGGAATCACTATGAGTGCCATAGAAGCAACTACCGAACCGTGGCGAGTCGCGGCCCGCTGCGCCGACGGTACCGGTCAGTTAACCGCGCTCTTCTTCTCTGAAGACCTCGGTGATATTGCTCGGGCCAAGGCGTTTTGTCGGGGCTGTGAGGTCCAGGCCGATTGTCTTAGCTCGGCCGTAGCGCGGACCGAACCTTGGGGCGTGTGGGGCGGGGAGTTGGTCGTTAACGGTCGGATTCTGGCTAATCGTCGTCGGCGAGGTCGTCCGCCCAAAGTGCCCCGTGTCGAAGATGCGTTACCCGACAGCTGGGAAATCAAGTACGCGGAAATCGCTTAGACACTGATTGCGCAAAAATCTCGGGCCGATTTACGGATTGGAGGATATTGAGCCCGAACGGTCGGGGTAACGACGACAGGCGTGCTAGCTGCGTCGTTGTCGTTACCCTCGGCCAGTTTTTTATTCGGCTAGCCGATTGCCGGTAACCTCGTAAGTTGTCGGGGTAAGTTGCTGGGTAAGTTGTCTGGGTAAGTTGTCTGGGTAAGTTGTCTGGGTAAGTTGTCGGGCGCGTAGCTCAGTTGGAAGAGCGCCTCCCTTACAAGGAGGATGTCGGGGGATCGAGGCCCTCCGTGCCCACAAAAGAATCAAAAGGTTTAAAGCAAGCCTGCTGATTTAGTTCACAAACTAGAAACAATTTCCGCACACCGGTGAAACCTTGCCCGCTAATAATGACATCAAAGAACAGGTCATCAAGGGCAGGAGGAATAGTGAAAATCAATACCGGTGATACTGCGTGGGTTCTGATCTCAGCAGGACTGGTCATGTTTATGGTTCCAGGACTGGCTCTATTTTATGGCGGTATGGTGCGGGCGAAAAACGTGCTGGCCATGCTGATGCAAAACTTTTTTGCTCTCGGCATCGTAACGGTGCTCTGGGTGATCGTGGGATATTCGCTGGTATTCGGACCGGGCGATTTCATCGGCAATTTCGATTATGTCGGTCTTAAGGGTCTCTCTAACCAAGTCTCCGACGCGGGTTTACCGGCGTTGGCTTTTGTGGCATTCCAGATGACATTCGCGATTATTACTCCCGCGCTAATTAGCGGTGCAGTTGCCGACCGCATGCGGTGGGCTGCGTGGGTTCCGTTCATTATTCTTTGGTCGCTGCTGGTTTATGTTCCCGTAGCGAAGTGGATCTTCGGTGGCGGGTGGCTAGCTCAGCGTGGCGCCCTCGACTTTGCTGGAGGTACCGTGGTGCACATTAACGCGGGCGCGGCGGCGTTGGTGTTAGTACTGCTGCTTGGTCGCCGTAAAAATTGGCCGAAGGAGGCCATGCCCCCCCATTCGTTGCCGCTTACTTTGTTGGGTACCGGCATCCTGTGGTTCGGGTGGTTTGGGTTTAACGCCGGATCGGCGCTGGCGGCCAACGGTGTCGCGGCTCAAGCATTTATGAACACTTTTGTGGCCGCCGCCGCGGGAATGCTCGGATGGTTGATAGTGGAACGCATCAAGGCAGGTCACGCAACCACTCTGGGCGCCGCGTCGGGGGCGGTGGCGGGTCTGGTTGCCATTACTCCTTGCGCGGGTTTTGTTGGAGGCTTGTCTCCCCTTGTCATTGGTGGCGTAGCGGGCGTGGTTTGCTACCTCGCGATTTGGTTGAAGTTCAAGTTGCGTTACGACGATTCACTCGACGTGGTCGCGGTGCACCTCGTGGGCGGAATCATCGGTTCGGTGCTACTGGGGTTCTTTGCCGACGCTTCGATCAACGAGGCGGGAGCCGACGGCGTACTCTTCGGCGGGGGCTGGAGTTTGGTCGGCGAACAAATCTTGGCGATAGTAGTGATTATGGCTTTCTCTATGGCCGTGACTCTGGTAATCGGTTTGGTACTCAAGGGTTCACTACGCCAGGGAATTCGAGTTACTGAGGAAGAAGAAGACATCGGTCTCGATCTAACTCAGCATTCCGAGAACGCATATTCGCTAGAACGAGTCTGAGACATCTAATCCTAGACATCTAACCCGAGACACTTAATCCTAGACATCTAACCCAGGAACGGAGTACGAAATGAAACTAATCGTAGGAATTATTAAACCTTTCAAAGTCGAGGATGTGAAGGATGCGCTCAAAGAACTTGGAGTTCAGGGATTAACGATCTCTGATGTGCAAGGGTTTGGTCGTCAGCGGGGCCATACCGAGGTGTATCGCGGGGCAGAGTACGAGGTCGATTTTGTACCCAAAGTGCGGATCGAAGTGCTAGTCGACGATGCCGATGTTGAGCGAGTTACTACCAAACTGGTTGAAACCGCTCGCACCGGAAAGATCGGCGACGGCAAAGTTTGGGTAGTTTCGGTAGATGAAGTCATCCGAATCCGAACCGGTGAGGCGGGCCGCGACGCCCTCTGACCCTTCGGTGTCTAATTTTTCGCAGTCATCGGCCGCTGACCTTGGTGCGACGATATCGGCTCGCTTGCGGCGGCTGCGAGAAAATCTAATTGGCAATGCGGCAATCGGCGGTGCCGACTTTGGAATTGCTCTTGCCCAAGCCCTAGATGATGCATTAGTCGAACTCGCGCCCGAGTTGGGGATTAACGAATCTATGGCGATTGCCGCGGCCGGCTCTTACGCTCGACGCGAGTTGGCTCCCGGTTCAGACATCGACGTAATGCTTATTCACGAACCCCACGCCGATCGGGCTGCCGTGGCCGTGGTCGCCGAAGCGCTTTGGTACCCGCTATGGGACGCGGGGTTTTTGTTAGGTCACGGAGTGCGAACCGCTGACGAAGCGATCGACTTAGCCAAGTCGGACCTAGATGCCCTCACCGTACTGCTCGAAATTCGTTTGGTTGCGGGTGAGCAAACTTTAGTTAGCGATTTGCGTGTTCGCGCGCGTCGGTTGGCGCACCGTCAGCGTAAAAAAATCATCGAGCAATTGTCGGCCGCCGCCGCCAATCGCGCGGATCATCCTGGCCCCGTAGCGGAGATGCTCGAACCTAATCTCAAGGATGGCGCAGGAGGGTTGCGCGACATTGATGCACTGGGCTGGGCCGCGGCAAGCCTTGATGGCAATGAGCGCGGGCTCGACGCGCTAGTAGATGCGGGCGCGCTCGAATCGGGTGATCCAAAAGTGCTGTCGGCGGCCCGCAATAATTTGCTTAATGTGCGCTTGGCTCTTCACCGCACAACTGGCGGTCGTTCCGATAGTTTGATTCTGCAAGAGCAAGATGCCGTAGCCGAAAGGTTGTCGCAAATTACTGACTCCGCTTCGGCTGGCACCACCGGGTATACGGCTGATGATTTAGTGAGGGCGCTCGCTCGTTCGTCTCGATCAGTAACTTGGATTACTAACGATGTCTGGCGCCGACTCGCGCCGTCGTCGCGTCGTAGCCGAAAGCTTTGCTCCACTCGCTTTCCTGGCGTAGTTGAACAGTTGGGTACGGTAGCTATTGCCGATGAAGGCGTAGCCGACGCAACAATCGCGTTACGCGCTGCCACCGCGGCGGCCGAGATCGGCCAACCTCTACAACGAGCGACACTTGAAAAACTGCGCGCCACCACCGTTGCTCCGTTGGTGTGGTCACCGAGTGATCTTGAGGTATTTATCGATTTGCTGAAGTGCGGACACGCGGCCGTTGCGGTAATTGAAGCCCTCGATCAGGTGGGAGTCATGACTGCACTGATTCCTGAATGGGAGCATGTGCGAGCGCTTCCTCAGCGCAATGCTTATCACCGTTTTACCGTTGATCGGCATTTATTGGAGTGTGTGGCCGAGTGTGCCAAAATTTTAAATGAACCAGGGTTCGACGGCGAGGTAGCACGACGCGGCCGCCCCGATTTACTGCTGCTCGGTGCTTTGTTGCACGACATTGCCAAGGGCTACCAAGATGATCATTCGGTTTTAGGTGCCGACATGGCGCGCGCTATTGGCACCCGGATGGGACTTGATACCCACGGCGTTAATGTTTTGGAATGGTTAGTTAAAAATCATCTTTTGTTGGCCGACACTGCAACTCGACGCGATCTCGCGGCGGAAGAAACAATTGTGCGCTTTGGGCGCGCAGTTAAAGACACCGAACGACTCGATCTGCTCTACTCCCTCACGGTGGGCGACTCCCGAGCGACTGGTCCCGCGGCGTGGAGTTCGGGTAAGGCGGCTTTAGTTCGACAGTTGTTCGCCGAAACCGACCTACTGTTCGAAAGCGGAGTGACCGAGCGCCGCCTCGAAGTGGCTCGTATCGCCGCGTTGGACGAGTATGCCGATCTGCTGACCGGCGGAGAGGTCGGATGTTCGTGGCGCCAAGACGACGACGGTTTACTGGAGTGTGCGGTGGTGGCTCCTGACCAACCCGGCTTGCTTGCTCAAGTGGCCGCAGTGTTGGCGGTTCACCAATTTGATATTCGTACCGCCGCCGCCTACCGCGCACCTGAAGGTATGGCCTTGGAGGTTTACCGAGGGGTCGATCTAATGGGACGGCTCAACGAAATCGGAAAACAAGCATTGGCCAATGATCTCGTTAGCGCGATTACGGGAAAGTTAGATACTCGATCGCGGCTAACCGAACGCCGAAACCGCTCGCTACTCCGACGCGACCATAGGCAATCGACTGTACAAATAAGTTTTGATTTAGAGGCGTCTCGTTCGGCCACCGTGCTCGAAGTGGAGGCCTTTGACGAGAGTGGAATGCTGGCTCGCATCGCTCGAGCAATCAGCGATCTTGGTCTCGATGTTTCGGCCGCGTTTGTTTCAACTTTGGGAGATCGTGTTATTGATGTGTTTTATTTACGCGATCAAAACGGCGCTAAACCAACTGAACCCGCAGTACTTGATAGTTTGCGGCAGGCACTCGAGACCGCTCTTGCCGACGACCAGCCCACCGTTTAGCCTTCAAATATGGCCGAGTTAACGGAACAACAAATATGGATTGAAACTGCGGACGAACGTCGCGAGTTCGCCAACTTTCTCGATACCTTGCGCGACGAACAATGGAATGTCGATTCGCTCTGCGAAGGGTGGCGAGTGCGTGATGTGGTGGCCCACTCCGTTCAGGCTTGCACCGACACAATGCGTCGAGTGATGTGGGGGATTGCCAAAACTGGCGGTCGGCCCATGGTTTATTTTGAGCACAGTGCTCGCAAAACTGGCGACAAACTCTCGCCCAAACAGCTCACTGCCAGTTTGCGGGCGGTCATCGATTCGCAGCGAGCATTGCCGCAAATAACTCCCGCCATGATGTTGGCTGATGTATTGATCCATCAGCAAGACGTGCGCCGCCCACTAGACCTGGCCCGAACAATTCCCGCGACTCGGTTGTTGTGTTCGCTTAGTACCGAAGTTGACAACAAGTTTGTTGCGGGCGACGGTGGTCACCTAGCGGGTTTGAAATTACGCGCCACCGACATTGATTGGACTTACGGAGACGGCCCGGAAGTAGTGGGTTCGGGGGAAGCATTGTTAATGGTGATAGCGCGACGGCCAGCGGCCGCAGCAGATTTGACTGGCCCGGGGGTGGCCACTCTTGTCGAACGACTTAGTTAGGTGACTCCGGTTTCAATCGCAGCCATCGGCTAATGCGGGGTCGGTTGTTGGCTATTAGTCGGTAGACCAGATCGCCAAGCCTGTGAATTATTGGTAGCCCAAGAATGTACGCCGTCGCGCGCGACCAGCGCGGTCCGGTGCGCAAGAGTGAACGCACCGCATCAATTCCGCCTTCTACTTGATTATTGATAACTAATAAAATTTCGCGGTCGGTTTGACTGGCGAAGTTATTGGTGCTGTCGGTCAGTTGGCTTGACGGGATAAAAGACACTTTGGGGTAGTGGTCGGCCGCGCGCCGAACGAGAGCCGAACATACTCCGCACTTAGCGTCGTAGAAAACCGTGGGGGTATCAGATGAAGTCACAGCAACTCCCTTAGCGGTATTCGGGGTTCAATATCTAGTGAACACGACGGTCGGGCTCGGCGTCCGATTGAGCCGGCGGTTTATTAGCGACAATTCCGAAATAGGGTGTATTTGTAAGCCCTGACCGTAAGCCCTGACTGCAAATCCCCGACCGCAAATCAGGGGCGAGATATGGCAAACTTGAGGTTCAATGTTCAAAGTCGGCGGCGCGGCGCGCAATTTCCTGATCACGATAATTGTGGGCGGAATTGCGGTCGGCGCTTGTCTAGCGGCCCTGATCCCTGGCGTAGTGGCCTTAGCTCAAGCCAATACTTCGGTTGGTGGTGGAGTTGCGCCGTTACGCGATCTGTCACAGCGCTCAACCATCTACGACTCGGCCGGAAATGTGATCGGTGTCCTCGGGACTCAAAATCGAGAAGATGCAACCCTGGCAGAAATTCCTCAGATTCTCCAAGAAGCGGTCATCTCGGTCGAAGACAAAAATTTCTGGACTAACGACGGCATCGATCTCAACGGTTTAATGCGGGCTTTCGTCACTAACCTCACATCGGGGAAAATCGAACAGGGTGGTTCGACTATCACTCAGCAGCTAGTAAAAAATCGTATTTTGTCGTCGTCGCGTGATGTGAACCGCAAAGTAAAAGAAATCGTTCTGGCCTTAAGGCTGAATGATAAATATTCAAAATCAGAAATTTTGGAGCAGTATTTCAACACGGTTTATTTTGGACAGGGCTCTTACGGAGCCAAGACTGCCGCTGAGCGTTTCTTCCTTACTTCCGATCCGGGCTCTCCCTATCCCCGCGGCAAAAAACTAAGCGAGTTGACTATTGGTGAATCGGCTTTGTTGGCGGGAGTTATCTCAAATCCCGAAGGTAACAATCCGTTTGTAGATCCCGACGGCGCGCGCGCTCGGCGTAAATTAGCTCTCGACTCTATGGTTAAAGAGGGCTACATAACTGACGCCGAAGCCGCGACCGCTAACGCGGAACCGTTGCCCACGGTGAAACCGCCGGCCGAGTTGCGACCGCAAAACTCGTGGGCCGAAGAAGTGCAAGACCAACTCTACGACGACCCCATGTTTTCTATGTTGGGATCAACTCGTGATCAGCGTAAAAATGTGGTGCTAACCGGTGGGTTAAAAATCTTCGCGACGCTTGATCCCGTCATGCAAGAAGATGCTCAAAATGCTATGAACCAAGTACTACCCGAAAAGCCCGGTTGGACCGGTTCGCTGGTTGCCATTGAGCCCACTACGGGTGAGGTAAAAGCGATGGTTGCTGGCCCGGGTTTTGGCGAGAGTCAGTACAACATCGCCACTAGTTATCCCGGTCGGCAAGCAGGATCGACTTGGAAGGTAATCACGCTCTCTACCGCGATTGAAAATGGCTACTCGCCCAATGATTCGATCGACGGAACTTCACCGTGCGAATTCGGGGCGTTGGGGCGTACTCAAAATGCTGAAGGCGGCGGCGGAACCATGATCCTGCGCCGCGCTACTTCGGGTTCGGTGAACTGTGCTTTCGCTCGGCTGCAACAGTCGGTCGGTTCGCAAAAAGTTATTGATACCGCCAAAAAAATGGGGATCTCCCAAAATACGCTGAAACCAATTTTGAGTTTGACCCTCGGAACTATCGAATCAACTGCACTCGAAATGGCAACGGTGGCCGCTACTTTGGCCGCCGGCGGAATCCGTCGCGACCCTACTTTCGTCGCCAAAATTGTTGGCCCCGACGGGCAGGTAATTTTTACTGCGGCTCGTAACAACCCTGAGCGCCGAGCGATTTCAGCCAACGCGGCGGCGTGCACTATCGATATTCTTCGGGGCGTTATCACCGGTGGAACCGGAACCGCGGCTCGACTCAACGGTCGAGTTTCGGCGGGTAAGACCGGTACTACCGACGAGCGCGCCGATGCCAACTTCATCCAGATCACACCCACACTGGTGGCGTTCACTTGGCACGGAAACGCCACTGCGCGTCTTCCGGGCGCCGGTTTTGGTGGCCAAATACCGGCTCGTATTTCAAAACTCTTTATGGACGCGGCCTTGGCGAATCAGCCGGCCGCGGAATTTCCGCCCGCCGGGCCCGATTGTGCGCGCGCCGGATCCGCTATTACCGCGGCGGGCCGGAGTGGCGCGGCCACGCTGGGTGACACCATTCCCACCTTGGTACCCCCAACCATTGTGGTGAACCCCACGACCACGACTCGTCCCACCCCGACCACGACTCTTCCCGCCCCGACCATCCCGACCATCCCGACCACCACAAAGCCTTAGCGCGCTCCACCAATTCCAGTGTCACCGTCAACGTATCCGTTCACTTGCCGCCTTCCGGCTCGTTCCGGTCCTTGGCTCCGTATTTGCGCCTAGCGTTAGAGAGTGGCCGACCTCCAAGCACTGCTAGTTCTTCAGGACCACGACCTCGCGCTTGACCAATTGCGACACCGGCACTCGGCCCATCCGGTGCGCGCCGAGTTAAGCGCCGCCGGGACCCAACTGGCTCAACTCGATTCAGTAGCAGTTCAGTTACGCATACCGCGCGACGAAGTCGCCGCCACCGAAAAAAGTCGCGCCGACGAAGTGGCCAAATTCACCGAACAAGCCGGCATGGCTGAAGTGAAGTTATATTCGGGCGATATAACTGCGCCGCGCGAATTGCAAGCCCTACAGGCCGACATCGAACAACTAAAACGGAAAGCTCGCAGTGCCGAAGATCTCGAACTTGAAGCAATGGAAATTCGCGAACCGTTAGATACCCAACTAGCCGATATTGCTGCTGCTGTCGCTACGGTAACGGCACAAATTGAAAAACTGACGGCCGAACTAACTGCCGCGTTAGCCGAACTTGATTATGAGATCACGGCCGAAACCGAAAAGCGTAATGTGGCTAGCAGCGAAGTAACTCCGGAGATATTGGCCGATTACGACCGCCGGCGAGCCAACGGTACCGGAGCAGCTCGGTTGGTAGGTACTCGTTGCGAGGGTTGCCACCTCACTATTCCTAACGCGGAAGCCGAAAAAATTCGCAAAGCGCCGGCGGGCACAATTGCGTCGTGCGAAAACTGTGGCTGTATTTTGGTTCCGTGAGCAAACCGCGTGAAGTAGTTGAGTTGTACACCGACGGCGGTGCCCGAGGAAACCCCGGCCCGGCTGGTATCGGCGCGGTAGTGGTCGACCCCAACACTTCGCCGCCTGAAATACTGGCTTCGGTTAGCAAAGCCATCGGTGTTGCGACATCAAATGTAGCCGAGTATCAGGCCATGATTGCCGGACTCGAAGCGGCCGCGCGTTTTCCCGCCGTCCTCTTACGGGTGCGGAGCGATTCATTATTAGTAATTAGCCAACTGCAAGGCGTGTGGCGAGTAAAGAAACCTCACTTGCGACCATTACATCAACGGGCGATGGAACTGCTGCGAGCGACAAATAGTTTTGAGTTACAACACGTTCCGCGCGAGCAAAATGCTGATGCCGACATGCTGGTAAATGCGGCTCTTGATGCCGAATTAAATCGCGGTTGATTTAATAAAATGTTTTTTTGGTATGTCGGAGTTTCGGTTTTGGCGGTGGTGCTCGTATTCCAAAGCGTGGGGGTTGACTACCGCTTCATAGCGGTAGGTTCGTTGCTGCCCGAAGTGGTAAATATATTTTTTGGTCATCGGGCGTTCGGATCCACTCTGGTATTTCCAGTAGTGGTGTTGTTGGTAGTGATGGTGGCCACTATCGGCAAACCCCGCTTGTTGCGACGGCGATGGTTGGGTATACCCATCGGAATATTCAGCGGGTTAATTTTGTCGGGAGCATTCACCGTGTCGGCATTATTCTGGTGGCCTCTAACCGGCTCGGGCTTCGGGTTGCAACCGATGTTCCCCAGCGCAGCGGTGGTGGTGGTCGAGGAGTTGATCGGAATAGTGGCGTGCTGGTGGCTGATTGGCCGTTACGACCTATGGCAGGCGCTACCGCGCCGAGAGTTCATACGCACTGGACGTTTAGAACTGAGGGACTCGTGATCATTTTGGTACGCCACGGACGAACTGAAGCCAATCGGAGCGGGTTGTTGTTGGGAAGGGCCGACCCTGACCTCGACGAAACGGGTCAAGCCCAAGTGGTGGCAGTGGCTGATTATCTTGCCGCCGAGTTAGAAGGCCGCACAGTGAACGCGATCGTTACCAGTCCACTGCAGCGCACTCGACAAACGGCCGCGGCGTTAGGAGCTGCTCTCGGCGTGGTCCCCGAAACTGATGGCCGTTTAGTTGAAATGCATTACGGCGAGTGGGATCAGCTCCCCGTAGCCGGTATTGCGCCTGAGGTTTGGCGCCAGTGGCGCGCCGACCCCAACTTTTCTCCACCGGGAGGCGAAAGTTTGGCGCAAGTGCAGGCGAGAGTGAACGAGTGTCTTACCGATTTAGTTCGGCGCGCCGATTCACCCGACCCCGACACGCCGGGTGGGGTGGTTATAGCAGTGAGCCATACCTCGCCGATCAAAGCCGCGTTGGTGTGGGCGTTACGCGGTTCGCCCGAATTGGCGTGGCGGTTTCGTCTGGATGTGGCGTCGATAACACAAATAACTCTCGGACCGTTTGGCCCCGTAGTGACGCGCTTTAACGAAACTGTTAACTACGACGCGGGCTAGTTGACTCAACCGGCACGGCCGCGTTGCCCGTAGGTTTAGCGGGACGAGCCTGTGCTCCGTTGCCATCAACGATGAAGCGGCCTTCGCCCGGACCGTCGGCTTTAGGCATGCCTAGAGCTTCGAGGAGAGCGATGTCGGCTTCGGCTTGACGACCGGTAGTAGTTAGGTAATTTCCGATAATGAGTGCGTTGGCTCCGGCGAGTAAACCCATGCCTTGCAACTCACCTAACACCCGTTCGCGTCCGCCCGCTAACCGCAGCCACGCCGACGGCAGGATTAAGCGAAATAAGGCGATGGCTTGTAACGCTTCGCGGGGCGAGAGGGTGGTCTGATCTTCGAGCGGAGTTCCGGGCCGAGGATCGAGAAGATTGATCGGTACTTCGGTGGGGTTGAGGGCGGCAAGTTCGAAAGCAAAATCGATGCGTTGTTCTAAAGTTTCACCGAGCCCGAGGATTCCACCACAGCAGAGTTCCATTCCCGCGTCCAGAGCCAATTGGGCCGTAGCAACTCGGTCGTCGTAAGAGTGAGTGGTGCAGATCGACGGAAACATTTCTCGACAAGTTTCGAGATTGTGGTTATAGCGGTGTACGCCCGCCGCGGCCAGTCGCTGCGCTTGCGGTTCGGTGAGTAGCCCCAGCGAACACGCTACTTCTAGTCCAGTTTCTTGGTGTACCGCATCGACCGCGTCAATAACTTTTTTTAGCAGGCGTTCTCCGGGACCTCGCACCGCTACGACAATGCAAAATTGGGTGGCGCCCGCGTCGCGTGTCGCGCGGGCGGTAGCTATCACTTCGTCGAGATCGAGAAACGGATAAACCTCGGCATCAGTTGAGAACTGAGCAGATTGAGAACAAAACGAGCAGTCTTCAGGACAAGCACCCGACTTTGCGTTAATCAAACTTTCGAGCTCAACCGAATCGCCGCAGTATTCGAGGCGAACTCGATGTGCCAACGCGACCAGATCGAGAAGTTGATCAAGCGATACTGCCGCTACCGCGCTGGCCTCGGAGCGGGTAAGTGGCCGTCGCTCGGTTAGCAGCGCGGTCTCGGCTTGAGCGAGAGCAGTAGCAATAGGCATGACAAAAAGGTAGCGGTTGGGCCGCCCTTATTCCCATCTCAAGGAGCCCAATTGTTTACCCGCCGGGATGCGCGCACTAAATGGGTCTAATTCGGGCTTGGGAGGGCAATCAGGCATACTGAAGTTATGAAGATTGCCGTAGCGGGGGCGACTGGGTTTGTTGGTCAGCGCTTGGTGCCCGCGCTGGCTTCCGAGCATGAGGTGGTAGCGCTCGCGCGACGGGTACCCGCATTTACCGGCGTGAGCAATCGAGCGATTGATGTGGGCAACGAAGCCGACTCTATGACCGCGTTAAGCGGTTGCGCGGTGGCGTACTACTTAGTGCACTCACTCGATGTGGGCGATTTTCGCGCTAGGGATTTGAAATTGGCTAAAAACTTTGGTCGCGCCGCGGCGGCTGCAGGAGTGAGCCGAATTATTTATCTCGGCGGTCTGGGAGAAAATCCGTCGTCAGATCATTTGTTAAGTCGTCAAGAAGTAGGCGTGGCGTTGGGTGCCGCCGGAGTAGCAGTAGTCGAATTACGCGCGGCCGTGATTATCGGTGTGGGCAGTGTGGGCTTCGAGATGTTGAGGTATCTAACTGAACGACTTCCTTTTATGGTTTGTCCCCGATGGGTGCGTACCGCCATCGAACCTATTGCGCTAAGTGATGTGTTGCTTTATCTCGAGAAGTCACTTTCAGCACCACCAGGTATTTACGAAATCGGTGGCGGCGAAGTCACCACCTACCGCGACATGATTGACATCTACGCGCGTGCGAGAGGATTAGGCCGGACAGTAATTATTGAAATTCCGTTACTTACTCCTCGATTATCGTCGCACTGGGTTGATTTCGTAACCCCAGTTGATTCCACCGTTAGTCATTCGTTAATTGAAAGTTTGGTAACTGAAGTTACCGTGCGCAATCCTGAACACACTATGACGGCTTTTTCGATTAAACCGATGACTATCGCGAACGCTATCCGTGAAGCACTTGATGATCAGCTCATAGCCACCGAAGCAGCTCTGCTTAACCGCCAATCGGGCTTACTCGATGGTATTTATACCGAACGAATAGCAATACCTATTAGCCCAGATTTAGAAACCGAAATTGATGCCGACTTTGATCGGGTTGGCGGCGATCTCGATTGGTACGGGCTTGAAGCCGCGTGGAAAATGCGTATCTGGGGTGGTCGGTTAGTGGGCGAGCGTTGGCGGCTGCGCCGGCCCGCCCGCATTGAACAAGATGCGGTGGTGGATTGGTGGCGAGTAGCCCATCGCGCGCCGGGGGAATTGGTATTACGAGCTGAGGGCTGGTTCTTCGGCGAAGGTTGGTTGGGCTGGCGAGTGCACGGCGGTGAGCTAATACAAGTGGGCGCTTTTCGGCCTAAAGGAGTATTTGGGTTTCTCTACTGGAAAATCTTACAGCCGATTCACCGCACCATATTTCATCGTCAGGCTCAGCACCGGGTGATTCGAGCTCACCGTCGTACTACCGTTTAGAAAATGAGTTCTGGCACCGTATTGGTTAGTCGTGTTACTGAGTCAGATTTTGCCGAACTGTTGCCACTGATTGCTAAATATCAAGAGTTTTACGAAACGCCGTCTGATGGTGCTCACAACTTTAAGTTCTTTCGTCGTTTTATTACTTCTGATGCCGAAGGAGTTTTGCTCGGCGCCCGAAGTGATACCGCGGGCCCGCTCGTTGGTTACGCCTGTCTGCACTGGCGGCTCGACACCGTGGGCGCGCGCGAAGTGGTCTGCTTACACGACTTGTATGTTGATCCCGATCGGCGTCGCACTGGTATTGGCGCCGCGATTATTAGCGCGGCTGCAGATATTGCTCGCAGCCGCGGTGCGGCCGCGCTGGTCTGGACCACTGACCCGGATAACACCACCGCCCAAAGCCTTTACCACGCTCTGGGGGCGATTTCGTCGGCTTGGATTGAGTACGAACTTCCCCTCGAATCGCCGCGTTAATACCGTTGGTGCCCAGGTATCGGGCGTGCCAAACTAGAAGTGGTGGTGAGTTGGCTGGGTGGCCGCGCGTCGGTAAGTCTTTATGATTTCCGATCCGAGGAACGTCCGGACTCCGTAGGGCAAGGTGCTGGGTAACACCCAGTCGGGGAAACTCGCAGGAAAGTGCCACAGAAAATAAACCGCCGATGGCAGTCCTCCCGCTCGCGAGCGGGCTGCACAGGCAAGGTTGAAAAGGTGCGGTAAGAGCGCACCAGCATTCGGGGTGACTCGAGTGGCTTGGTAAACCCCATCGGGAGCAAGGTCAGACAAGGGGAGGGCGGCCCGTCCGCAGACACCCCTGGGTAGGCTGCTAGAACCGGCAGGCAACTGTCGGTCGAGAGGGATGGTCACCGCTAACGCCTCGGCGTTGGTACAGAATCCGGCGTATAGGCCGACTCACCACCACTTATTAATTAACTTGTCGGGCCGATTTTGCGAACATCTTTGCGATCCCTCGAGCGAAAACTTAGTGTCACACGAAACGAGGATTAAATATTGTTGGAGGTGAGCGTATTCACCGTCATTTTGCGGTTAGTCCTAGGCGCAGTATTTTTAACCGCCGGGCTAGCCAAGGTTAAAGGGCGACGAGAATTTTCCGCCGCATTACCCAGTCTCGGAGTTCCGGCCCGACTCGTGCCGATAATCGCCGTAGCGGTAGCGCCGCTGGAAATCGCAGTAGGAGTACTGCTCCTAATAAACGCCACCGCGTTTGGGGCCGCAATCGCGGCCTTGATTTTGATAGTGGGATTTTCTTTACTTTTGATAACAACAATCCGACACGGTGCAACCGGAGGCTGTAATTGTTTTGGCGCGTTATCTAGTGATAAGCCCGTTGGTCCGAGTGCGCTAATACGCAACGGAATTATCGCCGCGATCGCCGCCATGATTGTGGCGGCCGGCCCATTGTAATTTAGCGCACCAATTTCTCTCTCTGGTGCTAGTTGACGATTACGCTGCGAATTACTTCACCGTCTTGCATGGCGCGGAACCCTTCGTTGATCTCATCAAGAGTAATGGTCTTGGTGACCATATCGCCGAGATCGAGCTTGCCCGATTCGACCAATCCGATGAGGCGAGGGAAATCACGCAACACCTTGGCCGAACCATAAACGCAACCAATCAGTTTCTTTTCTTGTAGCACTAGCGGAAAACTCGGAATTGAAATCTCGGTCCCAACTTGAGGTACCCCCACCGCAATCGTGGTGCCACCTGGCCGAGTGCAATCGAAGGCTTGACGGATTAGATCGACATTGCCGATTACCTCAAAGACATAATCGGCGCCGCGTCCACCAGTGGCCATGATTACTTGACCACCTACATCGCCCGCTTCGGGGTCGATGGTTTCGGTGGCGCCAAGTTTCATGGCGGTTTCGCGTTTGAGCGCTACTGGGTCGACCGCCAAGATGCGGGCCGCACCCGCGATGCGAGCACCTTGGATAACCGCTTGACCTACGCCCCCGCAACCAATGACGACGACGGTGGAACCCGGTTCTACTAGAGCGGTATTGAGTGCTGCTCCCACTCCAGTGGTGACCCCGCAACCGATTAAGGCCAGTTGTTCGTCGGGAAGATCGGTCTCAACTTTTACCAGTGACATTTCGTGGCAGATCATTTGCTCGGCGAAAGTTCCGAGCCCGGTCATGGCGGGAAGGGGAGTTCCGTCGGCTCGCTCGGCGTGAGGAACCGAGACCATAAATGTTTGTTCGCAGAGATTCGTTTGGTTATTTTTGCAGTACCAACAAACTCCACAAACCGGAATGAACGATCCGATAACGCGATCGCCCACACTCATGCGAGTGACTCCTTCGCCAACCCATTCAACCACGCCCGCACCTTCGTGACCCAAAATTCCCGGTGGCGGCATTGGCAGTTTGCCGTTGATAACCGAAAGGTCGGAGTGACAAATACCACTGGCGGCAATACGCACGACTACATCACGAGGGCCGGGATCATGGGCCTTGACCTCCTCGACGATAAGGGGGCCATTGAGCTCGGTAAAGACGGCAGCGCGCATGAAAGTTCTCCTAGTCGATCGGAAGGATAGGTTTCTAGTCCGCTAACGCTATCGCGCTTAGGCCGACCTTGTCAGGCTCGGCGAGATCAAATTCACGGCCGGCCCAGCAAAAATGATAGTAATTTTCAAGGAGCGTAGCCCGGTCGCCCCGCTTCTTCCCAGGCTTGGTAGAAGTCGAAAAATGCTTGCCCAAACGGATCTTCACCCCGTACTGGCATTGAGCCTCGGTGGATAGTCCAGTCTTCGGGCGCTAATTGCATAGACGTGGCGAGATGGGCCTGAGCCGACTGGTCGTATCCAGCCCGCAAGAGATGCATAGCTAACCGACGCTCGGCGCGCGCGAGTTGGAGATCGGCACTGCTCGGCACGATGCGGTCTTCAATCTCGCGTAGCGTCATCGGCGCCACTCCGTCGCGCACCCATGCCCGTAACGCCTCGTGATGGATTGACGAATCTATTTTGGTGAAGTCTTTGAAAGTGTCATCACCGGGAGCAATGGCGGGTGGGCGCGCGACATTACCCGACTCGTCGATCCAGACGGTGCTGGGCACATTAGTGATTCCGTAAGCTTCAGCAAAAATAAAATCGCGGTCGACAAGTACGGGGTAGGTGAGAGGGGATTGTGGTTCATCGAGTGCCCATTGGCGAATAGCGGCGACATCTTCGTCGAGCGCGATGGCCAGAATAATAAACCCCGAATCTTTCAGCTCATCAAAAAGTGTCTGCCAGACCGACAGATCATAGCGACAGCCTCACCAAGAAGACCACGCCAGCAACAACCGTTTACGGCCGGCGTAGTCGTCAAGGCTTACTTGGTTGCCGTTAATGTCGGCTAGAGAAAAGTTGGGCGCTTTAGCCGTCGTCAGTTTTGCTGCGGTATCGGCACTACCGAGCACCGCCATAGGTGGATCAGTTTCAGCAGCAAATGACCGCCCCAGCGCTTTGGCTACTTGATTTAGAGATAACGCGTCGCCGACCATAAGCGAACTTTGATCGCGTACGGGCACGCATACATCACCGCGGCAAAGACCTTCGGGGCGCAGATCCCACCCGATGGCCGACTCAAGATCATCAGAATCTATTAGCCATGATCCGGCCTTGACCGCTACGGCCAATTCTCGCTCGCCGTCGTTGACGACCAAAGTGGCGGATACGGTCAGCGAATCGGGCACACCGACACGCTATCGCCTCTAGCATCGGCGTGTGGGTGATGGACTCCTTAGTAATCGAGTGGCGATAGTCACGGGTGCGGGCGCCGGTATCGGGCGCGGCGTAGTCGAATGCTTTTTAGCCGCGGGCGCTCAAGTGGTGGGCGTGGAGATAGATTCCGAACGCGCCGCTACGGTGACCGACGACTTAGCCTCGGCGGGTGACAATTTCTGGTGCGTGGAGGCTGATGTGACGACCGCCAGCGGAGTTGCGGCCACGATGGCAGTTGCCCTTGATGTATTCGCCACGGTCGATGTTTTAGTTAATAATGTCGGACATTACGGCGGCCCTCGTCAGCCGTTTCATGAACAAACTGAAGACGATTGGGACAACCTTTACCGGATAAACCTCGAACATGTTTTTGCTTGCTCGCGCGCCGTGCTCCCGACGATGGTGGCAGCCGGACGCGGAACCATTATTAATGTTTCGACTGTTGAAGCCTTTCGCGGCATTCCTACGCGTGCGGTTTATTCGGCATTTAAATCGGGTATCACTGGTTTTACTCGCAGCTTGGCCCTTGAATACGCGCGCTACGGGATAAGAGTTAACGCAGTGGCCCCTGATGTAACCGAAACACCTCAGGTTCCTTATTCCGATTGGGTAGCACCCGAAGATGCCCACCTAGCCGAGCAGTGGGTTCCCATTGGTCGTTTCGGAACTCCCGCCGATATCGCCAACGCGGTTTTATTTCTCGCGTCCGATCTTTCGGGTTTCGTAACCGGTACCACTATTCATGCCGATGGCGGTACTCTCGCCGCGGGCGGTTGGTACCGCACTGACGAGGGCGACTGGACTAATCGCCCTCGCCGGCCTTGACCTACTACCGTCATTGTCCGTGTCGATTACTAAACCAACTCCGCGCTTGCTCCTCGTTCGCCACGGTCAGTCGACCTGGAACGCCAACGGGCGATGGCAGGGCCAAGCCGATCCGCCCCTTTCCGATTTAGGAATACGACAAGCCGAGGCGGCTCGCGATGCCGTGGCGCAATTGGCATTCGATCTCATAGTTGCGTCAGATTTAGAACGGGCGCGTCGCACCGCGGAGTTATTGGCGCCGACGAATACCGAGATTGTCATCGAGGCGGGTTTGCGAGAAAGACACGCGGGCGACTGGACGGGGCTAACCCACGACGAAATCGCCGAGAACTATCCCGGCTGGATCGAAGACGGGCGGCGACCGCCAGGATTTGAGAACGACGCGGAGTTGCTGGCGCGGGTATTGCCGGTATTAGAGAGTTTGGCGGGTACGGTTGATACGACATTGATCGTTACTCACGGAGGAGTAGTGCGCTCAATTGAGCGCAGTTTGGGCGGACCGCCGGAGAAAGTCCCTAACCTCGGTGGCCGTTGGATTCAATTCGTTGATAGCGAATTTGTTCTGGGCGAGGGCGTTCTTTTGTTCGACCGCGATCAGATCGAGTTCACCGCTCCTGAGCAGATCTAACCCGTACTTCATTAGATCCTGAGGGCTTCTCGCCTATTTGGAGCGAGTCGTTCTTAGTTGTAGATTGGAACGTTCTTTAACTCTCGGAGCGTAGATGAGCAATATCCACCCAGATCTCGATAGCGAGCAGGCCTACATCGATGTCGCCTATTCGTATCTTGATTCAATGCGGGCGGCCGCTCGACGATTGGCGGAAGGGTATGCCGCCGTCGGCCGAGGAGGAACGCATCAAGCCCGACTCGAACGCGAGGCGGTAGAGGAAACCAGTCGCCGACGACTCGGAGCCCTCGAAGTTGGTGACCTGCCGTTGTGCTTTGGTCGGCTTGATCTTGAAAACACTCAGACTCACTATGTCGGGCGAATCTCGGTTACTGATGACGACCACACGCCCATAGTTATCGACTGGCGAGCGCCCGTCGCGGAAGCGTTCTACCGTGCGACCGCAATAGAACCGATGAATATTGTGCGCCGGCGGCATTTTTTAAGTAAGCCCAATGACGGTCGCGTTCTGGTCGGAATCGATGACGAAGTATTTGATCAAGAAGCCGTCGATGATGCTGGTTACGAAGTCATGGGTGAGGGGGCACTACTGGCGGCTTTGAATCGCGAGCGCACCGGGCGCATGGGCGACATTGTCGCGACTATCCAGTCGGAGCAAGATAAAGCTATTCGGGCACCGCTTGCCGGAGTCTTAATCGTTACTGGGGGAGCGGGAACCGGCAAGACCGCAGTGGCGTTACACCGTGCGGCCTACCTTCTTTACACTTACCGCGACCGTTTAGTTAATGACGGTGTTTTACTTATCGGACCCAATACACTTTTCTTGCGTTATATCGACCAAGTTTTGCCGGCGCTGGGCGAACAAGATGTGCAGCTTTCTACCGCAACCAGCCTAAAGCCACAGTATTCAGTACGGGCAATCGATACTCCTGAGGTTGCCCGTATAAAAGGCGACTTGCGAATGGTAAAAGTTATCGAGCGCGCGTTACGTGATCGCGAGCACGCACTACCCAAAGATATCGCCGTCATGCTTGACGGAACCGTGTTGCGCTTAGGACGCGATTTTTCTATACGAGTAGTCGAAAAAGCACGAGCGGCCCGTGGCCGTCATAACGAAAAACGCGTGCGGGTATTGCGAACCGTTACCGATCACTTGCTTTCTCAGTATCAAAAAGCGAGGGTCGATACGATCCCCGACGACCCCGATGTAAATCGCGAACTTGGTCGCCGCATCCGTGCCATTCCTGAAATCCGAGCCGCGCTGCTCAGGATGTGGCCACCGCTGTCGGGTGCCGAACTCCTCCACGACTTGTTTTCATTTTCCGGTCTTACCACTTCGGCCGCGAGCGGAATTTTAGAGCCGGATGAGTATAAATCGCTGATGCGGAAACGCGAAGCCGATGTTAGAAATGTTGCGTGGAGTGAGGCAGATCTTGCCCTAATCGATGAAGCCGATTCCTTGCTCGGCCCCTTAGAGGTGGCGCGATCAAAAAAGAATCCCGCTAGCCAAGCATCCGATCCCGACGCGGCTCAGGTAGTGGCGGATCTGGGAGTAGGGGGATATTTTCTTCCCGATGAATTGGCCCAGCGTTACGCGGGCGATGGTGGTAACGGTTACGCCGGCTCCGATGAACCCCGCACTTTTGGTCATGTGGTAGTTGATGAAGCCCAAGACCTTTCGCTGATGCAATGGCGCATGTTGATGCGGCGCTGCCCGTCGGGGTCAATGACAATTGTGGGCGACTTCGGGCAGGCCAGTACGGCCGGATCGGCGACATCGTGGGATTCAGTACGTGAAGGGTTAGACGAACGCCGGCCCGTCGAATTGGTAACGCTCACGGTCAATTATCGAACTCCCGCGGAGATAATGGCAGTGGCCCACGGTGTGCTCGCCGCCGGCGCGCCCGGAATCGCGCCCACTAAAGCGGTGCGAGAGACCGGACTATGGCCAACTTTCGAGTCGGTTGAACCGGCCGATTTGGTAACCGCCACCGCGAGCGCCGCCCGCCAAGCCGTCGCCACCGGCGGAACCGTGGCCGTGGTGGCGCCGCGTGCAAATCATCAAGATTTAGTTGCGGCGTTGGCCGACGTGGGAGCAGTGACCGGAACCGTCGATGTGTTGGACGCTCCGGTCGGTGTGTTTGATGCCCGCGGTGCCAAAGGTCTCGAATTCGATCATGTGGTGGTGGTCGAGCCCAGTCGATTAGTTACTACCGATGAGCTGGGTTTGCGTTTGCTCTATGTTGTCCTCACTCGTGCTACCCAGAGTCTCGTAATCGTGCACGCAGAGAATTTGCCCCCTTCGCTCTCGCCGGTTCGAACTCCGGTCTCTACCTCCTAGGCTTAATAACCATGGCAACAGTAACCGATCAGCAAGGTCGCGATTCTAACGATCTTCAGGCGTCGGCGGTGGCGTGGAATCTCGAATCCCTTTTATCCGGAGTGGCCTCGATCGATGCGCTACTCGTTGACGCCGCAAACCGAGCCGACAAGTTCGCCAAAAAATATCGCGGCCGCATAGGAGCACTTAACGCCACGGAGTTGGCCGAAGCAATGCAAACTATCGCCGCTATCAGTGAACTTATCGGGCGGGCGGGTTCGTACGTTGGTCTTAAGTTTTCGGTCGACACCACTAATCCCGAATTTGGCGCGCAACTTGCTCGCACCGAAGAAAAATCGACCGAAATTTCTAACACGCTGTTATTCGTGGAATTGGAATGGGCGGCCGCGGCCGACGAACATGTAACTGCGGTGCTAGCCGATCAGCAATTAGATTTTTGTCGCCACCACCTAGAGTCGGCTCGTCGTTACCGATCGCATCTTCTGTCAGAACCCGAAGAGCGAATTTTGGCCGACAAGTCAGTTACTGGTTCGAGCGCGTGGTCACGTTTATTTAGTGAGCTAACTTCAACTATCGAAGTTGATCTGGCGGGTGATACGGTGAGCCTCGAAGAAGGTCTTTCGCGTTTGCAATCACCCGACCGATCGGTACGCCAAGAGTCGGCGGCAGCAGTTACCTGCGCTCTTGAACCCGGCTTGCGCACCCGCGCGTTTATTTTCAATACCCTGATCGCCGATAAAAGCACTGATGATCGTCTGCGCCACTTCGACAGTTGGTTGGCCAGCCGTAACCTCGACAACGAAGCCAGCGATGCCTCAGTGGCGGCTCTCGTGGAAGCGGTGGTGGGGCGGTACGACATTCCTCAGCGGTGGTACGCCCTTAAAGCCAAACTGCTCGGCCTCGATCGCATTGCCGACTACGACCGGATGGCACTGGTTTCGGATACTGAGGAAACTTTTGCTTGGAGTGAGGCACGCGAAATTGTTACGAGTGCTTACGAATCATTTTCGCCCGAACTCTCTAATGTGGTGAGTCGGTTCTTTGACGAACAGTGGATCGACGCACCGCAACGACCCGGTAAACGACCGGGCGCGTTCTGCGCGTACACAGTTCCTTCGCATCACCCGTATCTACTACTTAACTGGACGGCGCGACGGCGCGATGTGCTTACTCTTGCTCACGAACTTGGCCACGGGTTACACGCGTACTTAGCTCGTGCGCAAGGAATCTTTCACCAAAACACACCGCTTACTTTGGCCGAGACGGCATCGGTGTTTGGCGAGACAGTCACATTTGGTCAACTACTAGAAAAAACCTCCGATCCCGCGCCACGGTTGGCATTGCTCGCCGAAAGTCTCGAAGGCCAAATCGCGACGGTGTTCCGCCAGGTCGCGATGAATCGTTTTGAAGATGCGGTCCACACGCACCGACGCGAACAGGGCGAAGTCTCAGTCGAACAATTTGGCGATCTTTGGGTTGCCACCCAGGGTGCCATGCTCGGAGATTCCGTAGAACTAACGGAGGGCTATCGGTCGTGGTGGTCGTACATTCCCCACTTCATCGGTACGCCCGGTTATGTGTACGCCTACGCCTACGGTCAACTCCTAGCTCTTTCGGTATACCGACTTTACGAACAGCAGGGAGTTGATTTTGTGGCTGCTTACCTCGAATTATTACGCAGTGGGGGGTCGATGAGTCCCGAAGATCTTGGTCGTATTGTCGGCGTCGACTTAGGCGACCCCGCGTTTTGGGACGGCGGTCTTAGCATTATCGAGGAACAACTCAATGCGGCCGAAGAAGCTGCAGTAGTGGCGGGGAGAATCAGCCGCCCGCACCCGCGGGGCGGTAATACAGTTTGACTTATGACAAAACTGATCGATGCCCATGTGCTCATCACTGGTGGTTCACAAGGGATTGGTCTGGCTTTCGCGCGACAGTGCCTAGCTAAAGGGGCACGAGTATCGCTGGTGGCGCGTGACTCGGCGCGACTCGCACAAGTTGCGGCGGAACTGATGAGCGATGGACAATTTAGCGAACGAGTAACTACCGAGAGTGCCGATGTAACCGATGCGCCCGCTCTAAGCGCGGCGGTCGATCGCTTAGTCGACAAAATGGGTCCGGTCGATGTTCTGGTAGCGAACGCCGGAGCCGCGGTGCCAGGGCATTTCGAAACATTGCCGCTGGTCGCATTCGATGATCAGATGAAACTCAATTATCTTGGAATTGTTTATTCAATTCGTGCCGTATTGCCAAGCATGATAGAGCGGGGAAATGGCCATTTGATGCTGATGTCTTCGGACGCGGGCGTAGTCGGGGTCTACGGCTATTCGGCTTATTCGCCTACTAAGTTCGCGGTGCGAGGCTTAGCCGAAACTTTGCGTAGCGAAATGCGGCCCTATTCGATCAAAGTCAGTTGCGTCTTTCCACCCGATACTGACACTCCGGGGTTAGCGACGGAGTCGCTAACCAAACCGGAAGCTACGGCTCTTATTTCGGGGGCAATTCGAGTACGCACCGCCGATCAGGTCGCCCACGCGATGATCAAGGGAATCCAGCGCAATCGACTACTAGTAACCGCCGATGCCGGCGGTGCTCTGTTGTTGCGTATTGGCGGCCTACTCGGTCCTTATGTGCGATGGTCGATGGATCGGAAGGTGCGCAAAGCGGCACGGAGTGCGCGGTAGCGTCGCGGTTACTAATTGGAGGGAAATGATGGCTAAAGCAACCCGAACCGAGACCGACAGCATGGGTCCAATTGAGGTTCCGGCTGACCGTTATTGGGGCGCGCAAACACAGAGGTCGCTCCATCATTTTTCTATCGGCACCGACCGCATGCCCGAATCGCTTATTCGCGGCATGGTGATTTTAAAGAAAGCCGCGGCACTGACTAACCGCGATCTAGGCGAGATGAGCGCGCCGCAGGCCAAGTTGATTGTATCGGCGGCCGACGAGATTCTCGCGGGCAAGTTCGTAGACGAGTTCCCGCTATTTATTTGGCAGACCGGTAGTGGGACCCAGACCAATATGAATGTAAACGAAGTGATTGCTAATCGGGCCAACGAAATCAATGGCGGGTCTAGGGGCGATAAAGAACCAATCCATCCCAATGATTCGGTCAATATGTCACAGTCGTCGAACGACACTTTTCCTACCGCCATGCATATCGCGGCGGTCGAAGAGATGGTTAATACGCTGATTCCTGCGGTGCGCGAGTTGCGAGATGCGCTTGATAAGAAAGCCCGTGAATTCGCGAACATAGTCAAGGTCGGTCGTACCCATTTACAAGATGCCGTACCGCTAACCTTGGGACAAGAATTTTCTGGTTACACGACTCAACTAGATGACGATCTAAAGCGTCTCGAAGTAGTACTTCCCAGTTTATACGAATTGGCTATCGGCGGCACTGCAGTGGGAACCGGAATAAATACTCATCCCGAGTTTGCCGATGCGGCGGCAAAACGTATTGCCAAACTCACTGGGTTCCCGTTTGTAAGCGCCCCTAATAAATTTGCGGCACTAGCGGCACACGATGCGGTGGTATTTGCCAGCGGAGCACTGCGCACGTTGGCGGTGTCACTAATGAAAATCGCCAACGATGTGCGATGGCTGGCTTCGGGACCGCGTGCGGGTTTAGGCGAGCTGTCTCTCCCTGAGAATGAACCGGGATCGTCGATTATGCCGGGCAAAGTAAATCCCACCCAAAGCGAAGCCCTGACCATGGTTTGCGTTCAAGTTATGGGCAACGATGCCGCGGTGGGTATCGCGGGTTCGCAAGGTAACTTCGAATTGAATGTATTTAAGCCGGTAATGATCTTTAATCTTTTACATTCAATTGATCTTTTAGCCGATTCGTGTACCAACTTCCGGCGATTTGCCGTAGAGGGGATTGAGGCCAATGAAGAACGGATTGCCGAAAATGTTCAGAATTCGTTGATGCTGGTTACTGCGCTCAATCCTCATATCGGTTACGACAAGTCTGCCGAAATCGCTAAGCACGCGCATAAAAATAAACAGACTTTGCGTGAGTCGGCTCATCAACTAGGACATGTCACGAAAGCCGATTTTGATAAATGGATACGACCCGAAGATATGACTGGACCTAAATCCAAAACCAGATCTAAAAGCAATAAATCAAAGAAAAAACCAAACTATTAACCAGACTATTAACCAGACTATTAACTAGGAGTGAATATGACCGCTATCGATCTAGCTAATGCCGACGAACTCCTGACCACCACTCGTTCGGTTCGTAAGCGACTCGACCTCACGCGTGAAGTTCCTCAACAATTAGTTCTTGATTGCATTGAAGTGGCGCTGCAAGCCCCTACGGGTTCGAATCGACAAGGATGGTCGTTCATCGTTGTAACTGATAAAGAACTGCGAGCGGAGTTGGCTCGACTTTACAAAGAAGCTTTGCTCATCTACGCGACAATGCCTGGCCCTGATTACGAGGCGGCTGACCCGCGTGCTCAAGCCGCCCCGCGCGTTGCCGACTCGGCTTGGTTTCTGGCGGAAAACCTCCAGAATGTTCCCGTACATGTGATTCCTTGCGTAGAAGGCCGAGTCGAACTGGCGGGAGTTGTGGGCCAAGCATCTACTTACGGATCGATTCTTCCGGCGGCATGGTCGTTCATGTTGGCCGCTCGCGCCCGAGGCTTAGGGTCGGCCTGGACCACTTTGCATCTTATGTACGAAAAAGAAGTAGCCGAGTTATTGAATATTCCCGACCATGTAACTCAAACGGCGCTGCTGCCAGTGGCCTACTACACCGGTGAAACTTTTAAACCCGCTTCGCGTTTACCGGCGAGCGAAGTGACTTTTTCCGACCGCTGGGGAAATCCCATCTGATCGCTAGCGGTCTAGTCCTAAACGCCGGCGCCAAAATTAATTACTTCTCCCGGCGAGAGCGGGAAGTGGCAAGCCACGTATTGATCGGTCGCGATCTCTCGCATTTGTGGTTCTTCTTCGGCACATAGTTCAGTGGCCCGTGGGCAACGAGTTCGGAAACGGCAGCCGCTCGGAGGCGAGACCGGCGACGGAACTTCACCACCTAAAATATTTTCGGTGGAAACTTTCACCTTCGGATCAGGAACCGGAATCGCGGCGATCAACGCAGCACTATAGGGATGAGCGGGCTGGCGATAGATTGTGTCGGGTTTTCCTACCTCGCATATTTTCCCGAGGTACATAACAACCACTCGGTCACTAACATTTTTTACTACCGCGAGGTCGTGAGCGATGAAAATTAGGGTAAGACCGTAACGCTGCTTCATGTCTTGAAGCAGATTGATGATTTGCGCCTGCACCGAAACATCGAGGGCCGAAACGGGCTCGTCGCAGATTATAAGTTTGGGTTCGGTGATCATCGCTCGAGCAATAGAAATTCGCTGGCACTGACCACCCGAAAATTCGTGCGGCCGGCGATCGCCGTTAGCAGGGTCAATGCCGACGGCATTAAGAATTTCATCTACGCGCTGATTGCGGCTGGCTTTATCGCCAATCTCCCAAATATCGAGTCCTTCGGAGACGATGTCGCGTATTTTGCGACGAGGGTTAAGCGATGAAATAGGATCCTGAAAAATCATTTGTATTTTGGGTCGAATCTTGCGGAGTTCCTCGCCGCGCAAGGCGGTTAATTCTTGGTCGCCCAGGGTGACTTTCCCTGAGACGGGGCGGGGAAGTTGCACAATCGCGCGTCCGGTAGTTGATTTTCCGCATCCAGATTCGCCGACCAAACCGACCGTTTCGCCGTCGAGTATGTCGAAACTAATACCACTAACTGCTTGAATCAGTTGTCTTTTCCCGGCCGAAAATGTCACCACGAGATCTTCAACCCGCAAAAGTGAGTCGACCTCGGGGCGCAGATGGGCCGATCCGGTACCGGCCATCAGGACTTCTGCTTATTAGCGAGAGCGGGCGTGGGTGGGTTGAAGATTAAACCCGATGCGGTGGTTCCGCGCTCACGATTACGGGCCAGCGCGTCGGCGCCTTCCGGAGTGTCAACCGGAAACCAGCACCGGTATTCATGACCCGGACTGGCCTCTCGCAGTGGCGGCTCTTCTTGCAAGCAACGGTCTTGGGCGTAGTTGCAACGGGCGGCAAATTTGCAACCCGCGGGCGGGTTGACTAAGTCGGGTGGGCGGCCAGGAATAGTAGCGAGGCGCACATGGCTCGCCTGATCGACACGAGGGATTGATTGCAATAGCGCTTCGGTATAAGGCATCTTCATGTGCGAGAAGAGGGTTTCGGTTTTTGCCCGCTCTACGATCCGGCCCGCGTACATGACTACGATTTCGTCGGTACGGCCCGCGACAACACCCAGATCGTGGGTGATGAGAATCATGGCCATGAATCGTTCGCGTTGGGCAATGGCCATGAGGTCAAGAATCTGAGCCTGCACAGTTACATCAAGAGCAGTAGTGGGTTCATCGGCGAAGAGCAACTTCGGACCGCAAGCCAACGCCACCGCTATACAAACCCGCTGGCGCATCCCTCCCGACAACTGGTGGGGATATTCATCTAGACGCTGGGCCGCTTCAGGAATGCGTACCGAGATGAGCAGCTGTTCGGCCAGCTCTTTGGCGTATTGCTTGGTCACATCAAGGTGTTCACGAATCGACTCGCTGATCTGATTTCCGATTTTCATAACCGGATTAAGCGAAGTCATGGGGTCTTGGAAGATCATCGCCATTTGTGCGCCCCAGTACGGTCGCATCGATTTGGGACCGAGATTTATCAGTTCATCGCCTTCAAAAAGTATCGATCCATCGCGTTCAAGCCCTGCTTTGGGGAGCAACCCCATGATTGAACGGGCAAGAACGGTTTTTCCTGACCCAGATTCGCCCACAATTCCGAGAGTTTTTCCTCGGTTAAGGTCGAAACTTACTCCGTCAACCGCTCGCACTAAGCCGTGGCTGCTACGGAAGTAAGTAGTCAGGTTTTTTATTTCGAGAAGAGTCGCGTGCGGAGCAGCCATGATCGCAGTATCGGGCGACTTAAGTGGTTCAGGTTTACTCATAAGAGCCCTTCCCGCACATCGAAGCGAGCCCGCACTACATCGCCCAACATGTTCAGTGATAGCACGGTTAGGAAAATCATTAGCGAGGCCTCAAAAACAATATGGGGCGAGGTGAAGAGGTTCCCCCGGTCGGCCGCGATTATATTTCCCCACGACGGGGTCGGAGGTCTTACCCCCACGCCTAAAATCGCCAAAGTTCCTTCGGCGACGATAGCGATAGCAATTCCTAAGAGCGAGATCGACAAGATGGCCGGCAATACATTAGGCAGGATCTCTTTGATGATCACTCGTCGATGTTTGGCCCCTTGCGAGCGAGCGGCAAGTACGAATTCGCGTTGGGTCCAACTCAAAGCACTGGCGCGTGCAATGCGACCGACCAACGGAATACCAACAATTCCGATTGCGATAATGAGGATTACCTCAGGAGAGATCGAACTCTTGCTTGCGGTTTCCGCGCTGCCCTGAAGAAATGCTACTAACGCGAGAGCCAAAACCACTCCTGGAACCGATAACAAAATATTGAATAATCCAGTGAGAAAAGTGTCGGTTTTTCCACCGAAGTAGCCCGAAATGATTCCTAGTAGCCCACCGATAGAAAATCCGACGAGGATGGCTCCGACCGCTACGTAGAGCGATGTCCATGTGCCTAGAGCCAAGCGAGCCAACATGTCGCGTCCGTTGCTATCGCAGCCCAGAATGAAGTTTGCTGCGGTCCCTTCTTTAGAAAATGGTCCGCGCCGAGCGCAGGAAACGAAGCTTTCGTTGGGATCGCCCCAAGTGAAGATGCCGGTCTTAGCCAGTACGGCAATCAAGATAATGAAACCCATCCAGCCGATAGCCAACCATGCGCCGATACTCAATTTTTTACGCGAGGCTTCGCCTTCAGGCCCAGTTTCAACCGCCGCTAGCGCGATCTCGGATGAGGAACCAAGAAATCCGCGCTCAATCGATTCGCCAACTATTTGTTGACTAGTTGATCCCGAACTTTCGGGTATCGCGTCAGGTCGCAGATCGTCCACGGCGAATCCTTGGATCGAGAATGGTATAGAGGAAGTCGACAAAGAAATTAACGAGAATGAACAGCACCGCTACTACTAGCACATAGCCCTGTAGCTCGATGTACTCACGCGAGAAAATAGCCAAAGTGATTTTTTGTCCCATTCCGGGAATTCCAAAAATTACTTCCACCACGATGGCACCGCCGATTAGTGCGCCTACATTTAGACCAACCACAGTGAGGAGAGTCAAACTTGACGGCCGGAGAGCGTGACGCCAGAGGATGCGTAGGTTGGAAATGCCTTTAGCGCGCGCCATGCTGATGAAATTTTCTTTCAGAGTGGCAATCATGTCGCTACGGAGTAACCGCATGTAAATGGCGATTTGCCCTAAGGCCAGAGTAATGGCGGGCAACAACATGTAGTTAAAATGCCCCCCGATGTCGGTGCTACGAGTGCCGTCGAAAATCGGGTCAAGCCATCCCGGTGCGTATCCGCCAGTAGGTAACCATTTCAAACGGGCACCAATAAAATACGACAAAACCAGCGCGACTACGAAGTTCGGTAGCGCGAGGAGAGCGAATCCGGTGGTATTGATGGCGGCGTCGCTGCGCGAGCCCGCGCGGTAGGCCGCCCAAATCCCCAGCGGGAGGGCGAAGAGCAGAGCTATTAACTGCGCGTAGATCATCAGCTGGATCGAAACCGGCAACGACTGGGCCACAAGCTCGGATACTGGGCGACCACTGGAGTACTGACGACCGAGGTTGCCCTGAAGAATATTGCCGAGATAATCGATGTACTGCTGGTATAGAGGCTGACCTAAACCGAGGTCGGCGCGAAGTTGCGCTTTTTTGGCTTCGGTTCCGAACGGAATAATTATGTCGGTCGGGTCACCCGGTAAGAGTCGAACTAGGAGGAACGTAAAGAAACTCACGAACAGCAGCACGATGACTAATTGCACCGCGCGCCGCGCAATGAGCTTGGTTAGCTCCATTATCTAAAACCTAGTCCGTCTCCTACCGGGTTTATTCCCGTACCTATTTCGTTCCCTACTTCTTGCTCAATCCGATTACGGGAAGAACACCGTAGACAAAGAGAGGCTTACCAGCTCCGTCAGGAAGCGCGGGTAGCGCAACCTTGACGCTCTTTTGACTACCGATGGTCCAGTTCACGTACCACATGGGCGTTATGAAGTTTCCCTTGGCAAACGCCTTGTTGTACGCGGTGTAGGTGGCCTTTGCTTGCGCCGGTGTGGTCTCAGTACGACCCTTATCAAGGGCGGCCTGAGTATCGGGGTCATTGAAGTGGGCAAAGTTAATGGCGTTCTTTCCACCCGATGCAGTGTTGTAATTAGACCACCACGGATAGTTATCGGGATCAGATGAGAACGAGTACCCACCGTGCAAGTTGCGCCAGAACAATACGTCGATATCACCGGAAATTGCCTTGTTGATCAGCGTTGCTTGATCGAACTGGGCAATGGTGGCAGTAATACCTACTTTGTCCAACTGCTCTTGGACTTGCTGAGCCAGCTTCGAGTTCTCGGCGTCAGTAGTGGTGCCGAGAACTATATCGAACGCTCCATCATTACCCGCCTTGACCTTGGCCACTAGCGCCTTGGCCTTTTTAGGGTTGTACTTCGGGTAACCCGCGTTTTTCAGGTAGCCCGGAGCCTTGGTGTCCATTAGACCGTTCGCAAGAGTGAAGGTTCCTCGATTTTGGATCTGGTTGATTTTCTTGCGGTCAAGTGCAGTGTTGTAAGCCTTGCGAGCGTCTGCGCCAACAGTTTCGTTACCGAAAACTTTCGCCGTAGCACCTTTTGACTGCACCAGAACGGAGTAATTAATTTCACGATAGCCAGGCTTTTGGGTCAACGCGTTAATGTTTCCGATGTTCTTGAGTGCCGCGATCTGCGTGGCGCTAGATGTGTGCATCATGTCGAGTTGGCCACCTTGCAACTGATTAGTCCGAGCGGCACCTTCAGTTACGGGAATGAAAGTGATTTGCGCCGCCTTCGGATAGCCCTTCTGCCAGTAGTTAGGGTTAGCGGTAACTACCGTTGCTTCGTTCTGACGAATGCTCGAAACTTTGAACGGTCCACTACCAATCAAATTGGTCTTGCACGCATCACCCGAGTTGAGCTGAGCCGGCGCCATTATTCCCATGCGACCAGTTAGGTAGAGGTACGCGGGGAAAGTAGATACTGGAGTCTTAAGCGTCACCGTTACTGTCAACGGATCGGTTACGGCAACGCTCTGAACAAAACCTAGAACAATTGGGATCAGTGAGCCGACATTAGGAGCATCCGGAGCGCCGTAGTAAGAGTCGAGGTTGGCTTTTATTGCCGCCGCGTCAACTGGAGTTCCGTCGTGGAAGGTAACGCCTTCGCGCAGTCCGATGGTCCAGACCGTGAAGTCGGCGTTGGGCTTAACTGACTTAGCGAGATAAGGAACTGCTTCACCTTTACTATTAGGAACAGTGAGAGTGTCGTACACCGCTTTAACGACCTGAATACCCGAAGCCGCCAACTGTGCTCCAGTCAGACAGTAATTTGTGGATTCGGCTTCAAGGCCAAAAGTTATTTCGCCACCCTTGGCTTGTTGAGGTGCGCGACTTGGTGCCGACGCACTCGATATTCCAGTCGTGGCCAACGTCATGGCGCCCACGACAACCGCAATAGCAGCAATTCGATTAACTCGACTCACAATTATCCCCCCACTTAAGTGAAATATGTTTGATTAGGTTTGTTGCTGTCTCGTTGGGATACTTTAGACGGATTACGCCGGTCGTCAAGTCCGTCGTCCGCTATTCGAGGCCCAGGATGGCCCCGAATCGAGACGCTAACTCAGCCGGCGAGCCTCGAAGAATGAACCACTCTTGGCCGAAAATCTCTCTAAAAACTTCCTCCGGTATGGCTAAAAAGAAAGAATTGCCGTCGACTTGGCTAGCGTGCTCCGCCAGCGCCGCCCGTTTAATGTCGACAAATTCGCTCACATCGACAGTGGTATTTATCTCCGCCTCTGGCGTTCCCATAGTGATCTCTGCGGGGTCGTCGAACGGTATTTCGATTCCTCGTTCGCGAGCCTCTTCTTGGTGAGCTACCGCGAAACGCCTTATTGCATCACGATTCATAGTGGCCTCGTAGACCCTAGGAGTTTGGGCAATTTCGGCCGCGCGCCCACCCACCCGATGGACCTGAATGTGATCAGGGTGACCGTAGCCTCCAAATTCGTCGTAGATCGTGAGCACTTCGGCGTTTTCCTCGTTAAGAATTTGGGCCAAGCGATTAGCAGCTTCTTCGACATTGGCTTGCCAAAAACATTCGGGCGATTGGTTTTCGGGGGTGTCGATCATGCCCGAGTCGCGGTATCCAAGGAATTCGACACGAGAAATACCTAAACGAGCGGCCGCGCGGTTGGTTTCGTCCACTCGTCGAACGCTCAGTGATTCTTCCGGCGCCATTACTCCTTCGGCAATTTCGCCTTCTTCGCCTCGAGTGGCTAAAACCAGTACCACTCGGTGACCGGCGGCGGCGGCGGCGGCCAAAGTGCCGCCAGTAGCAATGCATTCATCATCGGGATGGGCATGAAAAGAAACCAGAGTAGCCACGGGCTCCATAGTGGCACTCCTGAGCCCCATTAATCGAAACCCTGTTAATCGAAACCCTGTTAATCAGGGTGGCGCGGGAGTACTGCCGGAGTACTGATTAAATAATCCTGATGAACCTGACACGCCCGTCAGATTTGGTTAGAGTGCCGAAGTCCAATCTATAGGGGGGTCTCAATGCGTCGTTTTATTGCGGTGATGGTGGCGGTAAGCGCCATCGGTTTTGCCACAGTCGGTATGGCTGATGCTCAAGGTGCCGGTAGGCCGGGAGTGACCGATAAAGAGATCAAGGTTGGCGGACTATCCAGCCCGATGAGCGTACTTAATGTCCCTTACGCCGACGGATTCGATGGGGTCAACGCTTACTTTGATGCGATTAACAAAAAGGGCGGCGTCTACGGCAAGAAGTTGAAATTAGTTGCCCAACTCAATGATCTCGGTTCGCCCTCCGGAAATATTCGCGCGGTGCGGTCACTGGTAGAAGAGAAAAAAGTTTTCGCAGTGATGCCAGTGATGACCAACTCGTTTGCTGGGAGTGCGTATTTAGCCAGTAAGGGAGTGCCAACTTTCGGATACAACATTCATGTCGGTTGGTGTGGAACTAGTACGGAAGGTCCGGCTCTCGAAGCCAAAATTGCCGACGGCGACTTTACCGGTAGTTGCAATCGTCTGTCGCTCTTCGGTGAAAAAGGATCCTTTATCTGTTTTTCGTGTGCAGCAATCGCGCCCGCCTACATCGCTAAGCAAAAGGGATACACCAAAGGTGCGCTATTTTCCTACACCCACGTGTCATCGAACGATTGCGCCAAAGGAACTAGAAAATCATTTGAAGAATTCGGCATTGACATGGTTTACGAAGACACCAGTTTAGAGTTTGGTTTTAGCGATGTAAGCGCCGATGTTCAGGCAGTCAAAGATAAAGGCGTTCAGTTCGTTGCTACTTGTATGGATTTCGGTGGCGCGTTCAAGATCTCTCAAGGGTTGCATCAGGCGGGTGTTAATGATGTGGCGTTCTATGCCCCCGAGGGCTATCGCGATTCAACAATTAAAAAATATGGCGCACAACTCGATAACTGGTTTTTCGGCCTGGGCTTTTTCCCTTGGCAAGCCAAGAACCAGCCCGCCGGAACCAAGGCTTATCTCAAGGCGATGAAACAGCGGGGAATTTCTCCGAGCGAACAATCGCAAGCCGGTTGGATCAACGCCAACTTGTTTGTCGACGGTTTGAAAGCCGCGGGTAAAGATTTTACTCAACAGTCGGTAGTAGACGCGATCAATAGTTTCACCGACTTCACTGCGGGAGGAATGGTCCCGCCACAAGATTGGAGCAAGAACGGTCATGGGCCCGACGACGAGGCCTGCACTGCTTATGTAGAAGTGGTTAAAGGAAAGTTTGTTCCGCGGTTCGGTAAGCCCGGTCAGCCGTTGGTGTGCTTTCCCGATAATCCTCGTCCCGCAAACCTGAACGATCCTTACTACCGACCGTTGAAGGCGGGCGAAACCGCGCCAACGCTTGCGAAATGAACGAAAACGAATAGCCGAAATCACGAACTGCGAATAGACGACTCGCGTGGATCAGTTCATTCAGTGGCTTATCGAAGGTGCTCCTATTGGATGCGTCTACGCGTTGGTGGCAGTGGGGCTGGTCCTTACCTATAAAACTTCGGGAGTTTTTAATCTCGCGTTCAGCGCACAAGCCTTTGCGTCAGGAGCGGTATTTTACGAGACAGTAATCAACAACAAATGGCCGCTCTGGTTGGGCTTTGTTTTTTCGGTTTTGATTTTTTCACCGCTACTCGGTCTTTTACTGGATCGAGCGTTGTTCCGGTATATGCGTACTGCTTCGTGGCAGGTGAAACTCATTACCGCGCTTGGGCTATTACTCGCGCTACCAGAATTAGTACGGTTATTTTTCGGTGCCCAACCGGGGGAAGCGCCACCGAGCATCGCTCCGCTGATCGGTATCGATCAATTGAAAGTTTTTAATTTAGGCGGTTACTTCATCTCCGCCGATCGCCTGACGGCCGTTATTTTTACGGTCATCGCAGTCGTTCTTCTCGGTCTCATGTTTCGCTTTACTTCAATCGGCTTACAGATGCGGGCAGTAGTGGAGAGTCCTCGCATGGTCGAACTAGCGGGAGTCGATGCCGATCGGGTGAGCATGACCTCATGGATGTTGTCAAGCACACTCGCGGGACTAGCGGGAGTTCTGCTGGCCCCGCTTTACTTCGTACTCGACGGCAATGTCTATACCTTGTTAATCATCGCCGCTATCGCCGCGGCCGCCGTAGGCCGTTTCGTCAGCATTCCCTTTACTCTGCTCGGCGGGCTGTTGTTAGGGATAGGCGAACGGGCGCTACCCGACATAGTGGGCACCAGCAGTTCTTTTGCCCAAGACATTCGCCCGTCGTTTCCGTTCATAGTTCTTTTTGGACTATTGGTCTTTTGGCCCAAACTTCGCGAACAGCGAGTGGTTTCGGATCCGCTATCAGGAGTAGACCCGCCGCCGCCGGCGATGGCGCACGAATACAAAGACGCGAATATGGCGCGGATGACGCGTATCGCGTTTCCGGTGTTCATGGGAGGTTTCGTACTCTTGATGATGACCGTGATCAGCCCGCTTTGGGTTACCCGGTTAACTGATGCTTTTGCTTTGGCCGTCGTATTTTTATCAATAACGATATTTACCGGTTTAGGTGGTCAAATCTCGTTGGCCCAGGCCGCGTTTGCCGCTTTCGGTGGTTTTGCCATGGCCAACGCGGCTGAAGGATGGAACGTTCCGGCTCTGATCGCTTTACTTATTGGTGCATTGGTGGCGGCAATCGTCGGTGCGCTTTTTGTTCTGTTTATTGATGGACTACCAGCACTAATCGGACGGTGGCGCCGTAGGCCAGTAGTCAGGCTGGCCGGGCTTTACCTATCGCTAGCAACGCTGGCCTTCGCACTAATGGCCGAGAAAGTTATTTTTCGCCGTGAGGCAATTTCTCACGGCTCTAACGGAATTTCGGTTAGTCGACCCGAATTTGCCCAAGGTGATCGTGAATGGTTTTTGTTGGTCTTTGCAATATTCGCGGTAGTGGCGTTCATGGTGATTTTCATTCGTAAAGGAACGGTCGGCCGCTACTTGTCGGCGCTGCGCGGCAGCGAGAACGCGGCCGCGTCTATCGGCATCAATGCCACTTCGCTACGGATAATCTTGTTCTCGCTATCGGCCGGTATAGCGGGACTGGGCGGTGGTTTGATCGGCATGGCTCAGGGCCAAGTCGAACCGGTGGCAACCTACCCGGCACTGTTCGGCGTGGTGTGGGTGGTTTTGGTAGTAACCCTTGGCGCGCGCACCGTTGACGGAGCAGTAAATGCGGCAATTGGCTTCGTCGTAATTCAGTGGTTATTTGAAGCCTTAGGTCTGCCGACCACTATTGCGATCATCGGATTTGGCTTTGGAGCCATTACCTACGCGCGACACCCTGAGGGCATTGTTGAATTCCAAACCCGCCGCAGCATTTTGGCCGCCACACGCGGGCGGGCGCTCAAAAGCCGCGCAAATGAACTATCGAATACCGGTGATTTACCGTCGACTTACCGTCCGGTTTGGCATGTCGTGTCACTCTTCTTAGCCGGACCCGCGCTGTATCTGTTTTATATTCTTATCCGTAGCGCGGTTCAGGGGCATTGGGTGGCAGTGCACAGCACTACTTTGCTGGTTTTTGTGGTACCCAGCCTGATTTTTGCCCTCGGCTGGATATTGGTTACCGACCGGAGGCTGCGCAAAAGCGGTGGTTTGGTTAACGGCGGTTTTTTCTTGATTGGTGGGGCTGTTGTCGGCGCATTGGCGGGGTGGTTGTTTTATAGTCAGAGTTGGGTACCTAGAGGATCAATTTCGGATTGCGTACTCGTGGGAATCCCTGCTGGCGTTGCCGCGGTGGGATTTTTCCTCCTTCCCGTACACGCAAATCGAATCGCCTTAGGGCGAGGTTGGCTGACCAGCCCGATTAGTTGGCGAGAAGGGCGAACTCCGTTTGGATTTCTACTCTTCGGCGCGTTTCTTTTTTTCCGCTCTTCGGTTACCGATGCCAGCAGTGCCACCGGAAGTTTTATCAACCACGGTTTTCCACCGTCGGGTTGGCCGGTCTTTTTTATTACCGCCATTCTGGTCGTAGTTTGGGTTCAGTGGGTTGCGAGAGTCCAAGGCGCGGTCAATGAATTGGCTATTGGGGGAGAAGGATTTGAGCCTCCCGAAGAATGGGCGACTCAACCCAGTGCGGCGATTAAATCATGAGTCTGATAACTCCGGCCAACGCCGAAAGTTCAATGACCGAAAGTCCAATGAGTGGCTCAACCGCGCTACTCGAAGTCGACAATGTCACTAAGAGCTTCGCGGGGATTAGCGCTCTGACGAATGTCAATCTCAGCGTTAGCGCCGGCGAGATGGTAGGGCTTATCGGGCCTAACGGGGCGGGCAAAACTACCTTGTTCAACTGCATTCTCGGAAGTCTGCGGCCCGAGATTGGTGACATCTATTTCAACGGCACCAGTATCAGCTCGTTACCGATCCATAAAAGATCCCGTCTGGGTATCGGACGCACCTTTCAGCGGTTAGAACTTTTCGCCGGCATGACCGTGCGTGATCATTTTATTGTCACCGAACGCCGTCGAAATGGCTCCGGGCGACTTTGGAAAGATTTGTTGAATCGATCGCAGCCCACCACTGAAGAGCGGGCGTTGTGCGACGAAATGATCGCACTTTTAGGCTTAGAACTTGAAGCCGACCGACCGGTTGAGTCGCTAAGCCTCGGTCGTTGTCGGTTGGTAGAACTAGGCCGAGCGCTAATGACTCAACCTAAATTGTTGCTACTTGATGAGCCGTCTTCGGGACTTGATGTAAAAGAGACCGCAGCACTAGCTGACAAACTTCGTAGCGTCCAGCAAGTCAACAATTTGTCAGTCTTGTTAGTCGAACACGATGTAGAGATGGTCCAGAGTTTGGTTACTCAGCTTTATGTGCTTGATTTCGGAACCGTCATTGCCGCGGGTGAAACTGGTGCCGTTTTTGGTGACGCCAATGTCCGGCGGGCTTATCTGGGGGATATGTAGTGAGCGATTTCACCGGACAAGAAAAACCTGACGCAATAATGGCAGCTCCACCATTACTTGAACTGCGCGATATCGAGGCCAGTTACGGTCCGTTCCGATCGCTTTTTGGCGTCTCGTTCTCGGTGTCAGAAAATTCCGCGCTGGCTTTACTGGGCTCAAACGGATCGGGAAAGACGACCGTAGTGCGAGTTTGTTGCGGTCTTGTTAAGCCGACTGCGGGCAAAATCTTTTTTAAGGGTGAAGATGTAACCGGCACGCCTACCTACCGACTGGCTCAGCTAGGCATTGTTCATGCCCCCGAAGGTCGATCGGTATTTGCCTCGTTGACCGTAGAAGAAAATTTGGTACTGACTTTTCGTCAAGTATTCGGGCGGTCGGGTGCGAAAGTTGCGCTAGGTCGGGCTTACGAACTATTTCCCCGCCTCGGCGAGCGCCGTAGCCAGTTGGCCGGCACTCTTTCGGGAGGCGAGCAACGCATGGTCTCTCTAGCCCGAGTGCTGGTGCACGAACCTAAGTTGCTTATTACTGACGAACTCTCCCTCGGTTTAGCCCCGGTCATTATCGACGAGGTTTACGAAACTCTCGATGTGATTAGTAAAGCCGGCACTGCGTTGATAATCGTTGAGCAACATGTGCGCCAAGCTTTGAGTTTGGCCGATACCGTCGTGGTAATGGCCAAAGGTCGAGTAGCACTTTCTGGTCGCACTGACGAGCTGGGTGACTTGGCCGACCAGATCATGCCCGCGATGCACGGTGAAACTTAATAACCAATAAGCCGAAAAGCCACCGAAAAGAAAGGTTCGTTAACGCGAATGGAGCCGCCCCGAAGGGCGGCTCCATCGCGTTACTCGTTTTAATTAGCCCGTTTTAATTAGCCACCGGTTGAGATCGTCAAACACGGTTCATTCTCGAGCACTGACGGATCACCCAGCGCTTGCAGATCGCACAAGGTTATTCCAGTCATTTTCCATACCTTGCCATCAAGCACAGCCGAACCCGGCGGAGCAAGGCCCGCAGCTGCTGTGCCGCCGAGAACCAAGTCGAAGTCGACGTCAGCAGTTTTTTTGCCGGTACACTTGACGCGGTTAACTGCAACACTCGTAGTCGAAGCCGCGGCGGTATTCTTTAGCGAACTCGCCAAGAACGCATCGCGAAATGCCTGATTTACTTTTTTACCCCCCGCGTACTGAAGAAACTCGGACTTCTGCTCTCCAGTAAGACCCAAAGATCCGTTTAGAATATTGTTGTACGCGGTACCAATAGCTTTTATTGCTTTCGGCTTAGTTTTGCCGGCGCAAACTAGGATCGCAGCTTTTTTGGCTGGTGCGGCGCTAGCCACGCCCATTGCAAATGGGGCGACACCCAGTGCGGCTATAACCGCTATCGCGAATTTCTTTTTCATGTTCCCCCTCTTATTGGCCTGATTGGATTTAGTTTTGCTGGCGTTATTCACACTGTCGTAAACCTGACACTAGCGTCAGCAGTCAGTCGGCGCTAGTGCCACAATCCCCATCCCCATCTAGGACCGGACAGGACCGGTCAGAGAGCGCGCAGGGAGAGCGTGGTTTCGTCCTAATCTCGATCATGAGCCCGATTGGAGAGCGGGCGGGCTTACTAAGGCCGCAATCACTCCGGCCAAAGTAGTGATGGCTTCAGCTGGAGTTGCCCTAAT
>Ga0209284_10000022_pt1 | contig 183528 bp, 162 predicted proteins | sample FRY03_FD_187211 | JGI IMG/M metagenome (GOLD analysis project Ga0209284, IMG submission 187211) | Freshwater microbial communities from Lake Fryxell liftoff mats and glacier meltwater in Antarctica - FRY-03 (SPAdes) (version 2) | ecosystem: Environmental > Aquatic > Freshwater > Ice > Glacier...
CAGGCGGAACAAATTACCAAGCAAAGAGCATAAAATCGTCTAATAATTCCAGAATTTGGAAATTTTTCCGCATATTTTATAAAGATTCAGGATTGTTCAGAGGTTCCCTAGCAAATCGTGCGGGCATCCCTGCAGGGGTAGTGAATGTGGTAACTGGCACTGCCAGTGAAATTGGCAGCGAATTGACCAGCAATCCTGTGGTGCGTAAACTTTCCTTTACCGGCTCTACTGATACCGGCAAAAAATTGATGGCTGCGTGCGCGCAGGATATTAAAAAACTGTCTCTGGAACTTGGCGGCAATGCGCCGTTTATTGTGTTTGACGATGCTGATCTGGATGCTGCAGTTGAAGGCGCCCTGGTCTCAAAGTATCGCAACAACGGGCAGACCTGTGTGTGCGCAAATCGCCTGTATATACAGGAAAGTGTCTACGACGAATTTGCAGGCAAACTGCAGGCAGCTGTTGCCCGGCTCAAAGTCGGTAACGGGCTTGATGATGGCGTGACTACAGGACCGCTGATTTATGAAAAGGCTGTCGCTAAAGTAACAGAGCATATACGCGATGCGATTGAGAAAGGTGCAAGGGTGCTAAGCGGAGGTAAGAGACACGAACTCGGCGGCACGTTCTTTGAGCCCACTGTGCTGCTGGATGTGTCAGGCGATGCACTGGTCACTCGAGAAGAAACATTTGGCCCGGTCGCAGCACTGATTCGTTTTAAGGACGAAGCCGAAGTGATTGCCTTATCAAATGCCACTGAGTTCGGTCTGGCTGCGTATTTTTATGCAAAGGATCTGTCCCGGGTGTTCAGGGTCGCGGAGGCTCTGGAATATGGCATGGTCGGTATCAACACCGGCCTGATCTCTACTGAAGTTGCTCCGTTTGGCGGCATTAAAGCATCTGGCACAGGTCGAGAGGGCTCAAAGTACGGAATTGAGGAATACCTGGAAATAAAGTACCTGTGCATCGGCCTGTCAGCACCCTGATTCAGATAACCGCGTGCCGGACTTTGGCTGAGACCCATTCGGACAATGCTACGGTGCCAAAAATCAGCACAAATACCGTGGCCACCTGCCCCCATGCCAGATTATTAATTGCAGCATTCATCTGCAGACCAATGCCACCCGCGCCCACCAGACCCAACACCGTAGATTCACGGATATTGATATCCCAGCGATACACCGTGATGCCAGCAAATGCCGGCATGATCTGCGGCAACACGGACCAGGCAAGCACCTGCGAGCCACTGGCCCCGGTCGCCGTTATTGCCTCCACTGGGGTGGGATGAATTTCCTCAATCGCCTCGTACAGCAGTTTGCCTATAAAGCCGATTGAGCGCAGCGCTATCGCCAGCATGCCGGCGAAAATACCAGGGCCGACTATGGTCACCAGCAGCATGGCCCAGATCAATGCATTGATAGAGCGCGAACTGACGATGATGCCCAGCGCGAAAGCTCTGAAGGCTGGATGTGGCGTGGTATTACGAGCCGCCAGGAAGGCCAGCGGAAACGCGATCAACACACCAATTGCTGTCCCCACTGTGGCAATATTAATGGTGTCCCACAAAGGGATCATCAACGAGCGCGTGATCGTCCAGTCCGGTGGGATCATGCGACCAAGCAGACCGGCTCCCTGCACTCCGGCATCATCAAGAAATTCCCAGATGGTATTGTCAGATATAACTTTCCAGCACAGTAGAAACAGCATCACGCCAAGCATCCAGCCAGCCCAGATAGCGTACTGCTTCAGTGGTTCGCGCCGCTGCCATACGGGCCTGTCGTTGACTGTTTTTACCGGCATCTTATTGAGTCCACTTGCGCACGTAACCGGAGAAATATTCGCTCAAAAACACGATACCAATAATCAACAACAGGATTGCAGCAGAGGTATCGTAATCGTAGCGGTTTATGGATGTATTCAACGTGGCACCTATACCACCGGCGCCAACGATGCCGATAATTGCTGACTCACGAAAGTTAATATCCAGACGGTAAAGAGACAGACCAATCAGACGCGGCATAATCTGAGGCTGCACCGAGTAATTAATCCACTGCAGCCAGCTGCCACCAGTAGCTTTGATGGCTTCCATCGGCTCGTTCATCGCATCTTCGATATCTTCGGCCAGCAGTTTAGCCATGAAACCAATAGTCGCAAACGCCAGTGTCACTACACCGGCCAGCGGACCAAAGCCAAACATTGCCACAAACAGGATTGCGATAATGATTTCCTGAAAGGTACGCGACAACGCGATAATTGTGCGACAGACAATATAGACGGGCAGCGGAGCGATATTACGCGCAGCGCCAAGTCCCACTGGAATTGCCAGCGCGATGCCGATCACCGTCGAGGTAAAGGTCATGGTCAGGCTTTCCCACAGGCCGGTAAAAATATCCCCACCGCGGCTGGTGAAGTCCGGACTCATGAAAGACATCACAAATGCTGCGCCCCGATCAAGCCCCTGGTATACGCGTGCCCAGTTTACTTCGATGCTGTACCAGGCCAGCACCACATAAAGCAGCACGGCCAGATTCAAACCCCAGCGCAGGCGCGGATCTGCCAGGAAGGGAAGTGGTCGCCAGTGTCCTTTTTTCGCCTGCTGGAGTCTCAGTGTACTGGATGCACCGCTCAAGGATGAGCTCCCCTGGCGATGGTCGTTAAGGGATCTGCTTTAATTTCCGCCTGAACTTCCTCTTCCTCATCGACTTCAGGCACGGTTGACCAGTCTTCCTCACCATAAATCAAGGTGAGCATCTCTGCCGTCAGTTCATCGGGAGTACCATCGAAAACAACCTCTCCTGAGCGCAATCCGACAATACGATCTACAAACTGCTGAGCCAGCAGCACGTCGTGGATATTGATCACAGCGGCCAGGTTCTGCTCCCGGCTTAGTTCGCAGATCAAGCGCATAATCTGTCGGGAAGTTTTTGGATCAAGGCTGGCGGTGGGCTCATCAACCAGCAGCAGTTTCGGGTTCTGTATCAGTGCTCTGGCGATACCCACGCGTTGTTTCTGTCCCCCCGACAGCTCATCGCCACGTTTATCCAGCATCGTTTCCAGACCGACCCGTTCCAGCAGATGAAAGGCCTGTTGCACATCTGTCTGCGGAAACAGACGGAAATAGCTGCGCCAGAATCCCACATAGGCGAGACGACCGGACAGCACATTCTCCATCACCGATAAACGCTCAACCAACGCATAATTCTGAAAGATCATACCAATCTGGCGACGTGCCTGGCGCAGTTTGCTCCCTCGCATGCGGGTAATATCCTGATCGTCGAGCACTACCTTTCCAGTTGTCGGTTCGACCAGTCGATTAACGCAGCGTATCAGTGTACTTTTGCCGGCACCGGATGGTCCGATCAGCGCCATCACCTGGCCGGCAGGAACCACCAGATCGACATTGTTCAAGGCCAGGTCGCCCTTATCATAACGCTTGCTTAACCCACTGATTCTGAGCATGCCTATCCTCTGTTTAATATTCTGCTGTCTATCTCTTCTAAAAAAAGAGTCCGCTGATGATCTCAGTCGCAGTTATATATGGTGTTGGTAGCTTCATCTATATCCCGGATCACCTGCCAGTGCTGCTGATAATTGATCGGCAGAAACTGCGCCATCCCGGCATCCGCAAACTCGCGCTTCAAGGCACTGCCTTCCCACTCAAAGCTGAAAAAGGCGTCACGGATTTTTGTTGCCAGTTCCGGGTGCAGATCATGCGCAAGTCCATAGGCCGTCGTCGGAAATGTGAGCGAGGTGTAGATGGAAACATATTGATCCGCACGCACCACATCGCGCGCCTGCATGCGCTGTAGCACTTCATTGGCAATTGCGGCTGCATCGTAGTCTTTATTGACGACTCCAAGAATGGAGTTATCGTGGCTGCCTGAGTAGACTGCCTGGAAATCGCGATCCGCCTGCAAACTGAACTCTACATCAAGCAGCGTTGAGGGTGCTTTGAACCCTGAATTGGAGGTCGGCGAGGTAAAGGCCAGGCGTCGGCCTCTGAGATCTGCCGGAGTTTCAATACCGCTGCCAGGAAAGGTAATAATCTCCATTTCGTAGCCGTATGAACCGTCTTCTGCTGCCATTAAGGTGAATGGTACAAACCCGGTGCAATTCACCGCCACCGGAGTTGAACCTGTATTAAAACCGGCAATATGCAAACGACCAGCACGAATTGCTTCCAGCTGCGCAGCATTAGACTGGACTGGAAAGAAACGGATTTCTTTGCCGGTTTTGGCGCTGACATAATCAATGAAACTGTCCCAGACCTGAGAGTACAGGGCCGGATCCTCAACAGGAGTATAAGCAAAGATCAAAATGTTGGGATTGCGCCAGCGTGCGGGATCAGTCGGGACATCGGCAACCAGATCGTGGTTAATATCCTGATAGCGAGGAGACAGATCGGCGTAAACCTGGCTACCCGTGATCAGGAGGGCAGCACAGAATATACAGAGTGTGCTGATCGTAAATGGACTGCAACGCATCGATAGTTCCTGTCAGGAAAACAGCTGAGCCCGCACTATAACGGAAAACTAACCGTTTGAGCAGGGCTCACTGAAGGCACCCATTCAGTCGCGGAGATACAGCCTGTTATTCCTCAGCTTCTTTAGGTGTGGCTGTGCGGCGCTTGCCTTTATCCTTGTCGACCCGGCCAACTTTAACTTTCGGCTTTACGCGCGCCGGCGCTTTACCTGGTGCTGCATCTTTGCTTGATCGGGGTTTATCACGCAGTTTTGCTGCAGGTTTTCTGGCTTTAGCGTCAGGCTCCGCAACAGTTTTATCGGCTGAGGCCGGCGTGAAGCTTTTCTCTGCCGGTTTGACAAAATCACTGGTTCTGGCGATTTTTTCCTTGTTGAACTTCTTTTCCCTGGGCTCGTCGTTATCGAGCGGAGCAACAAATTCAGCACCGGTAGAAGGACGTATGCCCTTTTCATTGGCGCGCTCGATCTTCAGAGGTTTATTACATACACGGGTTTTCTTCAGTATCTCAAACACATCCCGCGGCATGCCATCAGGCAGGTCAACGGTGGTGTAGTCATCATAGATACGGATATGGCCGATATACTTCCCTTCCATGTCCGCTTCATTGGCGATTGCACCCACAATTTCACGTGGCGTTACCCCATCGGCATGGCCGACGTGAATGCGATAGCGTTCCATCGGGACATCAGGATGTTCGCGCAAAGGCCTGGCGCGGTCATCAGCATTATCATTGCGGTAACTATTACGCGGTTCCCGCGCAGGTTCACGCGCAGGTTCACGTGTCTCACGTGAAACTTCCCGGGCAAACGGGGCAGATTCCGGCGAACTCTCACGAGGATTGCTGCGCTCTTTATAGCTGCTGCGCTCTTTGTAACTGCTGGGCTCGGTTGCTGAATCGTTTCTGGCAGGTCTGCGGCTATCTGCATCACGACTGCTTTCGCGCGCTCGTGGCTCAGACTCCTGATAACTGATGTTGGCTTTTACATCACTGATTGATGGCTCCAGCGGCCGCTCTTTTTGCAGCATATACGCCATTGCAGCAGCGACATCTTCAATGCTGCACTCATGTTCCTGGCACATTTCTGCAACCAGTTTATGGAAGAAATGCAGATTTGCCTGCTTAACAGTGGCCGTTATACCTTCTTTGAAAGCGGCGCTTCGGCGCATGATCAGCTCGCCGCGGGTCGGCAATTCCATTTGAGCGATTTTCTTACCGGTAGTTCGCTCAATTGACTGCAGCAGTCGACGCTCACGCGGCGCGACAAACAGAAACGCCTTGCCGCTGCGACCGGCACGACCGGTACGCCCGATACGATGCACATAAGCTTCATCGTCATAAGGAATATCAAAATTCATCACATGGCTGACTCTTTCCACGTCCAGACCACGTGCTGCCACATCAGTAGCCACTACAATATCCAGCTGACCATTTTTAAGCTGCTCTACGGTACGAATACGAATCGCCTGATTCATATCACCATTTAAAGGCGCTACCGAAAAACCACGGGCATTCAGTTTATCGGCAAGCTCCACTGTGCTGGTCTTAGTGCGCACAAAGATAATCATGCCGTCAAAGTCTTCCACTTCCAGAATACGGGTCAACGCATCCAGCTTGTTAGTGCCCTGCACCAGCCAGTAAAACTGCTCGATATCCGGATTATTAGTCACTGAGCTGGCAATGCGGATTTCTTCAGGGCTTTTCAGGTACTTCTCCGCCACTGCACGAATCGGCTTAGGCATGGTGGCTGAAAACAGCGCGACCTGACGGCTGCTGGGGGTTTTCTCGAGAATCATTTCGACATCGTCGATAAAGCCCATGCGCAGCATTTCATCTGCTTCATCCAGCACCAGCGTTTTTAGCTGACTCAGATCCATCGACTTACGATTAAGATGGTCAAGCAATCGGCCCGGTGTCCCTACCACAACATGGGCACCACGGCGCAGACCGGCGAGTTGTCGCTGCATATCCTGTCCGCCGTAAACCGGCAGCACATGAAAGCCGCGCATGCCGGCAGCATAGGTCTGGAAAGCTTCAGCAACCTGAATCGCCAGCTCCCGTGTCGGACAGAGGACGAGGGCCTGAGTTTTCATCTGAGAAACATCAATATGTGCCAGAATCGGCAATGCAAACGCAGCGGTTTTGCCGGTTCCTGTCTGGGCCATTCCGACCACGTCCCTGCCGGACAACAGCACTGGGATAGTGGCCTGCTGGATGGGCGAAGGTTTCTCGTAGCCCACTTTGTTGAGCGTATCAAGAATAGATTGTGGCAGATTTAGCTCAGCGAAGCTGAGTTCCGGGCGTGTACTGGACGACATGTCTGAGCCTTATAGGTTTACGTGCCAGAGTCTGGCTGGTTTATACGGAAATACATAAATGTTAAGCGCTTTTAGTTAAATCTTGCGCGTAATTTCTTTGAGCAGGTCTTCACTGATCAATCAGGGACTGCAACGCGGATCGAAAAAAGTGCGCGATTATACGTCAGGGCGCGCATCGGGTACAGGAATGCTTTTGAACTGCACCAGCGATGGCAGGTGCAGGAAATCTCTCAGCCCAATGTGGCAGATTACCTGCTCTTCAGGTAATTGACCGCCTTGTCGGGAAAATCTGTGAACACTCCGTCAACATCCGCATTAATAAAGAATAGCTCAAGCATATGCTCAAAGCTGCGGGCGTAGGCGGGGATATGTCCCTCATCAAGCCTGAATGTATAGGGATGTACCTGCAACCCATGACGATGCGCCTCGCTGACCACCTTACTAATGAGCAGATTATCCGGGCTTGACTCACTGTCGATGATTGAGCCTTTTTCAGGACCAAGCCCGTCGGCATAGCGAGCAATCTCAGCAATACCTTCAGGCGTCATCATCCACTCGTCGCTGCCCTCGATCAATTGCACCAGTTTCAACTCAATTCCTTCAGCCGGCAGCAACTCATCATGCACACGTTTAAGTTCATCAAATTCAAATGTCTGCAGATAGACCTTGTCTTCCTTCGAGGTATAGCCATATCGTTTAAGTTCAGCAATGATAGCCTTGCTGATATCTTTACCTTCCTGGCGATGGAAACCTGGCGATTTAATCTCCGGATAAATACCCACATCTTTACCCGTTGCATAATTCATCCCCTGGATCATCTCGATTTCCTGCGCCAGGGTGTGCAGTTTGAAGCTGGATTTCCCCATTGGGAAACGCCCTGGGTAATTTTGTTCCGGTTGATTATCCCGCACAGTAAAGCCTTCAGTAACATTCAGCGTCAACAATTCCTCCAGCGTAAAGTCCACCACATAATGCTTACCATCGGAGCGCGACTTGCCGGGAAACTTCTCTGCCACATCAGTCGTTCGATCAAGGCTTGTGTCATGGAGAACAATCAATTGATCATCCTTGCTCATGACGACATCCTGCTCCAGATACTGTGCACCCATCGCATATGCCATTGCTTTGGACTCCAGCGTATGCTCCGGAAGATAGCCACTGGCGCCTCGGTGTGCTACTACAATTTTTCCAGCCCACAGATCCGCAGCTTCTGCTGCTTCAGCCATATCAGTGTTAACCAGCGCCAGGCTCATGATAAGGCTCCCGATAATCGTGATTGGCAGAATTGTCATTTTCATTGCGCTAATCCTTTTTCTACTCATGTTCTTGATGTAAATCCCTGATGTCAGTTACTGCATCTTTTCCTTAGAATGAGAGAGTATTCCCCCGCCTGTCCCTTGTCCAGAGATGCGCGGTTGGCACTGTGCACAAATACTACCCTGGCTGAGTCATCGGACTTAGCGCCTGACTGACTCGAACAGGACTAAGTTTATGACTTTAGAAATAAAGGTTAATTCTGCCTTGTTACTGACCCTCTTGCTTGCAGGTTCCGGCAATCTGCTGGCAGCGCAGACTGACAGCAGCAACGCACCGGAAGCAAACACGCCATCACAAACCGTCGATCGCAACAACCCGCTGGCTGGTACTGGCATTGAACCCAATGTTGTCGGCTATACGGAACCGGATTACAAAGATCCTCTTATCCGCTTTAACCGCGCCATATTCGCGTTCAATGATGTTTCTTATCGCTATGTTTTGATCCCGACTGCGCGCGCCTACCAGAATACGCCAGCGCCCTTGAGAACCTCTATCGGTAACTTTTTTAATAACATCAAATCCCCGATTTCGATCGTTAATCACCTGCTGCAGGGTAAACCGCAGTTGGCAGGTGTGGATTTTGGACGTTTTATTATCAATTCCACGGTCGGCATTGTCGGCTTGTTCGATCCCGCTGCTAATCGCTTCGAGATGCCACGCGAGGAAACCAGCCTGAGTGATACGCTCATTCAGTACGGCACGGGTTATGGCTCCTATCTGGTGCTGCCATTCATAGGTCCTTCCAATCTGCGTGATGGCTCAGCGACATTTATTGATGGCCTGCTCAATCCGCTGCGCTACATGGACAACCCGGAATCCATAGTGGTGCGGGTATTCGACAATTTTCAGGAATTTTCTCCCGCCGCAGAAGCCTATCTGACTCTGTCTGACGAAAGCGAAGATCCCTACATTTTTATGAGAAACCTGCATTTGCAGGGCATTTTGCGGGATGCGCAGTACCGGGGAACCGATGAACAGCTTCATTAATCTGGTACTTCGCTGGCCGAAAATTGTCTTGCTGGTATTTCTGCTGATCTCTGCAGCATTGGGATCGCAGGCCGTCAATTTTTCCATCGACGCCTCGCCCGATACCCTGCTTACCAAAGATAATACTCTGTACACCCGGACCCAGCTGAACAACCAGCGTTTCTCTCCGCAGGAATTTTTGCTGGTTACCTACGAACCCCATGATCATCCTGTTATATCAGCAGAAACATTTGCCGCCCTGCGCGGGCTGAGTGATGAGTTACTGGCTCTTGAGCGGGTAGAGTCAGTCAGTTCCATTTTGACTGTGCCGATTTTTTCGCAAGGCCAGGACCTGCTTTCCGGTGATCTTGATTTAAGCCAGATGACGATTGAAACCGGTGACTTCGAGCTCAGCACCTTGCAGGAGGAATTCACCGATCATCCCATCTATGAAAATCTGCTGGTCAATGAAGACCTCAGCGCGACAGCCCTGCAGGTATTGTTTCGCAGCAACGAGGAATTAAAGCAACTGGATGCGCAGATTACCGCGTTGATGCATCGCTATCAAACAGAGGATTTCAGCGATGCCGATGCCGAGCAACTGGCTCAACTCGAAGACCAGGCGGAACCCTTGCAAAGGCAGTTGAATCAGACGCGCGAGCGAGAGATTGAGCAGATCCGCAAGATCATCGACGGTTACGATGACAACGCTGATATTCATATGGGCGGCGCTCATGTGCTCGGCTACCAGCTGATTCAGATCATCGTCAATGACCTGGTTGTGTTTGGTGGTGCGATAGCTATCGGCATCTGTCTGATGCTGCTGGTGCTGTTTCGGGCTTTGCGCTGGCTGGTGATCCCGGTGCTTTGCTGTGTGATCAGCGTACTGGTCACAATGGGGCTGTTCGCTTTATTTGATATCAAGGCGACAGTTATATCTTCTAATTTTATTGCGCTGCAACTGATCCTGACGCTGGCCATCGTCATGCACATGGTCGTGCAGTACCGCGAGCTTGCTTACGATGAAAATATCAATCATGAGGATCTCATCAGAGGCACTCTGCAGCGCAAGATCGGCCCGGCTTTCTTCGCGGGAATTACGACATCGGTTGGGTTTGGCTCATTGGTATTCAGCGGCATTCAACCGGTAATTGATTTCGGCTGGATGATGATTATCGCAATGTTCGTCTCAATCGCGGTGAGTTTGATATTTTTCCCGGCCATGTTGACCTTGTTGCCCAGGAAAAAAGAGCGCAGTGAACGAAAATTTGCCAGCGTGATTGTGGGCGGACTTGGCCATTTTGCGCTGCATCATCCAATCGTGGTCGGCGTCATCAGCCTGGCTCTTGCTGCAGGCAGTATTTCCGGACTGCTCCTGTTAAATGTTGAAAACAGTTTCATTAACTACTTCAAAAGCTCGACCGTCGTCCATCAGGAGCTTGCTTACATTGACCAGGAGTTTGGCGGCTCTACGCCCCTGGATCTGATTTATACGCCACCAGAAAAATTGGATGATCCGGACATTCTGCTGTCTGCGGAAACAGTGCAGTTGATGCAACTGATTCAGCACCGTATGCAGCAATATGAGGCGACCGGACGTATTCTTTCCGCCGTTAATATTACTGATCTGGCCCGACAGCTAAATAATGATGCGCCGCTTACTGAGTACGAATTGACTGCCGCTTACTGGCTGATGGATGAATCTTTTCGTGATGAATTGCTGGGCTCATTTTACGATCAGGAATCCGGGGCACTGCGCATGAATATCTGGATTCAGGATCTAACGGAAGGCCTGAATCGAAAGGAGTTACTTGCGGATATACGGGCAGACCTGCAGGAAATCGGCTTGTCCGAATCCGAATATGAATTGACTAATTTATTTATTCTTTATCAGGACATTATGCAAAAGCTGTTCACATCGCAGATGTTGACACTTGGTCTGGTTTATATCGTGCTCGCATTAACATTTTTGCTGATATTCCGCTCGCTGCGCATAGCGATTGCGGCGGTGATTCCAAATATTCTCTCTACTCTGGCAATCCTGGGAGTGATGGGCTGGCTCAGCATTCCGCTTGATCTGATGACTATTACCATCGCCGCCATTGCGATGGGAATTGCGGTGGACGATACCATACACTTCATTCATCGCTATCTGGCTGAACGTGAAAATCACAATTATGAGGAGGCCACTGAGCGCACTCTTGCCAGTGTCGGCATCGCAATTCTTTATACTTCCTTATTAATTGTGACTGGCTTTTCCATGTTGGGATTTTCCGATTTTATTCCCAGTGTTCTGTTCGGCCTGCTGACGGCACTTTCCATGCTGATGGCTTTGCTGACAGGCCTGTGTTTATTGCCGGTGCTGTTACGGGTACTGACAGAAAAGCGCGGACACATTTCGTCATAATTGCCCCTGATTCCGCCACCTTATTATCCTCTGAATGCCTCATCGGAACGTTCTAAACATCAACACCCCAGGATTGATCAGCTGATTTATCCGTGAACCTGCAGTAACTCCGGAGAGCGCCATGAAATTATTTCGCAGAACATCCAATCCTCTTTTTGTCGAAGACCAGCATTACGACTGGGGCAAGAAATCCAATCCTGTCGGGAAGCTCCTTTGGACCTTATTACTGGTCGCAGGTGTCATTGGTTTTATCATGCTTGTGATTCCGTAAGCGTTCAGGCGAATGTGAAATTTTCTTTTTGCGGAAATACGCCATAGAGCCCACCGGTATGAATGAAGACGACATCCTTCGCTCCCTGCAATTGCCCGCTGCGCATTTCCTGTAACATGCCATGAAAGGCTTTGCCGGTGTAAACCGGATCAAGAAAAATTCCTTCAGTGCGTGCAAGCAGGCTGATCGTGTCGAAAACTTCAGTACCTGCTTTGCCGTAGCCTGGCCCAACGTAGCCATCCAGTGTTGTAACAGGCAGCGATGCGGCAGAAAAGTTGCCCGGTAATAATTCTTTATAGCGATGCTGGAATTTGTCTGAATCCTCTCGCACTTTATTGTAAAAATATTCCTCGTCATCGCACACGGCAAACGCAATAATTTTTGTGTCGAGACCATAGAGTTCGTTGCCAATTATCAAGCCGCTCTGAGTGCCACCTGAACCTGAAGCCGTTACAATGAAGTCGGGAGTGAATCCGTGGTGAACAAAATCCTGTTGCAGCTCTGCACAGGCCGCCACATAACCCCATAGACCGATCTCATCGCTGGCACCAATCGGGATGAAAAATGCGCGCCTGTTCTCACGGGCATAACGCTGCTGCAGTTCTGCTGCAATCTCGGGATGATGATGGTAATCACGCTCGGGAACAAAATCGATTGTTGCACCTGCCAGGTAATCCATAAGCAGATTGCCGTCAGGAACAGCGGGGCGTTCGCCGCGCAGTATCAGGTGTACTTTTAAACCGAGTCTGGCGCCAAGCACGGCGGTTGCGCGGCAGTGATTAGACTGCACGCCGCCGCAGCTGATAATGGTGTCGCAACCTTCGGCCAGCGCTTGCGCCAGTGAAAATTCGAGCTTGCGTACTTTATTTCCTGATACTTCCGTTCCGGTCAGTTCATCGTGTTTGAGCCAGATGTTGGCGCCCGCGTTCTGTTCGCTGAAGCGTTGCAGGAGCGTCATTGGGGTGGGCAGGCGGGCGAGGTCTAATCTGGGCGGGAAGGTGATCATGGGGGGCTTATTCCTTGCTTTGATGATGGTGGAGTATAGCTCAGATACGGCTCAGTGCGGACTGATTACAGGCGAGGAGTCCCCAGGCACTGCCGGGACACGCCGTAAATCCATCCATGGAGGCTCGCTTCAGCCATCCATGGCTCAGTGCTGGCTCAGTGCGGCTCAGTGCGGACTGATTACAGGCGAGGAGTCCCCAGGCACTGCCGGGACACGCCGTAAATCCATCCATGGAGGCTCGCTTCAGCCATCCATGGCTTCAGACGGTCCCGACAGTGCCTGGGGACTCCTCGCTTCGGGATCGGTGCGGGATTCCGCGCTGGAGGATTTGCGTGTTGCTGGGGAAGATGGTGAAGGGTGAAGGAATTGTATCGTGCTGAATTTTGGGCGAAAAAAAGCTGGTGGCATTGGTTGCGCACCAGCGATTTTTGAGGGCGGGGGTGGTTAGTTGGTGTGGAGTTCTGGTCGGAATTTTTCGCTGTAGAGGAAAAAATCGGTCAGCACGGCGCGCAGGTGGATTGAGGCGTTCAGGTTGTCGATCAGCTCTGAGCTCATTCGGCTTTGCGCGAGCACAAACTTCAGTGCGGCGTTGGCTTTGGTGAGATCACTGACGATAACCTGCTCAAGTTCATCAGAGCTGTTCGCAAATCCATCTTTGATTCGAATCATGGCTGCCAGCATATTTTCTACGGTTGGCCGCGCGTGAGGAGGCGCTGACTGCGCCTCATCATGCGGTGGTCTTCCCTGTGCGGCGTAGGCTAAAAGGAACTCGTAACCTGATTCAACTACATCAATATCATCTTCTAAATTATTACTGCTCATTCTACCTTCCAGCGACTTGTATCGTGATTCTCTTTCATTTCATCTTCTGAGATCCAGCCCTTCACCATTGAACGGGTGTAGAAACGCTTTTCAGGACGCAGAGCAAAGTAAATATGAATAGCCGTGAATGCGATTAAAGACAGTGTTGCCAGGCCATGCAGCAGGAACATTAAACCGAGCCAGGCCTCATCGTCGACGCTGGGTCGGTCCCAGAAAGGGGTGTTGATGTTCAGCATCAGAATCACGCCGGTTGCAATCACGCCAATTACCAGCACAGTCATCGCCCAATGCATGCCTTTTTGTTCAAAGGAATATTTGCCAGGTTTTTTACTTTCATCAAAGGGTTCAGTGAAGTCTCTCGGCCCCAGCAACATTGACTTGAAGTCCTGCCAGAACAGGGCGCGAATAGTATGGAATACCACCACCACGGTGAGAATTATTCCGGCTATCCAGTGAATTTCCAGCCAGGCGAAACGCAGGCCCACGATAGGCGCGGCACCGGTAACAATCAGTACCAGCACGCTGGCAGCCATGATCCAGTGAAACGCACGGTCCATCAAGTCGTGGCGATGAATGCGCTTGCCTTCCGCAGAGGGTCGGGCTCTCCTCTTAGCAAGCGCGGCCATCACAATGGCATGACCGGCCAGCAGTATCAGTATTGCAACAACCACGACCCATAGTAAGTCCCAGGAAACACCGAGAATTACTTCTTCACCCCAAACGTCGTACTTATGACGGATTATTTCCACGCTAGTCCCCTCATGCTTTACCGAACTATCCGGCTGTAATTATTTTTTATAATTTATGATGTTTACAATCAACGCGGCTGCCATCAAAGACCCGCTTAACTGCGGCAGCGTTCTTATCAGGCCACCTGACCACGCACTGCCCGCTTCACAAGATTCGCTATCAAAGGTACCTTAAAGTGGTTGTAGTTCAAAGGCTCGGCTCCACGGGACGCCAGTGCGGCTACCATCTCACCAGTCTCTTCAGTGCGCGCTTTGCCGCGCAGCGAACGCTCTACATCAACCAGACGGCGCGGCACACATTCAACAGCCCCGGCTACAAAACGAGCATCCTGTATCGTATCACCGGACACTTTCATCACAGCAGCGATACTGACCAGCGCGAAGTCCCAGACATTGCGGTCAGCGACTTTTTCAAAGTAGAACTCCGAATTTGCCCAGGTATTTGGAATACGCACCGCAGTCAATATCTCGCCAGGTCGCAGCACAGTCATTTTCTGGATGTCGACGTCAGGGCCTACGAAGAAATTTTCTGCCTTGACGACTCGCTCACCTTTGCTGCTGCTGATGACCATGCTTGCATCCAGCGCAACCAGCGCGGGAGCAGTATCTGATGGTGATACCGCCACACAGCGGCTGGCACCGAAGATAGCGTGTTCCCGGTTCAATCCCTCTGGTGTATCGGCATAACACAGATTACCACCAGCGCGATAACAAGCCAGACCGCGCCGATAATACCAGCAGCGTGCGTCCTGAATCAGGTTGCCCGCCAGAGTGCCAAAATTACGAATCTGTGGACTGGCCACTTTACCCGCTGCAGTAGCCAGTAGAGCAAAACGCTCGTTAATCAATGGATCGCGCTCAATCTCGGTCAGTGTGGTAACCGCACCGATCTCAATTCCGTCTGCAGTCTCTCTGACGCCGTGCCAGGCGTCAATTTTGGTCAGTTCTATCATGGCGCGAGGTGATTTATTCCGGTCTTTCAACCAGCCATACGTATCCTGTCCGCCACCCAATAACCAGCCGTCTTCTTTCAGGCTGTTGGCCAGCGCTAAAGCATCCTCTGCACTAAGAGGCTGATAAAGCTCTATATCCGGCATTACGTCGTGTGAAGTAGCTCCCATATCAACCTCTGAAATTATTCTGAGCAAGTAATTTGGCGTTTTCGCCAGTACCTGCAACGTGGTTAATGATCATATCTGCCGTGATTGGTGCCGTGTTGAACAGATGTCCATCAAGCGCATCGGAAATCGCGCAGGTAAGGGCCGCTGATACGGATCCCATTGCAGGCTCACCGACGCCTCTGGCACCCACTGGATTCTGCGGATCCGGGAACTCCACCCAGCCTGTCTGCATTTGTGCCGGCACATCCAGATAGGTAGGCACTTTACTCTGCCAGTAATTGGTGCTGGCTGGCAGACCATTCTGAGGATCATAAAGATGACGTTCGTAGGCAGACAGTCCAATACCCCAGACTGCGCCGCCACGAAGCTGATTACGCATACCCTGTGGGTGCACGATAGTGCCGGAGTCAGCAACATTCACCATATCGAGAATTTCGTATTTACCGGTTTCCACATCCAACTCAATCTCGATGAATGCGACGGTCAATCCCGGCACAGTCCCTGCGTGTCGTGGATCGAGGAAGACGCCAACCAGACCCGACCCCGCTACACCCTGCACGGCAAGTTTAGTAAAAGCATCAATGCCGTCTGGATACTCCTGACCGCTGAATTTACCACCCAGTTCTACTGCCCGTTGCGCAACCTGCGCATAGCTCATGCCGGTAGCATTATTCGCGCTGAGGAATACACGCTCATCAGCGATATCATAATCCTCAGGCGCACCGCCCAGATCCATCGCTGCTATTTCTTTCATCTTGGCCAGCAGGTCTTCGGCTGCACCGTAGTTAGTGCGGGTATGGGTGAAAATGGAGTTACTGCCATCCTGAGGAGAGCTCATCGGCACATGTCGATCGGTCCGGCCGGTAACAATCTCGCAGCGTTCCCATGGTATCTGCAGCACTTCTGCGGCAGCACGGGTAACCGCGGCATAAGAATAAGTTCCCAGATTGCCAACACCACTGTGCAACATCAGGCGGCCATCCGGCATCAAACGAATCAGTCCATCCATGCCACTGCGACCGGCATCGTGATAGCCCTGACCTATGCCAAGACCAATGACCTTGCTGCCATTGCGCTGACGGGCGCGGCCTTTTTTCTGTTCCCAGTTAAACAACTGGGCACCGAGGTCAAGCGTTTCCTTCATATGTGCTTCAGTAATCTCTGACTGACGTGGCCCATGGGTAGCGCCAGTGCTGACAGCGTTGACATAGCGAATCTGCAATCGATCCATGCCAAGCTGCTCGGCCGCTTTGTCCAGAATCGGGTCAATGATCGGAGACATCTGGTTCTGACCCGGTCCACGCTGTGCGCCACGGTGTCCGGTATTAGTACCAATACCAACGCCTCGGAAACGACCTGCGGCAGGCTGGTACAGCATTGAAATCATATCAGCTGCGGAAGAAGCGTCGCCGCCACCTCCCTTGCCGCCGGTATCACCTACTATATACGTGTCGAATGCGTTCAATTTGCCGTCGGCATTGAAACCAACTTTAATCCAGCCCTGGAAGCCGTATCGCGCACCACCAATCGTGAATTCTTCTTCACGGGTAATACGCATCATTACAGGTCGACCGATTTTCTGTGAGAAGCGCGCCGGAATGGCCATGCTCGGCATGCTGTTGTGGCGGGCCTTCTGCCCGAAACCACCGCCAGTTGCCTCATTGATAAACACAAAGTCTTCTATCGGTACACCGACAATGCCAGCCATACCCGCGGCCATTGGTGCCAGACTCTGCGAAGAACCGTGGATATAACACTTGCCATTCTCCCAGTACGCCAGCGCACTGCGAGGCTCCATGGAATGGTGTGGATAGCCGGCTGTGGTGAAGGTCTCTTCTATGACGACGGAACAGGATGCAAACGCATCGGCCAGTTCGCCATAAGTCCATTCCTGCTGCGCTGCTGCCGTAGGCTCATTACCATTGCGGAAACTGGAAACCTGATCGGCTGTCCATTTGACCTCGGCAAACCCCTCTCTGAACACAAACGTATTGCCGCCATCAAAGGCGTTCGGGCCGCCTTCCTGCAGACTCTCCAGGGGGTCCAGCACGAATGGCAGGCGTTCAAAAGTAATTACGATTTTGCTGATGGCTGTTTCAGCAGTCTTTTCGTCTACTGCAGCAATAGCCAGAATCGGTTCGCCCACAATTGTCGGTTCATTAGTCAAAATCTGCAGCGCTGTCGACTGTTCGATCCCTTCAGGATAGACATCATCTGCAGTGAGGATGCCGATTACACCCGGCATTGCGAGTGCTTCAGTGGCATCTATTTTTACCACCCGAGCATGCGGTACCGGGCTGGTCAGCAGGCGCGCATAAACCATACCTTCTTTCGTATAGTCTTCCGCGTATTTGATTTTACCAGTGACCTTGCCGGCCACATCTGGCGGCAGAAAGTCTTTGCCTATATGCATATAAGCCATAATTATTATCCTAATTGTGCCGCGCGCATAACGCCATTGAGGTAAGTATCATAGGCACCGCAGCGACACAGATTGCCAGACATCGCCTGTCGGGCCTCATCGCGGGTGGGATTCGGGTTGCGCCTGAGCAGGCCAACGGCGGACATTACCTGGCCTGGGGTGCAATATCCGCACTGGGGTGACAGTTCATCAGAGAACGCCTGCTGTACCGGGTGCAAGGCGCCACTGGCAGCCTGCAGGCCTTCAACCGTTTCAATGCGCGCACCTTTTACAGTGTGCGTCAGCGTTGAGCAGGCGTAATTGGGTATATCATCGACCAGCACCGTGCAGGCACCACATTCGCCACGATTACAACCAAGTTTGGTGCCGGTAAGGCCCAGTTTGTATCGAAGTGTTGAGGCGAGAGTTTCCTGCGGGGCAACATCAACGCGGCGAATCTGCCCGTTGACGTTAATGGATAATAATCGTTCAACTGCACCAGCGGGGCGATCCGCGCCAGAAGCTGAAAACCAAAGAGAGGTTGAAGTGGCCGCTACACCGGAGGCAATAACCCCTTTGATAAAGCGTCTGCGTGTTAATTTTGGATTCACAGGCTACCTTTGCCTCCCTGATATTGTCTGATGAGTTATAGGGATTTTGAGTTTTCAGACCGGCAAGGTTAATCCACCTCTCCCGCTTTATCAAGTTATAAACTGTGCCTGAATGTAAGCGCTCCGGGCTTTTGCAGCGGGCATTGAGCAGTGGACACCGGCGCAGTGAATCGTGTTCACGGCACCGAAAAACCCCTTTCAGTACAGATCCGGAGACGGTGTGTGCCTTGACTTATTTTTGTGCGATGGTATTGTGTCCAGCCCCCGCAAAATAGCATTTGCAAGGTTATCGCAGTGCTGCTGCGCACGGATTGCAGCAGAAAAAGACGAAAGCACAGCCGGGGGAATGTTGTCAGGACAGTGCTTGCACAATTAATTCGCCAACAGCCACGTCAGCTTTAAATCAAACAGCTAACTCCCGCTCGTCAGCCTCGTGACGCAAGATCACAGGCTCTCCATGACCGGGAAACTGACGACGGCAGAATGGGAATTGAACGCAATCGATTTAGATGAGACTCTGAGACCTATGAGCAACCAAACCCTCTATCCCTTAAAATTCGGCTACCCGCAGAAGACCGGTCTGTACGATCCGGCTAATGAAAAAGACTCCTGTGGTGTAGGTTTTGTTGCAGACATTAAAGGCCGTCCCAGTCATCAGATTATGCTGGACGCCTACCACTTGAATTCCCGCATGGATCATCGCGGTGGCTGTGGCTTCGAAGCCAACACCGGCGATGGCGCCGGTATTCTGATGGCGCTGCCGCATACCTTCTTCAAGACTGTTGCCGCCGAAGAGCTTGGCATTACGCTGCCAGAAGCTGGCAAATACGCTGTCGGCAACATCTTTATGCCTCAGGATGCTGAACAACGGGCAACCTGCCGCCGGATTATAAATGAGATTATCGCGGAAGAAGGCCAGCACCTGCTGAGCTGGAGAACCGTGCCAGTGGATGCCGAAGGCGCCGATGTTGGCCCGGCCGCACGCATGGCTCAACCAGAGATTGAACAATTATTCATTGGTGCTGAAGATGGCCTCGATCGAGAGACCTTCGAACGCAGACTGTATGTCATCCGCAAGCGCTTTACTCACCGACTGCGCGGTGACGCTTCGCTGAGTGAAGCAAAGCTGCTTTATGCCTGCAGCCTGTCCACCAAAGTTATGGTGTATAAAGGGATGCTCACGCCTGGTCAGTTATTTCCCTTTTACCTGGATTTAACTAACCCTGGTTTTGAAACCCATCTTGCGATGGTGCATTCGCGCTTCAGTACCAACACCTTCCCTTCATGGGATCGTGCCCAGCCAAATCGCTTCATGAGCCACAATGGCGAAATCAACACCTTGCGCGGCAACGTGAACCAGATGGTTTCAAGGGAAGGCACGGTGCAGAGCGATCTGTTTGGCGCCAAGCTGCCGGAGATGTTCCCGGTAATCGATTCCGACTGTTCGGACTCCGGTTCCTTCGATGCAGTGCTCGAATTCATGCTGATGTCCGGACGCTCCCTGCAGGAATCAGTGATGATGATGATTCCTGAAGCCTGGCAATCTGATCTCAATATGTCTCAGGCCAAAAAAGATTTCTATGAATTCCATTCCGCGCTGATGGAGCCATGGGATGGTCCGGCCTCAATTGTATTCTCCGACGGTCAATATATAGGCGCGGTGCTTGATCGCAACGGCCTGAGGCCCAGTCGTTATTACGTCACTCATGACGATAAAGTCATCATGGCCTCAGAAGTCGGCGTGTTAAACGTAGATCCGGCTAATGTGAAAATCAAAGGTCGCCTGCAACCGGGCAAAATGTTCCTGCTGGACTTTGAGCAGGGGCGCCTGATTCCTGACGAAGAACTCAAGCAGAATATTGCCGGACGTCGCCCTTATGGCGAATGGCTGGCTAATCAAAAGATTACACTGGATCATATCGCCACCGATAATGCTGCCCATTCACTGGACGCTGACAACATTTTGCAGCGCATGCAGGCGTTCGGCTACACCATCGAAACCATGCATTTCATGCTGATGCCACTGGTTACTGAGGTTCGCGACCCGCTGGGCTCGATGGGCAACGATTCCGCGCTGGCCTGTCTGTCAGACAAGTCGCGGATGATTTACGACTACTTTAAGCAGCTGTTTGCGCAGATCACCAATCCAGCCATCGACTCTATTCGCGAAGAAGTAGTGATGTCACTGGAATGCTTTATCGGTCCAGAGGGCAATCTGCTGGATACTCAGGAATCGCAGGCACGTCGTCTCAGCTTGCAGCATCCGATTCTGTCCAATAAAGAACTGGCCAATATCCGCGATATGAATTTCCGTGGTATGCGCACCAAAGTACTCGATATCACCTACGACAGCACCGCCACCAATGGCTACCGTGAGGCCCTGAACCGGATTTGCGCCGAAGCGACCCAGGCTATCAGCGACGGATACTCCTTTGTCATTCTGTCCGACCGCAAAATTGCTGAAACCCGCATTCCCTTGAGTGCATTGATTGCCTGTGGCGCCGTTCACCATCATCTGATCGCACAGCATCAACGCAGCCTGATTGGCCTGATCATTGAAACCGGTGAAGCGCGTGAAGTGCATCACCATTGCCTGTTGGCCGGGTATGGCGCGGATGCAATCAACCCCTATCTTGCGTTTGAGGCGCTGTGGTTTGCCCGCAACGATGGCTTGCTGGGTGACCTGTTTAATCACGAAGATGAACTGGTCTATACCTATAAAAAAGCAGTGGCCAAAGGCATGCTTAAAGTCATGGCTAAAATGGGTATCTCAACGCTGCAGTCCTATAAAGGCGCACAGATATTTGAGGCCGTTGGTCTTGCCGATGAAATTGTCGATCGCTGTTTTGTGGGCACGGCCAGCCGCGTGCAAGGCGTCAATTTTGATGTGTTGATTCGGGAAACTGAACTTCGTCATCAGATTGGTTACCCACAGGTTCCTGCCAACCGCCTGCCCATCCTCCCGAATCCGGGTGACTTCCATTGGCGCAGCGGCGGCGAAAGCCATATGTGGGACCCAACCAGTATTTTCAATATTCAGGTTGCAGCACGTAATAATAACGTCGAGGCCTATCATGCCTTCGCCCGCCATACCAATGAGCAGACTACCCGTAACTGCACCTTCCGCGGCCTGCTGCAGTTTAAAACTGAGCTCAGCAAAGCGATTCCTGTTGATGAGGTAGAGCCGGCAAGTGCCATCGTTAAACGCTTTGCCACTGGCGCGATGAGTCTGGGATCGATATCCACAGAAACTCATGAGTCTCTGGCTATCGCGATGAATCGCATGGGTGGCAAATCCAACACCGGCGAGGGCGGTGAGGATTCCAATCGCTACAGCCCTATGGCCAATGGGGATTCCAAACGCTCGTCTATTAAGCAGGTTGCTTCTGGTCGTTTTGGCGTGACTATCTGGTATCTGACTAACGCTGATGAACTGCAGATTAAAATCGCTCAGGGCGCCAAGCCCGGTGAAGGCGGCGAGTTGCCCGGCGGTAAAGTGGATGACTATATTGCCAAAATACGTCATTCAACACCAGGCGTGGGACTGATCAGTCCACCACCACACCATGACATCTACTCGATTGAGGATATTGCTCAGCTTATCCACGATCTGAAGAATGCCAACCGCGACGCCCGTATCAGCGTCAAACTGGTGTCAGAAGTAGGCGTCGGCACGATTGCTGCCGGTGTCACTAAAGCCAAAACTGAACATCTGGTTATTTCCGGACACGATGGCGGTACCGGTGCCTCTCCACTGACTTCAATCAAGCATGCCGGTCTGCCCTGGGAACTGGGTCTGGCGGAAACGCATCAGACGCTGGTGATGAATAATCTGCGTTCTCGTGTGGTACTGCAGACTGATGGCCAGTTGAAAACCGGACGTGATGTGGCTATCGCCGCCTTGCTAGGTGCCGAAGAGTTCGGTTTTGCGACCGCACCTCTGGTCACCCTGGGCTGCATCATGATGCGCAAGTGTCACTTGAACACCTGCCCGGTAGGTATAGCGACTCAGGATCCGGAACTGCGCAAAAAATTCAAAGGCAAACCGGAACACGTCGTCAATTATCTGTTCATGGTCGCTGAGGACTTACGCGGCATCATGGCGGAACTCGGCATTCGCACTGTCAACGAAATGATCGGTCGTGTTGATTTACTGGAAACCAATGAGGCGCTTAAACATTGGAAAGCCAGTGGTCTGGATTTGAGCGCGATGCTGGCACCAGCACAGATCATTTTCGAAAATACTGAGGTCTATCAAACTATCAGCCAGGATCATGGTCTGGAAAAGGCGCTTGATAATCAGCTTATCAAGCTGGCCGCCAATGCTCTGGAAACCGGTCAACCCGTTAATATTGAACTACCTGTGATTAATACCAACCGGGTAGTCGGCACCATGCTTTCCAATGAAGTTGCGAAACGCTGGAAAGAAGAAATGCTGCCGGAAGATACTATTAACATCAAGCTGCACGGCTCTGCAGGTCAAAGTCTGGGTGCCTGGCTGGCCAAAGGTATCACTATCACGGTTGAAGGCGATGCCAATGATTACGTCGGAAAAGGCCTGTCTGGCGGTAAAATTATTGTTTACCCCCCGAAAAACAGCACCTTCAAAGCGGAAGAAAACATTATCGCCGGTAACGTCAATCTGTACGGCGCCACCAGTGGTGAAGCCTACTTCCGAGGTATCGCAGCAGAACGTTTTGCCGTTCGCAACAGCGGGGCTTCCGCCGTAGTGGAAGGCATCGGTGACCATGGCTGCGAATACATGACCGGTGGATGTGTTGTTATCCTCGGCAAGACCGGCCGCAATTTCGGTGCGGGCATGAGTGGCGGTATAGCTTACGTGTGGGATCCGGATAAAGACCTGATTAAACAGTGCAACATGGATACCTTTGAACTTGAAGCGGTGCAGGAAGCAGCTGACATAGAAGAGCTGAAAATCCTGATCGTCAAACATCTGCAATATACCGGCTCAACAGTGGCAGAGAATATTCTCGCCAGCTGGGAGCAATCGCTGCAGCAGTTTGTCAAAATCATTCCAACCGACTATAAAAGGGTACTGGCCGAGCGCAAAGTCGTCGCGCGCATACACGCGGTCGCCGTTTAACACTAAAACAAGAATTGGCTTACTGGATTATTATTAATGGGAAAACCGACCGGCTTTAAAGAATTCGAACGTCGCGCTGAGCCCTACCGCGCGCCGGGTACCCGTTTACTCGATTATAAGGAAATCTATACCGAGCACGACGAACAACTGCTGGCTACCCAAGGTGCCCGCTGCATGGATTGTGGCGTGCCTTTTTGTCAGTCCGACCACGGCTGCCCGGTTTATAATCTGATCCCGGAATGGAATGATCTGGTTTATCAGGGACGTTGGCGTGAGGCGTTAGACCGCCTGCACAAAACCAATAATTTTCCGGAATTCACTGGCAGAGTCTGTCCGGCTCCCTGCGAGGGCGCCTGCGTTCTCGGTATTTCCGATCCAGCGGTCACCATCAAGAACATTGAAAATGCCATCATTGATAAAGGCTTTGAAAATGGCTGGGTTGTGCCCAATCCACCCGCCTGGCGCACCGGCAAAAAAGTTGCTGTGGTTGGCTCCGGTCCTGCTGGCCTGGCGGCCGCAGCGCAGTTGAATCAGGCGGGTCACCAGGTGACTGTATTTGAACGCGAAGACCGTATTGGCGGGCTGTTGATGTATGGCATTCCCAATATGAAACTTGATAAGGATGTGGTTGACCGACGGGTGAAACTGCTGGAAGCCGAGGGCGTTAAGTTTATTATTAATGCCAATGTGGGCGGACAGGGCCCTGATGCCATTGCAGTCGACCAACTGGTAGATGAAGTTGACGCACTGTGCCTGGCTACCGGTGCCACTGCGGCCAGAGATTTGAAGATTCCGCATCGTGAAGGCAATGGTGTGCATTTTGCGATGGAGTTTTTAACTGCCAACACTCGCAGCCTGCTTGATTCTGAATTACAGGATGGCAATTTCATCAGCGCTAAGGATAAGCACGTTATCGTTATCGGTGGTGGTGATACCGGCACTGACTGTATTGCGACCTCGTTGCGTCATGGCTGCAAATCTCTGGTTAATTTTGAGATCATGCCGCGGCCGCCAATCTCCCGACCCGACGACAATCCCTGGCCACTGTGGCCAAAGATTTATCGCGAAGACTATGGCCACACCGAAGCCGCCCATAAATTCGGCAGCGATCCCCGTGAGTTTTCGATATCAGGCAAAGAATTTGTACGCGATTCACATGGCAAGCTGATCGGCATAAACACGGTTGCGGTAGACAGTAAATTTCAGGAGGTTCCTGGTTCAGTTAAATTCTGGGAAGCGGATCTGATTCTGCTGTCCATGGGCTTCCTCGGACCTGAGCATTATGTCAGCGCGCCATTGAATCTGGAGCTCGATCCACGCTCCAACTACAAAGCCGAATACAAATCGTTCCGCACCAGCAACCCGAAGGTTTTTGCCGCTGGCGATTGCCGCAGGGGTCAATCCTTGGTAGTGCGGGCCATCGACGAAGGACGTCTGGTGGCTGAAGAAATCGATAGATTCCTCAGCGCTTAGTCAGCCGCAAGGACCTGTTATCCCAGCGCCGGAATCTCTGGCGTTGGTCGCCTGGCAAAGGAATTGTGGATGAACGACTGTGTTCTTGAACTGAGCAATGTCAGCAAAAAATACGGCAGTTTCACTGCTGTAGATGACATCAGCTTCGCGATACCCAAAGGTTCTATCTATGGTTTTCTGGGTCCTAACGGCGCCGGCAAAACCACCACTATCCGCATCATCCTCGATATTCTGAAACCCGACAGCGGCACCGTTGCCATCCTCGGCAGCAACTCTGCCATGACAGTAAGACATCGCATCGGCTATCTGCCTGAAGAGAAAGGCCTCTACAAAAAGATGAAGGTCTGGGCCATCATCAGTTACTTTGCCACCCTCAAGGGTCTTGATCGCAAATCTGCCAGAAGGCGGGCTTTTGAGTTGCTGGAAACCTATGGGCTGAAGGATTTCGCCGAAGCACGGGTGGAATCGCTGTCCAAGGGTATGGGGCAAAAAGTGCAGGTACTGTCTGCAGTCGCTCACAATCCTGAACTGGTCATCTTGGACGAACCTTTTTCAGGCCTTGATCCGGTTAACCAGGCAGTGCTGGAGCAGCTGATTAAAGACATGGCCGCCAATGGTCACACCGTAATTTTCTCCACTCACATTATGCAGCATGCCGAACGCCTGTGTAATCGCCTGCTGCTGATCACCAAAGGTCGCAAGGTCTTTGATGGCACCGTACCGGAAGCCTGCGCAATTCTACCGCGCCGGGTGCTGGTCGAATCCAGTGACGATATGGCGGTGATTCGCGAGCTTGACGGCGTGCTTGCAGTTTCTGTCCAGGCTCAAGTGCTGTCACCAATCCAGGCTGTCCCTGATAATGAGGCACCAGCGCAGCGACTCTGGGAGATCCAGTTGCAGGAAAACGCCGACCCGCGGATTATTCTGCAGAAATGTTTTGAAAGTGGCATTGCACTGAACCGTTTTGACTACACGCCGCCCAGCCTCCACGACGTATTCGTGCACCTGGTAGGCTCTGAGGCAAAGGAGCATCAATTCCGATGAGAGTTATCGCCCTTATCGCCATCCGTGAGTACCTTGAGAATATAAAGACCAAGGGCTTCTGGCTGGGGGTTTTGTTATTCCCGGTGATCTTCATAGCGATATTTTTCTTTTCCAATAAGCTGGCTACCTCTGCACCCACTCGCCACTACCTGCTGATAGACCAGTCTGGACAATATGCTGAAGCCGTTGAATCCGCTATTTTGCGTGAACATCAGCGCCGGGTGCTGCAGGAGTTTGTAAGTTATCTGCAGGAAAACCGGAAAGACCTGGATCTGGAACGCACCCCGGAGGTGGATACCTCCTCCCAGGTTGATCAATTAATCGATGATGTTGGTAATGATGAACTCGCTGCTCTGGACATGTGGCTGGACAGCGGCGGCCTGAACGTGGCTTTAACCATGATGAGCGGTTCGCTTAGAGTGGACGCACCTGCTTTCATTGCACCCCGACCCCAGTTCATCGCTGCGCCACTGCCCGCAGGAATAGACGTCGATGCAGCCCCGGAGCGGATTATCGAACAACTGCGCCCTTTGCTTACCGGCGATCGTACCATGATCATTGCAGGCCAGCCGGCCTCGCTGTTTGCTGTTATTCTGATCCCTGCTGATGTCACTGAGGATATCGTGCGCCCCGGAACCATGCCGGCACCGCAGGGTGCTGCCGGCATTCAATACTGGGCCAGCAATCTCACCGACACCCGCTTATCCAGCGCCATTCAGAGCAGCGTGAACAACAGCATTCGCATTAATGAATTCAGCGCACAAGGTATCGACATACAAGCGGTTCGGGACATCCAACGTACCCGTCTTCCGGTAAGCAGACTGGATCCTAAAAAAGAGGCTGGCGAAGAAACCGTCAGTGCCGCAGATACGTTCCGACAGTGGGCACCGGTAGGTTTTGTCTATCTGATGTTTATCTCATTAATACAAAGCCTGCAGTACCTGCTCAGCAATACCATTGAAGAGAAGGCCAACCGCATCATTGAAGTACTGCTGGCGTCGGTGACGCCTGGTGAGTTAATGATGGGCAAGCTGCTGGGCATAGGAATGAGCGGCATTACGACTATTGCGACCTGGATCATCTCCTTCCTGTTGTTCATCTCTTTTTACCAAAGCACTGAAACCGAACTCATCGGACAGATCATCAACGTGCTGTTCAGTTCCGAACTGATTCCCTGGTTCGTATTTTATTATGTTTCAGGCTATGCACTTTACTCAGGTATTTTTCTGGCCATTGGCAGTCTATGCAATACTTTAAAAGAAGCACAAAGTCTGATGACACCGATGATGATGATCCTCGTTGTGCCGCTGGTGACCATGAGCTTCATTGCTCAGGATCCGAATGGCACCGTGGCGCGGATCATGTCCTGGATTCCCCTGTTCACGCCTTTTGCAATGATGAACAGAGCTGCCGCCCAACCACCCATGATCGACATTGTGGGTACCACGCTGCTGTTGCTTGCCAGCGTGGCTCTGGTATTGTGGCTTTCTGGTAAGATATTTCGTCAGGGTGTGCTGCGCACCGGCCAGCCGCCAAGAGTGCTGGAACTGCTGCGGATGCTTCGAACCTGATTCTCGAACCACCAGTCCCGTGCCATTGCCATAACTACCATTCGGTGGACACTTTCCGATGAATTCAATACAGCGAAAATACATAGAGAACCGCGTCTTTACCGCTCTGCTGGTGCTGTCTACCATCCTGTTTGGCGTGGTGTTGCGACCGTTCTGGGGGGCAATATTCTGGGCCTGCGCGATGGCCATTATCTTCTATCCATTGCAGCGAAGGATGTTAGGGCACTTTGGAGGGCGCAGCGCTTTGGCGGCTGCAGTGACACTGTTGATTGGTTTTATCATTCTGGTCGTTCCCATAGTTGCTGTTATCTTTGCCTTTGTTCAGGAAGGTACCCAGCTTTATCAGCGCATTGAGAATGAAGAGCTCAGTCCTGCGGCTTTATTTGAACGTATCGGCAACTCCTTACCCATTCTTCCTGAATTGTTGCAGCGTGTCGGTATTAACACTGGCAGTATTCGCGAAATGCTTTCCGAGTCTGCTGTTGCTGTCAGCCAATGGCTGGCGCAGGAAGCATTGAAGTTTGGTGGCAACACCTTCACCTTCGTTCTCCGTCTGGTACTTATGCTTTATCTGACTTTCTTTCTACTGCGAGATGGGCAGAAATTAGTTATCTGGATGCGCCGAGCAGCACCTCTCGGCGGCGAGCGCACCCAGCTTCTGTTTGATAAATTTGTTGAAGTTACCCGCGCCACCATCAAGGGAAATATCATAGTCGCTATGGTGCAAGGGGCATTGGGAGGCTTTATATTCTGGGCATTGGGCGTTTCAGCGCCAGTGGTCTGGGGCGTGGTAATGGCTGTCCTGTCATTGATTCCTGCCGTAGGAGCTTTTGTCGTGTGGCTGCCGGTTGCCATCTATCTGTACTCCACCGGCGACTGGGAGCGCGCAACTATCCTGGTGGCGTTTGGCTCTATCGTCATCGGTCTCTCTGATAACGTGCTGCGACCCAGGCTGGTTGGCAGAGATACCAAACTGCCCGATTATATGGTGTTGTTTTCCACCTTGGGCGGCCTGACCTTGATGGGGATTAACGGCTTTGTAATAGGCCCGCTGCTGGCGGTCCTGTTTGTTACCTTCTGGAATATTTTTACCGTCGATTTAAATAAAGCTGGCCCAGAGTGAGGTGTGAGTTAGCAATGATCTACGCTAGAATAGCTCCCCATTCGCTCTGCGACCCAGGAAATTTTTATTTTGAACAGTAGCAAAATCGCCTTTATTGGCGCAGGGAACATGGCCAATAGTCTGATCCGCGGGCTGCTGTCCAAAGGTGCGGCTCCGGCAAATCTGCTGGCTTTTGATGTCGATGCTGAGAAGTTGCAACTCCTGCAGACAGAATGTGGCATAGGCATCGGCACCATGGCAGAGATCGCTGCTCAGGCCGATGTGCTGGTGCTGGCGGTAAAGCCTCAGGTCATGCCCGAAGTGTGCAGCGAACTGGCAGCACTGCTAAGCAATCGTCCCTGTCTGCTTATCTCTATTGCCGCTGGTATTCCATTGCTCAGTCTGCAGCAGTGGCTGGGCGCCGAGACAGCGATAGTGCGGAGCATGCCCAACACGCCGGCCCTGGTTTCGGCGGGAGCCAGCGGCTTGTTCGCCAACGCCCACACCAGTGCTGTACAAAAACAGCTGGCCGAAGATATTCTGCAAGCTGTAGGCATCGTCTGCTGGGTCCCGCAGGAAAGCGATATCGATACAGTGACCGCCCTCTCTGGCAGCGGTCCTGCTTATTTCTTTCTGCTGATGGAGGCCATGGAGGCATCTGCACTTAAGCTGGGTCTGAGTTCTGAAACCGCCCGCCAACTGACTCTGCAAACAGCTCTTGGCGCTGCTCTGCTGGCTCTGGACAGTGATGTTCCGCCCAGCGAATTGCGCAAACGCGTAACGTCTCCTGGAGGCACCACTGAACAGGCCATAATCACATTCCAGAACAAGGGCTTTGCTGAACTGGTATATGAAGCCATGCAGGCAGCCCGGCAACGATCCGTTGAACTAGCAGAAAACTTCACCTGAGATCAGCCTGGTACTGGCTGCGAATTTACCGAGAAGAGAGAGGCGACTATGGAAGCATTTGGCAGCGTTGGCGTGCTACTGGTAAACACCCTGGGTGGGCTGTTTTTACTCGCTGTTTTGTTGCGTTTTTTATTGCAACTGGCACGTGCTGACTTCTATAACCCACTTACCCAGGCAATAGTTCGTATCACTGATCCTGGCGTTAAGATTTTCCGCCGTTTTATACCTGCGTTCCGTGGTGTTGATATTCCTACTCTGGTATTTGCATTCCTGATACAGATCGCCGCAACCACCATGCTGATCAGTTTCAGCGGTTTTCAGCTGCCAGCCATCAACACGATTATCAGCTGGTCGGCAGTCGGACTGCTGTCCTTTGTCCTGAACATCTATTTCTGGTCTATTATTATTTCAATTGTTGCCAGCTTCATCGCGCCTGCAAGCACTAATCCAATCCTGCTACTGACCCGTCAGCTGACTGAACCGGTGATGGCTCCCTTTCGTCGCCTGCTGCCGGCAATGGGCGGCCTGGACTTTTCACCAATCTTTGTGTTCCTGACCATTCGGATAATCCAGACCGTGATTATCGCGCAAGTGCCCCTGAACCCCAATCTGGTTCTTGGCATATAGGAATGTCTGCTCTTTATGCTAAAAGTTAATTCCACCCAGGCGCTGGAGGGTTCAGCGGGGCTTGTCACTCCTCAGCTTTATCATTTTGATGAGCCGTTGACTCTGCGCAGTGGCAAAGTGTTGAACTGCTATGACCTGATGGTGGAAACCTATGGCGAGCTGAATGCGGAGAAATCCAATGCTGTGCTGATCTGTCATGCGCTCAGTGGTGATCATCATGCCGCTGGATATCATCGTGAAACAGATGAAAAACCAGGTTGGTGGGATAACGCTATCGGGCCCGGCAAGCCTATCGATACCACCCGATTTTTTGTAGTCTGCCTCAATAATCTTGGCGGCTGCGCGGGCAGCACAGGTCCGACTTCAATCAATCCCGAAACAGGCAGCTGGTACGGACCTGATTTTCCTGTAGTAACAGTGCGCGACTGGGTCAACAGCCAGGCGCGGCTGGCTGATCGCCTGGGGATTCAGCAATGGGCCGCAGTTGTCGGTGGCAGTCTGGGCGGCATGCAGGCTATGCGCTGGTCCATCAGTTATCCTGACCGCCTGCGCCATGCCGTGATGCTGGCGGTAGCGCCAAAGCTGTCTGCCCAGAATATTGCGTTTAATGAAGTTGCGCGCCAATCCATAAGCGCAGATCCTGATTTTCATGCCGGTCGCTACCTTGATCACAACACCCTGCCAAAGAAGGGCGTGACGCTGGCACGGATGGTTGGCCACATCACCTATTTATCCGACAGCGCCATGCGCGACAAATTCGGCAAGGCCTCTGACGCTATCAAAAGCGCCTCATTGAACCTCGGACGCGATCTGCGCGCGGGAAAACTCAGCTTTGGCTTCGACGTGGATTTCCAGGTGGAGAGTTATCTGCATTATCAGGGTGAACGCTTCTCAGAGACCTTCGATGCAAATACTTATCTATTGATGACCAAAGCACTGGATTACTTTGACCCGACCGTCGACTACGACGGCGACCTCAGCAAGGCATTTGCCAACAGCAGCTGCCAGTTCCTGCTGATGTCATTCAGCACCGACTGGCGCTTTCCGCCCGAACGCTCCCGCGAAATTGTCGATGCTTTGCTGAAAGCACAAAAACAAGTCACCTATCTTGAGATTGAGGCTGACCAGGGACACGATGCATTTTTACTGCCAGTGCCGCGTTATCAACAGGCATTTAGAACCTATATGCAGCGCGTTCACCGAGAGATCAGCGGCGAGATCAGCCGGGAAAGCAATGGAGAAACCAGACAATGATGAGACCGGATCTGGACATCATTCAAAGCTGGATTACTCCGGCCAGCCGGGTGCTGGACCTCGGCTGTGGCGATGGCAGTCTGCTCGACTATCTGAAAAATAATAAGCAGGTTGCTGAGATCGGTCTGGAGATTGATCCGGACAATATTGAAAAATGTCTGCAAAAAGGCGTTCATGTCATCCAGCAGGACTTAAACAAGGGACTGCAGAACTTTGTTTCCAACAGCTTTGACACCGTGCTGCTGACCCAGACATTACAGGCCGTCAGCTACCCGGATGTCGTCATTGAGGAGATGCTGCGCATTGGAAAAAACTGCATTGTTACCTTTCCAAACTTTGGTCACTGGCGCAGCCGCGTTTATCTGGTGAACAAAGGCCGGATGCCAGTGTCTGAGTTTATGCCTTATGAATGGTATAACACGCCAAACATCCATTTTTGTACGGTACGCGACTTCGATGCGTTCTGTGCAGAGAGGAATATTAACATTCTGACTCGCCTTGTCGTCGATAATAAGCATCGCGACAGTTGGACGATTAACCTGCTACCCAACCTGCTTGGTGAAATAGCTATCTATCACATCAGCCGATAAGCCTCATTATGTCAAAAATTGTCCTCGCGACCGGCAATGCCGGAAAACTTACGGAACTGCAGCAAATGCTCGGTAATACAGGGAAAGAGTTTATTACGCAGAAATCTCTGGGTATCTGCGATGCTGCAGAGACCGGTCTCACTTTCGTAGAAAACGCGATAATAAAGGCCCGACACGCCTGTGCTGCCAGCGGTCTGCCCGCTATAGCTGACGACTCCGGACTGGAGGTAGACGCCCTGCACGGCGAACCCGGCATCTACTCGGCCAGATTTGCCGGCCTCAATGCCAGCGATTCAGAAAACAATTTGAAGCTGCTGGTTCGGCTGCAGGATGTACCGGATGAACAGCGTGGTGCTCGTTTTCAATGTGTCATTGTATTCATGCGCAGCCCTTTTGATGCCACGCCACTGATTTGCAACGGCACATGGGAAGGACGCATTCTGCATGCCCCGGCAGGTGTGCATGGTTTTGGCTACGATCCGCTTTTCTATGTGCCTGAGCATGATTGTGCCTCAGCCGAACTGGAACCCTTAATTAAGAATTCGATCAGCCATCGCGCTCAGGCATTGCAGCGCCTGCTCAAACACTGGAATGCGTTTACTGCAGGAATGAATTCTCAGTGAGCGAGCCTGTCGGGCATCAGCGTTTGCCTCCGCTGAGTCTGTATATTCATATTCCCTGGTGTGTCCGTAAATGCCCCTACTGCGACTTCAACTCTCATCAACGCGAGGGCGAACTGCCGGAGTACGATTACATCAGCGCACTGCTGCGCGACTTCAAGCAGGATCTGCACTATGTGCAAGGTCGACAGATAAAATCTGTGTTCTTTGGTGGCGGCACGCCCAGTCTGTTTTCTGCGGCCGCTTATCAAAGACTGTTGACGGGACTGCAGACGATGGTGGAGTTCGCCGCTGATATCGAGATTACTCTGGAAGCAAATCCAGGCACGGCAGAGCGGCAGAAATTCGCTGACTACTTCAAGCTTGGCATCAACCGGCTTTCTATAGGCATCCAGAGTTTTAATGATCAGCAGCTTAAAAATCTTGGCCGTATCCATGCCAGCGACGATAGCCGCAAGGCTGTTGAGTTCGCTTATGCGGCAGGCTTCGAAAACATTAACCTCGACATCATGTATGGCCTGGAAAATCAGAGCCTCGCATCAGCTTTAGCGGACCTGCAGGAAACCATTGCACTGGCACCCAAACATATTTCCTGGTATCAGCTGACTATCGAAGCTAATACCGAATTTTTCAAACGGCCACCAACTTTGCCGGTAGAAAACCTGCTGATTGATATTCAGGACCAGGGGTTGGAGCTGCTCAGCGCATCCGGTTTTCAGCGCTATGAAGTTTCCGCATTCAGCCGCCCTGGCCAGCAGGCTCGGCATAATGTGAACTACTGGCAGTTTGGTGATTATCTGGGCATTGGTGCCGGTGCGCATGGCAAAATTTCAATCGCGGCTCAGCAAGGGTTTGAAAGTATTGTGCGTACGCGGAAGAAGAAGCAGCCCGGTCATTATCTTGCCGATTGCACTGCTGCGACTGCCGCCGTTAGCGCGGCGGATCTACCGCTTGAATTTATGTTGAATGCGTTGCGATTGCAAAATGGATTCACGCTTGATCTGTTTGAGGCACATACTGACCTGCCTTTCAGCATAGTGGCGAAACAGATAGAATCCCTGCATGCTAAAGGTCTGTTGGAAGTGACTGATGACCGGATAAAAACCAGCCCCAAAGGCATGCAGTTTCTTAATTCGGTCCTGGAGGAATTCCTGTGAGCTTTTCGCACTGCTTTTCTCCAGATGAAAAAGCAGGGTGTTAACTAACAGTAAGGTGTTCATGTTGAAGGGAGAACAAAAAAATGAGCAGCAGCTTATACGAGCAACACTGTGAACCCTGCATGCTCGGTTCCCGTCCGATGCCTGCTGAACAAAGTAATCGCCTGCTGGCGTCAGTGCCACGCTGGAAGAAAATCAATGTGGACGGCGTTGAGCAACTGCGGCGTGAATTCCATTTCAAGGATTTTAAACAAGCACTGGATTTTACTCTGAAGATCGGGCTGCTGGCTGAGCGTGAAGGTCATCATCCCAAGCTGTTGACTGAGTGGGGAAAGGTCACCGTGAACTGGTGGACTCATAAAGCCAACGGACTGCACAATAACGATTTCGTGATGGCTGCCAAGACAGATTTAATCGCGAGCAAAGCCAGCGATAAATAACCCGTTGTAGCACCCAAAGGTGGATTCATGTCATTGCATTTTCCCGATCTGTTCAAGCACCTCGATGCTGTACTGCGTTTGCCAAGCATCAGCTCAGCTAATGTAAACATCGACATGAGCAATGCTGCGGTGATTGATTATCTGGCGCAGGCATTCAGCGATCTTGGCTTCAGCTGTGAAATTATTGCCAGCCCAGCCGCCAGTGGCAAGAAAAAATCCAACCTGATTGCTACCCTTGGAACGGGTCCGGGTGGTCTGGTGCTCGCTGGTCACACGGATACCGTGCCGATGGACGAGGCGCTCTGGCAGGTTCCTCCGCTGCAGCTTACGCAAAAAAATAATCGTCTGTACGGCCTCGGCAGTACCGATATGAAGGGCTTTTTCCCGATCATTATGGAAGCGGTCAGGGGGCTTGATCTGAGCAAGATACAGCAGCCTTTGATCGTGCTGGCCACTGCCGATGAAGAAACCTCGATGGATGGAGCCCGCACTATCGCCGAGCTGGGCCGCCCCAAAGCGCGCTATGCAGTTATTGGTGAACCCACTGGGCTGAGACCGGTGCGCGCTCACAAAGGCATCATGATGGAAGCAATTCGGCTGCAGGGTCAGAGCGGTCATTCCTCTGATCCCAGTCTGGGCAAAAATGCGCTGGAAGCGATGCACAGTGTGATCGGTGAATTGCTGAGCTTTCGCGGTGAACTGCAAAGCAGATATCGCGACCCGATGTTTACTATCGCCCACCCGACTCTGAATCTGGGCTGCATTCACGGCGGCGACAATCCTAACCGGATCTGCGGTCATTGTGAGCTGGAGTTTGATATCCGGCTGCTGCCAGGCATGAAGATTGATTCACTGCGTGAAGATATCAGCCTGCGTCTGCGCCCGGTTGCTGAACGATTCGGCGTGGGCTTTACCTTAACGCCTTTATTTCCTGGCATCGAAGCCTTCTCTACGCCAGCGGACAGTGAACTGGTGCGCACCGCAGAACGCCTGACCAACCATACCGCGGGAACAGTCGCGTTTGGCACCGAAGGTCCATTTCTGGAGCAACTGGGCATGGAAACCATCATCCTCGGTCCCGGCAATATCGACCAGGCGCATCAGCCGGATGAGTATCTTGAACTGGCAAGTATCCAGCCGTGTATCGAGCTTCTGCGCAAGCTTATTGGCCGCTTCTGCCTGGAAGCGGCCTGAGTTCGTCAGCCCTTATTGGTCAACATACTTCCAGTCCGCAGCGCCAAAGAACATCTCATCCCAGCTTTGTAATCCCCAGGGGACTGATCTGGAAGGATCCGGGTTGGACTTATTCTGCGCAGAATTGTCAAACGCACCCACCGCGGTAATCACTGTGCCGGCAGGGACGAATTTCGGTTCTTTGAAGGTATAAGCCAGCTGCCAGTTGTAGTTGTAATTGGCGATGTTAATCAATTCCTCGCGATTGCCATCGGGGTAATCGGCGTAAAAGCGCATGCGCTTGCCGCGAAAATGCATATGCGGGGTCAGATTATGCAGATGCGCGTCTTTGGCCACCGTAATTGACTGCTGCATCTCGTAATCGGGATCGAAGGGTGGAATATTCTGCCAGGTGGGCGTGAAGATGCAGGCGCAACTGCCCACCATTCGCTCTTTGGGTACAAAATCTACGGGATAAAACCACAAACCGATTTCACTCGCATCCACAGTCGCCTTTCCGGTGGTGGTGTAATGCAACTGCATCGCAATGCGGGTTCCGGCCTTCAGCAAACCACCTGTGTCCGATGGCTCCATTCGCGGTGCCTGGCCGGGAATATACGGCGCAATGTCCGGTCGATCGGGATCATCTCCACCCAACAGTGAGCCTCCGCGTTTAGCGCCCGGCGGGATGATGCTGTGCAGGGTATGATGCAGCACGGTGCGGTCGCCCGGAATATATTGACTGGCTCGCACCCAGCGGTCCTGCTCGATATCGATATCAACCATCACATTATAGTAGTCAAGCACACCGGTTGCGGGAATCTCCTGCGGAGGGATCTTGATAATGTAATCCGGCTCCCCGAATGCCCACCGGGTTTCCGGCCACTGCAATTCCTGCAGCGGGTCACTCTGCCCATTTTTGGGAGCCCCGGCACTTATCCAGTGCAGCAACTTCTGGGCTTCCTCATCGCTTAACACCATATCGTTGCTGAAATCACCGACATGAGGATCAACCTGCCCAGGTGGCATGCGTTTAGTCATCACCACTTCGCGCACCATCGGCGACCAGCCCTGCAGCATGGTGTGGCTATCCAGCGCAAAGGGAGCGATACCGCTGTCTCGGTGACAACTGGCACAGTTCGCAGCAATGATACTGGCAACTTCCTCATAGGAGGGCAGCGACTGCTGGTGCTGAAGTTTTGCAGCAAAGCTAACCGGATCGCCCTGCATGCTTACCATCGTGTGCGGAATTTGCTGATCAGCAACTATGGCTGACAGCACGTCATCCAGCGCGCTGCCAACGGGTCCCCGGAAATCGACTGTGAAGGAGCGAGGATTGTAAATCAGCACTTCGCCGCTTTTATCCACATTCAGAGCTTCTGAAATCAGTTGCGCATCGTCCATGAGCACCCGCAGCGATACACCCAGACGCTGCATTTCCTGGGCAACAGCATCACGATTTTTCAGGCCACTGGGATTGAGCAGAAAGAATTCGATGCCCTGCGTGGCATAACGGGCGTGCAGAGCTGCAAAGGCAGGAACGGAAGTTGGATCGGTGCTGCTGCCATTCACCTGCACCAGCACAGCGATGGCTTTCTGATTGTCGTACCAGCTCATCTGATGAAAATAGCCGTGCTGGTCAAGCAATGCGAAATCACCCACCCGTTCAGCGGCCGTTGCCAGAGCCGGCGATAGAAGAGCCAGCAAAACGCCAATCCAGCGCATTGATTTCATGACGATATTCTCCTGATTAAGTTTTAATTGATCGCCTGGTTGCCGGCAACTTCTCAAATCATACAGGCAGTGTTTGTCGATAATTTCATATCGTTTATACAGAGTCCAGTGCCGTTTCAGGCAACCGGGTGAGTGGAGATTTATTTGCTGCAAACGCATGCGTGCTGACACCTGATTAAAAGACATCCCACCCGAACTCTTCCATAAGGGTCTGCAATTAGCATATATTGTGCGCCATGAACAACTTACCTGATTACATCGACTGGTTCCGCCATTCATCCAGCTATATCAATGCTCACCGCAAGAAGGTTTTTGTGGTGCTGTTGACTGGCGAAACGCTCGCACATGAGAACTTCAGCAATATCGTTCACGACATTACTCTGCTGCACAGCCTCGGAGTGAAGCTGGTGCTGGTTCATGGCGCGAGGCCGCAGATTAATGAAGCGCTGCAGGCCGCAGGTATTACTCCTGAGTACCATAACGGTCTGCGTATAACCGATGCCGCCAGTCTGCAGATTATCAAGCAGACCATTGGCGCACTGAGCATTGATATCGAAGCGCATTTTTCAATGGGACTGATCAACTCGCCGATGCACGGCGCCGATATCAGGCTGAGCCGCGGTAACTTTATTACCGCACGCCCAATGGGAATTTTGAACGGCGTTGACTATGGCTTAACCGGCCTGGTGCGCAAAGTCAATGCCGATGCGATTCAGCAGCATCTGGATAAAAACAGTATCGTGCTGCTGTCTAACCTGGGCTATTCACCTACCGGTGAAGTATTCAATCTGGCGCAGGAAGAAGTAGCGACTGAGACCGCGATTGCGATGCAAGCCGAAAAGCTGATCCTGTTTGTTTCTCAACAAGGTATCAAGGATGCTGATGGCGAACTGATCAGCACACTGAGTCCCGGTCTGGCGCAGACCCTGCTGGCCCGGCTGGCTGCCGATGAAATGAACATCAGCAATGGCATTATTCCAGCACTTACGTCGGCAACTAAAGCCTGCAAACATAATGTCCACCGCAGTCACCTGATCAGTTTTGCGCAGAATGGCGCCTTGATAGACGAACTTTTTACCCGTGAAGGTTCCGGCACACTGGTCAGCAAAGACACCTTTGAAGAGTTGCGCTCAGCCACTATTGATGATGTCGGCGGCATTCTCGAGCTGATCAAGCCTTTGGAAGACGCTGGAATTCTCGTTCATCGTTCGCGCGAATTGCTGGAAGCAGAAATCAAATTTTTCAAAGTGATTGAGATGGAAGGCATGATCATTGCCTGCGCGGCAATTTATCCGCTGGACGAGACGTCAGGTGAAATTGCCTGTATCGCTATCCATAAAGATTATCAGCAAAATGGGCGTGGCGAACACCTGCTTAAAGCACTGGAAACAGAAGCCAAAAAAATGGGTCTGAACCAGGCGATTGTACTAACGACACAGACAGCACACTGGTTTATAGAACGTGGATTCAAAGAAATTGCGATCAGCGAATTACCACAGAAAAAACAAAATATGTATAACTACCAGCGTAATTCCAAAGCATTCAAAAAGAATCTGCTGTAGTAATTCTAAGCACAGGTTTAGCGATCAGCTTATCGGTCTGCTACCCGATGAGCGCTCACCCGGTACGCGCAACGGCGGGCACCTTCAAGGATATGATTGATCCGCTCTATACTGGCAATATCCTCAAGCACTGCCTGGAAAATCTCGAGTTCTGAGCGGCAGAAACCCTGGCATGCCGTCGCCGCTGCGCAGATAGGGCAATGATTCTCGATCAATAACCAACTTCCCGTTCCAAGATTTTTCAGCTCGCACATGTAGCCTTCCTGGCTGCGCAGCTTGCTGAGTATTTCCAGCCGCTGCGAAATGCTGTCAGTGCCAGCTAAAGCGTCTTGATAATGCCTCAAAGTTTGTTTTGCGCGTTGATCAATTAAGGTATCCAGCGCCGTATCACCAAAAAGCTCCCGTACTGCGCTTATCAAGGTGACCGTAATCTCTGCATGCGTATCAGGAAACTGTCGATGTCCATTGCCGGTCAGATGCCATGGCCGAACCGGACGGCCACGTCCGGGTAGCTGGGTGGAAATCTCTGCCTGTTTGACCAATCCAGCCGTCTGTAATGCAGCGAGATGCTGACGCACGCCAACGGTTGTGATGCCAAGAGTTGCTGCCAGAATTCTTGCGGTCACGGGCCCTCGGGTTTTTAAGCGCAACAGGATGTCGTGCTGGCTGCTAGCTAATTCATTCAACTCAAAATACTCCAACTGATATCGCCGGAAAGTAATGTTCGAGATGATACTGCCTGTTTTGCCTTATTTAGTAAAGCATATACTTATCTAATTAAAGGAGAGGCCAGAAAGCTACATACTACGGACGGGTAGTAAACCAGCAATTTGTAGCAACCGTGATTCGAGTATCGTTGCCGAAGAAAGCGGCGACCTCGTGCACCAGATACGAAGGGAAGACCACAATCTGGCCAGCTGCCAGTCTCATCGAATAATGACCAAAATTATAAGGAACCCGAACTCTGACATTGGCCGGATCAACGAACATATTGGAGGCAGGGCGATGATCCATGAACCTCAGCACGCCGCTGTCACGGCGTTCCGGCACAGCTTCGCCGGCTCTAACGCAATAGACTGCAGACCATGACGCCATGGGATGGTTATGTGCAACAAATGAGCCGCCATGGCGGGTGACATGAAACCAGGTGTGGTTGTGCAACTGAAGTTTTGCCATGTCCTGAGCGGAGAAACCACTCAGATCAGCGACTACTTCGCCGATTGTTTCCAGCATAAAAGCGCGCAGTGCCTGAATGCAGGGTTCCGGCCAGCGGAACAGATCAAAGTTACTTTCGAAAACTTCTTTCTGTTGAATATGAGTAGGATAGGGATTGCGATGCTGCTCTGTTTCTCTGGCGAGCATCAGTTTTTCAAGTTCTGTGTTTAATGATTCAGCACCCTCAAGGCGCCTGCTTGCAATCGGGGCAGCAAAAAGAGGAAATATGTCCAGAGCGGTTTTATTCATCTGATTCTCCGGCTGAAAAGACACCGCCCCTTTCGGGGCGGCGATTCATACTTCAGTTTTTACACCGAATTTACCAGCCTGCAGCTTAGAACTTGTAAGTCGCAGACAGGAAGTAACGTCGACCGAGCACATCATAGGTTGATGGATCAGTATTCGCCTGGATACCCGCACTGCCGTCAGTGGTGTAAATGGGCGGATCTTCATCAAGCAGGTTGTTCACACCAAATGTCAGGCTAAGACCTTCTACCTGGTTTGGTGTCCAACCCGCTGTGAGTCGATGATACGTGTAAGACGGCACACTTGGCGCAAGGCCACTGGTGACGGCTGATCGGCTGCCATTTGGATTCACCGCATCCATACCGTCGATGTAGTTCATCGTCCACTGAATGTTATAGTCACTGAACAGATAGCCCAAAGACAATCTGGCTTTCCACTCAGGTAATGTTTCAGCATTAAGAGCACCGATAGTACCTACCTGATCGGTTAACGGAGAAGCAGGATCTTCCTGCTGCTGCCATTCCAGCAGGTGAGTCAGCGAGAGGTTAGCCGTGAACGCACCAGGTCCGAATTCAGTGCGGGCATCCAGCTGCAGATCGATACCGTCGATGTTCAGAGCTCCCAGATTTTGAGAATTTGAGCGAACATTTTCTGCGATACCGCCAGAGTTACGTTCGAACAGCTGACACCAGACGTTACCGGCACTGAACGAAGGGTTTGCACCCTGGTCATTAAAGCAGCGAGATACAATTGAAGCCGCACCTACACTGCCAATAGCCTCTTCAAGCTCATAGCGGAACCAGTCCACAGCCATACGCACGGAGACATTATCCAACTCAGGAGTCCATACTGCACCAAAGGTGTATGTGTCAGCAATTTCTGGCAAAACGTCCGGATTACCGCCGCCCAGTGCGCGAACCTGCGAATTTCCCTGTGGGAAGTTAGCGGGTGCACCCTGTGCGGCGCACAGCGCATTTACCTGCGCAGCACTGGCTCCCGTTCGTGCAGCACTGCCGTTCCAGCAAGGGTCACTGTACTGTGGAAAGCCTTCATTCACAGGGGAAAATAACGTCGACACGCTTGGTGCTGCAATAGCGCGGTTGTATGAACCTCGGATTTTCCAGAAATCGATGGGCTCGTACTCAACGCCGGCCATATAAGTATCGACGTTACCGGCAAGATTGTAGTCTGAACGACGAACCGCACCAGTGAGACCCAGGTAGTTCACGCCTGTCATATCTGCCAGCAAGGGCACAGACACCTCAAGGAAGGCCTCAGTTACATCAATGCCGCCTGCAACGGGTTGCTGTGCGTTGAAGCCAACAACATCACCACTGGACAGGAACTGATCTGGACGAAACTCCGCGTCCGAAGAGCGATACTCGAGACCGGTAGCAATCTGCATGGTACCCGCTGGCAGCTCCATGATGCCGCCAGTGACTACCGCAGCTACCTGCTTGTTAATCACTATGGTGGTGTTTTGTGCCGTAACAGCAATTTTCGCAGCACACGCCGGGGATATTCTGTTAAGACCAAACGGGTTCAGGCCGCCGCAACCCAGCGGGTCAGGACTAGCCGCAGTTGCATTGTATGCAGATTGCAGTTTTGACCGTGATACGTTGCCAGTCTGGAGTTCGGTACGCTGCGTGCGACCCCAGCTACCAAATACATCATAGTTCCAGTCGTAGTCGCCCAGTTGGAAATCACCACGCAAGCCTGCAGTCACCTGCAGCACATCGTAGTCATTGACGGAACCTCGCGGACCTACTTCAATTGTCCGTTTGAAGAGCGTGAATGGGGCGGTAGGATTCGTTCTGGATGCCAGGATCGTCGCCAGGTTTGCCGGAATAAAAGGATTAGAGGCTGACACAGTAGAACCTATACCAGAAGTAATAGGTGTTGCCGCCAGTTCCTGCGCTGCAGAATAGTTGGTGAAACTCATGCGCGAGTAAACTTCTGCGCTATCCGATACCGCGTAATGAGCCATGGCTGCAATCTGCCGTCTTTCGAGTGGCAGCTGCAAATAGTTCACCGGCGCATAGTTATAGGAAAAAAGCGCTGGATTAAACCCCGGATCTGTCTTATCTCCGGTGTAACCAACTGTTCCAACTCGGGAGAACAATGATCCATCTGCATTGAAACCGATGGAGCCACTGCTGGCAACAGCACCCGCGCCAAACACTGAATCATAAGCAGCTTGACTTGCCGGGTTGTTCCCTGAGGCCCAGTAGAAGCCTTGAGGAACAGCTGCCGAACCAAGAGGTGTTAAAGCCGGGCCCAGCGCAACTGCGCTAAATTCTCTGGCACCAGCAAAAACTGGATCACGCTCGTCATAGCTCATGTACAGCACGGCATTACCGCGGTCTTCAGCAAAATTGCCACCCATCATCAAGCTGATGGTGTTGGTATCGCCGTCGCTCTCATCCGTTGTTGCGGTCAATCCAGAAACTTCGATGCCTTCAAAATCGCGGCGCAATTTGATATTCACTACACCCGCTATTGCGTCCGAACCATAAACTGCCGATCCGCCGCCAGTTACGATTTCAATGCTCTGGATAAGACCAGCAGGGATGGTGTTCAGGTCAATCGCACCGCCTACTGTGGAAGGTTGAATTCGGGCGCCGTCCAACAGCACCAGCGTTCGACTTGAACCGAGACCACGTAAATCTACCTGGGCCTGACCGCCATTAGACGGATTGTTAGAGGTAATAGTCGTTGTGGGTACAAGCTGTGGCAGTTCGTTAAGAATCTGTTCGATTTGCGGGGTACCGGCGTCTCTGATTGAGTTAGCATCCAGTGTAAACACCGGGCTGCTGGTTTCGAAGTCTCTGCGGACGATACGACTACCTGTTACGGTAATTTCCTGTATCTGCTCGTCTTCTGCGACCTGAGCATGAGCTGTTGACAGCGCGCCCATACTGACTGTGTAAGCACCTGACAGCATCGCTATCTTTATCGCCTGCCTGAGTTTGACGTTTTTAGTCATTAATTTCACCCTTAGATTTTTCAGGCTTTTAATCTGCTTAAATAGGATCCAAACAGATTCTTTTTGCCTGACTAGTATTAGTTTTCCATTATATTATTCGTTACGCGCAAGTTTCACCCGTAACGGTACGGGCGTATTAGTAACACAGCACTACTCTCAATGGAATTATAATTTGATAGTTTTAATGAGTTATTTGCATGGTTATCATCCGATTACGGCAGTTTTCCTGGTGGAGAACTGCGGTATCGTGAATGAATGTCACGTCTGGGAAATTTGACTCAATCCGGCGAGCCATAGCGCAACCAGCCAGTGATCGCAAACCGGGCACCTGCGGCATAGGGCGTCACAAAGCTGACGTTATGCATTTGTGGTACAGCAAGTATATTCAGAGCGTTAAATACCGGCTTTATACCTCGGCGGATATGTTCTTTATCATCCAGTAACTGCAGATAACCACCCCAGTCTGCCTTCCACTCAGGTGTGAAGTTAAAGATAAAAGCGGCGCGCCGGTTTTTATTGACCTGATTGTCATCATGGCATTTTAGAAAATGACCCGCACCAAACCGGGTAGCCTGGGCATCGGCGAAGCTTATGTCCTCGAAACCAGTCAAATACCGCATCAATGACAGAAACTCTTCGCTGTTCAGCCACTCATAAAACACATGCAGAAGATGCCCCTTGTTCAAGCCCGCCCGGTACGCATCAAAGATTGGATAATTATTATAGAAATATTGAAAAGCCGTGCGGGCTTGAGCGTAAACGGCCTCCTGCAGACGGCCGTGCTGCGCTACTGTCATGGAAGCCAGATTTTCGGGTGCGATGTCGATATGCTTCTGACGGTCATTAAAGCACAGGTTCCAGGGAGTACTTTCTGTCAGCGCCTTATGAATACTGCGGGCATCGCCTGGCGCAAGAACCGCAGGAATATGCACAAAACCGTCGCGCTGGAATGCATCACGGCAAGTGCCACGATCAAACGCTGATTCTGAATTGAACTTCACTTAAATCTCCGTTAAGGTTCTGCGGCATGCCTTGATGATGCTCGGAATGCCAGCCAGTGTATTCGACCACAATCAATAATTACATAGCGCCGTGAAGCACAAGCTAAGTCGCTGCTCCTCCAGACAGGTGAACTGCAAATGACAGATATAACCAAAACATTATCCTTGAGTGAGGCAGCCGGTGCCTGGAGCAGATACTGGGATAAGGGTACATTGCACTCCTGCCCTGGCGCTTTTGCCGCCAACTATAATGACGAAATCCTGGTGTTCTGGAACAAGTTTTTCAGCGATCTGAGTAATGGTGCCAGAGTGCTGGATATTGGCACTGGCAACGGCGCCATTGCGTTTCTAGCCCGGGATGCCGCATTGGCTCTGAGCCGCCAGTTCCATATAGAGGGCATTGACGCGGCCATTATTCAACCAGCAGAGGCGGCGGCAAAACATGGTTTGATCGCAGGCGGGGTGAAATTTCGAGGCCTGACCAGTGCTGAGCAGACGGGGTACCCCAATGCAAGCTGCGATGCAGTAACCAGCCAGTACGCAATTGAATACATGAATGTAAATGCCTGTCTTCAGGAAATTTCCAGAATACTGAAGCCTGACGGCAAAGCCGCGGTGTTGATGCATCATGCTGATTCGGAGGCAGTCACTACTACTCGTGCAGAACTTAAGGTGTTGGATTTCCTGCGCCAGGAAGCACCCCTGCTGCCAACTGCGTTTCGGCTACTGAACAGACTGGAAGAATTTAGTAAAACCCATGACCCGGAACTGATCATGCAGGACAGCGAATCCAGAAAGCAGATGAAGGATATAGAGAAACTGCTGAAGAAAGTCACTCAGTATGCACGCAGCAGGCCTCATGCCGGCTTTGCGGAAGGTATCGCCGTGCAGGTCGCTGGCGTACTGCAACGGACGCCCGCCACCGGCGCAAACTCAGCACTTGCCAGTCTGAACATACTGGAGCAGGAAATGAAGGCGCACCAGACGCGCTTAAAATCCATGTTGAAGGCAGGATTAGACGAACAGGGAGTTGCAGAGTTCTGTCAACTGGCGAGAAACAATGGCTTAACCCCAGCGACTTCGGAGATATTGTACCGCAGCAACAAAGATCTGCTGGGCTGGACCTTGGTCCTCCGCCGCGAGCAGTGAGTGGATCAACTGCCTGCTGCTCAGAACGACTGAAACTGCGTCAACTCGATATAAGCAGGATTGAATCAGCGCAAAGTCTGATCTGCGTCTTTGCCGTTGCTGCCACTGTGCTTGTGGTGCGTGGTACTGCTTTCAGAGGTAGCGGCCGCAGTCCCGCTGTCAGCTCCATTAGTGCGTTTAAGACCGTTACTGCCATCTGTCCCGGACGGACGGGTAAAACGGTCATTCAATTCCTGCACCAGCGTATCGGCGCTGGCGATTAATCGATCCAGCCTGCGCCGCAGGCCGGTAGACCAGCGATGAGGCCGCGCTGCAACCGCAGACTGCCACCAGGCGTAAAGGTTGGTCTCAAATGCACTGGCCAGAGGCAAACGGTCCTTGCCGAGACTGTTATCCCGCTTGATTCTATTGAGCACTGAGCGGCCAGTCCATATTCTGATCTGACTGTACAACAGCGCTGCCAGCACCAGCACAACCGCAACAAAAATCAGCTGAAACGCCGGCTCCATGTCGGCGAGTGGCAGGAACACCAGCCCATCCCAGGCATTTGCCGCCAGGCTCCACCAGACAAAACCGGTCGCCAGCATTAGAAATACAACAGTGTTGGTCCAGCGCGAACGCTTCAGCCATTTTCGACGGAAGTCAATCAAGCGCGGCACCAGGACATCACGCAGGTGTTTGCCGCTCTCTTCAAGCATACCGGCAATCCGATAGGCACGGTCCACATCCAGCTGGGCTATACGGGAGCGAATGTCTTCCATATCCTCATCACGCTTTCCCTTTACACGCCGGTACAGCTGCTCATTGGCATCAGGATTAACAGCGCTTTCAGCATAAATGCGATAGAAGCGTCCCGCCGTAAGACCCGATTGAGCCAGCGCCCGTTGCCAGGATGCCACCACCTCTTCGGGATTGTCTTCACGCACCGTATTATCAATCTGATTCAGGATATACAGGAATTTATCAGCATCCTGGCGGTTGATCGTATCAGCGACCAGGTGTTTGAGGGTGTCGGTCATCGCGCCAGGCTCTGGATGGCGGGCATCGAAAAACACCAGCACCAGATCAGAAAGGCCGATGATGTGATCGGTAATCAGCAGCGTTGAATTGCGCTGCGGATCAGCATCAAAACCCGGTGAATCAATAAGAATTCTGCCGCGCAGCTGTTCAGAATTAGAGGTTTTCAGCTGCAGATAGGCATCAATGCGCTTACTCTCACCCGTCGCAGCTGTGGTGATATTCTGGCTTATTCTATAAAACGGAAAGCGCGGATCACTGTCCAGCGCCATGCCTGGCAGCTGTCTGGCCTGCGGCTCAGGTCCATAGCAGATGACCGTAAATTTATCGTCAACGGCCTGGTTGCCGGTACGCTGCAACTGCTGCCCCAGGAACTCATTGATAAAAGTCGATTTACCCGCAGAATAGGTGCCGAGTACAGCCACCACCGGCCACCACGAGATTTTTGTGGCATAGGACTCATCGGCAGCCATGAAACCAAGCTTTCGCGCGACATCATCAAGTTCCTGAAAATGCTCAACGGCCCGCGCCATGGCCGGATTTTCGCGCTCAAGATGAACCTTCAAGCGCTTTATCCGTTCCTCTGTTGCTGTCTTAATCACCAGACTTCTCCCTGAAAGCTCTCCCGAGCCAATGGTTCATAGTAAAGGTCAGGTTGAAGATGTCTATCGCCAATTCCCTGTAAAGCAAACCGGATTTACCCGGGTACGATAGATAGGCATGTCTAAGATAGCGTGATCGCCTGACCATGAAAAACGCGGTGTACGCTACTGCTCGCCATCCTCTGCAATCATGTTGAGCAAGGCGGGCAGAGCTTCCCGACTGCCGTTCCGCTGCGTGTAGTAGTGCACATGCTGCTCTGGATTGGCATCTCTTGACAGTTCGATACCCCACAGGGGCTCAAGATTCTGAGGCAGCAGCGAATAACGGATATCAGCAATACGGTTGGGATTATCCGGATCCAGCGCAATATAGCCGGAGGAAAATTTCGCGAAACTCTCAATATCGCGTGCCTGTTGGGTATCGGGGGTCAGCCAGGGAAAATCCCGCTTCACATCAAGCTTGCTGATGCTCTCGCCAGCCCAGACCACTTTGTTAAAAATCCCAGGCTTAAGCGCATCGACATGGAAGACATCGTTGCGTTCGTAGATCAACTTCCACACCACAATATTGCCAAAGCTCGGTTTTACTGACAGATGATCAGTTTGATGACCGCGACTGGCTGCCAGTTCATGCCCCATAGCCATTGCCCGTTGATGCTGAACTGCTGCAGCCGTTATATACATGGTCATCCAGATGATTCCGAACAGCAGATAGCGCGTGCTTTTGCTGCGCGCGGCAAGGATCAGCAAAGCAGCCGATGGCAGGGTGAACAGAGGATCGACAACTGATATTACGTCCCAGGCATAGCGATAATCTTTAAGCGGCCACAACAGTTGCGTGCCATAGGAGGTGCAGGCGTCGAGCAGGCCGTGAGTGGCATAACCCAGAGTGCTCCATAACAGGCACTGCTGGAGTTTTAATCCCCACCACTTGCCCAGAATCCCAAAAAGAACCACGCCCGTCAGCATTCCACCTATCGGAATAAACCATAAAGAATGGGTGAAATGGCGGTGATATTCCAGAAACAGCAGAGGGTCCGTGGGCGATGAGATCAGTACATCCAGATCCGGCGCCATTCCTCCAAGAGCCCCAATGACAGCTGCTTTAGCAAAAAGCCGGGGTTTAGCCGCAGTCTGCGCAGCGAATGCGCCCACCACACCCTGGGTGAAGGGGTCCATCTAGTTCACGCCATCTTATTCATGCAGGCCATTTTCCTCATGACAACCCGACTGCGGCAGGCCTGCAGCCATGATAGGGCGGTTGCTGGTAAACATACGCCATCTGCATCGCATCCAGCATGGTCCACAATACATCCAGTTTGAACTGCAGGATGTCCAGCGCCCGTTCCTGCTGTTCACGGGTGGCAAACCAGGAAAGCGTAATTTCCAGCCCATGCTGCACATCGCGACGCGCTTCAGTGAGACGATTGCGGAAGTAGTTATAACCTTCCATATCAATCCAGGGGTAGTGCTGCGGCCAACTGTCCAGGCGTTTCTGATGGATTTCAGGAGCAAATAATTCGGTCAACGAAGAACAGGCGGCCTCCTGCCAGGTAGCCTGGCGAGCAAAATTCACATAGGCATCGCAGGCAAACCGCACACCAGGCAGTACATGCTGCTGAGATTGGACTTCTGCCCGATTTAACCCTACCGCCTCACCCAGCCGCAGCCAGGCTTCAATGCCACCTTCTTCGCCCTTCAGCCCATCATGGTCAAGAATGCGCTGGATCCACTCTCTGCGCACATCGCGGTCACGACAATTGGCGAGAATAGCGGCATCTTTTATGGGAATACTGGTCTGGTAGTAAAAGCGGTTGGCAACCCAGCCCTGAATCTGTTCGCGGTTGCACTGACCACTGTTCATCGCTACATGAAAAGGGTGGTGGATATGATAAAAACGCCCTTTATCACGCAAGCGTTGTTCAAACTCTTCGCGGCTCCAGGGAGTTGAGGTCATCAATTATTCTTCCTTGGCAGTGGCAATTTTTTTAGCGTTTCTGGTATTTCGAAACAATAAGGGTCGTGCTTCTATCGGCGCAGATACTCCTGCAGGCACTCCTGCAGAAACTCCTGCAGGCATATGGCCCTGCGCCGCATCAACGACATCGGTGATCAGATGATGCAAAGGCGAGAGGCTGCAGACGGGGTCAGTATTGGCGGCATCACCGGTCAGCATCAGCGCCTGGCAGCGACAACCACCCAGATCGATTTCGCGTTCCGGACAGCTGGCGCAGGGTTCTTTCATCCAGGCCGTGCCACGAAAACGTTGGAACATATCGGAGTGATGCCAGATCTCATGCAAGGTCTGTCCACGCACGCTGGGAATACTAATGCCAGGGATGACTTTGGCAGACTGGCAAGGCAGCACTTCGCCTTCAGGGGTCACCGTTATAAAGGTTGTGCCCCAGCCGTTGCTGCATCTTTTGGGTCTGTCATCGTAATAATCAGGCGCGACAAAAAACACCTTCATCTTGCCGGTATGTGCGGCTCTGAACGCATTGGTGGCAGCTTCCGCGTCCTCCAGCTGCTGCCGGCTCGGCATCAACTGCTCCCGGTTATGCAGTGCCCAGGCGTAATACTGTGTATTAGCCAGCTCTACAAATTCGGCGCCCAGCTCTTCAGCCAGCGCCAGAAAATCAGCAACCTGATGAATATTATGACGATGTAACACGAAGTTCAGCCCCAGCGGGACACCCTGTCGAATCACTTCCTTTGTCATCGCCAGCTTCTGCTCAAAGGTGTCAGAGCCACCGAATCTGGCGTTTGTGTCCCGGTCACTGCCCTGAAAACTGATCTGAATATGGTTTAAACCGCCCTTCTTGAAGGCACTTATCTTCTCAGCATTCAGACCTACGGCCGAAGTAATCAGATTGCAGTAAAAACCCATCTTACTGGCGGCGCTGATCAGTACTTCCAGGTCATCACGCACCAGCGGTTCGCCACCTGAGAAACCGAGCTGTACCGCACCCAGTTTACGCGCCTGCTGCATCACTGACAGCCACTCCTCGGTGCTCAGTTCCTGCTTGCGTGAAGCGGACAGTTCCAGCGGGTTGGAACAATAGGGGCATTGCAGCGGACAGGCATAGGTCAGCTCCGCAAGCAGCCACATCGGGATATTGGCTTTCTCCTTAACTGCAGTGGTTTCAGTGCTCAATAATTTAATCTCCATAACGAAGAATCCATTCCTGTTGCTGTGCATGCTGCAGAAATTCATTCACATCATCGACAATGGTATCAGCCGTCGGATAAGCCTGCTGCAGCTCTTTAATCAGTGCCTCGGACGTCGTAACTGTCTGGCAACGGCCGAGTACCTCAGCGGCGCTGTCACTCAGCTTTACCAGACCTTCTGGATACAGCAGCACATGGCATTGCTGGGCTTCTTCCCACTGCAGGCGATATCTTGGATTTATACTGAACGGGGCTTTTTGCAGATCAAAACTCATAGTGAAATTTCCATTCCGTCGTAGGCCACTTCAATACCTTCCGCTTTTAAAATTGCACGCTGTTCGGATTCTTCATCCAGAATAGGGTTAGTGTTATTGATATGAATGAGAATCTTACGCGGCCGCGGCATGGGACGCAGCACCTCAATCATGCCGCCTGGGCCTGATTGAGGCAGGTGCCCCATATCGGCAGCTTTACGATCACCAAGACCGACGCTGGCCATTTCATCTTCCTGCCAGAACGTACCATCGACCAGCAGACAATCCGCCGCAGTCATTAAATCAACGGTTGTTGCGCTCAGCTCACCCAGCCCTGGCGCATAGAACAGGTTTTTACCGCTGCGGGTATCAGTCACTTTTATGCCGATATTGTCGCCGCTATGAGGATTATGTCGATGCGGTGAATAGGGCGGTGCTTTACCTTCCACCGGTATTGCGGTGAAGGCGAGACCCTCGATTCCAGCGATAGTAAAACTGCTGCCATCCAGCGGAATAGGGTGATGGTTAATGCCGCCGTTCCAATGCTTGAGCATCTTGAACAGCGGGAACCCCGTTGACAGATCTTCGTACACCATATCACTGCAATAGACCTGATGAGGGCAGCCTTCGCGCAACATCAACAGGCCGGTAGTGTGGTCAATCTGCGAATCCATAAACACAATCGCAGTGATCGCAGTATCACGCAGGCTTCGTGCAGGCTGCAGAGCCGGGAAAGCGGCCAGTTGGGCCAGGATATCGGGGGAAGTATTAAATAATACCCAGCTCTCTGCGTCGGCACTGATGGCGATAGAAGACTGGGTTCGGCGCGACGCCTTAATCGTGCCCTGACGTACTCCGTGGCACATACGGCAATTACAGTTCCATTGCGGGAATCCGCCTCCGGCGGCGGCACCAAGGATACGGACAAACATAGGGTAATCTCGGTAAATCGACAGGTTCTGAAAAGATAAACGCCAGGAAATCCTGGCGTTTGGTGCTGGCAGCCAGGGGCTGCCAACTGAGCATTGTCTTAACGGGTCTTGAAATACATAGTAATTTCGAAGCCCAGACGGATGTTCTCATAAGCAGGTTTTGTCCACATAAATCATTTCCTCCAATTCGGTTGAGTTACTGATATTACTCAGACTTGTCACTGCACTTCCGTACAGCTATCTGGAAACTAACACTCTTTTTTAATTAATGCCACCAGTCTGTGGATAGGAACTATCTGCAATGCGATGAACTGCAGCCAGGCAGTCATATTGCGTTGTTTGCCGTATGAATGCGTCCGCGTAGTAATGACAGCAGGATGCCGGGGATACATAAAGCCGCGGCAATGCTGAAACTTAAACGGATTGACTGCTCCAGTTGAGGATAGTTCTCCGGGCTGATGGGCCGGTTTCCCATAACCAGAGTAAGCGCCAGTGTCACCAGCACAATGCTGCTGAGCTGACCTAGAAGCCGCGTCGTGGCTACCGCAGCAGAGGCACTGCCGTAATGTTTTTGAGCCACTGAACCCATGATTGCGTTGACATTGGGCGAGGAAAACAGGCTGAAGCCAAGCCCTGTCATCAGTAAGGCCAGTGCCACCCGCAGGAGGCTGCTGGAACTGCTTAACATTGCCAGCATCAGCAGACCCACAGCAGTTATAAACATGCCCAGCGACGCCAGAATCCGTGGCTCAATACGATCAGAGAGCCGCCCCGTCAGCGGCGACAGAATCGCCATGGTAATAGGCTGCAGCATCATTATCATGCCTGCCGCACTGGCGCTCATGCCTTTGAGGTATTGCAGGTAGAGGCTGAGTAGCACGACATTGCCATACGTGGTGCTGTACATGATCAGCGATGCGGCGCAGGAAAGCGTAAATGCCCGGTTGCTGAAAAACAGGTTCACGTCCCAGATCGGAAATGGAGTACGTCTGGCATGACGCAGAAACACGCTGATTGCAGCGGCGGAGGCGGCAATCAGTATAAATCCATCAACGGCAGGCAGTCTGGAAATACCCAGGCAAAACAACAGGATTGCCAGGCCATAGATGATAGCTCCTGGCACGTCGAAACCAGTCCTGGTCTCGGCTGACCACTCGCCTTTAACTTTTAAGACACCAAGCATCAGCACCACGACCGCAAGTGGCACCTGCAGCAGAAAGCTCGCCCGCCAGCCTAGCAGGTCAATAGCATAACCACCCAGCAAAGGCCCGGCTGCCAGACCGATATAGATGGCGGAAACCACCTGTCCAATCACTTTGCCACGTCGCTGAGCGGGATAAACTGACGACACCAGCGCTATCTGCGTGGCATACAACATCGCCGCGCTAACCCCCTGCAGAAAGCGGGCGCTCAGCAGCATAGTGGCGTTCACAGAAAATGCCGCCGCTATTGAGGTGACAATGACAGCCACAGTGCCAATCAGGAAAAACCGCTTGCGCCCCCAGGTATCGGCCAGCTTACCGAATACCAGCACAAACATTGCGCTGGCCATCAGGTAGGCCATCGGCACCCAGCTCAGCGCTACCGCATCAAGCGACAGGTCAGCGGCAATCGTCGGTAGTGCTACATTGGCGGCCGATAACATTAAAGACGTGGAAAAAGCATTGAGCAGCACCATGATCAGCACTGCTCTTTGCAAGTCTTTGGATATCTCCATTAGTGGACCTGAGGGCGCTTTTCCAGCACAAGGAAACTGTAGTCACAGGGATTGGCAGAGGAAGCCGAAAAATCCTCCCGCTCGACTTCCTGCCACTGACTCAGATCGAACTCCGGGAAGAAGGTATCGCCCTCAACATCCGCATGCACCTGGGTCAGATACAGACGATCAGCCAGCGGCAATGCCTGGTGATAGATTTCTGCGCCGCCGATAACACAGACTTCATCGACACCATCCCGCAGGGAAATCTGTCCAGCCAGGCTTATTGCCTGTTGCAACGAACTCACTGCCGCTATGCCATCCGCTTTAAAATCCTGATTGCGACTGATCACAATATTGCAGCGCCCAGGCAAAGGGCGACCAATAGACTCCCAGGTTTTGCGTCCCATGATAATGGGTTTGCCCATAGTGACGCGTTTGAAGAATTTAAGATCTTCGGGCAGGTGCCAGGGCAGCGCATTGTTTCGGCCGATAACCCTGTTGCGAGCCATGGCCCAGACCAGAGCCAGCTTCACCGGCAGATCTTCAGGCAGCAATTACACTGCAACCGGCGCTTTAATATGGGGATGGAATTCATAATTTTGTATTTCAAAATCTTCGTAGGTGTAATCAAACAAGCTGTTTGGCCTGCGCTTGATGATCAGTCTGGGTAATGCCAAAGGTTCTCGCGTCAGTTGCAATCTGGTCTGCTCAAGATGGTTAACGTACAGATGAGTATCGCCTCCGGTCCAGATAAAATCGCCGACCTCCAGATCACATTGCTGCGCAATCATATGAGTGAGCAGCGCATAGGATGCAATATTGAAGGGCACGCCGAGGAAGGTATCCGCAGAGCGCTGATAGAGCTGGCAAGACAATCTGCCATCAGCGACATAAAACTGAAACAGCGAGTGACAGGGCGGCAGCGCCATCTCATCCACATAAGCCGGATTATAGGCCACCACCATCAGACGCCTGGAATCGGGATTGCTGCGGATCTGCTCAATCAGTTTGCTGATCTGATCTACCGACTGACCATCTTTGCCTGGCCATGATCGCCACTGAAATCCATATACCGGCCCGAGATCGCCATTCTCATCGGCCCAGTCATCCCAGATAGATACGCCGTTTTCCTTTAAGTAGCGGATATTGGTATCGCCGCTGAGGAACCACAGCAGTTCAATAATGATGGAGCGCAGGTGTAATTTTTTAGTGGTGACCAGCGGAAAACCATCCTGCAGATTAAAACGCATCTGATGACCGAATACGGAAAGCGTCCCGGTACCGGTGCGATCCTGTTTGCTGACACCCTCGTCGAGAATCCTTTGCATCAGGTCCAGATATTGTTTCATGACTTAATCCGCGCAATCATTTTTTAAGCCGTCTTTGCTGTTGTTTTACGTTGGGTTCGACAGTGATGCCGCGGGTCGGATGACGGTACGCATAAACCATAAGCGCTATACCTGCAAAAATCATTGGCAAGGATAGCAATTGCCCCATGGTTAACCAGTCCATGGCAATAAAACCAAGATCCTGATCCGGCTCCCGAAAAAATTCTACCAGGAAACGCTGGCAGCCATAGCCGATGCCGAACAGGCCTGATACCGCATAACGAGGCCGTGGTCGCGATGAGAACCACCAAAGCAGGCTGAACAGGACAAGGCCTTCAAGGGCAAACTGATACAGCTGTGAAGGATGTCTGGCGAACTGATCGACATGGGGAAACACCATGCCCCAGGGAGCGTCGGTCGGTCGCCCCCATAATTCGCCGCCAATAAAATTACCCAGTCTGCCTGCACCCAGGCCAAAGGGCACCAGCGGTGCGACGAAATCAAGCACATCAAACCAGTGTCGGTTCAACTTGCGTGAGTACAGATAGAACGCAAACATCACGCCGATAAATCCACCATGGAAGGACATACCGCCTTCCCATACTCGCAACAACCAGAGCGGTTCGCTGAGGACTCTATCGAAATTGTAGAACAAAGCGGAGCCCAGACGTCCGCCCAGCACAGCACCCAGGGCACCGTAAAAAATCAAATCGGAAAGCTGATCACTGGTCCACATACCAGGAATTTTAGCTGCGCGAAAACGAGCGAGCAGCCATGCGCCGCCAAATGCAACGATGTACATGATGCCATACCAATGCACCGACAGCGGGCCAATGGAAAAAGCGATGGGATCTATTTCAGGATAAGTCAGCATATAAGGTGAGAACCGTGTTTAGAGCAGTGCTGATGCTGCTCCATAGGATAAAGTCTTGTCAAGGCTGACACCGAGTTCAGGGGAAATATCACAGAGATTGCAAAAAAAACGCTGCTCGAGGGAACAGCGCCATGGCACCGATCGACATGTGATCAGGCAATATGGGGCAAGTCGAGGATGAGCCCGCGACTCCATCCATGGAATCGCTAAAGCTCGGTATATCCCTATGCCACTCTCAGCCCGAGAGTTATCCAAGCTCGAATTATCCATACCTGAGCGATAAATGCTGTAGGAATTTGTCCCTATTTTTTGTAGGAAAATTCTTACAAGTTCGCTGAACAGCTTGATGAACCCTCCAGACACATAATTTTTTTGTAACTTTATTGTTTCAATTATTACGCGTCGAGCGCAACAATCGATCAACACCGGCATTGTAAAGTGCCAGGTCAACGCAGCTTCTTATTGTCTGCGCATCGTCCATTTGCATTACCTGAGCAAGCAGATCTTTGGCCGTCTCCAGGGTCAAGCTGCGGATAACAGCTTTTACTTTTAGCAGCATTGAGGAGTTCATTGAGAGAATATCGAAACCCATTGCAACCAGCAGCACGGCAGCGCCAGGATCTCCTGCCATTTCGCCACAGATACTGACAGTTTTGCCTTCCGCATGCGTTTCAGTGACCACATGCTGCAAAGCCGCCAGTACCGCAGGATGAAAAGACGTATACAGGCTGGCCACGCGTGGATTATTGCGATCAACCGCCAGCAGATACTGGGTCAGATCGTTGCTGCCTACTGAGATAAAATCAACCAGCCGGCACAAAGAACGCGTCAGGTACACAGCCGCCGGCAATTCAACCATGACGCCAATGGTTGGCATTTTCACGTCCAACCCCTCTTCGCGCAACTCTCTGAACGCGCGCTTGATAATCTGAATAGAGCTGGTGACCTCCTGCAGATTGGAAATCATCGGCAGCATGATCTGCAGATTATTCAGCCCGAGACTGGCACGGATCATCGCCCGCGTCTGGGTAATAAAGATTTCCGGATGGTCAAGCGTTACCCGAATCCCGCGCCAGCCGAGGAAGGGATTGGCTTCTTCAATAGGGAAATATGGCAGTGACTTGTCACCACCAATATCCAGGGTTCGCATGGTCACCAGCTTCGGTGCGAATGCCTGTAATTGTTCGCGGTAGATATTGGTCTGCTCCGGCTCACTGGGAAATCTCTCACTGAGCAGGAAAGGAACTTCGGTTCGAAACAGCCCGATACCTTCCGCGCCATGGTCCAGCGAACGGATCACATCTGACATCAGCCCGGTATTTACCCAGAGGTTAACGCGGTGGTTGTCTGCTGTGACGCAAGGCAAGTCGATCAGGCCTTCAAGGCCTTTAACCAGCTGCGCTTCTTCCTGTATAACTTCCCGATATCTACCCACCAGATGGGCCGAAGGGTTAGCGTAAACCTGACCGTTATAACCATCAACAATCAAATCGCAGCCATGCAACTGCCGATAAGGCAGATCCACTACTCCCATCGCGGTAGGTATGCCCATGGTGCGGGCAAGAATAGCGACATGGGAATTTCCGGATCCACGCACGGAGACCAGTCCGCAGAGCTTTTCTTTAGGTACCTCTACCAGCATTGAAGCCGTCAGTTCTTCGCCCACCAGGATGGTGCAGTCCGGGTATTCTGTAGTGACAACATCCTTTTCCTGCAGATAAAACAACACACGACAGCACAGATCGCGTATGTCCGCAGCCCGCTCACGCAGATAGGCATCCTTCATTGATTCAAAGGTGCGCACATGATCGCGTGCCACTTCTGCCAGTGCGCCCTGCGCCCATTGACCTTTGCGGATCAGCGCAACTACTTCCGCACCCAGCGCATCGTCATCAAGCATGCGCAGATAGACATCAAATAGTTCACGCTCTTCAGGGCGCAGCTGACTGCTAACCGACTCGGCAAGGTTCTGCATATCCCGCCGGACTGCATTCAATGCGGTATTGAAAAAGATCACTTCATTGTCGATATCGGTACTGACCCGGTAAGGGATCAGATTCAGATCAGCGCGCGGAAACATCACCACGGCCGTACCGATTGCAACGCCGGACGAGCCGGAAATGCCACTGAAACTGGTATCCAGACGCTTCTGACCGGATGGGCTTAAACCCTGCAACGCACCGGTTGCTTCAGCGGATGCAATAACGCCAGCGAGCTGTGCGGAAAGCGTGATCAGAAAAGCTTCCTCACCTTCATCAAACAGCCGTTTTTCACGGTGTTGTACAACCAGCACGCCGAGTACATTGCGATGATGAATGATTGGTACGCCCAGGAAGGAATGGAACTTCTCCTCGCCAGTCTCAGAAATATAATGATAACGGGGATGGGCAGGAGCATCCTCAAGATTGACCGGTTCAGCATTTTGAGCGACCAGACCAACGAGGCCTTCCCCAAGCTGCAGACTGACGTGACCGACTGCAGATTTATTCAGCCCCTCGGAGGCCATCAACACATGGCTGTTAAGATCTGTATCCAGAAGATAGACGGAGCAAACCTGGGTATTCATCGCAGTTTGTACACGCGAGACGATAATATCCAGCGCAGACTTAAGGTCTTTCGCCGCATTAACTTCCTGTACGATCTCGCGCAATCTTTCCAGCATCATTGCTTCACCGTCTTACATAACACCGTTAATTTCTTCAAGAGGGGCGGAAACAACTCAGGAATCAGAAAGCTGATTCAAGGGCTTGATAAGCTCCTTCAGTGCCTGTCGATATACTTCTTTTTTAAAATCTATAACCTGGCTCAAGGGGTACCAGAAGCTTACCCAGCGCCAGTCATCGAACTCCGGTGTGTTGCCCTTGCTGCACAATGCTATGCGGGTTTCGGCACAGCGCAGCCGCAGCAGATACCACTTCTGTTTTTGGCCGATACACACAGGATTGGAATTATAGCGAATCAGGTTTGTCGGCAATTGATAATACAGCCAGTCCTGAGTGCTGGAAATAATCTCAACATCCTCGGCATCCAACCCAACCTCTTCTTTCAGCTCCCGATACATAGCCTGTTGCAGCTCTTCACCGTGTCGAATTCCACCTTGAGGAAACTGCCACGCATCCTGACCTATACGCTTAGCCCACAGTACCTGCGCCGATGCATTGCATATAATTATCCCAACATTCGGCCTGAAGCCCTGAGCATCTATCATGGCGCTACACAACCTTTTCTGAAACCATCGTGGTCATTGATCTTCAGCATTGTTTCACAGGTACAACGGACTATTCAACGGTTCATAAATCAGCTTCAAAGGCATTTTTTGTCGACCGCAGAAGCACTGATCAAGATTACTGTATAATCCCGCGCTGACTCGCAAACCCACTCGCAAACTGGACAGACAAGACCATGAAGCTGGCAATTTTTGATCTCGACAACACACTATTGGGCGGCGACAGTGACCACGCCTGGGGCGACTATCTGATTGCCGCCGGTCTGGTTGACGCCGCCACCCACCGCGCTCAGAACGACCGCTTCTATCATCAGTATCAGCATGGCGGGCTGGATATTCACGAATATGTCGCGTTTACCATCAACCCGATTATGCACCTTGATAAACCAGGCCTGCAGCAGATGCACGACGATTTTATGCGTGACTTTATCAAGCCCATGCTGCTGCCCAAATCGGCAGCATTGCTGGAGCACCATAAATCCCAAGGCCACTATACAATTATCGTAACCGCAACCAATGAATTCATTACCGCTCCCATCGCGAGACTGCTTGGGGTTGATACTTTGCTGGCGACTGAGCTTGAACAGAGTGACGGCCGCTACACTGGCAGAGTTTCCGGCATTCCCAGCTTCCAGGCGGGCAAGGTCACACGGGTGCAACAGTGGCTGCAGGATGCAAAAAAAGCTGATCTGACGGGCAGGATGGATCAGTTTAGTCTGGATAACAGCGTGTTTTACAGTGACTCTTTTAACGACCTGCCCTTACTGGAGCTGGCGTCTGAGGCGGTCGCGGTGGATCCGGATCCGACTCTGGAAAAGTTGGCTGTTGCCCGCGGCTGGAAGGTAATCAGTCTGCGTTAGCAGCCAGACTGACCTCCACGATAAGATCATCAGCCAGCCGTTCAAGTTCGGCCTGCAAGCCGTCAATATCGAGGCTCGCAGGCACTTTCAGAACTGCCTGGGCATGAAACAACCTATCTCCGGACATCGGGGCGCTGCTGCACTGGGTCAGCAGCTCTTCGACATTGACATGTTGTGCCGCCAGAGCCTGCGATACTTCTTTAATAATGCCAGGCCTGTCATTGCCGACCAGTTTCAGGCGCAGGGTGCGAAGTTTTTCAGGGGCTTCCGTAAAAAGGACTGCAGCAAAGGCCTTTTCGACTATCACCTTGAGCTTTGCAGGACTGTCAGAAAGCCGTTGCAGATCACTCATCAAGGCATCGGCACTGCCATCATCAACACTGACGCGCAGAATGCCGGCAAACTTTCCGGCCAGATGCGACATATTACTTTCCAGCCAATTGCCATGGTTGCGTGCGATCACCTGCGCCAGTGACTCCACCAAGCCGGGTTTGTCATCACCAATAACTGTCAGCACCAGATTTGTTGTCATTTAGCACTCCTGTCCTTTGCGCTTAACCGCTTTAAGCCGTGATCATTACCCGGCGCACAAACTGCCCGAATTCCTCCCAGTAACTCACGCGCTCGGGCAGATCTTCCTGGCGCGCCTGGGTATTACCGTTAATATCGGTGACCCGGGAGACCAGTGCATGCTCACCTGGCGTGGCGCCCGACCAGTCGAAGGAGAACTGCTTCCAGGAATATTGGCTCGCCTGCGGATCCATTTGTGCCTGCTGCCACGCACCACCATCTATACTGACTTCTACACTGCGCAGTGGTGTGCCGTCATTGAGCACAAAACCGTGTATACGGTGCGTATTTCCGAGGCGGGTCACACGCGAGATAACGGATTTTAAATTCATTTTCGCCACTGAGTTTTCCACCCAGCGCTGTTCACCGCCAATATCTTCTTTCTTCAGAGTCACATAGTCACGGCCCATGAAGCGACCCATATAGCGCGTGTCCTGAATGTGAATCTGGGTAAGCCACTTAACATTAGCAACCCCATAATAGCCAGGCACAATGAGACGAACCGGCTTACCGTGATACAAAGGCAGCGGTTGGCCATTCATCTCAAAGGCCAGCAGATTATCCTCACGCATGGCATCTTCTACAGACAGGCTGCGGGCGAATGCTTTTTCGACCTGACGTCCACGAATTTCCTCATTAGCAATATCGGCACCGAAAAACACCACTTCTTTCCCTTCAGGCTTGATGCCGGCCTCCAGCAGAATATCGCGCAGTTTTACGCCGCGCCAATTGGCATTACCCACCAGGCCATGAAACATGCGCCCCCCATTGCCTCCGCATTCAAAGCCAATATCCTGCTGCACCGTGGGGCGCTGCATCAACTGATCAAGGGAAAACTCGGCGGCATTATCCACCAGGCCGGTAACTTTCAATCGGTAGTTCGTATTGTCCACCTCAGGCTGCCCGTAATGCTGGACCACATAAAAGCCATCGGTATAAAAGGAACCCATCTTGCGCGTATCCATGATATGCGTGCTACCTGGACGAACCTGCCCGGGGGCGAAACTGTCAGGCACATCCGAAAAAGGCACCAGCACCTCGCCCTGTGCCAGCACAGGCGACAGCCACTGCGGTAAAGTCGTCGCACCAAGAGCGAGGACGCCAGCGCCCAGGGTGCCCTTGAGAAGTTTACGTCGGTCGCTGCTTTCCAGTTGTTTTTCCATGTGCCCGCCTCTCAGTTTTTTATCATTATATTGTGGTTATGTGACTGCTGTAACAGCCTGCCAGGGGCAAAAGACAATATCATATCGCGCCAGGATCCACTAATGGTGGACATTCAACAGCAAATTTGGAAACATCGGGCGCTTCATGGAAGCATTGAACATAGCAAGGCTGAACTGCGGTCCAGGATACAGACTGCCAGCAATTCAGCGATCTTTCGCATATCCCAGGAACCCCGGTATGATTAATAAATTAATTAATATTATCAGTGCATGCATTTTTACTCTGACTGCAGGCAGCGCTGTTGCACAAAATCAAACACCAATCCGCATCGCCTACATCGACCCTCTGACCGGTTCATTCTCAGCCACCGGCTATAACGCCTTACGTCAGTTTGAGTTCGCTGTCGATGAACTGGTGAATTCCAAAGGCGGCGTCCTGGGTGGCCGGATGCTGGAAATTGTGCCTTATGACAATAAGGGCAGCGCCCAGGAATCGCAGCTGCAACTTCGCCGCGCCATCAGTGAGGGCTTCCAGTTTATTCTGCAGGGCAACAGCTCCGCAGTGGCGGGTGTGTTGACCGAAGCAATCAACCGGCACAATCGCCGCAACACAGATCAACGTGTGCTGTATATCAACTACGCCGCGGTAGACCCGGCATTAACCAATCAGAATTGCAATTTCTGGCATTTCCGCTTCGATGCTCATGCTGATATGAAAATGCAGGCGCTGACTGACATGATCGCGCAGCGGCCCGAGATTACCAGGGTCTATATCATTGGCCAGGATTACTCGTTCGGGAAATCAGTGTCGGAATCAGCCGTAACTATGCTGAAGAAAAAGCGTCCTGATATCCAGATAGTTGGCAATGAGCTGCATCCGATGGAGCAGGTTAAGGATTTCACTCCCTACGTTACCAAGATTGTTTCTTCAGGCGCAGATGCGATTATTACCGGCAACTGGGGCGCCGACATGGTAAGCCTGGGTAAAGCTATTACTGATGCGGGGATCAAGTCGCCCATTTTTACCTACTATGCCGCCTACGACGGCATTAGCTCTACCATTGGACAATCGGGACTCGATCAGTTTCGGATGGTTCATGAAGGCTATTTCAATCCGGCTCCCACTGAGGAATACGCGCAATACATACGCGATTTTAAACAGCGATATCCGGATAACGATGTCAGCTATCCTCGTGTAATAAATACCGTTCAGATGCTGGCCAAAGCCATTGAAGCTGCAGGCTCTACCGATCCAGCCGCGGTCGCGATGCAGCTGGAAAACATGGAAATTACCACTATCACTGGTGACCGTATTTTTATGCGTGCCGATGACCATCAATTGTTCCAGCCAATTCAAATTTCAGTACATACCAACGAGGGAATTACTTTCGACGCAGACAATTCCGGCTACGGCCTGCGCACCGAAGTCAGCGTTCCGCTGGAAAATACCATGGTTGACCATAGCTGTATAATGGTTCGACCCTGAGTAGAGATTCACGGAACACAATGAACGCAGTTTTTTGCGTACTAATCTGGATGTAACACATTGTGATCAGTGAATACAGCAACGATCTATTTCCACTATTCAGGGTTCCAGAACCCTGGATAGTTGATACCTCAGACCTGAAAAAAGGCATCGATAATTATCATGTTGATGTCAAAATAAGCTCCCGTTTTAACGGCGCACTTAAAAAACTTATAACCAGTCTGCTTGATGACGCCACCTCATCGGCAATGGGAAAACCCTTAGATAATTTCCGTGAATTCGATGCACTGAAATCCACTTATCTCGATATAATGACGGTACTGATTCATCGCATCAAAACTGATCTGAGCATCGACGAGATCCACTTGCTGCAGTTTGCACTGATAAAGCAGGTGCTTGAACTGGTGCGCTCTCAGCTTGATGAACTGATCAACAGCGAGAAGACAAGAGCGACTGAGTTTCGTGAACGTGGCTCGACTGAAGCACTGGATGCCAATCATCGCTCGGTGTCGCTGCAACGAAATTACGATTCAATTCTTTTCAAAGTGAATCGACAGATAGTTACCGAAATGCAACGCATTGATGCTCGCCATTCAGCTCCATTGCGAGAAAAATTCCTTAACACTCCCGACGGCCAGACCATTGATGCCTTGTTCAGCCCAATGCTGTTCACCACTAATCTGAGCGCACCCGCTTTCCTTATTGAACAATACCGTCTGTGGGACAGCGAAGGTGATGAACGCGCCGATATCGCCTTCAACAAACTCAATCTTAAGCTTGAGCGACTGCTGGCAAAAGAGCTGCCGGAATCTCCAATGCTGACACTGCAGACCGATCAGGAAGGTCGCGCACCCGAACTTTATGATTCCCTGGGAGGGCTGCTGCAGACCCAGAAATTTATGGGTATTGCAGTGAATCAAAAAGCGCTGATCAGAGAAGAGTTCTGCTGGTTTGATAATCCCGAGAATATACGCGAGCTGTTCAGCACGGAACATTATCCTGCGATGCTGCGGGCCGTTAGAAAGCAAGAGGGATTAAGAGCCTGATGGCGAATTCGCAAGCAAACCCGACGCTTACAGAAGACACTTCGACACATCGCAAAACGTCTGCGTCAGCTTGGTCTGTTGAAGCCCCTGATTGCGTCACAGCAAGTTGCAAAAATATGGAACAGCTCGCTGGCGGAACGCCTTGATGCAAAATTTTTGTGCCAGTATTTCAGCGGTCAGATCAATATAAAAAAGCTGCTGGAACGATGCGCCAGCAAAAAGCCCTTATCAGAGCTGCAGGTAAAGCAGCTGATTAAAGCTGCTGAAGAAGTTGACCGTCAGGCTCGTAGCGATGATGTGTCGCATGCTTTCCTGATCCTCGAAGACGTCAGTCGTTTTCGCCAGCATCTTAAACAATATCGCTTTGCTCACCGGGCGCTCAACAGAATTAAGGTTCTTAAACAGGTCGATGACATAAATCTGTCAAAACAGTCCGGCAGTTTGTATACCCTGCTCACTGCTAATGAACGAGAAGATAGTGATGCCAGGATAGCGCACCATGCAATTCTGAAAGCTGATGTCAGGGGCTCTACGAGAGTTACTGAACAGCTGCAGAACCGTGGTCTGAACCCAGCCTCCTATTTCAGCCTGAGATTTTTCAGCCCGGTAAATACCATGCTGCCAACCTACAGTGCCACCAAAGTATTTATCGAAGGTGATGCGGTGATCCTGAGTTTTCTTGAATATGAGCAGGCGCCGCAACAGTGGTTTTCGGTAGCCAGAGCCTGCGGACTTGCCAAAGAAATGCTCAGCATTGTTCACGCCAATAATCGCTACTCAGAACAAATGGATCTGCCTCCTTTGGAGCTTGGCATTGGCATCTGCTATGCGCAGACAGCACCACGTTATCTGTATGATAATGATGAACCAATCATGATTTCATCTGCGATTGGACAGGCGGATAGATTATCTTCCTGCGCGCGCGAGCTGCGCAGGAATACCGTCACCAGCCCCTTCAATGTAGATGTGTTTTTCCCAGCAGAAGGGCCGGACAGCAGTGGCGAAAACCTGATTCGAAACTTGAACGGTATTCTGCTGGATGATACTGCGTTTAAGAAACTGCAGTCTGAAATATCACTCAAGCAGCTGCAACTATCCGTCAACAACAGGCCGACAGTTTTTTATACCGGAAAATTTCCTGACACTGAAAGCAAAAACCACGATCTGGTCATTCGCGAAGGTCATATAAGTCTGTGGCAGGAAAACAGCGCAGCAGCCAGCTTCGAGTCAGCGCAGTGCTATTACGAAGTCATCACTAATCACAAACTTATTACAGAAGTCCTGAGTAAACTTTGACTCAGTGGTGATGTCCGCCAGTGCCATGTGCATGGCGATGCGCGATCTCTTCCGCGCTTGCCGCCCTGACATTGTCCACCTGAATTTCGTAGTGCAGTATTCGTCCGGCGTAAGGATGATTTACATCCACATCGACATTAAACTTGCCGACCTTGATCACCACCACGTTCTTAGGACCTTTGTCCGTCTGCAGGGTGACTATCTGTCCAGGCACTACCTGTTTGTGACTTTTAAGCAGATGTTTAAGAGGTACGCGATGCACTGCGTGCGGGTGTCGCGGTCCATAAGCCAGCTCTGGCGATAAAGTTACCCTCACTTCGTCACCGGTCTTTTTGCCGGCCAGAACATTCTCCAGACCTGGGATGAGATTGCCATGTCCATGCAGATAAAGCAGAGGCTCACGCCCCATTGACTGCTCCAGCCAGGCTGATTTGATACCATTTTTGTCGATTTCACACAGGCGGTAATGGAAAGATACAACGCAGTTATCAGTGATGCACATACTGTCATTGCTCTCAGCGGCTGCCGCTTTATCGTTGGTTTCTTTAGCAGGCTTCTTTGATGATTTTGTCATGCGGCGTCTCCGAATCAGATGGGGCGGATTCTAGCAGTGTTCCCGGTAACTTCTCCAGCACTCGGAAACCAGCGTTCGAAACCAGGGCTTCGGACCGCATATTCAAACCTGCAACGTCCCATCTAAAAATCAAACGATAAGCTTTTTATATTAATCGCTGTTTGAAAAATATATTAGTCTCCGTCCTGTATCTGGAGTATGGTCCATGGGCGTAAAGACGCTGATGGCCATTGCATTCGGGCTATCAACTCAGATTTCCTGGACAATAATAATGTGGAGACATAAGCATGTCGCTGAAAGGAACCAGAACAGAAGAAAACCTGAAGGCCGCATTCGCGGGTGAATCACAAGCTAATCGTCGCTATCTGTATTTCGCACAAAAGGCTGATGTGGAGGGTTACAACGACGTATCCGCTCTGTTCAGATCAACCGCAGAGGGCGAGACTGGCCATGCCCATGGTCACCTGGAATATCTGGAAACGGTAGGTGACCCGGCCACTGGCATGCCCATTGGCGGTACTGCTGACAACCTGCGCTCTGCAGTTGCTGGCGAAACCCATGAATATACCGATATGTATCCAGGCATGGCAAAAGATGCCCGGGATGAAGGTTTCGATGAGATTGCGGACTGGATGGAAACGCTTGCCAAAGCCGAGCGTTCGCATGCCAATCGTTTCCAGAAGGCGCTTGATTCACTGGAAGATTAATTCCCCTGCTGGCTGACTGCCGCCGCAGCATTCAATGTTGTGGCGGTGGCTAAGGCTGCCGCATAACCTCCGCACACATTAAACCGGACGGATCGGAGAACACGCATGAGCGAACAAAAACGCGAAGGTGGCCTTGGCGCACCTGTCCGCCATCCGCTGAATCAGCATGGCGAATTGTTCTACGATGAAACGGATTTAAATAATGAGTTGGCCCGAGTCTATGACATCTGTCACGGCTGTCGTCGCTGCGTCAGTCTGTGCAATGCCTTCCCGGTGCTGTTCGATCTGATCGACGAAAGCAGCACGATGGAAGTCGATGGTGTCGCAACAGCCGATTATAATAAAGTTGTCGATCAATGTTATCTCTGCGATCTCTGCTACCTCAGCAAATGTCCTTATGTGCCCCCACACGAATGGAATGTCGATTTCCCCCATCTGATGCTGCGCGCAAAAATCGTCAATTATGAGAAAGGCAACAGCAAGGTCCGTGACAACATAATTACCAGTACCGATATGATCGGCAAAGTTGCCACTGCGCCATTTATCAACGCCATGGTAAACGCGGCCACAGGCAACAAACCTCTGCGCGGATTGCTGGATAAGGTGCTGGATATACACCAGGAGGCGAACCTGCCTGACTATGTCCGACCGACCTTGCGGACCCGATTGAAAAAGGAGTTGAAGGTAAAGCCGACAGTGCAGCAGGAGCGTCGCGTGATCCTGTTCACGACCTGTTACTGTAATTACAATGAACCTGATGTTGGTGACAGTCTGTTTCGGATATTTGAGCATAACGATATCAGTGTCGAATTGATGGGCCGGGAACACTGCTGCGGCATGCCTAAACTTGAGCTGGGCGACTTGAAAACTGTCGATCAACTGATGGAGAAAAACATTCCGGAGCTGTACGCCAAAGTTCAGCAGGGCTGGAGTATCGTAGCCGCAGTACCCTCCTGTGTATTGATGTTCAAGCAGGAACTGCCTTTACTGTATCCCAACGATGAGCGCGTAGTGGCAGTTGGCAAAGCCTTTAATGACCCCTTTGAATATCTGCACAAACTGCACAAAGCGGGCCTCTTCAAAACCGACTTCAAAAACAGCCTGGGCAGCGTCAGTTATCATGTTGCCTGTCATCAACGGGTGCAGAATATCGGGCCTAAAACCAGGCAGATACTGGAATTAATCCCTGCAACAACGGTTAAGAGTATCGAACGCTGTTCCGGGCACGATGGCACCTATGGGGTGAAATCTGAATCCATGAAGTTCGCCAACAAGATCGTTGCTCCGGTGGTTAAGCAACTCGAACTGCAGGAACCGGATTACTTTGGCAGTGATTGTCCGGTTGCTGGCAGACATATCCAGCATAATCTGAGCAATGGCCAGGAGCACACACATCCTCTGGATTTATTGCGCATCGCCTACGGAATTTAATCTTGACCTGATCCAATAGGATTTCAGCAGGTCATCAGGAGCAACAATGAAAAAACTAACTGTGGCTGATCTCGGCACGCTGGACCAGTATCAGAAGCAGCGTCCGGCGCTGCGCCAGGCCATCATCGAACACAAAAAGAATCGCCGGGTTGCGCTCGGTCCTGATGCCTCCCTGTATTTTGAGGATTACATGACCATGAAATACCAGGTGCAGGAGATGATGCGGGCGGAAAAATTACGCGATACGGATGCGATTGAGGAAGAAATAGCTGCCTATAATCCCTTGATTCCAGATGGCCAAAATCTCAAAGCCACCTTTATGATTGAGTTTTCGGATGAAGAAGTGCGTCGGCAGGAACTGCGTAAGATGATCGGAATCGAGCACCGGATACGAATCCAGATAGATGCTTATGAGCCGGTTTATCCAATTGCCGACGAAGATCTTGAGCGCAGCACTGCAGATAAGACCTCCGCGGTGCACTTCCTGCGCTTTGAATTCAGTGAGGAAATGATAGCTGCAGCACGCAAGGGCGCTGCGTGGAGCATCGAATGCGAGCATCCTGCTTATCCCTATAAAGTCGATCCACTGCCGGAGAATATCGCCAGCTCATTAAGTCGGGATTTTTTATAAGGGCTTTATAGAATGGCGTCTGCAAGGTCTCTAAAGCTGTTTGAACACTCTGTGAACACCTGAGGACCGATTTGATGTATAATCGCCGGCCTTCCAATACAGATAAACGAGCAGGCTATGGCTACCAAACCTAGAAAAGAAAGTTCAGCGGATAACCGCATCAATTTATCCGAGCATATTGACGCCTTCCTAAAGTCCGGCGGAAAGGTAAAACAGATTCCTTCCGGCACCAGCGGACAGACTACGACGAGTGGCCCTCGACAGATCGTACTGAGCCACAAAAGCAACGCCTGAAGTCCTTAAACTACGTTCTTAAGTTAAGTCCTTCATTGTTGCTGGTCATGTGCCAGGGAGCCTCTGAATAACTCTATGACTACTCTGCGGGTGACTGCGCCCGCTGCTGCAAGGCGTCGTGCGCCGGCAATGGCCGTAGCCCTTGGCAAGCACGACAACGCGGCAGAAGCGGCGCAGACGCCCGCCCGAAGGGGCCTTCAGCCGATCCCGCTGGCTGCGTTGCCCTTGCTTGACAGGCGGACGCATGCCCGCGCAAGTTCGCCTTGCCAGCGAAATCGGCTGAAGGCCAGAGTGACCATAGAGTTATTCAGAGGCTCCCTGGAGCCGGGAAACTGTGTAACCCTTCCCGGCCAGCAACTGCAACAACCCATCTTCTCCAACCAGATGTGCGGCTCCGACCAGCACAAATTCGGTACCCTGCTGGCTGAACATAGCTTCCATCATTGGCAACCAGTGATTATTCCTGCTGACCAGAATATTCTGGTAAAGATCGTTTGACCGCTCCTTCATATCATCAATAAACAGAGCTACCAGTTTATCGTTATCTCCAATGCGCCAGGCGTCAATCATCTGTTCAAGCATCTCCGCTTTTTCCAGATCCTGTAATGACAACAGGATAAATTCACTCTCATCCCCTTCGCCCATGGCCTCCAGAAATCCAATCTGATCATCAATGGATTCAAGTTGACCAACAGCCTTGCCGTCGTCTCTGGCGCGAGTATTGAAGAATGCATCCACCCCCTGGGGAGAGAAGCCCATCTTCTGCATCTCTATCACAGTCAGCGTACTGATCAGCAGACCGGGTTTGAACTTCTGCAACATGGCTATTGGTAGTCCGACCGTCTCCAAATGACTGGCCAGCGCGCTGTAGGCTTCTTCATTTAACACCGACCGCAGGGTGCGCTCGTCTTGATAAGTCAGTCGTTGCAGCATGCGCGCCTGCGTCCCCATATCACTCATACCACTGATATCGGTCTCGAAATACAGTTTATCTGCATCCTGGTAAGCCGTCTCATACTGTTCAGGCAGCGGAAAGTCCGAAGGTCTGAGCAGGTGCACAGTCCCGCCCAGGTACACCTTCTGCTCGCCGGAGCTGATTACCCATACTGATGACGGGCTGCCTGTGTCGGCTCCAGCCAGCAGCGACGTACTGAAAAAACTTAATGCAAGCACCGCTGCAGCAGCTCTGCGTGATAAATACATCCAGCAGTTGAACTGATATGCTTCTTTCATGGCGAGCCTCTGTCTGGTTGGATACGGCGGAGCTTAAGTTAGCATGAGCCTGCTGAAACCTGAACCCGAAAAAACATCTAAGCGGAAGCAACAGATAATCGCTATGGCAAAATTACTGTTCAGACTACGCAATGTTCCCGAAGACGAAGCGGCTGAAGTACGCGAACTGCTTGCTCACCACGATATCGATTTTTATGAAACCGAACCCGGTAACTGGGGCATCTCCATGCCGGGGATCTGGGTGCACGACACAACTCAGCTGGAACAGGCAAAGCAGTTGCTGATTACTTACCAGCATGAACGAAGCACTCTGGCTCGCCAGCATCACGACCTGCTCAGGCAAAGCGGACAGCACCCCTCAATGATGGATCGGTTGCGCGAAAATCCTCTGCGTTTCATTATCTATATAGCCTTCATACTGATCATTATCTACATCTCAGTCAGTATTTTTTTCTGAATCGGTCAGCATGTTCAAACCAGTGTTTACACTGATATTCATACCGGTGCTGATAGCGTCAGCTGCAGTGGCTGTAAACCGTCAATCTGCGCCTCTATCGTGTCACCGACCACGACCGCTCCCACGCCGGCTGGCGTGCCGGTAAAGATCAGATCGCCCGCCTGCAGTTCATAGTAAGTGGATAATTCTGCAATCACTTCCTCGACATTCCAGATCAAATCACTGATGTCACCCTGCTGCTTTGGTTTGCCGTTTACAGACAGGCTAATTGAACCCGCAGTAATGGTGCCGGTTTTGCTGATTGGAGTGATGGCTGAAACGGGTGCTGAATAATCAAAACCCTTGGCAGTATCCCAGGGTCGGCCTTTATCTTTGGCTTCAGCCTGAAGATCGCGACGGGTGAAATCAATGCCGGTCGCGTAACCGAACACTGCCGATCTGGCTTCATCCAGGGACAGCCTGCTGCCGCCTTTGTTAAGCGCAACTACCAGCTCCACTTCATGATGCAGGTCTGCGGTTCTTGATGGATAGGGTATGTCCCGGCCATTAAACATCACCGCATTTGCCGGCTTACTGAAGAAAAAGGGGGCTTCACGGTCGGGGTCAGCACCCATCTCTTTGGCATGAGCGGCATAATTGCGCCCAACGCAATAAACACGGTTCACAGGAAATCGCTGGTCGCTGCCGTGGATGGCAACCGTGGGTACAGACAATTCGAATAGCAGCTTCACGCTCACCTCTGTGTTGTTAATATTGATTTGGCCCGCATCAGTTTAACCTGCTGTTTATCGGCTGCCCAGGTAGCGGCGCAATTGCGGTGGCGTGTCCCGGCGCATCAGCAGCTGCTGAATCTGCCACTGGTATTGCCCTGGCACTTCCCGCAGGAAGCGCACTTTATCACTTTCCAGCACGGCAATGGGAACCCCATCTTTAAACAATACCCGGTTTCGGCCAGAGCGCCCGGGCTTTTGCTCAGGCAGGAATACGGTCAACAGATTGACCGGATCAGTGGCTGACAGGCCAATGTACTTTGCCTCATTCCAATTATCCTGGCTGACTGCGCTGACTCGTTTGCCCGATTCACGCAATGCCGCGACTGCTTCTGGCAGCGCAAACTGCTCACCTCCAATGCCAGCGATGAACCGGCCTCCACGAACCGTGCCGCGCAGCTCCAATCGCTTTAGAGCATGCAACAGGGTCCGCCAGGGCGGAGGCGCTGTTTCACGTTCCAGCACCTGCCTGAACAGCACCCCCCAGCGACGCAGATAAATCATCAACAAGTGCTCAATCTGGTCCTCACTTAAGGCCTGCTGCTCAGTCGCCATGCCATTGACAGCAGCCGAAGTCTGCAGCAAAGACCAGCGCCCGGCATCCTCCACGCCAAAGGTGGCGCGTCGTCCACGGCGGCTGTTACCACCGGGTTTGCGTGCATCCGGCGTAAGCAATGCGCGTAAACCGGTAAAGCTGTCACTGCTCAGCAAACCGCTGCTGACCAGTTCTGCCAGCCCCTGTTCCAACTGACTGTGCAGCAGGCCGGTTCGCTGACTGATATCCGCAAAAAAACTGGCGCCAAACTGGCGCAGATCAGCGGCGATTCTTTCGGCGCAGGTGCTTAGTTCGATGTCTCCTGGTTGTTGATTCGCGACCTGGGTTGCCGCCAGTTTCAACCAGAGCTCATTATTACTGCGCATCGCCAGCGTAATCGGCGTGGTTTTGACCGGACCAGCGCTGTGGCGTTTAGCTGCCGAGCGTACCGCACTCAGCGGCGCTGGCGGCGTATAGCGCCCCCAGACTGCGCGTCCGCCCACACACATCACATCAAGCCAGGAAGGATCGTAAAGATTTATCCGCGACGGGAACACATCTGCCTCCCAACTGCCCGCCGGTGCAGCCAGGCCATCAAGGCGCTCCAGGCTGCGCTGCAGAACTGCTTGTCCCTCGCTGCCAGAGGGCAAGGCCATTGGTCGTGGGCTCAAATGCTGCGGCCTGATCTCATGCTGATCAAACAAAAAGTCTGCATAAGCCTGCAGCGACACCGGCTTGATGGACTGACGATGGGCATCAATCGTATAGCGATGAATCCGCTGTAACAGACGCCGTTCGCACCATTGCACAGGCGCCGATGACGTCGAAGCAGATAAGCCTGAAACCAGAACCTGAGAGAAGCTACCGCGGAACACATAACCCTCCGCTTCCAGGCCCACCAGCGCCTGCTCAACAGAGCTCAGGGGCAAACCCGATTCCTCAGCAAGTTGTCTGGCCGTAACCGGCCCAAGTCCCTCCAGGCGACGACGAATCAATTCACGCACCGCATCACTCTGCTGCCAGACTTCCGCCTGCAGCTCCACGGGAAGATGCAGCTCCGGAAGCAGTTCACAGTCCCCGAATGCAGCGCGCGCGCAAGGCACCCGTTCAGCACTCAGATACAGCTGTTGGCCGGCACAGGTTGCTCTGGTCGCCCGGCCAGCCTGCTGCAATTGCTGCATGAATGGCTGGTAGTTGCAGGTAGTGACTTCGGCGTCGGTCATATAACCGAGTGAGTACAGACCATCGTGAAGTTCTTCGCTGTTACGCACCAGCGGCCATGCCTCTTCCTGCACCAGTGCAATCGCGGCCGGGTCCAATACGCTGAAACCCTCGCTCTCAGCCGGATCAAGCCAGCTGCGATTGCGGATTGCGTTGGTGCGCCGCTCTTCAAACGGTGCATCGTCAAGAAATGCATAAGGCCTGGCGTTAATAATTTCCTGGGCGAATGGTGAAGGCTCTCGCAGGTCCAGTGAGACCAGTTGCAGCTCGTTAGCTTCTATAGCCTGCAACAATTCCAGCAGGCCACTCAGATCCATCGCCTCGGTCAGGCAATCATGGATAGTCTGCTGCACCAGCGGATGCTCTGGAATCTGCCGCTTACCCTGAATATTTTCAAAGCAGGCCAGTTGATCCGGGAATACCTGGGCTACCAGATCCTCCGCATCCATACGCTGAAATTGTGGCGGAACCCGCTTACCATTGCGATTGCGCTGAATCGCCAGTGAACGCGTTGCATTCCAGCGCCAGCGGACTTCAAACATTGGCGCATCCAGCAATGCCTGCACCAGGACATCTTCGACTGTTGCCGAATGCAGATAATTGAAAACTTCTTCCAGCGCGAAACTGTGTACCGATCCCAGTGAAATAACGATGCTGTCCTCACTGGCCGCCGCCTGCAATTCAAAATTGAAAGAACGGCAAAAACGCTTGCGCAGCGCCAGCCCCCACGCCTTGTTAAGACGGCTGCCAAAAGGTGAGTGGATAACCAGATGCATATCGCCGACTTCATCAAAGAAGCGCTCCATCACCAGGGTCTGCTGCGTCGGCATCACCTGCAAGGCATTGCGGCCAGCCTGCAGGTAGTCGACCAGCTGCTGCGCGGCACTGGCCGGCAGACGTAAAACTTCGTTCAACCACTGCACGGCCTGTGTGCTCTGTTGCGTCGTAATGTAGTCATCAAGGGTCTGGCGCAGACGTGACACTGATTGGGACAACTCTTTTGTGCGACCTGGCCCCTCACCGAACCAGAACGGAATGGTGGGCTTCATGCCCTGCGCATCACGCACCCGTACTTTCAGGCCATCCACGCGCACTAACTGCCAGCTGTGACTACCAAGAGTGAAAATATCTCCGGGCAGAGTTTCCAGCGCAAAATCTTCATTGAGGCTGCCGACCACTATATCTTCCGGGTCCAGCACCACCTGGTAGTCAAACATATCCGGAATAGCGCCGCCGTTAGTCAAGGCGGTAAGCCGCGCATTGCGGCGGGCACTTACCCGCTGATTAATTCTGTCCAGGTGCAGATAAGCGCCACGTCGCCCCAGTCGGGTGCTGTAACCGTCGGCCAGCATTTTTACCAGCGCGCTAAAGTCATCTTTACTCAGATCGCGGTAGGGATAGGCGCGCGTCAGCGTATTATATAAATCATCAAGGCTGCATGAGCCAGCACCGCCATCATCAGCCAGCTCGACCGTTGCTTCGGCCGCTGCAGACTCCTGTCGCGCCGCCAGTTCTGCGACTATCTGCTGAGCGAGGATATCCAGCGGCTGCTCCGGCATCAGAATTTTATCCAACTCGCCACGCTGCACACTGTCCAGCAGCGCCGTGCACTCAAGCAGATCATCCCGGGTCAATGGGAACAGGATACCTTTGGGAGTGCCGCCTACTGAGTGGCCGCTGCGACCAACCCGCTGCAGAAACGTCGCAATGCTTTTCGGCGATGAAAACTGTACCACCAGGTCGACTGAGCCAATATCAATGCCCAGTTCCATGGACGCGGTAGCAACCAGTACTTTTAACTGCCCTGCTTTCAGCTTCTGCTCGGCCGTGTGACGGTGTTCTTTACTCATACTGCCGTGATGCGAGCTGACGGTCCCGGTGCCCAGCCGCTCAGTCAATGCCAGCGCCAGACGCTCAGACAGGCGCCGGGTATTAACAAAAACCAGGGTAGTGTCGTGCCGCTCTATCAGCTGCACCAGACGCTCATACAATTCTTCCCACACCTCGTTACTCATCAGCGCGCTTAAGGCTGAGCCTGGAACTTCCAGGCTCACATCAAGCCGGCGGCGATGACCCGAATCTATTACCACACAGGGAGGTGCTGTGAACTCGCCACTGTCGGCATCCCGCTGGCCATTGCCAGTCAGATAACGAGCAACCAGATCGATGGGGTTTTGCGTCGCTGACAAACCGATTCGTTGCAAGGGCGCCTGCGTCAAGGCCTGCAGGCGCTCCAGTGACAAAGCCAGATGTGAGCCGCGTTTATCGCCCAGCAAAGCATGTATTTCATCGATGATTACGCTGCGCACGGTACTGAGCATCTGTCTGCCATTGCGGCTGGTCAACAGCAGATACAGTGATTCCGGCGTGGTAACCAGTATATGCGGAGGCTTCTTGACCATCCGCTGGCGCTCACTGGCGGAGGTATCTCCGCTGCGAACTGCCACCTCGATATTGGCGGGGAACAAACCTTGCAGGAACAGTTCATCTGCAATCCCGGCCAGCGGCACTTCAAGGTTGCGGTGGATGTCATTACTCAGTGCTTTCAATGGCGAAATATAAAGCACCCGCGTAGCTGCCGGCAGCGCTGACTGCTGTGCCTGCCAGACTAGATCGTCAATAGCAGCATAGAATGCGGCCAGGGTCTTACCACTGCCGGTGGGGGCCGCAATCAATGTATCTTTGCCCGCCTTGATAGCCGGCCATGCCTGCGCCTGCGCGGGTGTTGGGGCACCAAACTGCTGTTTGAACCAGCTCTGACAGGCCGGATGAAATTGCTGCAATGACATGCGATTTACCGTTACTAAAAAGGTTGAGCGGCGAGTGCTTACTGTACCACCACTGCCTCGTTCGCGGGAAAGGCCTGATTGACTTGCTGAAGTGATGGGACTACTGTTTGCGTTGTCTGCCCCCTGTTGTTTAGTGGCTCGAGTCGTGGCTTATCAGTTAAAGGTCGGTTGTTTATGAAGCAGTATTTCTCTGCGCTCTGGCAGGAAAACAAGAAGTTCATGTTAATCCTGCTGACCATTGTGTGCTTCAAAAGTGCGATTGCCGATCTGAACTCAATCTCCGGTCGCTCCATGCAACCGACTCTGCTTGACGGCGACAAAGTCTGGGTCAACAAACTGGCCTATGACTTCAAACTCCCTTTTACCGGAATTTCTCTGGCTGAAATTGCAGATCCGGAACGCGGCGATATCGTTATTATCGATTCAGAAGTTGCCGGCAAGCGCCTGGTGAAACGGGTGATTGGGCTGCCTGGCGATACAATCTATATGCGCAACAATACGTTGATCGTCAATGGTGAAGTAGCCGATTACACTATTATTGGCAGTGAAGACGGTAACATCACCATTTCCGAACAGCTGTTTGAACATTCTCATCGGGCGATGATCTCGGGGGTTCTGGCCAATCGTTCAACTCGAAATTACGGGCCAGCAGAAGTTCCGGCAGGTCAATTCTTTGTGCTTGGCGATAACCGTGATAACAGCGCCGACAGCAGAATTTACAGCTTCATCCCCCGAGACCAGATTGTCGGTCGATCCAGCTCAGTGGTGTTCTCGCTGGACAGCGAACAAAATTTCAAACCCCGCAGTGACCGTTTTCTTGCCCAGCTGCAGTAAGCAACTGTTAAAAGCTTCAATGAGCGGTTAAAATGACCGCCTTTCGCGACACCCCGTCCTGAATGTCAGACTAAAGAGTCTCTTACTGTGGGTCAGAAAACTCCGCTGTACCAGCAACACCTGCACGCAGGTGCCCGAATCGTTAATTTCGGCGGCTGGGATATGCCCATTCAGTACCAGTCAGTTATTGAGGAACATAATGCCGTAAGACAGCATGCCGGTGTCTTTGATGTCTCTCACATGACCATCGTTGATGTCGCCGGTCCGGACAGCAAGGTCTGGCTGCAGTATCTGCTGGCCAACGATGTCAATAAATTGACTGAGGAAGGGCAGGCTCTGTACAGCGCGATGCTCAATAAAAGTGGCGGTGTCGTCGACGATCTGATTGTTTATCGCCTGGCCTGGGGTTATCGTCTGGTCGTTAACTGCGCTACCCGCGAAAAAGATCTGCAGTGGATGGTCCAGCATAGCCGCGATTTCACCGTCAGCCTCAGTGAGCGCCCGGAACTGGCTATCCTTGCTGTACATGGTCCTGAGTCAATCGAAAAAGTATGTTCGCTGCTCAGCCCGGAAAAAGCTGACAGAATTCGTGCGCTGGGCAATTTTCGTGGTGTGGTGCTAAGCGATTGGTTTGTCGCACGCACCGGCTATACCGGCGAACGCGGTCTGGAAGTTATTCTGCCCGGGGAGCAAGCCCCTGCTCTATGGGAACAACTGCTGCAGATCGGTGTAAAGCCAATAGGGCTGGGGGCACGTGATACTCTGCGATTGGAAGCCGGTATGAATCTGTACGGTCATGACATGGACGAATCGGTGTCACCATTGTCCGCAAATATGGAGCAGACGGTTGCATGGCAGCCTGAGTCCCGTGATTTCATCGGCAGGGCAGCCTTGAAAATGCACAAAAAAGAACAGGCCCAGGGTCAACTGCCACAACTGGTTGGTCTGGTCATGGAAGCCCGTGGTGTGCTGCGTGAAGGCATGAAGGTCCTGTGTGAGGTTGGTGGCCAACCGGCCGAGGGCGTTATTACCAGTGGCACATTTTCGCCAACATTGAAGCACTCGATCGCGCTGGCCCGAATTCCAGCAGCTGCCGAGAATTGTCAGGTTGATCTGCGCGGCAAGCTGGTTCCAGCGCGCATCGTTAAAGCCAATTTTGTAAGGTTCGGCAAAAAAGTTTTTGAATAACAACATGAGCCAAGGCTCGAAACTACACTTCATTTGAGAGGACTGGTCAGTGAGCAATTTCCCAGAGGATCTGAAATACACCGCAACACATGAGTGGATTCGTGTTGAAGACGATGGCACGGTCACTGTTGGTATCACAGACCATGCGCAGGAATTGCTTGGTGATATTGTTTTTATCGAACTTCCGGAAGAAGGCAGGGTTGTGGATGCCCGTGAAGAAATGAGCGTGGTGGAATCGGTAAAAGCTGCTTCGGATATCTACGCACCAATTTCCGGCGAAATTATCGCTGTGAATGAAGATCTGGTGGATGCGCCGGAAACCGTCAACTCTTCACCTTACGATGATGGCTGGTTCTGCAAAATTCTGCCCAGCGATGAAGCGGAGCTCGAAGAATTATTGAGCGCAGAGGCGTATACCAATCTGTGTGAATAATTTTGGTCCGTATAAATAATCAGTTCGTATACAGCTCCTGATAATTCCGTTAGAAGCTTTCAGTAGCCTGTGCGAAAACAACTCGCAGCGGGCGGCTGATCTTATTTGAGGCAAACCATGGCCAACTCGACTGCAACGCTCGAACAAACTTCAGCCGCCAGATCCATCGCTACGCTGGAAACTCTGCAGCAGAACGATGAATTTATCGCCCGTCATATCGGACCTGACCAGCGTCAGATCGACAGCATGCTGGAAACCCTTGGGCTGCACACGCTGCAGGAATTGATTGACAGCACCGTGCCTGACTCCATTGCCTTGCGTCGGCCACTGGCACTGGCTGCGCCCATGTCTGAAACACAGACCCTGCAGAAGCTGCGCCAGATTGCTGCCGGCAATACCACGCGGCGCTCGTTTATCGGTCTGGGCTACTACGACACCATAACGCCCAACGTAATCCTGCGTAATGTACTCGAGAATCCGGGCTGGTATACCGCTTATACACCTTACCAGCCTGAGGTTTCGCAGGGCCGGCTGGAGACTCTGCTTACTTTCCAGCAAATGACCCTGGATTTAACCGGCATGGACCTGGCAAATGCCTCCTTGCTTGACGAGGCAACCGCTGCAGCTGAGGCCATGGCGCTGGCAAACCGGGTCAGCAAAAACAGAAAATCCAATTCCTTTTTCGTAGACCAGAACTGTCTGCCACAGACTATCGATGTACTGAAGACTCGCGCCAACAGTTTTGGTTATGAACTTATCATCGGTGATATCGCAGAAGCCTGCGCGCATAACGTGTTCGGGGCACTGTTTCAATACCCGAACTGCAACGGCGAAATAATCGATCTTGCCGACGCGATTACTGCATTGCACGAGCAAAATGCAATTGTCGTGCTCGCTGCTGATCTGATGAGCCTGGTGCTATTAAAATCGCCAGGCGAACTGGGCGCCGATGTGGTCGTTGGCACTACCCAGCGCTTCGGTGTGCCGATGGGCTATGGTGGGCCACATGCTGCCTATTTTGCCACCAAAGATGAATTCAAGCGGGCCGTGCCAGGTCGCATTATTGGTGTCTCAGTTGATGTCAGAGGCAAACAGGCTTATCGCATGTCGCTGCAGACCCGCGAGCAGCATATCCGGCGCGAGAAGGCCAACAGCAATATCTGTACAGCACAGGTACTGCTGGCTAACATCTCAGCCATGTATGCGATGTACCATGGCCCTGAAGGCCTGAAGATAATTGCCAATCGCATTCACCGGCTCACCACGATTCTCGCCTGCGGCCTGCAGCAACGTGATATGCACGCCAATGCCAGTTTCTTCGATACTTTAAGCATTGCTGTAAGCGCTCAGCAACGTGCCGGAATCCTCGCACGCGCAGACCAGCATAATGTCAATCTGCGTATTGATAATCCGAATTTACTGGGTATCAGTCTGGACGAATGCTGCCGTGCCGCTGATGTGGAGATGCTCTGGTCAATTCTGCTTGGTGACACCAGCGCGGGCTTGTCGGTCAGCGCTATTGATCAACAGATTGTCGCTGGTACTGCGGCCGTGAACGGCATTCCAGCCACACTGCAGCGACAGTCGGAGTTCCTGCAACATCCAGTGTTCAACAGCTGGCACAGTGAGACTGACATGCTGCGTTATCTCAAACGGATGGAAAATAAAGATATCTCCCTGACGCATGCGATGATTCCATTGGGGTCATGCACGATGAAGCTGAATGCCACCGCGGAGATGATTCCGGTGACCTGGCCTGAGTTCAGCAAACCACACCCCTTTGTTCCGGTGAACCAGACCCAGGGATATATACAGATGATCAAAGAGCTGGAAGATATGCTCGCCGAGATCACTGGTTTCGATGCCGTCAGTATGCAGCCAAACTCAGGAGCGCAGGGTGAGTATGCCGGCCTGCTGGCTATCCGCAAATACCTCGACAGTAAAGGGCAGCCTGAGCGCAATGTCTGCCTTATCCCCAGCTCTGCACACGGCACCAATCCCGCCAGCGCGCAGATGATTAATATGAAAGTTGTGGTAGTGGCCTGTGATGATAATGGCAATATTGATCTCAGCGACCTGAAGAGCAAAGTTGCTGCCCACAAAGATGTGCTCGCTGCCCTGATGATCACCTATCCCTCCACCCATGGGGTTTTTGAAGAAGCAGTCAAAGAGATCTGTCAGATCGTTCATGATAATGGCGGCCAGGTATACATGGATGGCGCCAACCTTAATGCTCAGGTCGGTGTCGCCAGACCGGGCGATATTGGCGCTGATGTTTCGCATGTGAACCTGCACAAAACGTTTTGCATTCCCCATGGTGGCGGTGGTCCGGGCATGGGACCTATTGGCGTGAAAAGCCATCTGGCACCTTTCGTCGCAAACCATGCACTGATTAAACTGGATGGTCCGAATACCGAGAACACGGCGGTTTCTGCTGCCCCCTGGGGCAGTGCCAGTATTCTGCCAATTTCCTGGGCCTATATTCAGATGATGGGCGCAGAAGGTTTGCTGCGTGCGACTCAGGTTGCAATCCTCAGCGCCAATTATATGGCCGTGCAGCTTGCCCCGCATTTTCCGGTGCTGTACACCGGCAGAAATAGCCGTGTGGCCCATGAATGCATCATTGATCTACGGCCTCTTAAAGCCAGCTCCGGCATCAGCGAAGAAGACGTTGCCAAGCGCTTGATGGACTATGGCTTCCACGCGCCCACCATGTCGTTTCCAGTGCCTGGAACATTGATGATTGAACCGACTGAGAGTGAATCCAAGCAGGAACTGGATCGCTTCATCCAGGCGATGATCAGTATTCGTGCCGAGATAGCACGCGTGGACTCTGGTGAACTGGATGCATTGGATAATCCTCTGAAAAATGCGCCACATACCCTCGCCGATATTATGGATGAGAGTTGGCAGCGACCTTATTCAAAACAGGAAGCGGCATTTCCGGTGGCTGGCCTGCGTGACAGTAAATTCTGGCCGGCAGTCAACCGCATCGATAATGTGTATGGTGATCGCAATCTTTTCTGCGTTTGCCCGCCGATGGAATCGTATCAGTAAGTCCGACTTACGATACTGATTCCTGTGCACTGTTTTTCGAGACAGTGTGCAGGGGTTTTATTGACCGGATTTCTTATTACTCTTCCCGGTATGGACTTTTATCTTCGTATAATCAGCAGCACCTGATCACTGCTTTGATTGATGTCAACAACATTAAATTGGTGTATCTTTATGACGATCTGCCGTTAGCACGCGGCACCATCACACGCCATTGGTGAACCATGAAAATTTTATCGACCGGGCTTCTAATGACTTTTATCGCCGGCACCGCCTTCGCACAGATAAATCGTATTGACGAAATTCGCCCTGATGCACCCGAGCTGGCGCACTATGGCGTTCATCCAATCGGCGTCCAGACGCTGGTGCTGACTGACAGTAATCGGCCGGACATTCTGAATACTGCGGCGGGCGAAGCCACTCAGTTCTACGACCGCAGCCTGACAGTTGAAGTGTGGTATCCAGCGCAATTGGCTGCGGATCAGCAGCCGGGCGGTCAATACCAAACCATCACCCGCGATCCGACCGTTAGTGCGGTGTTGTATGGCAGCGCGGTACGCGATGCGACACCGCTCTCAGCAGCTGGCGTGTTCCCACTGGTGATAATCTCCCATGGTTATCCCGGTAATCGTTATCTGATGAGCCATCTGGGCGAGAACCTGGCCAGCAAGGGCTATGTCACCGTTTCCATTGACCACCGCGACAGTACCTATGATGACCAGCAGGCATTCGCCAGTACTCTCTACAACCGGTCTTTTGATCAGGCATTTGTACTGGCAGCCGTCGCCGATATGGGTAAGGTTGGCTCAGACAGTTTTCTGAGCGGTCTGGTCGATGCCGATAACACCGCATTAATCGGTTATTCCATGGGCGGTTATGGTGTTGTAAACAACCTCGGTGCTGGCTACAGCGAAACCGGCATAACGGCATTGGGAGCCCCGCCGAATCGTCTGCTCGAGGTGCGCGGCGCAGCGAATCCTGAGTTTAAAGCGAGTCTCGACCCCCGCATTAAAGCCGGCGTCGCTATTGCGCCATGGGGAATGAACAATCGTGCGTGGGATGCTGAGGGTCTGGCAGCGCTCGATAAACCCGCACTGTTTATAGCGGGCGATGCGGATTCAGTAGCAGGTTACGAAAATGGCGTACGCGCTATTTATGAGCATGCTGTCAACAGTGACCGTTATCTGCTTACCTATGAAAATGCCGGACATAATGCTGGCGCGCCCATCCCATTACCGGTGGAACTGGCCGCTGCGGGCAATGCTGGTGCCGCCAGTCATTATCTGGACCCGGTCTGGGATAATGTGCGGATGAACAATATTCTTGACCACTTCGTCACCGCTTTTCTTGATCTGCACTTAAAAGGTGACGCCGACAAGCGCAGTTATCTGGATGTGGTACCGCATGCTGAGGATGGCGTTTATGACGTTGATGCCAATGGCACGCCCCGCGTCACTCATACCTACTGGAAAGGGTTTCCCCAGCGCTCAGGCATCGGCCTGGTCATGGAAAAGGGCGACCGGGCTGAGCAGTAAACCACTGATAGCGACCGGCAATTGAGTGGTCATCAAACTGTCTCCAGCTTGTAATTCGTTCGACGACCAGATTCATCACACTGCGAATTGTCAGGGATTGATTCAACGAGGTCTGGAAAAAAAAGCATCTGAACCACTCTGACCAGGTTTGATATTTCCAAACAAACGGTCAAGTATACATTCGACAGACTGATCACCCAATTGCGTCTTCCTGATTATTTTCTGCTCTGCCTGCAACAGCCAGTTGTTGCTCTACCTTGTTTGGATAATCAGCTGTTGTAGCGTAGGGCATTTAAATCTGGCGGGAACGGCAAAGCTGGTGCATCAACTTTTAGCGCTGCTGAGCAACCAGTCCACTGCCTTTTCCGCAGCATCACCAAAAGGGCGCAGAACAAGATCAGTGCCAGCTTTGTCCAGCACCTTCGCGTCGTGATTATTACTGGCTGTCAGTGCTACTCTGCCTTTGAAGCCCTCGCTGCGCAGGGTTTTCAACAGACCTGTGTTGATATCGCGCTCACGGGCAGTACTCACCACCCATTTAACCCTGGCCAGGGGCAGCGAAGCGATGAACTCCGGATCTTCGGCATCGCCAAAACGTGCCGGAAAGCCATTGGCCGTCTGCTGACGCACTGCCTCCGGATCTATATCGATACTCATTACTGAGCAATTGCGTTTCCGCAGAGCGTCCGCAATACCACAGCCATAGCGCCCCATTCCAAAAATTATCACATCTGCAATGCCGGGGTTCTCAACATCATACTGTCCCTCACGATACGGATTGCGCCGCTCGAAGATGCTCAGTGTTGGCGCCAGCAACTGATAGAGCTGATGAGAGTAGAGAATCATATAAGTTGATGCGCTGATGGTGATTAATCCCACCAGTGTGATCAGACCGACAGTCTCAGCCTGCAGGTGTCCCATGCTTAAACCAAGTGCAGCCAGAATCAGAGAAAACTCACTGATCTGAGCTACGGTAAGACCCGCGAGGAATCCTGTGCGCTTGCGATAGCCCATAAAGCCCATAATGACCATTACGATCAGCGGATTTCCGATCAGCACAAAGGCGGAGAATAGTGATGCGGCTCCGATCTGTTCTCCCAGCGTTGAAAGATCCAGGCCTGAGCCAAGTTCGATAAAGAAGAACAGCAGCAGAAAATCGCGAAGACTGACCAGTCTTGCGCCGATGACTTCTCTGAATGGCGTGGATGCCAGCGATATACCCGCCAGGAATGCGCCGACTTCTTTGCTGAAGCCAAGCACAGTACCAAGTTCGGCCAGTACCACTGCCCAGCTGATCGCAAACAGTACCAGCAGTTCAGTGGAGCGCGCGAGATGGCGGGTCACGCCAGGGATCACATAGCGCATCAGCACGGCGACTGCGATCAGCATCGCAATACCTTTCAACAAAACATACAGCATTTCAAGCGCGAACTGGCTGGACTCTGATGCGGTTCCAGCGCCGAATGCGGTAAGACCAATCATCACCAGCACCACGAAGATGTCCTGCACAATCAGGAAACCCACAGCAATCCGTCCGTGCAGCGCATCGATTTCTTTTTTATCAGACAGCAATTTGACAATAATGATGGTGCTGGAGAAGGTCAATGCAACACCAACATAAAGCGCAGCCACACTGGACATCCCCATAGCGAGCGCTAGCAGATAGCCGATTATAGATGTAAACAGCACCTGTCCCAGTCCTGTTGCCAGAGCAACCGGTCCCAGCGTACGTATAATCTGCAGATCAAGCTTAAGCCCGACTACGAACAACAGCAGTGCGATGCCCATTTCCGCCAGCAGCTCAATCGGCTCGGTTGCAGTAACCCAGCTCAGGCCGGAAGGACCAAGCAGAATTCCAGCCGCAATAAACGCCACAATTAAGGGTTGCCGCAGCATGATTGCCAGCGCCCCCATTACAGTGACTACGCCCAGCAGTGCTGCCAGCTCCTGAAAGATAGTGTCAAATACCACCCGTTCGCCACTGCTGTTGTTACTTTGCTCGCTCGTTACTGGTATCCCTGCGCCTGAAGATGAAACAGATTGGCATACTGGCCGTTGAGCGCCAGCAACTCCTCGTGTGAGCCTTCTTCATGTATCTGCCCGTGCTCCAGCACAATAATATGATCTGCTATACGAACGGTAGAAAAGCGATGCGAGATAATGATTGAGATTCGATTGGCCGTGAGTTCGCGGAAATGCGCGAATATATCGGCTTCTGCTTTAGCATCGATAGCGGCTGTCGGTTCATCAAGTATCAGCACATCAGCTTTATTGCGCATGAAGGCTCTGGACAGCGCAATTTTCTGCCATTGGCCTCCGGATAATTCCTTGCCACCTTTGAACCAGGTGCCCAGCTGAGTGTCGAAAGAAGCCGGCAGCTGGCGGATGAATTCTGCTGCCAGGCCCTGTTCTGCAGCGCTTTCCAGTTGTTCTATATCATCCAGATTAGCAACATCGCCGACCCCGATATTCTCACCTACCTTCAGTTGATAACGCGCGAAATCCTGGAAAATAACGCCAATCTTCTGCCTTAATGCATCGATATTCCATTCCTGAAGATCCAGACCCTCGAGCAGGATTCTACCGCTACTGGGTATATAGAGGCGCGTAAGTAATTTAATCAGAGTAGTCTTGCCAGAGCCATTTTCACCAACAATCGCCAGGCTTTCACCTGCGTTGATGTGCAGATTCAACTCTTTCAATGCCGGCGTCTCGCTTTCCGGATAGTAAAATGTCACCTGCTCGAAGCGGATGCCATCATCAGGCTGCGGCCCGCGCAGCTTGTCACCACTGAGCTCAGGAACCTTATGCTCAAGGTATTCCGTCAGATTGGAAAGGTAGAGATTATCCTCATACATGCCATTGACCGAAGTCAGGCAGCCGGTTACCGCTGACTGTCCCTGCCGAAATACTGCGATATACATGGTCATCTGACCGATGGTGATGGCACCGGCAACGGCAGCGAAGGCAACCCAGCCGTAGGAGAAATAAAAGGCTGCACTGGCGAACAGACCCAGCAGATAAGCCCAGACCCCGCGGCGTAACACCAGATTACGGTCTTCCTTATAAATATTACGGAAGATCGCAATATAACGGTCGAGAAAAAGTCTGCCGAGTTGCAGCAGTTTGACTTCCTTTACGCCATCTTCGCGGGTCAGTACCATCTCCAGATAGATCTGCATCCGCCGCTCAGCAGAGCGACGGCGCTGGTTGCGGAATGCTTCGCCGGAGAATTTTGCCTCGGCCAGAAATGCAGGCACACCTGCCAGCCCCAGCAGCAGCACCGCGTAGGGAGAGAACTGGAACAGCAGGAATCCATAACTGATCAGTGAAATTGAATCGCGTACCAGATCGAAGGTACGGGTCACCAGACTCAAGGGGCGGCTGGAGGCTTCCCGGCGTGCACGAACCAGTTTGTCGTAATACTCAGAGTCTTCGAAATGGGACAGCTCCAGAGTCAGGGCTTTTTCCAGGATCATCACGTTGACCTGGTTACCGAGCAGAACCCGCAGAATCGACTGACACACCATATTTATGCGTTGCATGCCCGTGAGCAGCACCACCAGACCTGCTTCATACAGGACATAGCGCAGCACATCGGACCGTGCCGCTGCGTTTGCCTCCCCACTGGCCTGTATAGCCGTGATTACCGCGTCGACTATCAGCTGGCCAACCCAGGCGATTGCAGCTGGCAAAATACCTGCAAACAGGGTTGCCAGCGCCATGGTGACGGTTAATGCAGCGCTGGTAGCCCAGACAATTTGCATTGCCACACGGCTGTACTTGAACACCGAAAGGAATCGGATGAAAAGATTACCGGGAGGAACCTTGTCCAACTGCTCGTTCAAAGGAGGGATCCGCTGCAGAGCTCATGAGAGATTTTGAAAACGCAAGCAGCATAGCAGAATGCAGCGATGAATGCTGTGCAGCGCGATTGAAGCTGCAGGTCAGGAGCATGGCAGCCCGACCTGCAAAGAGCGGCTGAGTTTAGAGCTTTTGCAGTTTCACAACCAGACGGGCAGTATCACGGCCGAGGCTTGGATCAAACGGGCCTTTGGTGCCATCGTCATCTTCTGAATGCAGCACATCGCTGTACCCTACGACAGCAAAACCCGCCTCCGTCACCGACATCACCACGTCTTCAAGAGCAATCCGGTGCAGGGCTGCATTATCGGCGCCAAAGTTTCCCTTATGATCGATAAGTCCGAGGATTCCACCCGGCTTCAAAACCTTGAGAACCGATGCCAGCATGGCCTGAGCCGCAGCCGGATTGCTGTTGTACAAATCATGATAATTCAGAGCGGTTATTGCAAAATCCACGGAGTTATCAGGAATATCCATTTCACCCAGATTCTGATCAACACGTTGTATATTTGGCAGGCGATCATTTGCCAGCCGAGCCGTGACTACTTCTCCGGTGCCACGCTGACCGAGTGAGGCAGGGCTGTTCTGCATCAGAACCTTGCCTTCAGGGCCTACTGCATGCGAGAGCACTTCGGTATACCAGCCACCAGAAGCCATCACATCAAGAACAGTCATTCCTTCTTCAACACCAAAAAAATCCAATACTTCGGCCGGTTGACGAGATGCGTCACGGGCTTTATCAGCGGCATCACGACCCGGATTATCCAGTGCCTGAGTCAGTTTAGCTTTATCAAGCGCAAAGGCATTGCCGCCTATAAACAATGACAGAACCAACAAAGAAACAAGTGATTTCATGACAATGAACCCTTCCTTTTTAATGAATTGATGTCCAACTGCTGAATTTATTCAACTACTGAAACAAGCATAAACCAGCAAGAACAGCCAGTACACCCATAAATCCAGCGCTGTATCGCAGCTTAATCGGGATTGGTCTTGTTTAAACCCGTCTTTAAACGCTCTCTAATCCCTCTCTGAACCCACTTTCAAACCCATAGCCTGGCGCATGATCTGATTTTTAATCATGGGCAGATTATCCAGCTGACTCATACCGGTATTTCTCAACCAGCGCAGTGCCAAAGGCTGGTCGGCAAAAAGTCGTTTAAACCCCTCCATCAGCCACATCATAGCCAGATTGTGGCCTATCCGTTCGCGCTGATATCTGCGCAAAATTCGTAGTTCAGAAATACCACGCCGCTGCTGAATTGCCTTCTTGATCTGTTCGGCCAGTGACCACGCATCCAGCAGACCCAGATTGACGCCCAGTCCCGCAAGGGGATGAATGCTGTGCGCCGCATCGCCGATCAGCGCGATATTATTCTTTACATAATCGGGGGCATGGCGTTGCCGTAATGGCAGGCTCAATCGTTTATCGACCCACTCAACTTTGCCCAGCCTATTTTCCAGACCCTCCTGCAAAGCCCGCGCGAAATCAACATCGCTCATCTCCAGCAACTGCAACGCCCGCTCAGGGACTACCGACCAGACTATTGAGCAATAGAATTGATCAGCAACCTCGTCATTGTGTGCCGATTTGTGCATAGGCAGGAATGCCAGAATGCCGGTATCCATAAAGCGCTGCCTTGCCGTGTGCGCATGCGGAAGCTCAGTGCGGACAGTAGTGACTATCGCGTGATGTTGATAATCCCACTCTTTCACCGGGAATTGAGCCAGCTGCCGGATTTTTGAATTTGCGCCATCAGCACCCACCAGCAAGCGGCAGGAAATCCGGGTGTTATCAGCAAGCGTAATACCCGTAGTACTGAGCATCCCCGCCACAGGCGCAATTGCCAGACCAGTGACGGTTGCCGGGGGCAGCACCGTGATGTGAGGCGACCGCCGCAGCTCCTCATGCAGCGCTGCCAGCAGCAATGAATTTTCAAAAATATAGCCCAACTCCTGGACATGAACATCGGCTGCTGCGAAATGAATTGAACCCGTTCCATCAGCCTCCCACACGTGCATATCTGTGTACGGGCAATGACGTTGCTGTGCCATCAGCTTCCAGACCCCAAGCTGATCAAATATCCATCGCGATGCCGGACTGATTGCGCTGACCCGTGGTTCGAACTCAGCCGGCTCATGCTCTGGCGGGTTCAGCGCAAGTAAGGGCTGACTGTCTATGATTCCGATCCTGAGCGAAGTATCAGCAAGAGCACAGGCCAGCGTCGCGCCAACCATGCCGCTGCCGACAATAAGAACATCAAAATCTGCAATCTGCTCAGAGCTGCTGACTGGCATAAATACTAAAACCTGGAAGGTGAACCATCGGGATAAATCATTATAGCCATGCCGCCAGTAAAATCACAAAGGACGACCTCAGCGCCCTGGCGCTTTCCCCTTTGATTTCAGCCATTGAAGCAACTGCGGTTATGATCAATACTGTCTGCCATTTTTTGATTCAGCGGATTCATATCGGGAGGAAGCTATGACAAAGTTCGTCAGTCTGGAAGAAGCACAAACGCTTATTGGTCAGGAGGTTGGCATTACCGAGTGGTTGCAGATCACCCAGGAGAAAGTAAACCAGTTTGCCGAGGCGACCGGTGATTTCCAGTTTATCCACCTTGATGAACAGCGCGCCCGACAGGAAACACCTTTTGGCGGCACTATCGCCCATGGCTTCTTGACCCTGTCTCTATTGAGCATGCTGTCAGCACAGACTGACACTATTAGAATCAAGGGGGCCAATGTACTTATTAACTACGGTCTGGATAAAGTACGTTTCATCAATCCAGTCAGAGTCGGTAAACGTATACGTGCCAGATTTGAGTTGCTCAGCGCCATCGAAAAAAGCCCTGGTCAACATCTCTTGAAACATAAGGCCACCATCGAAATAGAAGGTGTCGATAAACCCGCAATGATTGCCGAATGGCTTGGCATGTCCATACAGTGAACTTTATGAAAACTAAACAGATGATTATTATGATTCCATTACTCACATTGCTGGGTTGCGCTGGCCAGCGTCCAGACACACTCGGCATTCAAAGCGGCCAACTGGCTGCCTGTCCTGATTCACCCAATTGCGTGTCCAGTGTTGACTCGCGGGAAAGTCACAGCATCGAACCGATTGCTGGCTCGCTCAGCCGCATCAAAGTTGCCATAAGCGCTATGGATCGAGTGAATATTGTCGAGGAACAGGACAATTATCTGTATGCGGAGTTTACCAGCAGGCTGATGGGCTATGTTGATGACGTCGAATTCCTGGCGGACCCGGCCAACAACCAGGTGCATGTGCGCTCGGCTTCGCGGCTTGGGCACAGTGACATGGGTGTGAATCGCCAACGTATCGAAGCAATCCGCAGCGCTGTCAGTAATTAATCAAGCAGCTGTGAGGAATTAGTTTTTCTGTCCATCAGGCCCATAGCCTGACGCGTGAATGCTGTTTTTATCACCGGCACCAGGTCGATTGAGAATAAACCGGATTTACGCGCCCACACCAGTGTGGGATTGTTACTGGAGAACAGTCGGGTAATGTAATGACTGAAATTGATGGTATTGCTCTGATCGCGCTGTTGCTGGTCGACAAAGTTCTGCAGCACTGCCATCGATCCAGGTGATTGTCCTGATTCCACTGCTGCGGTAATGACCTCTGCCAAAGCCTGTGCGTCTCTTAATGCCAGATTCAGACCCTGACCGGCTACCGGATGCAGGGTATGTGCAACATTGCCGAGCAGCGCCAGACCAGGCCGGATCTGCTCACGCGCGACAGTGAGGCTCAATGGGTAGGCGATCCGTTTACCGGCTTTAGTAATGCGCCCAAGCCGTCTGCCAAAGCGCTGTTGCAGCAAACTCAGAAACGCCTTTTCTGGCAGACCCAGCACTTTTTCGGCCTGCTCCTGTGGCAGCGTCCAGATAAGAGCGCCACGATGCTCATTTTGTACAGTAGCTAAAGGCAGAACCGCCAGCGGTCCTGAATCAGTAAAGCGCTCGTAGGCAACATTGTCATGTGCCTGCGAGAAAGCAATGTTGGTAATCAGCGCGGTTTGTTCATATTCGGTTACCGCATTTGCGATACCCAACTGCTCGCATAAAGCAGACTTGCCACCATCCGCAAGCACGACGAGATCCGCGCTGATCTGCTGTGAATTGCTGCCATCACTGCTGCTAATGAGCAACTCCATGCCGCTCGCCTGGGGATTTATTCTCGTTATTTTCGCCGGGCATAAAAATTCAATCACAGCGGAATCTTCCAGCGCCTGATGCAACACTTTCCCAATCTGCCGGTTCTCTGCCACATAGCCCAATGCATCCACAGCCAGCGACTCGGCATCAATGCGGGTAGCACCAAAATGACCACGATCTGAAACATGTATTTTTTTTATCGGCACCACAGCGGCAAGCAGTTCGCCCCATAAGCCCAGGCGCTGGTATATTTTCTTACTGCCATATGACAAAGCGGTTGTTCTGGCATCAAAGTCAGCAGATTCATCTGTGATCTGCGACTGCATTTTTGATTCAATCACCAGGATTGTAATTTTACGGCTGGAACGCTTTTGCATCTGCGCCAGCGCCAGCGCAAAACTTGCACCCACCATGCCGCCACCAATAATGGCAAGATCATAGTGCTGCTGCAGTTGGCTCACTTTCATGTGAATCAGCCAGCCATACTCAAGGGTTGACGTGTTGCCATAAAGGCTTCGATCTCGGCAATGGTTTTCGGTGCCCCTTCGGTCAGCACGCGGTTGCCGTTTTTGGTGACCAGTACGTCATCTTCAATCCGGATACCGATACCCCGCCATTTTTTCGCAACATCCATATTATCCGGAGCAACATAAATTCCGGGCTCGATAGTGGTAACCATACCTGGCTCAAGAAGGCGCCAGTCCGCCTCAATTTTATAATCGCCCACATCATGAACATCGATGCCAAGCCAGTGACCTGCTCGGTGCATGTAGAAAGGCTTGTACGCTTCCGCCGCGATCAACTCGGCAAGATCTCCATGCAGCAGACCCAGTTCCAGCAACCCGCTGGTAATAACCCGTACTGTAATATTATGAGGTTCGTCCCAGGGCGTCCCTGGTTTGATAACCTTGATCGCCTCAAGCTGGGCCTTCAACACGATGTTGTAGAGCGCTTCCTGCTCCGGACTGAAGCGTCCACTGACCGGAAATGTGCGGGTGATATCTGCTGCGTAATATTCGTACTCGCAGCCCGCATCAATCAACACCAGATCACCGTCACGAAGCTCTTCTTTATTTTCAATGTAATGCAGTATGCAGGCGTTTTCTCCTGCAGCTATGATGCTGTTGTATGCGGCAGCCCGACTGCCTGAGCTGACAAACTCGTGGAGAATTTCCGCTTCAAGATGATACTCATAAAGACCCGGCCTTGCTGCGAGCATCGCACGTTTATGCGCTGCTACCGAAATGGCGGCAGCACGATCCATCAATTTTATTTCAGCCGCACTTTTTATCAATCGCATTTCATTCAGCAGATGATCAAGCACCTGGAACTCGCCAGGTGGATGTGCGCCCAGCTTGACTCTGGAGCGAATAGTTTTGACCCAGTCCATTACGCGTTGATCAAATCGTGCATCCTTGCCCATGGCGTAATAAACACGATCACGACCTTCAATCAGGCCCGGTAGAATGTCATCAATATCACTAACAGGAAATGCATCATCGAACTCGAGTTGCAGTTTTGCCTGCTCCGGGCCAAACAAAACACCGGTCCACAGCTCTTTAGTTTTATCCTTTCCCTGACAGAACAATATCACTTCGCCCTGACTGCGGCCTGGAATTAAGGCCAGCACCGCGTTATCTTCAACAAAACCAGTCAGATAATAAAAATCACTGTTTTGACGGTAGGGATATTCTGTATCGTTGCTGCGAGTGCTCATCGGTGCGGCCGACAACAGCGCAATGCTGTTGGGTTCCATCTGCGCCATAAGATCCTTTCGGCGTTTGGCAGCCTCTTTCCAGGCCAATTGCTGATTGCTGCTTGTCATAGATTTACCCTGCTGAAGTTTATGCCAATCTCCTTCAAACATCGTTGCTGTCGCCTTGTATCTACAGGAGTTTTGCGCACTGTCATGTTGACCGACTCCTGTCACAGCTCTATAGTAGCGGAACTCCAACCTGGCTGGCGGGGCAGGAAGTCAGATCTGCAGCGACTCTTTATGATGAATGACGAAAGATTTAACGTTCTGGATGAAAAGATCGATGCCCTCATCGCGCTTTGTGCAGCCATGAAAACGGAAAACCAGATGTTAAGGGCTAACGAGCATAGCTGGCAAACAGAACGCCAGCAACTGCTCGATAATAATAAACTGGCTAAAAGTCGTCTTGAAGCGGTTCTGGCCCGTCTAAAATCCATGGAGCAGTCTTAGTGAATGACGAGAACGACGCACCCAGCACCGTTGTGGTTAAAATTCTGGATAAAGAATATCAAATCAGCTGCCCTCCTTCTGAACAGGAGGCATTACTGAAATCCGCCCGCTATCTTGATGAAAACATGCGCAAAATTAAATCGCGCGGCAATATTCATGGGATGGAGAAAATTTCTGTAATGGCTGCTCTGAACATCACGCATGAGATGCTGGGTAAAAATCGTCAGCTTAATGAAATCCGCCATATTACTGTGCAACAGCTAAAATTTCTTGAAGATAAAATTGATCGAACGCTGCATCTACATGCGCAGATTGAGATTTAAAGTAACTCGTTTTTGTAAGTTATCTCTGTAACAAAAAACTTTGCCGTTTTGCTCGATAGCCCCAATCAACTGCTATATACTCGTTCCATAGTCGCCTGGAGCATTTGCCAACTAAAAATGTTCTTGAGCCGATTCTGCTATATAGGAGGCTCTTATCTGGATGTTGTTGTGCAGGTCCGCTTGACGGAAAGCCTTATACATCTCTGGAGCCACCACCTGGACCGTTGGGTTCAGGACTATTTTAGTAGCGGTGCTTTGGGTGGCTTTCTTGCATTTAAAATATGATTTGCCCTTGCGATACCTGATTGGTTGTCGCGAGCTATCAATAGCGCTATGACAGCCGAACTTCGATCTCATCTTCGCAAATCTCTTCGAGCTTCCCGTCGTGCATTAAGTGCACGCCAGCAACATCTTGCTTCCATCCGAATGTATCGCTTTGCCATCACTCGAAAAAGTTTTCATGCTGCCAGACGTATTGGTTTTTATCTGCCAATAGACGGTGAAATTGATCCTCTGCCGCTGTTACAGCGGGCACTCAAAGATGGAAAAAGCTGCTACGTGCCGGTGATCAGCCGCAGCAACCGCCATAATATGGTATTCGTTCGCTACGACCCGCTTGCCCGCCTGCGTATTAATCGCTGGGGAATCAGAGAGCCACAATTACGCCTGCAGAAGAAAATCGCGCCATGGGCGCTGGACCTGGTATTTGTTCCACTGACTGGATTTGACAGCTCTTGCACCCGGATGGGTATGGGCAAGGGATTTTATGATCGGACATTTCACTTCAAGCATAAGTCTGAGCGCACAAAACCTCTGCTGATTGGTCTTGCCCATGAATGTCAGAAACGCGATGCATTGCCCAGAGAAAGCTGGGATATTCCGATGGATGAGGTAATCAGTGATCGACTGATCTACTGTGCGTGACTCCTAGGGAGCCTCTGAATAACTCTATGGTCACTCTGGCCTTCAGCCGATTTCGCTGGCAAGGCGCACTTGCGCCGGCATGCGTCCGCCTGTCAAGCAAGGGCAACGCAGCCAGCGGGATCGGCTGAAGGCCCCTTCGGGCGGGCGTCTGCGCCGCTTCTGCCGCGTTGCCGTGCTTGCCAAGGGCTGCGGCCATTGCCAGCGCACGACGCCTTGCAGCAGCGGGCGCAATCACCCGCAGAGTGGTCATAGAGTTATTCAGAGGCTCCCTAGAGCAGACCACTTTGCACAACGCCGCTAATCAAAACGCCTAATGCAAAAAGCACGATAACTACTGTGAGCATATCGGGTGTACGCTTCATTATTCTTCACCATTCCAGTTAATTATGCTTATTATCTAAGAAATGTAGCTAGCTAGTTACCCTAACGCATTGAAGAATAATACAATAAATTCTTTGTGACAATTATTAAAACTTAGATCCTACTGATTTTATTGATAATTTTTATGGAGCACTTTCCCCAGATCATCTCCAGAGCAAAGAATCATTTACAATAAGCTTCTTGCGGCCTGATAAAATACTGTTAATATATACAGTATTATGCGAGAAGATAAATTATTTAGTGATAAGAATCATGATCTTAGCTTTAAAGAACAAAGCCTGGAAGCTCTGCTGCAGAAAAATCCTGCGCTCTGGAAAGGAGCGAAACAAACGATCAATGCAGGGCCTGATGGGATCCGCAGTGGCTACCCCACTTTGGATGCTATTCTTCCGTGGAAAGGCTGGCCCGGGCAGGGTCTTGTTGAAATTATCAGTGCGCGGGATATTGGTGAACTGCATTTACTGATGCCGGTGCTCCGTTCGCTCAGCCAGCAGCAACTGCCCAGCGTCTGGATTGCGCCTCCCCATATACCCTATGCGCCAGCATTACTGCAGGCTGGCATTGCACTGGAACATGTCTTTATCGTGCAGTCCGACATCTCCTGGCGGCAAACTCTGTGGAGCCTTGAGAAAGCCCTGCAAACTGCTGGTTGCCCTCTGGTACTGGCATGGCTGGGACAGCTTAATATTCCTGTGCTACGACGACTGCAGCTTGCCGCTCAGAGCGGGCAGACTCTAGGGGTTCTGTTTCATCAGCGCCATATCAGCAACTCGCCATCGGCATTACAACTGGCTGTTCAGCCCGGCAAACTGCCGGGATCGCATGGTAGCCTGGAAGTACGGGTTCTCAGAGCGCGCGGCAGTCATTGTCAGCTTTCAACAGTCATCTCGATGGCAGGTGATCAATCATGACTGCCTGGCTGAACCCTGCACACAAATCCATTAATAATCACTCTGACACCCACCCTGGCTCTCATTCAGGCAATCATCCGCAATTACCTGCTCCTTATCCGCGTAAGCCGGTTTCCTTATGGTATGCCGTTTATTTTCCCCAGCTTACTGAGTCCGGTAAACTGCTTGAGAATACAATGCGCCTGCAGCAGCTGGCGGAGTTAATTGCTGAGCTGAGCGCCAGAATCAGTCTTGCCCCCCCTGATGGTATTGTCTTTGAAGTGCGCAGCAGCCTGCGTTATTTTGGTGGCATCCGTAATATCCGCTCCCGATTGCAGTTGCTGCTGGAACAACAGCTGCAAAGCTGGGGACTGGATCCCCATTTCTTTCAGTCCGCCGCTCCTACTGCCACCAGCAGCTTGTTGCTGGCCAGAAGCGGAGCCAACCTTCTGGTTTATCAGCCTGCCAGTCTGCGCTCTGCACTTGGGCGACTGCCACTGGACTTACTGCCAATATCCGCAAAAGAAAAAAGACAACTGCGCCAGACTGGTCTGTTATATCTGCGGGATGTCTGGCGTCTGCCTGGCGCCAGTTTACGACAGCGCTTTGGTGAACAACTAGTTGATTATCTGGACAGATGCCTTGGCAAAAAAGTTGAGCCTCTCCGTGTCCATGAACCACTTCCGATTTTCAGTATTCGCCATGAACTTGAATATCCGGTTGAATATGCTGACCGGCTGTTGCCGCTTGTTCAGGAGTTACTGACCCGGTTTGGCGATTATCTGCGTGAGCGTGAACTTTGCACTACCCATTTTTTATTGCACCTTGAACATGAAGCGCAGGCCTCCAGCCTGATTGAAATGAATATGCGCCGACCAGAGCGCTGCGAGTCACATCTGCTGATGTTATTGGAGAATCGAATCAATTCATTGATGTTGGATGCCCCAGTTACCGCAGTGACTCTGGAAGCAAAATATTTCGAAGCATTCATAGCACACAGTGAAAATCTGCTTGCCGGCCAGGGTGACAGTCCCATCAATGCGACACGCAGTTCATTATTGGATCTGCTTGAACTGTTGCAGGCCCGGCTTGGCAACTCCGCCGTTCAAGTACTGCAGGTTTTTGCGGAGTATTGTCCAGAGCATGCCTCAGCACAAATAATACATGGGGATAATCTGCACAAAAAATTTCACAAGGATGCTGACCACTTGCTGGAAGTGATTGGCAGCCTGCGACCACGACCCTGTTGGCTGCTTGATGAACCAGAGTCCTTATTGGAAAAAAGCGGACAGATTTATCTGCAGACTTCCCATACCAGCACCATGCTCAACATTATCAGCGAAGCTGAACAAATTGAGACACGCTGGTGGGCAGGCTCCGATGTGCGCAGAGACTATTATGTGGCCACAGATAATAATGGCCGAACCTTCTGGGTTTTCTATTCACTCAGCCACACCAGAGGATGGTACCTGCATGGTATTTTCTAGAGAGCCAGGGAGCCTCTGAATAACTCTATGGTCACTCTGGCCTTCAGCAGAAGTCGCGTGATTTTAATTCCATTGCCTGCAGCCATTCACTCAAATCAACAAGGTCTCTGGCAATGACATGGATAACTCCTTCCTCACTGTGTTGCAGAGTTCCTGATACTCCAAGCAGACTGCCATGATTGACCGCAAGCCGATATTTCTCGGCCAATGACGGCCACACCACGACATTAATAAATCCGCTTTCATCTTCCAGCGTTAAAAAAGTGACACCTTTAGCTGTTTGAGGTCTTTGTCTGCAGGTCACAATACCAGCCACCTTTACCCGGTTGCTGCGCCTGATTGCAGGCAACGTCTGCGCGCTGGCAACATGGTATCTGCTCAGATGCTGCCTTAATAAGGCCAGAGGATGTCGGCGCAAAGTAAGGCCGGTGCTCAGATAATCCGCAATAATATTTTGCGCTTCATCCGGTTTAGGTAACAGTAGATCCAGGGTCGTGCCAATATCAACAGTAGCAGGGACACCACTGCTGCTGATCACAGGCAAAGGCGGCTCCCAGGCGCCAACCTGCCAGAACGCCCTGTAGCGATCACCACCCAACTGTTGCAGAGCGTCTGCGGCTGCAAGAGACTCGCTGTCTTTCCTGTTGATGCGCGTGCGGCTAAGTAAATTATCGATGCTGCTAAAAAGTCCTGTATTTCTCGCTGCCGAAATCGACTCAGCCGCGCTTCGCGATAAGCCTTTCACCAGACGCAGACCGAGTCTTAAGGCTGGCTCATTACCTGTAAATTCCAGTGAGCAATCAACATCGCTACGATTCACATCCACCGGCAGAACAGCGACGCCGTGACGCTGGAGATCCTGAATGAGTTGTGCCGGCGCATAAAAACCCATCGGCTGACTGTTCAATAAAGCACAGGTAAACGCTGCAGGATAATGACATTTAAGCCAGGAAGAAACATAGGCCAGCAATGCAAAACTGGCTGAGTGCGATTCAGGAAAACCATAGTCGCTGAAACCCTTTATCTGATTATAAATCCGCAAAGCAAAGCATTCGTCGTAGCCTCGCGCAAGCATGCCCGCCAGTAATTTTTCCTTGAAAGGCTCGAGTCCGCCTTTACGTTTCCATGCTGCCATTGCACGCCGTAACTGATCCGCTTCACCACCGGTAAATCCAGCGGCTACAACCGCAATCTGCATCACCTGTTCCTGGAAAATGGGAATGCCCAAAGTTCGCTCAAGCACTGCTCTTACCCCTTCACTGGGATAAGTAACCGGCTCTTTACCACTGCGTCTGGCAAGGTAAGGATGCACCATATCTCCCTGAATAGGGCCTGGTCGCACAATAGCAATCTGAATAACCAGATCGTAGTAACAGCGCGGCTTCAACCGCGGCAATATAGTCATCTGGGCGCGCGATTCAATTTGAAACACACCGACAGTATCCGCCGCACTCAGCATCTCATATACGCGCGGATCTTCAGCAGGAATTTCATGCAGATTAAGCTTCTTTCCAGTACTTGAGCTCACCAGCTGCAAAGCTTTTCGTATCGCGGTCAACATGCCCAGCGCCAGCACATCTACCTTCAGCAGACCCAGCGCTTCCAGATCATCCTTCTCCCATTGAATAACCGTACGCTCTGGCATCGCGGCATTCTCGACCGGAACCAGCTCAGAAAGCGGCCCCTGACTGATGATAAAACCACCGACATGCTGAGAGAGATGGCGAGGGAATCCTATCAGCCCTGCAACCAGATATATCAGTCGTTCAACTATTTCAGGGGCGAGATTGATATCGTTTTCCTGCAATTGCTGCGAGATATTTTCACTGGAAAAACTGATCAACTTCAACATTTTTTCAATCATCCCCAGAGTCAAACCCAGAGCTTTTCCAACATCCCGGACGGCACTGCGCTGTCGATAACAGATTACAGTTGCGGCCAATGCAGCACGATGTCTGCCATATTTCTGGTAGATGTATTGAATCACTTCTTCACGCCGCTCGTGCTCGAAATCCACATCTATATCCGGCGGTTCGTTCCGCTCTTTGGAAAGAAAACGTTCAAACAACAATTGCATCCTGGCCGGATCTACAGCAGTAATCCCCAGACAATAGCAGACCGCTGAATTGGCCGCCGATCCACGCCCCTGACAAAGTATGTCACGGCTGCGGGCAAATTTTACGATGTCATGCACGGTCAGAAAGAACTGCTCATATTGCAGTTCTGCAATCATCTGCAGTTCCTTCTCCAGCAGAATCAATACTTTTTCTGGAACACCCTGTGGCCAGCGTTCATGCATGCCCTGTTCGGTGAGATGGCGCAGCCAGGCGGCGGCCGTATAATCATCAGGCACCAGCTCATGTGGGTATTCATAACGCAGCTCATTCAGTGAGAAATTACAAAGTTCGGCAATACGGAGGGTTTCCTGCAGCAAAGCCCGGGGGTAGAGATTTTTTAGCTGCTCCCGTTTACGTAAATGCTGCTGCCCATTTGCGGGAATGGCGAAACCCAGCTCAGCCAGCGGTCTGCCCAATTGGATTGCCCTGAGTGTATCGCGCAGCAGGCGTCGTTCCCCTCGATGCATCATCACGCCGCCACTGGCACACAAGGGCAACTGAAACTTATCTCCAAGCTGCTGCAGGTGTGTTAATTGCTGCTGATCTTTACCCTGGCGCAGCAGTTCCACCGCAATCCAAAGCCGTTGCGGAAACAATGAACGCAGAAAGCATATCTCCTGCTCCTGTCTCGCTGTCGTCGATGGCGGCACCCAGAGCGCGAGGCATTGACTACAATCATTCTCCTGCAGCATTGCCCGGTTCAGATGATAGTTCCCTTTTGCCGCCTGACGTCGAGCCTGGGTAATCAGATGGGCCAGCTGAGCATAGCCACGGCGGCTGGTAGCCAGCAGCACAAAATGCAAACCATCAGCACAGATGAACTCGCTGCCGATTATCAGTTTCAAGGGCTGATCTCTACCAACGCCTGCAGCAGCTGCCAGGTCGCGCGCCGCGATGTGAGCACGTACTACTCCCGCTAATGAACATTCATCAGTAATAGCCAAGGCTGTATAGCCCAGCTCGGCTGCACGTTTCACCAGTTCCTCGGGAAAGGAGGCGCCACGTAGGAAGCTGAAATTGCTGAGACAATGCAGCTCAGCATAAGCAGGAACATTCATTTTCAACCACATCTAAATACTGTATATATAAACAGTAGTATTGCCGTGCTGAAAAGTCAAATTACAAGATGAACCGTCTGGATGAGGCCAGATGCGGTTAAAACAGAGAATGGCAGAAAATCAGATAACCCGGGGGAGAGTATTGGGACGGGATAGACAATACTGTTTCAGACACAAAAACAGGCCGACGCTTCAAAGAAGCCCCGACCTGTCGGCATAGCTGCATAGCTGCATAGCTGCCTAGCTTAATTAGTACCTGGTTTGCGCAGCGGACCGTATAACAGCTCTTCTACAAACTCGACGCATTTGAATTCAATCAACTGCATATTCTGGTCCTGGCGACGATACAAAGGCATCGCGATTTTCCACGGCTCAGTAAATGTTTCCGGATCAGTGATGGTCGCTTGATACTGAATAGTATTTGAATCCACCATTGTGTAACGCTCTTCTACATGCATGGACCAGCCACTGTGGTGATTACCGGCATGATCAAACCAGGTATCAGGCATTTGACCAGTAACGTCGATCACCATGGTGTCGCCTTCCCAGCGGCCGACGTTGTGACCCATCCAGCTGTCAACCTGGGCCTCAGAGTCAGGGCGATTCATGTATACAATACGGTCAGCACCTGCGAACTCATAGGTAATCAGCGTCGCGTCCGGTGCCTGAACTATCTGAAACGGGTGGGGGAGATAAGTAGCGCGGGGAACGCCTGGCAGATAACACTTCACCACCGGATCAAGTTCAAGCCAATTTGCCTGATTTTCCAGCTTCTTGATCAAGGCTTCCGGCTTATAGGGAATGCGACCGCCTTCCACAACGCCTAAACCACCTGGTATGGCCAGTATTGCTCCTGCTTCCACGACAGGACTGGCGCTGGCTGCATGCGGCTCCAGATTCCAGTTCGCACTGCCCATGGTTTGCCAGATTCCATTCAGATCAGGCTTGCCATCAGGTGTGCGGGGGATTGTCTGTGCCATGCTGTTTGCTGAAACTACGCCGATCATCACAGCAGTAGCCGCACTTAATACTATCTTCGTCAATTTTGTTTTCATGAACAACCTATAGAATCCTGTTAGCTGTTACCCGGACTGAGCCGGATTTTATAAGAACTGCAGGTCCTCCGTGCTATTGCAGCCTGAGGACCTGTGTCATCAGGGATTACTGCTGTTTCGCGCGGTTAGTATCAAAATCCCAGTTTCCTTCTTCAACTCTGGCACCGCGCAGAATATTGATCATGCCGTAGTTGCCTTCGTGGCAGGCATATTCGTACATTTCACCGTCTGAACGGAACATCGGCACAATACCAGTAAAAGGAGCTTCATAGGATTTAGGATCAGCGACGGTAAACTGATAATCAACACGATCATCTGCCACGCGTGTAAAACGCTCGGTCAAATGCATATCTGCACCCACACCAAGCCCACGGAATGTCTGGGTTTTATCGGTGAAGTTCTTAGTTTCCACTACCAGAGTTTCTCCATCATAGTAGCCTCGTGAATCGCCTGTCCACTGTGGCACTTCGCCAGGCAGATAGGGACGCCCATCCACTGGAACAATGCGGGCTTCATGGATCATTTCATTGAATATGACGACATGATCCTTATTTTGAAACAGCTGCACGTTGTTGTTGTACATGCTGGGCAGGAAGGGTGGCACGGAATTGAAGCCGAGCAGACAGCGTTCAGATAAACCACGATCCTCAGGACCATCTTTACCAACACCACCTACGGTAAAGCGTACCGGACGCTGGCCGGGTGAGTCCGGTCCAAGTCCGCCAAAGCCCATTGGTGCTCCGGGTACCCGAGCGGGCAAACGACCGTCAGCCGGATTAATAATAATGGACGTGCGCAGATTAAGATCCTGCGGCAAACCCTCTACCCAGAACTGGTTATAGCCGCCGACGCCGCCCTGTGACGATTGACCATCACCTTCGTCTGCGACTATCGCTGCCAGTCGATCACGTTCTACCACTTCTTCAGCGGTGTAATATTGACGATCGCCATACTGGCGGTTGCGTTCCATTGGCGTATTAGAGCTGAAGTTCCAAACGCCTCTGATTTCCGGATGTCCCCATTCGGTACGCGGGGCAACGTAATCATCCGCAAAGGCACCTGACGTCATGGTGCCTGCTACAGCTGCAGCAATTGCTGCTGAAATAAGTGTTTGTTTCTTCACATCATTCTCCTTAGAGAGATTACAAATAGAAAGATCTGGCTAATCCCTGCACTAAACTTTTTCCGGAACTCATCAATGGATTCCTCAGCATTGGCCACGGAGGTTAATCCACATTATCTGATTATTCAACACCATGGCTCACCAGACTCGACATTATGAAGGGTATTTGCTGCCAGCGGTTGAAAACACAACCGTTCTTCCAGGCTGGTCTCTGCTAAAGTGTGGGGGCATGAACAATTGGATTCATTCGCCAACGCTGAAACCGGTAAAATCTACAATATGATCCCATACTCCCTGCTTGATCTGGCTCCGATTACTCAAAACAGCACTGCAGCGCGAGCATTTCATAATTCGCTGGATCTGGCGCAGCACGCAGAAAAATGGGGTTATCACCGCTTCTGGCTGGCCGAACATCACAATATGACCGGTATTGCCAGCGCAGCTACGGCAGTGGTGATTGGATACGTAGCCCAGGGCACTAAACGCATTCGCGTTGGCTCGGGCGGTATCATGCTGCCAAATCACGCACCCCTGGTGATTGCTGAACAATTTGGAACGCTGGCTTCACTGTATCCAGGTCGGGTCGATCTGGGGCTTGGACGCGCGCCCGGTACCGATCAGGTGACCGTCCGAGCATTGCGACGCGACCATTCCAGTGCAGACACTTTTCCACAGGATGTGCTGGAATTGCAGGCTTATTTCAAACCCGCTCATCCAGGGCAGGCCGTGCAGGCAGTTCCTGGGGCCGGACTGGAAGTGCCTTTATGGCTGCTCGGTTCAAGCTTGTACAGTGCCCAGCTGGCCGCAGCACTGGGATTGCCCTTTGCGTTTGCCTCACATTTTGCACCTGACTATCTAATCCAGGCACTGACGATCTACCGTCAGCATTTCAAACCCTCACAGCAGTTGCAGGAACCCTACGCGATGGCTGCGGTGCCAGTGTTTGCTGCCGACAACGATTCAGAAGCGAGGGTGTTGATGAGTTCAGTGCAACAGCAGTTTATCGCGTTGAGACGCGGCACACCAGGACCCCTGCGGCCGCCTCTGGACTCTATTGAAGATCATTATTCGGCGGCCGAGCTGGCTGGCGCCGGGCATGCATTGCAGGAAGCGGTGTATGGTTCAGAAGCGCAAATCAGCGCAGGATTAAAAGCCTTTATTGCACGCACCGGGGTTAATGAGGTCATATTAACCGGGCATATTTTTGATCATCAAAAGCGCCTGCGATCCTTTGAAATTGCCGCAGCAGCCTGTCGCGGGTTGTGACCGCGACGCCCTTATCATTTTCAGGGCGCCGATTCAGTTTTCCAGACTTTTTGTGTACGAACGCGATTTCAACAAGTTACGTATTACCCGTTTTTTTCCACACCGAAACCTGACTGACAACATACTCGTACTTGCGACGGTGCTCGCGAATCATGAACGGCAGATCCTGCTGATGGAGTAATTCAAACCCTGGCAACAGACTCCCAAGTTTCTCAAGCGCCAGAGTATTATTCGGCGCATCAATAAATGCCTGTGGACTGGTGTATTGCTCCATCCAGCTGTTAGGAGAAGCGATCAGCAGCACTCCGTCATCAGCCAGTAAAGAATCATCGCCAGTGAATTGTTGCAGGCAAGCAACGGGATCCGGCAAACGACACAGCAGGTTACTGAGCAGCACTGCATCAAAACCTTTATTCGGTTTCGACAACAGATCCTGCACGCCAGCAGCCCGCAGATCACTGGCATCGCCCTGCACAAAATGTACTTTGTTGCGGTCAATCTCTGGATTTACTTCAGCGTGCAATTCGGTGGTAAAACGGCCGCTTTCATGCCGAAAGTACCTCATTGATCCTGCTGCCTGCATGGTTTTAGCCGCATCTACAAATGCGAGACTGTAATCGAGTCCGACCACCTGATTAAAGTCTTCTGCCAGTTCAAAAGCAGCCCGACCCACTGCGCATCCCAGATCGAGTGCGGCACGTTTGTTAACTGAGTATTTACGTAATAATTGCGCAACCGTCACAATAAAATTCTGAATATCCGGGTGTCCCACATTAGCACTTATTTCTTGATCACGCTGCTCAGCCATACTGCCCCAATGGAACAACATATACTGATTCAACACGGCGTTGCTCTCGTATTTGTTTGCACTGGGCTCTGCTTCGCTGCCCTGCACCAGTCTGAAACCGGCATGCTGGAAGAAATGCGGGCGGAAGTGGAAGCGTGACCAGATACTGGCTTCATTTCCCGTGCTCATAAAGGAGCTGCCCAGAATTCTTTGATGCTGGTTGTCGAAACAGGGAGTGCTGAAATCAGCATAAAACGGATGAATCATGAAGCCAGACAAGGGCTCAAAAGTATCGTCTGACCATTGCCAGAGATTACCCTGCACGTCATGGAAACCCTGGCGGTTAGCTCTGAATCCATCGACCGGACCCTCGCTTCCATAGTGGAGATTGTGATTGATATTCTGGCTGTTGCTCTGATCATCCATCACAGCATCCAGCCGAAGCAACTCCATGCTGCTGCCCGCTTGCCACATTGCAGTCTCATGTATTTCAGGATCACGCAGCGCCAGGTGCTCCTGTTCCTTTAACAGGCGATATGGATTGCTTACCCCGTCCTTTTCACTGCGCCAGGCACAGTAGGCTTTCGCCTCATAATGATTTACTACAACTGGCCAGTCCCATTGCATGGTTTCGACGCGAAAAACAGTGCGCAATTTGTAACGATGGCTTCCCACCGGGCCATCCTGCACCCAGAACGAAGGCCACCGGGTATTTCGAAAGCGCCTCCACTCCCAGCCGGCATTGCTCCAGTATTTTTCCTCAAGATAGGCGCTACTGCTGACGAACTCATAGAACTCGCCGTTGCTGATCAGCATTTTTCCGGCTCGGAACGATGACACGTGATGGGTTTCAGACCCGTACTCATTATCCCAGCCGAAACCTGGCCATTGCTCAGGCTTACCGAGCCGGACAGTTTGTTCCCTTACTGAAAGCAAGGGGTTAAGCGCAGGATAATCGATACCAGCAACGGGCTTGCTGAACCGGGCATTGTTTTTGAGACCGGACTGGATGGGCCAGCTCTTCGGTTGTTTAAGATACTGTGGTGGAAGTTCACGCATCAGTACACTGGAGGTTTCCAGATGGATCCGCTCATGCTCAAAACACATTACCAGCGCCCATTCAGGGCTGGACATGGTGATAGTCTCGTCCAATGCAGGATGATTGAGGATAAACTCTTTCACTATTCCATAAACCTGCTTGCGATACGCCTGCACCTCGTCCAATGCAGGCCAGATATTTTGAGCACCGGCATGCAGATCGTCCCAGCTCATCTCATCCACACCAGTCTCAAAAAGGACCTCAAAATGCGGATTAACGGCTTCTTTGAGCAGACCACCTACCCGTAATTTGTTGATGTAAAAAGTGACAGGATGAACGTAGTAGAAAATCAGCGGATGCCGGATGCCATGGTAAGGACGTCGATAATAGGCATCGGCGCAAGTCAGCGCTGAAAACAATGTTTCTGTCAGTGCCCAGGTGTTTTCAAAGTAGCTCAGTATTCCGGCGCGACCGGCATCCAATCGAAGCTGCGGTAAACTCATGGCTGTCCATGGCCACTTCGGTTCGGTCTGCACAGCTTCATCTGCTTCACTTACCGCTTGTTGTTCCTGTGCAATCCTGTTCATCTGATATTTCCTATCTGATAGCTCTTAGCCCTTGTCAGGCACATCATGTAAACTACGATTTCAATACGCTGGACTATGCGGACCCTGCACCACGCCAGACTAGGCGGATCCTACACCTGATTCAATGAAGAGGCACCTTTGCGCAGCAAATTACCCCACATCGGAACAACAATATTCACAGTGATGTCACGGATGGCCCAGCAATACGGCGCGATTAATCTGTCGCAGGGATTTCCAGATTTTGATTGCCCGCAACGCCTGCGCGAACTGGTAGCCCTGCACCTGAATGATCGAAAAAACCAGTATGCACCAATGACTGGAATCGTCGAACTGCGCGAACAGATAGCAGTCAAAGTTGGGGCTTTATACGCCCATGACGCCGATGTGGATCACACAATCACCATCACTTCGGGTGCAACAGAAGCCATATTCGACGCCATTCAAGCCCTTGTGCATGGCGGTGATGAAGTCATCATGTTCGATCCCGCCTACGACTGCTATGACCCGGCGGTTGCGCTGGCAGGCGGACAATCTATACATATTCCCCTGCAGCTGCCGGACTACCAGATCGACTGGGACCGGGTACGAGCGCATATATCCACCAGAACTCGCTTGATTATTATCAACTCTCCCCATAATCCCTGTGGCACGGTATTGCAGCAAAGTGATCTGGATACTCTGGCTGAAATCACCCGCGACCGTGAAATATATATTCTTTCCGACGAAGTCTATGAACACATGGTGTTCGATGGCGGCCAACATTTAAGTGTGCTTTCTCATCAGGAATTAAAAGAAAAAAGCATTGCAGTATTCTCTTTTGGTAAGACCTATCATGTGACTGGCTGGAAGCTGGCTTATTGTGTAGCACCCGCCCAATTGACGGCAGAAATAAGAAAAGTACATCAGTTTGTCACCTTCACTTCGCCAAGCTTTATTCAATATGCGATTGCTGATTTTATGCGCGAATGCCCGCAGCATCATCTGGAACTTCCGGCTTTTTATCAGGCCAGAAGAGACTATTTCTGTGAGTTAATAAAACCTTCCGGATTTAGCTTCACCCCCGCTAAAGGCACCTATTTCCAATGCGTGGACTACAGCGCAATCAGCTCTTTATCCGATTCGGAGTTTGTAAGTTATCTGACTAAAGAAAAAGGCGTTGCTGCAATACCGCTGTCAGCTTTTTATGCTGAAGATCCTCATTCACGCAGCATCCGGTTTTGTTTCAGCAAGAATGACGAAACCCTTCAGCAGGCAGCAGAAATACTGTGCGCGTTGTAAATCATGACAGACATTAATTTTGAGCAGCTGGCACAAGATATAAAAATCTGGGGAGTTGAACTCGGATTCCAACAAGTAGCTATTACTGATATCGATTTGTCTGCTTATCAAGAAAATTTCGATAGCTGGCTTGAAAAAAATTATCACGGCGAGATGAGCTATATGCAAAGACACCGTGACCTGCGCTTGCATCCCGATAAATTGCTGCCAGGTACGCTGCGAGCAATTTGCGTGCGAATGGATTACTCCCTTGTGAAATCGAATTCGCTGGATCCACTGAAAAAAACCCATCAGGCTTATGTATCCAGGTATGCAAGGGGTCGTGACTACCACAAACTGATCCGCAGGCGTTTGCAAAAGCTGGCAGAGAAGATAGATATTGTCGCCGGACCTTCCGGCTATCGAGCCTTCGTAGACAGTGCCCCGGTTCTGGAGCGTGCTTTAGCAGAGAAAGCGGGCCTGGGCTGGATCGCAAAAAATACCATGCTGATCAATAAGCAGGCCGGTTCCTGGTTTTTTCTTGGAGAGCTGTTTACCGATTTGCCCTTACCGATTGATGAACCGGTGACAGCCCATTGCGGAAGCTGCAATGCCTGCATTGATATCTGTCCCACGCAGGCATTTGTTGGCGCGAATATTCTGGATGCACGACGCTGTATTTCCTATCTCACCATTGAACTTCGAACAGCGATTCCAGAGCCTTTACGCGCGCTGATCGGGAACCGGGTGTTTGGTTGTGATGATTGTCAGCTGATCTGTCCCTGGAATAAATTTACCGGCATAACTGATGAGGCTGATTTTTCACCTCGACACGGCCTGGACAGCGCCAGCCTGACGAATCTGTTTAACTGGACGGAAGCAGAATTTTTAGACAGAACGGAAGGCTCACCGATACGACGCATCGGTTACGAGTGCTGGTTGCGTAATCTGGCGGTTGGTCTCGGCAATGCACCGAGCACCATCCAAGTTCTCACCGCTCTGCAGCAACGAGTAGATTACCCTTCGGAACTGGTTCGTGACCATGTTGACTGGGCTCTGCAGCAGCATGCGAAACTCAAAGACGAAAGAAGTGCTCCCGGTAATAAGTCAGCTCATTAACCGAGTCTTTAATATCATCCATTGCTTGATGACTGGATTGTTTGTTTAAACCTTTAGCTACATCAGGTGCCCAGCGCTTAGCCAGCTCTTTGACTGTACTGACATCCAGGTTGCGGTAATGGAAGAAATTCTCCAACTGCGGCATGTAGCGGGCCAGAAAGCGCCGGTCCTGGCAAATGCTGTTCCCGCACATCGGTGATGCGCCGCGTTCAGAATATTGTTCCAGAAACTCCAAAGTCTGCCGTTCGGCTTCGGTGGCATTTATCGTGCTGGCCTTAACCCGATCAATCAGCCCCGAATTGCCATGAGTGCGTTGATTCCAGTCATCCATTGCAGCCAGCGCCGCATCTGACTGATGAACTGCAAATACTGGTCCTTCAGCGATAATATTAAGCTGCGCGTCAGTAATCAGAGTTGCGATTTCGATAATCAGATCCGTTTCCGGAAACAGGCCGGTCATCTCCAGGTCAATCCAGATCAGCGTCTGCTTCTTGTCCATTTCTGTGCTTTGATCTGTCATTTGTATTTCCCGGGCTGTCTTACTAATAAGGCCGGGCATTGTAGCACGCGTTGTTGATGGCGATATTTACGAGAGGTGTTTTCGGGGTAGAATCCCTGGCAACAGTTTTGCATTGTGGATAACCTGGAACAGATGGCAAAAAGACGACTTAATCAGCAACAACTGCGACGTATCAGCAGCAATCAACAACAGCGAGGCAAACGCGCCACCCTTGGGGCAGCGCCGCCATCTGATAAAGATATTATTGTTGAGGAGCTCGGTGCTGAGGCCGAAGGACTGGTTATTTGCCACTACGGCCAGCAACTGGACATCGAATCACGTGCTGCTGACAGTTATGGCAAGGTGTTCCGTTGCCACCAGCGCAGCAACCTGCCACCACTGGTAACCGGAGATCAGGTAGTCTGGCAGCCCGGTTCCGATCATATTATCGCCGGCGGCACTTCAGTGCAGAGTACCGGCGTGGTAGTGGCCTTAAGAGAACGCAGATCAATACTCAGCCGCCCGAATGCTCACCGCGATCAGCGGCCCGTTGCCGCCAATGTTGATGTAATGGCGATAGTGATTGCCCCCTTGCCCCAGCTGTTCGGAAATCTGATTGACCGTTATCTGGTGGCTGCAGAAAGTCTGGGGCTCGGACCAGCAATTATTCTGAATAAAATCGACCTGCTTGATCAGTCGAGAGATGCATATATTGAACCTTTATTAGACATCTACAGACAAATTGGCTATCCGGTAATCTCAGTGTCAAAACAAACGGGGCAGGGGTTGGATGAACTGCAACGTTTTCTGGCGATGCAAACAGCCGTTTTTGTTGGTCAATCCGGGGTAGGAAAATCATCATTGATCAATGCGCTGCGCGCTGCTGAGAATGCGAATACCGATTCGGAGGAGGACACCCAGGTTGATGCCGCAGTCGGAGCGCTTTCTACCGGTCATGGCAAAGGCACTCATACCACCACAGCCACCAGGCTTTATCATCTGTCTGGCAGCGGAGACCTTATTGATTCACCTGGTATCCGTGAATTCGGCCTCTGGCATATGGATCAGCAACAATTAATTAATGGTTTTATAGAATTTCAACCGTTCATCGATCGCTGCAAATTCCGCGATTGCAAGCATCAACAGGAGCCTGGCTGTGCATTGCTTGAGGCCCAGGAAAAAGGTCTGATCAGCAAACAAAGACTGGCCAGCTACTTCCACACTCTCAGCACGCTTGCGGAAAATTAAGCGGCCTGCACTGCTCAAACTCCATTAAAGGACCATTCATGCAAAAACGTCTTTTCATCCTGTTCCAGTATTTACTGCCGCAACATGCTTTGTCGCGACTGGTGGGCCATCTTGCCCGGTCAACCTGGACGCCCTTTAAGAATACTTTTATCAAATGGTTTATTCTCCGTTACCAGGTAAATATGGAGGAAGCCCTGTCAGCCGACCCTGTGTCTTATGCATGCTTTAATGACTTCTTCACCCGGGCTTTAAAGCCTGGCGTGCGCCCGATCAGCAGCGATCCAAATTTAATTGTCAGTCCTGCAGACGGCGTAATCAATCAGTCCGGTGGTATTACAAAAGGACGACTTATCCAGGCGAAAGGTCGCGACTTCAGCCTCGCAGCGCTGCTCGGCGGCAGCGAAGAACGGGCCAGACCCTTTCTCGATGGCTGCTTTGCAACAGTGTATCTCTCACCCCGGGATTATCACCGGGTACATATGCCAATAAGCGGAACACTCAAAGAGATGGTGTTCATTCCTGGAAAACTTTTTTCGGTCAACCAGTCAACAGCCGCATCAGTTCCGGATCTGTTTGCACGCAATGAGCGGGTAGTTTGTGTATTTGATACCGAACGAGGCCCGATGATTATGGTGCTGGTGGGTGCGATGATTGTGGCGAGTGTTGATACTGTCTGGGCTGGGAATGTATGTCCCGCTGGACGTCAGGTGTCTGTGACGGATTATGTGGATCACCTGCCACCAATACAAATTGGGCGTGGCGAGGAAATGGGTCGCTTCAAGCTTGGCTCAACGGTGGTAGTGCTGTTTGGACCAGATGCTGTGGAACTGGTAGACGATCTTACCGCTGGCAAAAGCGTGCAGTTGGGAGAGGCTATCGCTCGACCAGTCTGAGCAGATATCTTTGCTCAGACTGATCGCATGAAATATATTTTTAAGCCATTATTTTTAACCGATATAGGAACAGCAGTAATCCGTGACACTAAGCACCTTGATATCAAATGCTGAGTCTGCGCCGACCTCGAAACTCTCACCAGCTGATACTGTGCGCCAGTCAGCTTCGCCTGCTAACAGAATTTCAACAGTTCCTGTCTGGATGTCCATTATTTCCTTCTGTGCGGTAGTAAAGCGATACTCGCCTGGCATCATTATGCCCAGAGTTTTAACTTCACCGTTGGCGAATTCAACAGCGCGGCTGCTTACCTTGCCGTCAAAATAAATATTAGCTGCTTTAACCACCGATACGTTTTCGAACTTGCTCATAGTAATTCTCTGATCATGAAATATTAAAGGCGCCAATTCTATCATACTGTTCGACGGCAGCCAGCCGGACAATTGACCAGCTCTCGCTCATTAAGGTGCCAGGAATGTCTGGTAGGCTGCATTATCAGTTTCTTCCCAGTATCGGTAAGCAATCAAACGGAGGAACTCCTGAAACTGCTTCTTCTCATTCTCAGGCACTTGAATTCCAATCAACACGCGGCCATAGGCGGCACCGTGATTTCGATAGTGGAACATTGAAATATTCCAACGCTGCCCCAGTAAATCCAAAAACTTCATCAGGGCGCCCGGACGCTCTGGAAACTCAAAACGATAGACCAACTCGTTCTGTACCTCCGGGCTGCGGCCACCTACCATATGGCGGATATGCAGCTTGGCAACTTCATTATCTGACAGGTCTTTAACCTGAAAGCCTTTTTCAGTCAGATCCCGCAACAGGACCTGTCGGCCATCGCCAGTATCCTGAATTTCGACGCCAACAAAAATTCTTGCGAGTTGTGAATCACCATAACGATAATTAAATTCAGTCACATTGCGTCTGCCAAGAGCGCTGGAAAAACGTCTGAAGCTGCCGGGCTTTTCATCAATAGTTACCGCCAGCACTGCCTCACGACATTCGCCCAGCTCAGCGCGCTCTGAAATGTGACGCAAGCGATCAAAGTTAACGTTTGATCCCGTCACTACCGCGAGCAAAGCGGCTCCCTTAAGCGAGTTCTCGCGCACATATTTTTTCAGGCCCGCAATCGACAAAGCTCCGGCTGGCTCTGTTATCGCACGGGTATCGTCAAACACGTCTTTGATCGCGGCGCATATCTCATCGGTAGTCACCGTGACCACTCCATCGATCAACTTCCGCATCACACGAAAGGGTTCTTTGCCGACCTGATTAACGGCAACGCCGTCTGCAAATAATCCAACCTGCGAAAGTTTAACCCGCCGACCACTGGCCATCGCCGCCTGCAGGCAAGCAGAATCTTCCGCTTCGACTGCAATCAACTTAATTTCCGGGCGCATGTACTTTATGTAGGCAGCCATTCCTGCCATCAACCCACCCCCGCCTACGGGAACAAAAATGACGTCTAACGGTCCTCGGTGCTGACGGATGATTTCCAGCCCAACTGTCCCCTGGCCTGCAATCACCGCTGCATCATCGAATGCATGAACAAAGGTATAACCTTTCTTTTCCACCAGTGTCATCGCGTGGGTTGCGGCATCGTTATAGGTGTCGCCGAACAGAATTACATTCCCGCCGAGGTTCTTAACAGCATCTGTTTTTATCCGAGGGGTCGTTACCGGCATGACAATCACGGTTTTTATACCCAGTTTGGTGCCTGCCAATGCCACGCCCTGAGCATGATTACCTGCTGATGCGGCAATTACGCCACGCCGAGCCGCCTCGGGTGTCAATTTCGACATCTTGTTATAGGCGCCTCTGAGTTTGAAGCTGTATATCGGCTGCATATCCTCGCGTTTAAGGAATACTTCATTGCCGATGCGTCTGCTAAGGACTGCTGCTTTATGAATTGGCGTTTCAATTGCAACGTCATAGACTTTTGCGGACAGTATCTCTTTAACGTATTTTTCCATTATCAACGTCAACCTCGTATACTCGGGATACAGCATTTAATAGAGCGAAAACTATCATGGATCAAAATGAAATGAAAAAAGCTGTAGCTCAGGCTGCAGCCCGATATGTTGAGGATCGTCTGGAGGACAGCACCGTGATCGGTGTAGGTACCGGTTCAACAGCGAATTATTTCATCGAATTTCTCGGCAAATTCCGCGATCGCATAAACACTACCGTTGCCAGTTCAGCGGAAACCGCAAAACGCCTAAAAGCCCTCGGCATCCCTGTGATGGATCTGAATGCGGTGGACGAAGTGACCATTTATGTAGACGGGGCGGATGAAGCCAATAAATTTCTACAACTTATCAAAGGTGGTGGTGGCGCTTTAACCCGTGAAAAAATTATAGCTGCCGTAGCACGGGAATTTGTATGCATCGCTGACGAAAGCAAGTTAGTGCGTGTGCTCGGCCAATTTCCACTTCCAGTTGAAGTTATTCCTATGGCACGCAGTCATGTCGGCAGACAGATCGTCAAACTCGGCGGTGATCCGGTATATCGCGAAGGTTTTGTGACCGACAATGGCAATATAATCATCGATATCCATAACATGGACATAGTCGATCCCAGGAAACTGGAACAGGACCTGAATCAGATTACGGGTGTAGTCACAAACGGATTATTCGCTGCGCGTGCAGCTGACCGACTAATCCTGGCTGGCAAGGAGGGGATCCGGACAATTACGCCTTGAAAGAAGAGGGTCTTGCAGACACTTACACCCAACACTTTCAACTGGCAAAAAACGCACACGCTAACGAAAACACAGCTTAACAAACTGCATTTCAATTAACTGGTAACGCTGAGCCCTGACAGTTCAAAGTCCGTATTTTGGAAAAAAACCAGCAGGGACCTGAACCTGAATTCAGATCCCAATCGCTTTCTTCCGAAAATCCTTCGGTCGCCTTTCGACGGCCTTCCATGACCGAAATACCCTATAATAAAAAACGCAGAGCCTTTGGGGCTCTGCGTTTTCAATTATTACAGAGGGTTTACGTTCTCTGCCTGGGGACCTTTTTGACCTTGCGTCACACTCATTGTAACTTTTTGGCCTTCGTGAAGCGTTTTTCTGCCTGCACCGTTAATCGCGCTGAAATGGACAAATACGTCTTTACCACCTTCCTGCTCAATGAAACCAAATCCTTTCTCATCATTGAACCACTTAACGGTACCTTCTACTTGATCTGACATTATTACTCTCTTGTTTTTTCAAAATTTATTTACATGGCGACATTACTGCCTACCCCGAAGTCAATTCAGACTCGCTTCGGCAGTTTACCCCTATATTTCCCTCTATGGAATACAGTTTTTGCAGTAAAACCCTTAATTTTTCGAGAAATTTGCAGATTCCCAGCAAAAACTCAGGGATTTAAACACCTCTAATCGAAAATCTTGCCAGGATTCATTACTTTATTTGGGTCAAAAACTTCTTTCATGGCTTTCATGTAAGAAATCTCCAAGGCATCGCGACTGTATTCCAAAAATGGTTTTTTCAACAAACCAACACCGTGTTCTGCTGATACGCTGCCACCATAAGCTCTGACTGTTTCGAAAATGTTATAACTGACTTCAGCGCATTTCGCGAAAAAATCTTCTTTAGCCAGGTGCTCAGGTTTCAGAATGTTCAGATGAACATTGCCGTCGCCTATGTGACCAAACCAGATAATTTCGAAATCCGGATAGCGGGCATTAACAATTTCTTCCACGTCGCGGAGAAAGTGCGGCACCTTAGAAACCGTTACGGCGATATCGTTTTTATAGGGTGTAAATTTTGAGATAGTCTCGGAGATATCTTCTCTCAGCCTCCATAAGGTCCGGGCCTGAGTGATGTTCTGACTCATCGTGCCATCAAGAGCCCAGCCTTGCTCGACACAATGCTCAAATACCTGCATCGCAGCATCGAGGATATGTTCGCCCTGGTTTTCAAATTCTATTAGAGCGTAATAGGCTCCACGGGTATCAAAGGGCCGCTGCAAACCTTTTTCCGCCAGCACATGAGCCAGGGCTTTCTCGGAAAAAAACTCAAAAGCGCTCAATTCAAGCCTTCCCTGGAAAGCCTGCAGCACCTGCATGGTTGACTCCAGATCTTCTACCGCAAGCAGCAACACCGTCGGATCCTGAGGCAGACTGGTGAGCCCCATGGTCAATTCAACAATAAAACCCAGCGTGCCTTCTGAACCAATAAATAAATGTCTGAAATCGTAACCGGTGGCATTCTTTGTCAAACCTTTATTCAAATTCAATAATTCGCCTTTACCCGTTACAACTTTCATACCCATCACCCAATCCCGGGTCAGGCCATACTTAATGACTTTAATTCCACCCGCATTGGTCGCGACATTACCCCCCATCTGACTGGAACCTGAGGAAGCAAAATCCACTGGATAATACAGTTGATTTTCCTCAGCAAAGTCTTGCAACTGTTGGGTAATAACTCCCGGCTGACAGACTGCGTGGCGATCAACGGCACTGAACTCCAGAATTTTGTTCATCCGGTCAAATGCCACAACCACTTCACCATTTGCAGCAACCGCGCCACCGCTTAAACCAGTCCGACCGCCTGAAGGCACCAGCGCCAGGCGATGGGTATTTGCAAACAGAACCAGTTCCTGAACCTGCTCTATGGTCGCCGGGAAAACAATTGCAACCGGACAGGGTGGATAAACTTTTGTCCAATCCTTACCATAATAGTCAAGAGAATTTGCGTCTGTTTTTATACCGTCACTGCCAAGAATTTTAATCAGACCCGTCGCTAACTCTGCCTTTAATGCGCTCATATTGCTTAAGTACCATAGGTATGTGTCCGCAAACACTGATTTGCGTACGAGCAACTATGTTAACATAGCGCGCCGTGATTCCCGCAGCCCGTAATCGCACCCATTGCAACGAGATCCATCGACATGAAGCTCACTTCTCTGGAAAAAAGCAAAATCAAATTTCTGTTGCTCGAAGGCGTCCATAAAAGCGCCCTGAACACTTTGGATGAAGCCGGTTATACCAATATTGAGTACCTGAAGACCTCTCTGTCTGAAGAGGCGCTGATCGAAAAAGTCCGCGATGTACACTTCATCGGTATTCGGTCGCGTACCCAGCTGAGTGATGCAGTCTTTGCGGCAGCAGATAAGTTGCAGGCGGTAGGTTGTTTTTGCATAGGCACCAATCAGGTAGATTTGAATGCCGCTTTAATTAAAGGTGTCCCGGTTTTCAATGCCCCTTTTTCCAACACCCGCAGTGTTGCCGAATTGGTTATTGGTCAGACGATCCTGTTGTTGCGCGGCATTCCTCAAAAGAACGCACAAGTTCACCGCGGTGTATGGGAAAAAATTGCAACTGGATCCTATGAAACCCGCGGTAAGAAACTGGGCCTGATTGGCTACGGGAATATCGGTTCACAGTTGAGTGTGCTGGCAGAGTCAATGGGTATGAAAGTCTACCTTTACGACATCGTCAACAAACTGCCTCTCGGCAATGCGACACAGCTGCACTCCTTAAAGGATCTGTTGAAAACCTGCGACGTTGTGAGTCTTCACGTACCTGAGACGCCCCAGACCTTCAATATGATGGGTGAAGAGCAGATTGGGTGGATGAAGAAAGGTGCCATTTTAATCAATGCCTCCAGAGGCACCGTAGTAGATATTGACGCGCTGGCTGCGGCGCTGGAAAGCTGTCGTCTCTCTGGCGCGGCAGTGGATGTATTTCCGGTGGAACCACGCTCTAATGATGAGGAGTTTATTTCTCCCCTGCGCAAATTCGATAACTGCATACTGACGCCACACGTTGGCGGCAGCACCATAGAAGCACAAGAAAACATTGGCCTGGAAGTGAGCGAGAAGTTAATCAAATACAGCGACAATGGCTCATCGTTTACTGCGGTGAATTTCCCGGAAGTCGCTTTGCCCGCGCACCCAGGAATGCATCGTCTGTTGCATATCCACAAGAACGTGCCAGGCGTCCTTTCTGAGATCAACAGTATATTTTCAAGCAGCGGGATCAATATCCGCTCTCAGTATCTGCAGACCAATGATCAGATTGGATATGTGGTGACAGATATTGATGTTGAGTACAGCAAAATGGCGCTGGATAAATTAAACCGAATCAATGGCACTATTCGATGCCGGGTGTTGTTTTGACCGATGTAATATCGACAGGTCAGAGTGAGACAACCAATTACCGCAGAACCGGTTGAATACAATCCATGCAGGTCAGGAGTGGGCTTTAGTGCGTAACTTTTATATCAATTGCGGACGGACATCGACGTTGTTGCAGGGCCTTTTCAATGATCAAGAGAAAAGCAATTGCTCACGACTGTGTTGAGGGTCCGTAGTGAACCCGAACGGCGACGAGCCTGGAATGCCTTTCCCTGCCGTCTCGCTCAGAGGCGCAAGGAAGGAGGGAAGCGACTGGTTGCAGGACCGCCGGCCGCCAAGGATGGCGGACGACGAGCAAACAAGGATGTATTCACGGCGAGTCCTGCGGCCAGTTGCTTCCCTCCTGACCTGACCCTGACCTCGACTTCGATGCGTAACTTACATCAATACTAACCAGACTTTTGTTCGAGATTGTTCCAGGACCTTATCGCTGGTCAAGAGAGAAGCGTTGATTCCAAAATCGTATCCGGGTCATAAGAGAAGCAATGACTTCAGATGCCTTTACCTGCCGTCTCGCTCAGAGGCGCAAGGAAGGAGGGAAGCAACTGGTTGCAGGACCGCCGGCCGCCAGGGATGGCGGACGACGAGCCTACAAGGATGTATTCACGGCGAGTCCTGCGGCCAGTTGCTTCCCTCCTGACCTGACTACAGCGCGATTACAAAATCAATACCGACCAGACATCTCTTCCAGATTATAAACCTTGCCAATAGAGCTGACCTGACCCGCAGTCCCGAAGGCTTCGAGGCGCTCTTTAACAATGCCCTTCATCGCAACCATGGTTGGAATCAGAAACTTACGCGGATCGAACTCAGACGGGTGTTCAGCCAGAAATCTGCGGATAGCACCCGTTGAGGCCAGGCGCAGGTCAGTGTCGATATTCACTTTGCGGACACCATTGCGGATACCCTCCTGAATTTCTTTAAGCGGCACACCGTAAGTCTCAGGAATTTCACCACCGTACTGATTAATAATTGCCAGCCATTCCTGTGGCACTGATGATGAACCATGCATAACCAGATGCGTATTGGGTATGCGACGGTGAATCTCACGAATACGTTCAATAGCCAGCGTGTCACCCGTTGGTGGGCGGCTGAATTTATACGCGCCATGGCTGGTGCCCACCGCGATTGCCAATGCATCAACACCGGTTGCCTCAACAAAAGCTGCCGCTTCCTCCGGATCCGTTAACAACTGCGCCATCGACAACTTACCTTCGGCGCCGCTGCCATCCTCTTCACCGGCCATTCCTGTCTCCAGAGAACCCAGGCAGCCGATTTCGCCTTCCACTGAAACGCCGCAGGCGTGGGCCATATTCACGACCAGACGGGTTACCTGCGCATTGTAATCAAAATCCATGGGGGTCTTCGCGTCCTCACCAAGAGAGCCATCCATCATCACCGATGAGAAACCCAGCTGAATGGAGCGCTGACATATTGCTGGTGAGGCGCCATGATCCTGGTGCATAACGATAGGGATATGCGGAAACTCTTCAATAGCAGCCTGAATTAAATGCTTCAGAAAATTAGAGCCGGCATATTTGCGGGCGCCTGCAGATGCCTGCAGAATTACCGGGCTGTTCAGCTCGTGTGCGGCTTCCATAATCGCACGCACCTGCTCGAGATTATTTACATTGAACGCAGGAACGCCGTAATTGTGTTCTGCCGCATGATCCAGCAGTTGTCGTAACGTGATAAGTGCCATTTGCTAACCTCATTTCCAATTAGTTTTATTAACTCTCAGCGATCCAGCACTTTCACCGCAGGCAATACCTCGCCCTGAACAAACTCCAGGAAGGCACCTCCGCCCGTTGAAATATAGGAGACTTTATCGGTAATGCCAAACTTGTCAATCGCTTCAATAGTTTCGCCGCCGCCGGCAATAGAAAAGCCTTCGTTCTCTGCTACAGCCCGGGCCACCACTCTGGTGCCGTTAGCAAATTGCTCATACTCAAATACACCAACGGGACCGTTCCAGATAATCGTTTTCATATCCGCGATAATACCTGCGAACATTTCAGCAGTCTGTGGTCCGATGTCCAAAATCATGTCCGTGTCTGTAATCTCGGCCAGCAGCTTGACGGTGGCGCTTGCATCGGCAGAAAAAGTTTTTGCCACCACCACATCAATCGGTAACGGGATCTCGGTTGTGCTCATCAGTTTCTGTGCGGTTTTCACCAGATCCTTCTCGACCAGTGATCGGCCAATGTTATAACCCGCAGCCAGCAGAAAAGTATTCGCGATGCCTCCACCGACAATAAGCCGATCAACTTTTTTGGCAAGGCTTTCTAATACTTTTAGTTTGCTGGAGACTTTCGCGCCACCGACAATGGCCAGCATCGGGTGCTGCGGGTTTTTCAAGGCGCGGTCGAGTGCATCCAGCTCACGGACAAGCAGAGGCCCGGCACAGGCGACTGGCGCAAATTTTGCCACCCCGTGAGTACTGGCCTGAGCCCGATGCGCGGTACCGAAAGCATCCATGACAAAGACATCACATAAGGCCGCGTATTTTTTTGCCAGCTCATCCGAATTACTTTCTTCACCATCATTGATGCGCACATTTTCCAACAGCAGAATTTCGCCTGCAGCAGGTACCACTTTTTCCGGGTCTGATAAATAATCAGCAACAAGACGCACTTTTGTTTGCATTAAAGAGGCGAGGAGCTCAGCCACCGGAGCAAGGGATAATGCCGACTGCTCACTGATTGGTTTGCCTTCTTCGGGACGCCCGAGATGTGACATCACAATGACCTGAGCACCGGCTTCCAGGGCCAGACGCAATGTGGGCACAGCAGCAACAATGCGGGTATTATTACCGACCACACCATCTTTTACGGGAACATTGAGGTCTTCTCTGATCAGTACACGCTTATTTTTTAAATCAAGATCCTGCATCCTGAGTATGGTCATAATCCAATCATCCTTTGTCCATGATCACATTCATAATCAATCTGTTTTACATGGTTCTACTGAAGCTTTCTGATAACTTCAGCAACATCCAGCATCCTGTTTGCATAAGCCCATTCATTATCGAACCATGCCAACACCTTGATCAGGCGCGTGCCACTGACTCGCGTCTGGCTAAGATCAACGATGGCTGACCTGGGGTCGTGGTTAAAATCGCATGACGCCAGCGGTTCATCTGTGCAGGAGAGCACATTGGGTAGCGAACGCAATGCCGCCTCTCGAAAGGCTTTGTTCACACTCTCCATATTGGTGTCACGCCGAACTGTGACGGTAAGATCAATCACTGACACATTAACCGTGGGCACCCGCATCGCCTGTGCAGCAAAGCGGCCCTCAAGATGAGGCAGTATCCGGCCCACACCTTTATCGATTTCCGTATTCACCGGAATTATCGAATGCACCGCGCTACGGGTCTTGCGCAAATCAGTATGATGATACGCATCTATTACCGGTTGATCGTTCATTGCTGAATGGATGGTAGTAATTACACCATTCTCAATTCCGAAAGCATCATCCAAACATTTAATTACCGGCACGATGCAATTTGTGGTGCAGGAGGCATTCGATATTATGCGATCGCCGGGCTCCAGAATTTGATGATTAACACCATAAATGACCGTGGCATCAACATCGCTTTGCGCCGGCTGTGAAAACAACATCCTGCCGGCACCGCTGTGCAGGTGCAAAGCTGCAGTAGCCCGGTCAGTAAACGTGCCGGTGCATTCCATGACCAGATCGATGCCCAGTTCCTGCCAGGGTAGTTTGGCAATATCGGCTTCAGCCAGAACCTTTACCGACTGACCGTTAATCAGCAGACTGTCACCTGATTCTGCAATCGCCACCTGGCCAGGAAAGCGGCCATGAGTGCTGTCGTATCGGGTTAAATGCGCGAGCGATGTGATATCGGTCAGGTCGTTAACCGCCACAATCTGCAGCTCTGGATAAATATCCGATTCGTGCAAGGCTCGCAAGACACAACGACCTATGCGCCCATAACCATTAATCGCTATGCGATAAGCCATACCTTAATACACCAGACAGCGGTTATTTTTCACTCAGAGTCTTCACTGCTGCCATTACATTCTCCGCAGTAAAGCCGAACTCTTTCATCAGCACACCACCTGGCGCTGATTCACCAAAGCTTGTCATGCCAATCACTTTGCCATCAAGACCAACATATTTATACCAGTAATCCGCGGCCGCTGCCTCTACTGCAAGCCGCTTACGAACTGCCGCTGGCAATACCTGCTCACGATAAGCGGCGTCCTGCGCCTCGAAGACATCGGTTGAAGGCATGGATACAAGGCGCACCTTGATGCCGCTGCTCTGCAGTTGATTGACCGCATCACGGCAGATGCCAACTTCTGAGCCGGTAGCGATAACAATTACCTCAGCCGGACCTGCGCAGTCCTGCAACACGTAGGCGCCACGGGCAATCTCTGCCACTTGAGCGGGTTCACGAGCCTGATGCGGCAGTGCCTGCCGCGAAAACACCAGCGCCGTAGGACCCGTGCGATGCTGTAGCGCAAATTTCCAGGCCGTAGCCGATTCAACCGCATCACAGGGGCGCCACACTGACATATTTGGCGTGGTGCGCAGGTTGGCCAGCTGCTCAATTGGCTGATGAGTTGGACCATCTTCGCCCTGACCAATAGAGTCATGGGTATAAACCAGAATGCTATGCTGCTTCATTATCGCAGCCATGCGCACTGCATTGCGGGCATATTCCATGAAGATCAGGAAGGTACCGCCGTAGGGAATAAAGCCACCATGCAAGGCAATGCCATTCATGATTGCGGTCATGCCGAATTCTCGCACGCCGTAATTGATGTAGTTTCCATCGGCACTTTCAGTGATTGGCTTGCATCCTGCCCAGACCGTCAGATTGGAACCAGCCAGATCCGCAGAGCCACCGATCAACTCAGGCAGCAGTTCCCCGTAAGCTCCTAGAGCATTTTGTGAAGCCTTGCGGCTGGCGATATTTTCAGCCGCGTCATGACATTTCTGGATATAAGCGTCTGCACGCTCAGCAAAATGCCCAGGCAATTCGCCTTTAACTCGGCGCACCAGTTCCATGGCCTGCACAGGAAACTCTTCTTCATAGACCACCAGCTTCTGCTTCCAACGGGATTCGGCCTGAAACCCTTTTTCACGCGCATCCCAGCCCGCCATAATATCTGCCGGTACCACAAACGCCTCGTGCAGCCAGCCCAGTGCCGCACGTGCACCTTTTATCTCATCTGCGCCCAGCGGTGAGCCATGCGCTTCAGCGGTGCCCTTCCTGGTAGGAGCGCCATAACCGATGATGGTCCGGCATTTAATCATAGTGGGTTGTGCGGTCTCAGCGCGAGCCGCTTCTATTGCTGTGCGAATCTGCGCTGAATCATGCCCATCAACACTCAGCACCTGCCACCCGTAAGCTTCAAAACGCTTAACCGTATCATCGGTAAACCATCCTTCTACATCGCCATCGATAGAGATGCCGTTGTCATCGTAAAACATAATCAGCTTGCCCAGCTCCAGCGTACCCGCCAGTGAACAGACCTCATGAGATATCCCTTCCATCAGACAGCCATCGCCAGCAAAGACATAGGTGTAATGGTCAATCACCTCATGGCCTGAGCGGTTGAATTGGGCCGCCAGGGTTTTTTCAGCTATTGCCATACCCACAGCATTGGCAAGACCCTGCCCGAGTGGACCGGTGGTGGTCTCAACGCCAGGGGTATAGCCAAACTCAGGATGACCAGGTGTTTTTGAATGCAGCTGACGGAAGTTCTTAAGATCGTCAATCGATAAATCGTAACCGCTCAGATGTAGCAGCGAGTAAATCAGCATGGACCCATGGCCGTTTGAGAGCACAAAGCGGTCGCGGTTCATCCACTGTGGATTGCCGGGATTGTGCTGCAGAAAGTCATTCCAGAGCACTTCGGCGATGTCAGCCATGCCCATCGGAGCGCCGGGATGACCGGAGTTAGCCTTCTGCACGGCATCCATACTTAATGCCCGAATGGCGTTGGCCAGTTCCCTGCGCGGAGAAATTGGGTTGGACATACGAAGAGTGCTCCTGTAAGCGGCGGGTCGTAAAAGCGGGGTATTTTCCCGCACATAGCGAGAATATGCTACACGGAGCAGGTAATTTTGCTGACTTTCATAACGTAACTGTCACCCCTTGATGACGGCCCGTGCAATTCTACCTGCCTGGAGTGCGGGGTAAATTCTATATCAATTTATTTTGATATAGATACCAATGCTGTTATAGTCCCCTCCACATTCAAGTGCTCGGCAGGACTATTCCACGTGACGGCTACCTCATTGCATATACACCACAATCAAAATTTTGATGATGTTGATGCACTTACTTTGCTTTGCAAAGCACTGGCCGATAGCCTGCGCCTGGAGATTTTACGGCTGCTGCGCACCGAATCGTTTGGTGTTCTGGAGATCTGCCGGATATTCGCTATTCGCCAATCCACCCTCAGTCATCATCTCAAAATCCTTGCTACCGCAGGTCTGGTATCGACTCGCCGTGAAGGCAACAGCATTTTCTATCGCCGCCCCTTATTAAGCGCCGAAGATCCCTTTGACGAATTTAAACGAACTGCATTCCTGACTATTGACCGGGTGCCTCTGCGAGATGAACTGCGCACACGCATACAACTTATTCAGCAGGAACGGTCGGAACAGTCGCTGGTTTTTTTCACCCGTCAGGCCCATAAATTCAGAGAGAAGCAGGGCCTTATCGCGGAACGTGTTCAGTATGAAGACAACCTGCTGGACTTGCTGCAAGGACTGCCGCTGACGGCGAAACACCGGGTTATGGAAGTAGGGCCTGGGGCGGGTGAGTTACTGACCCGTCTCGCCATGCAGTTCGATGAAGTTACTGCGCTGGATAACTCTCTGGAGATGCTTAACCAGGCAAAAGCCTCGGTCGCTGCCCAAAAACAGAACAACGTGATGTTCGTTCACGGCGACACCCGCTCAGCTATTACTCAGGGTCTGCGTTGTGACCTGTTGATCTACGATATGGTACTGCACCATATCCCTTCGCCCTGGGAAGCCTTTCAAGATTCGGCACAGATTCTTGAAGATAAAGGCATTTTAATTTTGATCGATCTTTCCCGTCACGATCAGGACTGGGTGCGTGAATCATGCGGAGATCTATGGCTCGGCTTTGAGAACAATGATCTTGAAGACTGGGCCGCACAGGCCGGACTAAAAATCGGGCCAAGTGTTTATCTGGGTCTGCGAAATGGTTTCCAGGTGCAAATGCGCGTGTTCGTGAAGGGCGCTGGCAGCAGCCAGGAAAATCAACAACAAACGGAATTTTTAACCTGAACCAAAAATTCAAATTTTAAATAGAAGGAAAGAACGCTATGACAACATTTGTATTTACCTCTGAGTCCGTATCTGAAGGACATCCAGATAAAATGGCCGATCAGATATCCGATGCGGTTCTGGATGCGGTGCTGGCTAAAGATCCCAAAGCCCGCGTTGCCTGTGAAACCATGATTAAAACCGGTATGGTCATCGTGGCAGGAGAGATCACTACTGAAACCTATGTTGATATTGAAGATTTGACCCGGAAAGTCATCATCGATATTGGTTACGACCATTCCGAAAAAGGGTTTGATGGCAATTCATGTGCCGTGCTCAATGCCATCGGCAAGCAATCGTCTGATATCGCGATGGGTGTTGATGAAAGCGAAGAACATGAGCAAGGCGCAGGCGATCAGGGTTTGATGTTTGGATACGCGAGTAACGAAACGGCCGTTCTGATGCCCGCACCTATTACCTATTCGCACCTGCTGGTGAAACGTCAGGCTGAAGTTCGAAAGAATGGTGCGCTGCCCTGGTTGCGTCCCGATGCGAAAAGCCAGATTACTTTTCGCTATGACCATGGCAAGCCAATTGGTATTGAAGCAGTGGTATTGTCTACCCAGCACAGTCCTGATATTTCCCAGGAAAATCTGAAAGAAGCCGTGATGGAAGAAATCATCAAGCCAGTGCTTCCCAAAGAATGGCTGAATCCTGACACTAAATATTTTATCAACCCTACCGGCCGATTTGTGATTGGTGGCCCCTATGGGGATTGCGGATTAACCGGCCGAAAAATCATTGTTGATACTTATGGCGGCATGGCGCGTCACGGTGGCGGCGCATTCTCCGGCAAGGATCCGTCAAAAGTTGACCGCTCGGCAGCGTATGCCGCCCGCTACGTAGCCAAGAATATTGTCGCGGCCGGCATAGCAGAGCGTTGTGAAATCCAGGTGTCATATGCTATCGGAGTCGCGGAGCCAACTTCAGTCAGTGTCGACACCTTTGGCACCGGAAATATTTCCAACCAACGAATTGTTGAACTGGTCCGCGAATTTTTCGATCTGCGACCCAAAGGTCTGATCAAGATGCTCGGACTGCTGCGGCCAATTTATCTGCCCACAGCGACCTACGGACATTTCGGTCGTGATGATCAGAACTTCAGCTGGGAAAGAATTGATAAAGCCGAAGAACTTCGTGACGCGGCAGGGCTTAAATTACATGAGGCACTTATATGAGAACCATGCAGGAAAGTATTGTGCGCGCAGGACAGACAGCTGAAGTATTAGATATCAATCCAGGTACAGGAATTTCTATGAATAAGCATGATTATAAAGTAGCGGATATCAGTCTGGCTGAGTATGGCCGCAAAGAAGTGGTGTTGGCGGAAGCAGAAATGCCTGCCCTGATGACTTTGCGTGCAAAGTATTCCGCGCAGAAGCCATTGGCTGGTGCCAAAATCCTTGGCTGTATTCACATGACCATTCAGACAGCGGTTTTGATTGAAACGCTGATTGATCTGGGTGCTGAAGTGCGCTGGTCATCCTGCAATATCTTCTCCACGCAGGATCACGCTGCCGCTTATATCGCCTCCAAAGGTATCGCTGTCTACGCATGGAAAGGACAGACCGAGCAGGAAGGCGAGTGGTGTATTGAGCAGACCATTCTGAAGCAAGGCAAACCCTGGGACGTCAATATGATCCTTGATGACGGTGGCGATCTTACCGGCATGGTGCACGATAAATACCCGCAACTGTTAACTCGGATTCACGGCATCACGGAAGAGACCACCACAGGGGTGCATCGACTGCTGGAGATGATGGGAGATGGCTCGCTAAAGGTGCCAGCCATCAATGTTAATGACTCAGTAACGAAATCCAAAAACGACAACAAATACGGTTGTCGCCATAGTCTCAATGACGGCATTAAGCGCGGCACCGATATGCTGCTCTCTGGTAAGCACGCTCTGGTCGTAGGCTACGGTGATGTGGGTAAGGGTTCGGCTCAGAGCCTGCGCCAGGAAGGCATGATTGTAAAAATTGCAGAAATAGATCCGATCTGTGCCATGCAGGCCTGCATGGATGGTTATGAAGTTGTATCGCCTTATAAGCAAGGCTTGAATACCGGCAACATCAAAGATATCGATACAGCACTGCTCGGCAAACTGGACATCATTGTGACCACCACAGGCAACATAGATGTGTGTGATAAGAATATGCTGCAGACCGTTAAATCAGGAGCGATTATCTGCAATATCGGGCATTTTGATAATGAAATCGACACCCAGTTCATGCGCAAAAACTGGGTCTGGGAAGAGGTCAAACCGCAGGTACATAAAATCTACCGGGGAGATGAAAAAACTGATGCCGGCAATTATCTTATCCTGCTTTCGGAAGGACGCTTGATTAATCTTGGTAATGCAACCGGACACCCGTCACGCATTATGGATGGATCATTTGCTAATCAGGTGCTTGCACAGATGTATCTGTACGAAAAGGCCTTTGCTTCGCAGTCAGAAGAATTCCGTCGCAGCCAGATCACTGTGGAAGTCCTGCCCAAGCATCTTGATGAACAGGTAGCTGCCATGATGGTCGGTGGTTTTGGCGGGGTGTTGACGCGCTTGACACCAAAACAGGCTAAGTACATCCGTGTGGATCAAAATGGTCCGTTCAAGACTGACAGCTATAAATATTGATAGACCCCTGCCCGGGGATTCAGGATATTTTTCATGACAAGCAATAGTAGTGATAACAATAAAACTGCTGCGCGATTCAGCTTTGAGTTTTTCCCACCGAAGACCGAAAACGGTGTGGAGAAGCTCAGAACTGTGCACCATCAATTAGCCGAACTTAAACCTGATTTCTTTTCAGTCACCTATGGCGCTGGGGGATCGACCAAAATCGGTACTCGGCAAACTGTGCTGGATATCCGGGCGGCCGGCTCCAGTGTTGCACCGCATCTTTCTTTCGGCGGATCAAGCAGCGAGGAAATCAGCGCCCTGCTGCAGAGCTATATCAGTAATGGGATTAATCGTCTGGTTGCGCTGCGCGGGGATATTCCGTCAGGGACTGGGACTGCATCGCATTATTACTATGCTAATGAGCTGATAGAGTTTATTCGGAAAACTACTGGCGATCACTTTCATATCGAGGTTGCCTGCTATCCCGAAATACATCCTCAATCTGAAACCTATGAGAGTGATCTGAAATATTTTAAGAACAAGATTGAGGCTGGAGCGGATAGCGCCATCACTCAGTATTTTTATAATCCCGATGCATACTTTCACTTTATCGAAAGCTGCATGCGCATCGGTGTTGACGTGCCAGTCGTACCGGGCATTATGCCTATCACCAACTATGCCAGTCTGGCCCGCTTCAGCAGCAGTTGTGGCGCAGAGATTCCGCGCTGGATTCGACAGCGGCTGCAAAGTTATGGCGACGATGTTGAAAGCATTAGAGCATTCGGCACTGAAGTGGTCAGTCGTTTGTGTGAAGACCTGCTTGCAGGCGGCGCGCCAGGCTTGCACTTCTACACCATGAACCAATCTGAAGCAGTGGTAGAGATCTGGAATAATCTGGAATTGTAATGCGCACTCCCAGAATATACACATCGACTTCCCTGGCCGAAACTGCGCTTATTGAGCTGGACACGGACAGCTCTCATTACATCAGCAAGGTATTGCGGCTGCGTGAAGGCGATCAGTTGTCGGTATTTAATCCGGATGATGGCGAGTATGCTGCGCAGATCCGTACCATTTCACGCAAAACCGTTCAGCTGCAACTATCTGCAGCTATTGCCTGCCAGTCCGATCCCCGCTTGCGTATCCATATCGGCTTGGGAATGTCGCGCGGCGAACGTATGGATTATGCCATCCAGAAAGCAACCGAACTGGGTGTCAGCACTATAAGCCCGTTATCTACTGAACGCTGTGAAGTAAAGCTTGGCGAAGATCGTGCAGAAAAGAGACTGGCCCATTGGTCAGGCATAGCAAGGAGCGCATCGGAACAGACCGGTAGATGTACGATACCGTTAATTGAACGCCCCATTAAAATTGCTGACTGGCTTAGCCAGACTCACTGCGCGGCCAGCTTTGTACTGGATCACCGTGGTCACCGCGGATTCCCAACCCCTGACTCAGCGCCACAATCTGTGACGCTGCTGATTGGTCCCGAAGGCGGCTTGTCTGACCAGGAAATTGATCTGGCCCTGGAGTCAGGATTTCTGCAGGTTCGCATTGGACCGCGGGTGTTGCGTACCGAGACCGCCCCTGTTGTGGCACTGAGCCTGGTGCAGAGCCTGTGGGGTGATTTTTAAACCTGTCCTCCTGCGCTCCGTGCGCAGCAGTTCTATATTCGATAATACTGTTAAGATCCGGAAAAGAAAAAGGCGCCAAAAGGCGCCTTTTTTGCAATATCCCTATTGCCGCTAACAAACTGCTCGGTTTTACTTAGTAAATTCCGGGTAAGCCTCAAGACCACATTCTGAAATATCCACGCCCTGAAATTCTTCTTCTTCGCTCACTCGGATACCCATGATTTTCTTGATCACAAACCAGGTGACGAAGCTTGCTCCAAACACCCAAACGAAGATTGTCAGTGCACCAATGATCTGGCCAACGAAACTCACATCACCATTGGTTATTGGAACTAACAGCAGACCCAGCAGACCACAGCTTCCGTGTACAGAAATCGCACCCACCGGATCATCAATCTTGATCTTATCCATGAATACAATACTGAAGACCACCAGCACGCCCCCCATTGCACCGAACAGAGTTGCCTGCAGGGCCGTTGGTGTAGAAGGTTCGGCAGTTATTGCGACCAGACCTGCCAGAGCACCATTAAGCGCCATAGTCAGATCAGCCTTACCAAACAGAGCTCTGGCTACCAGCAAAGCAGCAACCAGGCCTCCGGCAGCTGCAGCATTGGTGTTCAGGAATACCATTGCTACCGCATTGGCACTGGCAATATCACCCAGCTTCAGTACTGATCCGCCATTGAAACCGAACCAGCCCATCCACAGAATAAACATGCCCAGGGTAGCCATTGGCAGATTAGCGCCAGGTATCGCTTTTATCGAGCCATCAGCTCCATATTTTCCTTTTCGAGCTCCCAGCAGAATTACCCCTGCCAGCGCTGCGGATGCACCCGCCATATGGACGATGCCTGAACCGGCGAAGTCTGAAAAGCCCAGCTCACCCAGATTATACAGACCAAATACATCAGCGCCATTCCAGGTCCAGCTACCTTCCAATGGATAAATAACCCCTGTCATTACCACCGCGAAAACGAGGAAGGCCCAGAGCTTCATCCGCTCTGCCACCGCACCTGATACTATCGACATCGCGGTTGCAACGAACACCACCTGGAAGAAGAAGTCAGACGGCGCTGAATAAACCGCATCACCTCCGAACCCTGCTTCTGCGGAAGCAGCAAGCGCCTCTGCTACCAGGTCGTCACCACCGGCAATTCCTGAAAGGAAAAAGCCGCCGCCGTACATGAATTGATATCCACACACCAGATACATGATGCAGGAGATCGCAAACAGGGAAACGTTTTTAGTTAGAATTTCTGTTGTGTTTTTAGATCGCACGAGGCCAGCTTCCAACATCGTGAAGCCTGCTGCCATCCACATGACCAAGGCACCACATACCAGGAAGTAGAATGTGTCCATTGCGTACTGCAGTTCAAAAATCTGGTTTTCCACCTTAATTTCCTCCGAAGCAAGCCACACATTCGGCCGCTCTCAAGTTTGACTGTAAATAGAGTTTTTATTGACTAAACAGCGGCCTCGCCTGTTTCACCAGTTCGTATCCGAATCACCTGCAGGAGGTCGGTTACAAAAATTTTGCCGTCCCCTATTTTCCCGGTATTTGCTGCCTTAGTTATCGCCTCAAGGGTTTGATCCAGCAGATCATCTCCTATAGCCACTTCAATCTTTACCTTGGGCAGAAAATCCACTACGTACTCTGCACCCCGATATAATTCGGTATGGCCTTTCTGTCGGCCAAAACCTTTTACTTCCGTTACTGTAATTCCCTGCACGCCTATCTCGGATAACGCTTCACGCGCATCGTCCAATTTGAAAGGCTTAATGATCGCCGTTACTAACTTCATTAGATTGCTCCTTTTGTTGTTAATACCTGCGCCGAGTATTCAGTGCAGATACACCTGTAAAAGCCTTATGCATGGCGCGTGCCATATTTCATATTTAAGCTGCAATCAAGGCATCAGGATCAAAATCATCGTCATCCCGGATCCTGCGTTAGACGTTATGCTCTGTTATGGTGCGCGCTGTGTCGGCTCGCACCATTCTGGCGACCCCTTATGCGCTGGTTCGCACATTGCTTGCCACGAATTGCCCGCTGGTTGTCCTTGGGGTGCTCAAATGAAAAAGCCTGCCAGGAAAAATATTCCTGGCAGGCTTTAATAAGCGGAAAACTTAATGGAACAGGTTTAGAAACTCTTCGCTACTGCAAAAGTAATCGTGCTATCACAGTCACTACTGCCACAGTCTGAACTGCTTAACGTGGTGTCAGTCCAAGCCACGGAAAGGTCTACCCCAGCCACTGAGGTTCCCAGAGATACTACAAAGTCTGTGTAGCTGTCTTTGGTGCCAAACACTTCCTGATCAAAATCACTGTAGCCATAATGCAGACCCAGCTCCAGACCTTCCATTATCGATACACCATAATCCAGCGAGTAGTAGTAAGCCTCGCCACTGCCTCCGAAGAAGTCATTAGAGCGGGCCACTTTACCGGTCAGACCCGCATAGGTTAAGCCCGCATAAAACTCAAGAAAGTCGTCGTTGCTGGCTCCGGGGTAGTCGTAATAGAGAAAACCGATATCATATTCCAGACCATCAGTCAGGCTACCGGTGAATCCGCCATAGTAATCAATCTCGATGGCATCGTCGAATGTGATGCTGGATGCCCAGGTACCCACATAGAAGCCACTTTCATGAGCATAGTCGAAACCACCCTGAAGCGCAGGGCCACCGCTGGTCTGCGAGATACCGCGGTAGATGTAATCCGTAGTCAAAGCAAAGTTTGCTGAGATTGGATTTTCCTGCGCCTGAACGGTAAATGCACCTGCAACAAAGCCGGCCGCGAGCAGAGTATTTGTAAATTTCTTCATTCATGTAACTCCTTGACGTTTAAGTTTAGTTTGTGCGCTGCATAACCGGTTCAGGTGTCGCTTTACAGCTGTGGGGATCACCTGTGTATGTCAGTACCGAATCTGCTGTTTCAAAACCGTGCACGGAATTTATCTAGCATAATGCGTGCCAGCATTCCCCGATTGGACTGATATGACAGGCTCTCTTTCCTTTTGACCGGGGCTGCAAGTGGCGGTAAGGTAGCGTAAGCACTTATGCGTAGCCGAGAAAATGAAGGGAGCGAATCAGATGGTCGATAAAAATTTCTTTGATGAGTTGAGCCAGCAGATTTCACGTCTTCTCCCAGCGGCCAATGCGATGGGTGAGGACATTAAGAAAACTGTTTCTGCAGCCATGCAAAGCAGTTTTCAGAAAATGGATCTGGTGACCCGCGAGGAGTTTGAGGCACAGATTACAGCTTTGCAGCGTGCTCAGGAGAAAATTGCAGCCATGGAGGCAGTAATCAGCCGACTTGAAGGGCAACTCGGAAATTCACCCGAAAAACCTGACGATATACCGCCTGTTCAATGACGTCGACTACTGACCAGAGTAGACATCGACCTGGATGAGCACCTCGTTCGGAAGTGCCGCTGTGTCTGCCCAGAATCCCGTACCTACATCAAAGTCCAGACGCTTGACCGTTACCTCACTGGTCAGATGGAAGCGTGGCTGACCATCGTTCATTTCCATGTCAAGATTGAATGGAAAACTGATAGGGTGAGTCTGGTCGCGGATTGTCAGTGCACCATCGGCTACGAAAGAATTGATCGACTGCACACGGCATTGCGTTGCCTGGAAGCTCGCTGTCGGGAACTGCGCGGCATTGAACATGTCGACGTCAAGCAGGTACTCAAGCACTTCTGGACTGTCGACGCTGATATCGGCGATTGGGATAGTCACGGAGATATTGCAGGAGCCCGGCTTCGCAATATCAATGTCGAAAGTGGCTTCCACGTTCTTGAACTCGCCCTGAAAAGGAGTGTCCTCATAGGAAGTAGTGAACATGACACGGGATTCGCTGGGTGCGAGTGTCCAGGTAGCGGCTTGCGCTGCTGCGCCAGTGAGCAAGGCAAGTGCCAGCAGCCTGGCAGGGGAAAACAAGCTTCGCATAGTAAGGTACTCCTGATTCCAAGTTAGAGTGAAGCATACCAGAGTGCACTCTGGTATTGGATGTGTCCGGGCGTATTTATGTTTCTTTGTGCAATTTGCAAACTCAACGTAATATTGACACAGTATTGCATGGCGTAACGGGGGTAGCCCGGTGGCTAAGTTGAATTCAGTAAGTCATGGTAGATCTGGTTAACCCAATAAAAGGATGGAAATTATGCTTCATTACCTGTTAAAGCTCGTCAACACCGGTTTGATACTGGTTGTAGCTGCCTCAGCCAGCGCGCAGGACAAAACTTATTATGCAGCGCACCACGACTATCGTGTAGCGACCGTTGCTGATGGTCTGGTACAACCCTGGTCCATGGCCTGGCTGCCGAACGGCGATATGCTCGTGACGGAGAAACCGGGCCGCCTGCGGATTATCCGTAATGGCCAGCTTCTGCCCGAAGCTGTTCCCGGTGTGCCCCCCGTGTTCTACCAGGGCCAGGGTGGCCTGTTCGAGATTCTGCCGCACCCGGATTTCGCAGAAAACCAATGGGTTTACCTGAGTTTTGCCAAGCCTGTCGGGGAAAATTCAACAACTGCGGTCATCCGCGCGCGTCTCGAGAATGATCGCCTGAGCGACGTCACCGAAATTTTTGCGGCGCAGGCAAATGGTCGCAGCCACTATGGCGGCAAGTTGGCTTTTGATAATGACGGTTACCTGTTCCTGACTCTCGGTGACCGCCAGGCTGCGTCTACCGGCGATCTGACGGCGCACCCAGCGCAGGATCTGAGCAACCACCACGGTGTCATTGTGCGCTTGCATGAGGATGGCAGAGTGCCCAGTGACAATCCCTTCATCGGGCAGGCAGGAGCACTCCCGGAAATCTGGACTTATGGACACCGAAGTCCTCAGGGTTTAGCTGTTCATCCGGAAACCGGTGATCTGTGGATGACCGAGCACGGCCCACAGGGTGGCGACGAACTTAACCTGGTCACTCCGGCTGCCAACTATGGCTGGCCAGTCGTTGGTTACGGCGTGAACTATGCGTCAAGCACACCTATCCATGAGCGTCAGACACTCACTGGCATGACTTCACCCACACGCTTCTGGGTGCCGTCCATCGCCGCATCCGGCCTCATGATCTACGACGGTGACAAGTTCCCCATGTGGCGCGGCAGCATCTTTGTTGGCGCACTGGCTGCCGAGCGGATCTCCCGACTCGAAATGGACGAAACCTACCGCGCGGTAATCCGCGAAGAAGAACTGGCCTATGGAATGGGCCGCATCCGCGACGTTCGTCAGGGTCCGGATGGCTTCATCTATGTCGCCGTGGAAGACCGCGCGGGCGCTCCGACTGCAATCGTCAGACTGGAACCGCTCGAGTAACTCTGGTATGAAAAGGAAAAGGACTCTTACGAGTCCTTTTTTTTGTTTGACAGAATCGTCGAAGTGTCCCGCCGCCAGTGCTGACCGCACCACTGCGTGTAAAGATGGTTTTAACTACTAAATAATTTCTTGTCGGTCCTTCTGCACAATTACTTTTTCCTAACTGTTCTTCTTACAAAATATCAATATACCAATAATTCAGTAATTATTTGAAAACGAAAAATACCGATCGAGAGAACGGTAAGCGATCGCTTCTATCAAATGGTCCTGATCGATATTTTCCTTATCTTCAAAATCAGCAATCGTACGCGCCATTTTCAGAATTCGATGATATGCCCGCGCCGACAGCTTTAATTTTTCCATGACGTTTTCCAGCAGCTTTTCGTCGTCACTGGCAAGGGAACAGTAACGTTCGACTTCTCGATTATTGAATTCGCTGTTGAGTTTTTTACTGCGCTGCTTCTGTCGTTGTCGACACGCTGAAATTTTTTCTGCCAGCACTTCTGTATCAAACTCAGCACTTAACGAACTGGCATTGAGTTCATTCCAGACCGGTCTCGGCATCGCAACACTAAGATCAATACGATCAAGTAAGGGGCCGGAAACTTTTTCCAGATAGCGCTGAATTTTCTCTGGTGTACATCGACATTGACCGGAGGGGTCACCGTAGTAACCGCATTGGCACGGGTTCATTGCAGCGATTAATTGAAAATTCGCCGGAAACTGAATCCGATAACTGGCCCGGCTTATGGTAATCGTTCCAGCCTCAAGCGGCTCGCGCAGGCTTTCCAAAACGCTGCGCCTGAACTCCGTCAACTCATCAAGAAACAACACACCACGATGCGCCAGCGTAACCTCACCAGGACGCGCCTGACTGCCACCGCCGACCAACGCTATATCCGTCGCAGTATGATGAGGCGCACGAAATACCGGACGCAGCCACTGCTGCGGATCTATCTCCTGTCTGGATATCGACTTGATGGCGGCCACCTCCAGTGCTTCCCGCTCGTCAAGCTCAGGCAGCAGCGAAAGCAGACAATTCGCCATCATCGTTTTGCCGGTCCCGGGCGGGCCAATCAGCAGCAGATTATGTTTTCCTGCAGCGGCTATCATCAAAGCGCGCTTTGCGGATTGCTGACCTCTTATATCCGCCAGACAGGGATGCACAGCGTGAGCTTCAGTCGCTTTATAGTTTTCATTAAAGCTGCACACAGAGAGCTTACGGCCACACAGGAAATGACCGCAGACATCGAGCAGATGCTGTGCACTGAAGGCATTGACGCCACGCACAAGACTCGCTTCTGCCGCATTCTGCGACGGTAAGATCAAATATCTTCCGCTTTCTTTAGCCGCGAGCACGGCCGGCACAATTCCGAGGACGGCCCGGATATCGCCGGAAAGTGCCAACTCTCCGAGGAACTCATAAGCACTTAATGCGGAAGCAGGAATCTGATCAGAGGCTGCCAGGATACTTAATGCAATCGCGAGATCAAAGCGCCCGGTGCTTTTAGGCAGATCTGCCGGAGCCAAATTGACGGTAATGCGACGGGCCGGAAACTCCAGCTTCGCATTGAGAATGGCGCTGCGGACACGTTCCCGGCTCTCTTTTACCGCAGTTTCCGGCAGGCCAACAATGGTCATGCTCGGTATGCCATTGGAAAGATGAGTCTCCACACACACCAGAGGGGCATCGATACCTATATTGGCGCGGGTATACACAATCGCTAATGACATGGATGCATCCTTGCATCAATTCTGCCGTTTGGTTTCTATCATTAACTATTAGTCCGGCCTGAACTAAAAATCAACAAATCCACAGCTGCGAAGTAAACTGAGCCTTGAGCGTATATACTTGCCAGCTCCTGACTCAAGGTCAGCCCGCTAACCTGTCATCGAGTCTGCCTGAAATTTCCGTGAACAAACTTAATCCCCGACAACTTGAAGCCGTAAAATACATCAGCTCTCCACTTCTTGTACTTGCTGGTGCCGGCAGCGGCAAGACCAGTGTTATCACGCAAAAAATCAGTTATCTGATCAATGAATGTGGCTACGATGCCAATAAAGTTGCAGCGGTTACTTTCACCAATAAAGCCGCCCGTGAAATGAAAGAGCGGGTTGCCCGGCTCACGCAGGGAGTATCTGGGAAAACAAACACCCGCGGCCTGGTCATCTCAACTTTTCATCACCTGGGCCTGACCATAATTCGCAGCGAGACCAAACATCTGGGCCTCAAGCCGGGCTTTTCAATTTTTGACAGCCAGGACAGCATGGCTTTGATGAAGAGTTTGATGCTCAAAGATTCGGATATTGCTGAGGACCAATTGCGAGGCCTGCAGTCGACTATCTCCAACTGGAAAAATCAGCTGGTGCTTCCTGATGAAGCCGCCATTATTGCCACCAATCCCGAACAGGTTTTTGCCGCCCGACTGTACAGCGAATACCAGCGCCATCTGACTGCTTTCAATGCGGTGGATTTCGATGACTTGATTCTCCTGCCGGTTAAACTCTACCAACGCAATGCAAAAGTGCTGGATAAATGGCAGAACCGCATTCATTACCTGCTGGTTGACGAGTATCAGGACACCAACGCCAGTCAGTATTTACTGGTGAAAATGCTGGTAGGGCCACGTGGCTCTTTAACCGTAGTGGGCGACGATGACCAGTCAATTTATTCCTGGCGCGGTGCCCGCCCTGAAAATATGATGCAGTTACAGACCGATTATGCCGACCTGAAAATTATTAAGCTGGAACAAAACTACCGCTCCACCAATACTATCCTGAGTGCTGCGAATACATTGATCGCTAACAATCCTCACCTGTACGAAAAAAATCTGTGGAGTCAGCTCGGATTTGGTGACCCGATTCGGGTGCTGGCGATGCCTGATCAGGATAGCGAAGCGGAAAGAATTGCGACTGAAATCCTCAGCCTGTGCGTACAGCGACGGTTAAAATTTGGTGATTTCGCAGTGCTTTATCGCGGCAATCATCAGGCGAAATTATTGGAGATAAAACTCCAGGCACATCAAATCCCTTATACCATCACCGGCGGCACTTCGTTTTTCTCGCGCACAGAAATCAAAGACATCATGGCTTATTTGCGCCTGCTGATTAATCCCGATGACGATAATGCCTTCCTGCGGGTAATTAATACGCCGCGGCGTAAGATTGGTCCTTCCGTCATCGAAGGTCTGGCCAACTATGCCAGCGAACGTAAAAGTGGTCTGCTGCAGGCATGCAATGAACTGGGATTGGAACAGTTTCTCAGTGCTCCGCAGACGGAAAAATTGAGACGTTTCAGCAACTGGATGAATGGCGTTGCCGAGAAATGTGAGCGCGGCGACAGCATTACGATTATCCGCGAGCTGATCAGCGATATCGATTATGAGGCTTGGTTGCACCAGACCTGCAACACCACCAATGCAGCTGAGCGTGCGATGGCTAATGTCGGTTTCCTGGTTGAATCTCTGCAAAAGAGCCTGGGTAAAGCAGCAGAGGAGGGTGAGGAGCAGAGCCTTCAGGATGCCGTTAATAAACTGATTTTACGCGATCTGCTGGAGCGTCAGGAGGAGGAGGAAATCAACAATCAGGTGCAGTTAATGACCTTACATGCCGCCAAAGGTCTGGAATTTCCTCATGTGTTTATCATGGGCATGGAGGAGGATCTTCTTCCTCATCGGAACAGCATTGAAAGTGGTGATATTGAGGAGGAACGCCGGTTAGCCTATGTGGGTATCACCCGCGCACAGCAGGCGCTGACTTTTACACTCGCCCGCAAACGTAAACAATTTGGAGAAGTACTCAAAACCACTCCAAGCCGCTTTCTGGATGAGCTTCCGCAAGATCAACTGCAGTGGGAAGGAAGAGGGGATTCAACGCCAGAGCAGCGCCAGGAGAAAGGCGAATCTGCATTAAGCAGCTTAAAAGACTTGTTTGCCTGAAACAAAAAGGCCTGCTCGCGCAGGCCCTTTCGAATTCAATCATCAATCAACCAGAAACTTACTCTGGCTGGCTCTTGTCAACCATATACTGAACAACTGCTTTGATATCTTCATCAGAACAGGTGAAACACAGACCTTTTGGAGGCATGGCATTTACTCCGCTGATAGAATTTGCCACCAGCACATCCATGCCTTTTTCAATTCTCATAGCCCAATCGTCAGCATTGCCAACACGGGGCGCACCGGCGGCACCACTGCTATGGCAGGCGAAGCAACTTTGCATATACGTTTTCTCTGCATCAAAGCCGTCAGTCAGCTGAGCCAGCTGCAGGGGCTTATCATTCGCAGATATAGAACCAGCCAGCATAACGCCAGCGACCAGGAGACCAAATCTTGCTGCTTTTGATGTTACTAACATTGCTACTTAACCCCTTGCTGTTATCAGCAGTTTCACTTCGAAATGATTATTACCTGTCCATCCTTAACCGGAGATGAACGTTATTTACTCTGTCTGCCCAAGCAGATATTTAACCAGAGTTTCTATATTTTCGTCGCTGCAGGTCATGCACATTCCTCTGGGAGGCATGGCATTAATACCAGTGATGGCATTTTGCACCAATAAGGACAGGCCTTTTTCTTCCAGCCGTGCAGCCCAGACATCAGCATCGTCTAATTTCGGTGCGCCAGCCATACCTGAGTTATGGCACATGGCGCAGCTTTGTTGATAGGTTTGTTCGGCGTTAAATGTCTCGCCCGAAGCCACGGACGAAGGCGGACTATTTCCAATTGCTGCTGCCGTCGGTTCACCAGCACAAGGTTCACCTGCCAGACATACCTCGCCGGCCGGCTTGATACGTTCAGCGATGCGGGCTTCGCTTGTTTGTGCAAAAACAGAGCCTGTGAAGATTAGTGCGCATACCACCATGACACTGACGCGCATCAGGTTCGTCTTGAGATCTACCACGTTTGATTCCTCGTTTAAACAACAGTGGCTGGCATTATAGCCGTTATCAATCAGAGCGGAAGCATAGAACAAAAAATAGTCTATATCATGATGATAAAATCCATGTATCGAAGTCTGCAACAAAGTCAGGGCGCAACTATCAGGTTTATCGTCTCCTGATGAAAATAAAGCTCATCAGGATTTGACGTCACCCCATAGCCAACCAGAAAGTCCACCACGATGCTTTGTATGCCCAGCTGAGCCGCTATGGCGTCAGCCAGCACACTTATGTCCTCTGTTGCGCCAAGCACTTTGCTTACTGCTATTGGAACCAGTGCAAGTTGCGGATTATAAGTGACAAAATCGCCCGCAAAATTCTTTACCAGAATCTCTCCATCAGCCAACAGAGCCGCGACTACGATGAAGCCTGGTTGATTTTGATGCTGAGGGTCTATTGCTATTCTTGCTTCGACATTAAACAGTTGATCGGGTCTGACTCGGTTGGTGTAGGAAAGTCCATTATTAAGCGTAACCCCGCCAGAGAATACTGCATCAGAACTACCGCCCTGAAAGCTGACTTTACCACTGAGGGTGCGCAGTGTTGAACTGTCATAGTTGACGCTGAGTTGGTATGGTCCGGTATTGCTGCCGCACTTGCCAACCTCCACATAAGTATTGGCCAGAATTATATAGGAACCGGGCTGCATAACCCGCTGAATGAGTGCATTGCAGCTGCCCGCAATATCATCACTAATTTCAAGAATTCTGAGTTTGTTATCGGCAAGCACCAGCACTGAATCCATAGCTGCCGAATCCATGCTGATGGATACCCGAGCCGCTTCGGAAAGCTCAAGTGCAAAAACGTCCACGAAGCTGGTATCTGTGCCACCGGAAACCAGTTGTTGCACTCGGCAATCCCCCTGGGACAACGCTTGAGTGGTGACGCCGAAAGCAGCCTTCGACATAAAACAGTTGTTCGTTCCGCCATAGAGAAAATTGGCGCCATCAATGTCATCTTTTTGCAAGGTAAACAAGTTACCGATTGTCGGAGCCATTATCGCTGGCGCTGCCCATTCATGTCTCAGACCCATCACATGCCCGAGTTCGTGTAAGGCTACGCGCCTGAAGTCAACGCCGGCAAACTGATTGAAATTGACCGGGCCATCATAAATATCGAAATTCTGGTTTCTGTTATAAACAATATCAGCTTCGGTTATATCTGAAGTACCCAGTGAATTAGACTCGGAAAAAATCATGGTAATGGCGAGAGTAGATCCGCCAAAACTACTGCCACACACCGTACTGGTGAAATCATTACCGTTAAGTCGGTCGCTTCTGTTGCATGGATTGCGATATTCCGGATTTACAGAGAATTCAAAAACAGTGGCGTTGGACCAGGCCTCAGCAGATTCACGCAATGCCTGGCTCCAGGCTATGCCGCTTGGGGAGGTGCCAGGAATCCCGGTATAGATGGTAGTGAAGGCACCCGGCCATTTATTCCCATTTACATCAAAGGCAAAAGTCGCCGGGCCGGTGAGCATAGCAAGCGTGACCAGCGCAAAAATTCCTGCCGCTGAATGCTTAATCACGAGACTGACCCTGGTTTATTATCGAACCGCGAATAGCCGCTTTGAAACCATCCACAGTCATTGCATTAGTGAGCAAATGCATCTCCATGACAATCACGCCTTTAGCCACACCTTTGCTGAATGTACTTAGATCTGTCTCCTGCGGTGAATTGTCAATTGACTGTAAAGGTTTACGCTGCGCACTGGTTACATAGCCCACGCCATTACGGCCCTGCTCAATGATATAGCGGCCCTGGTCCCAGCCAACCAGGGGATGTACCAGATTTTCCTGCAGAGACTCTACGAAGTAAAAGCCGCTCTCGCCCTTTTGAGGTAGATCCATATCAGTTATCTGCAACTGTCGGTTGCCTACGCGGCCGCCCAGATAACGCAACTCCAGAATTGGCGATGAATAATTGCCTTTGACTGTATCCAGCACTTCAAAGCTGACATAAGTATGAATGCCGTCGGCATCCTCTCTGGCTTCTACAGCAATGACCTTACCTTCGAAAATCAGTTCGGCATTCTCAACCACGTCCGCAAAGCTTAATTCCAGCACGGTGCTGGCTTGAACGTTGAAAGCCTTGAAACTAAAGGCAAGGCTGATAAAAATCGCGAGCAATGATGATTTCGGTCTGAACAACATAGGCTTTTAATTTCTGGAAATGTCTGGTGAAAGGATAGGCAGAATAAACCCTGAGCCGCTGAGTTTCCAGCACTTGCCTTAAAAGACCGAGGTTTTACGATTTCGTTACATCTGCAGCACTGGTTTTTGTAAAGCAATCCTGTTACTCAGAGTCCGCCATGCGTCAGATACCAATCCACCGTTTTGCGCAGACCGGATTCAAACACTTCGACAGGACGGTAGCCAAGTTCAGCCATGATTTTCTCTGCATTGATCGCATAGCGGGTATCATGACCGAGACGGTCAGTGACAAACTCTACCAATGAGGCCGCCGGAATATTTCGGGCACAGGGACTGGCGCTAAACCGGGTAGCCAAACTGCGATCCTGTTGGAACAGTTTGTCGACTATTGAACACAGCAGCTTAACGGTATCGATATTAGCCCATTCATTATTACCACCAATATTATAAGTTTCCCCGAGTTGGCCCCGGTTAATAATCAGATCAATACCTCGGCAATGGTCGTCTACATACAACCAGTCGCGAATCTGCTGGCCGTCACCATAGATGGGCAGCGGTTTGCCATGAAGGATGTTAAGCAGACAAAGTGGCAACAGTTTCTCTGGAAACTGGAACGGACCGTAGTTGTTGGAGCAATTGCTGGTCGTCACTTTCAAACCATACGTGTGATGATACGCCCGTACCAGGTGATCGGAAGCTGCTTTACTGGCCGCATAGGGAGAATTAGGAGCATAGGGTGTAGTCTCAGAAAATGCAGGATCTGTGGGACTTAACGTGCCATAAACCTCATCCGTAGAAACATGATGGAAATGATGTTTCTCCCGTTTATTGCCATCAAGCCAGCAGGTTTTTGCCGCCTTCAGCAATGAATGCGTGCCAACTATATTGGTGTTTATGAATGCATCGGGGCCACTGATTGATCGATCAACATGACTCTCAGCCGCAAAATGGACAATAGTGTCGATCCGATGTTCAGTGATCAGCATTTCCATCAGGGCTTGATCGCAGATGTCACCCTGGAAAAAACTGAACCGGCTGTTATCCTGAATATCTTTCAGATTGGCCGCGTTGCCTGCATAGGTCAAGGCATCCACAACTACAATGTTGTGCTGAGGGTAGGCCAGATTCCAATAATACACAAAGTTAGTGCCGATGAAGCCAGCGCCGCCAGTAACAAGAATATTTCTCATAATTCGTGTCTTCCATGCCACATTTTTAAGTGGCGGTAATATGTGTCTGCAGCTGCGCTAATACCGCTCAGAAATTCTTCAATACATCACGCAGGGCCAATCGCCAATGCTGCTGCCCGCAGCCCAGTGCCGCCACCGTTGCCTGCTTATCCAGAACGCTGTAAATCGGTCTGCGCGCTGGCGTTGGATATGCACTGGTGGGGATCGGGTTGATTGGAATAGCAAAGTCCAACAAACCAATCAGCAATGCTTCTTCCTGAATTGCGACAGCGAAATCGTACCAGCTGGCAAGCCCGCCATCGCTGCAATGAAAAATACCGGAAATCCGCTTCTCTACTGCCGCCATAATACAGGCGCTCAATGTCAGGGTCGAACAGGGTGTTCCTATCTGATCATCAACAACGCTCAACTGATCCTGTTCCTTCATTAGACGCAGCATGGTTTTGACGAAGTTTGAACCGTACGGTGAATACAACCAGGCGGTACGGATTATGGTGCTGTGTTCGGGCAGTATTCGACGCACGGCCTGTTCGCCAGCCAGTTTACTCTGCCCGTATACGCCCAGTGGATCAGTCTTATCCGCAGGTGTGTAAGGGAGATTTTTACTGCCGTCGAATACAAAATCTGTGGACAGATGAATAAGATGGCAGCCATGAATCCGTGCGCCACGGGCAAGATTTTCCGGGCCTCCGGCGTTAATGGCAAACGCGACATCAGCATTGTTTTCTGCGGCATCTACTGCCGTGTATGCAGCGGCATTGATAATCACATCAGGCTTGATACTGGCGAGCAACTGCAGCACCGCATCAGCATCAGTGATATCCAGGTCCGCGCGGCTGACCGCAAGCAGTTCACAGCTATCCGCCAGGGCGCTGCAAATCAGGGTTTGTCCTGTCTGACCATTAGCACCTGTCAGTAAAACTTTCTTCGACATGATCAGTTCCGAAAATTTGTCACGAATACAGCGGCGCTTCGTGAAGACTCAAGCCATTACGATCTTTATCCGATAGAACTGGCACTTCACCCACTGCCAGCGGCCAGTCAATCGCAATATCGGGGTCATCCCAGCGCAAACTGTACTCATCTGCAGGTACATAATAGCCGGTGCATTTATACACCATCTCTGCACTATCACTCATCACATAAAAACCATGAGCAAACCCCGGCGGAACCCATAATTGCCGACGATTGTCCGCAGACAGCACAAGGCCCTCCCAATGACCGAAAGTCGGTGAGTTTTTACGCATATCGACAGCCACATCAAAAATTTCTCCAGCGACTACCCGCACCAGCTTTCCTTGCGGATGTTTAAGCTGGTAGTGCAGACCACGTAGAATTCCATGGCTGGATCGGCTGTGATTATCCTGCACAAAGTTAATGCCTGGCTGAATCTCATCAAACATCGATTGACGCCATGTCTCCATAAAAAAGCCACGGTGATCGCCATGAACCTTCGGCTCAATGATCAACACATCAGGGATAGCTGCTTTGATTATATTCACGAAATACTCCTAACGTTCTCGCAACAACTTCAGGAGATACTGACCGTAGCCACTTTTTTCAAGCGGTTTTGCCAATGCCCTTAACTGCTCGGCATCAATATAATTCTGGTAATACGCAATCTCTTCGGGGCAGGCAATCTTTAAACCCTGCCGCTCTTCGAGCACCCGGATAAAATTCGCGGCATCAAGCAGCGATTGAACCGTACCGGTATCCAGCCAGGCGGTGCCGCGACTGAACAATTCCACCTGAAGATCACCGCGGTTCAGATAAGCCTTATTGACATCGGTTATTTCCAGCTCTCCGCGTGCGGATGGTTTGATCGCTTTAGCGATTTCGATCACGTCATTGTCATACAGATATAAACCCGTCACCGCATAATTTGATTTAGGGTTTATCGGCTTCTCTTCCAGATCTACGGCTTTATTATTCTCATCCAGAACCACAACGCCATAACGCTCAGGATCATTGACATAATAGGCAAAAACCGTGGCACCACTTTCCTGTTTAACCGCAGCTCGCAGTTTTTCCTCCAGGGTATTGCCGTAGAAAATATTGTCACCCAGGATCAAACAAACGCTGCTGCTACCAATAAACTCTTTGCCGATCAGGAAAGCCTGCGCCAATCCATCCGGTCTGGGCTGCTCCGCATAACTCAACTCAATTCCCCAGCGCTTGCCGTCACCTAAAAGTTCTCGGTACAGCGGCAGGTCGTTCGGAGTGGTAATAATCAGAATTTCGCGGATGCCTGCCTGCATCAGGGTTGAAAGCGGATAGTAAATCATCGGCTTATCATAGACCGGCATTAACTGCTTACTTACCGTGATCGTCATTGGATGCAGGCGGGTACCGGTACCACCGGCGAGGATAATGCCTTTTGTCATACTGTGATTTCTCTATTCCATGAATGCGCAATCAGCTGATCCGTGCGCCTTAGAGTTACTTTTTCCTGTGCACAAATTGCGGCAACATCTGTGCCAGCGCCAGGGAAAACGAGTCCAACGGAGTATATCCCAGTTCGTGGGAAATTTTCTCACTCGAGAAGATATTTTGTGAGGTCAATGTCCTGTATGAACGCAGACCAGGGGCATTATCCAGACGCAATACACGGCTGAGCAATTCCATTTTCAAAGCTGCGGCATACAGCAGCCATAAAGGCACGCTCCAGCGCGGTTGAGTCTGACCAAGCGCACTGCGGATTTCCCGTTCCAGCTGATTCATGTTATAGGCTAAACCATCGGTCACCGGATAGATTTTGCCATTGGCAACTGGCGATTCCGCAGCCAGCAGAGCAGCCTGGCAGAGATCATCTACTCCCACCAGAGACAAGCGGCTGCTCAGTTCGGGCAGGGGCGGGAAGACCCCCTTGCTGATCATTCGAATCATGCTGGCAAGATTGCCCTTCATGCCAACACCATACACATTGACTGGTCGCAGACAGCATACTTCGATATCCCCGCGCTGCGCCGCATCCAGCAGCAGCTTTTCCGCTGCCCGCTTGGATTCGCCGTAGACAGTGTCCGGTCTGCCGCCAGAGTCATCTGCCAGCGAGCTGCTGAAATACACAATACGGCGGACGCGTTGACGCACAGCGGCAGCAAGCAGCAGCGCTGTACCATCAACATTGGTGTGAAAAACAATGTTCCGATCAGCGTGGTTAACATGAGTAAAGGCGGCAAGATGAAACACCACGTCCATGCCTGCGCAGGCGCTTTCCAGAACTTCGGTGTCGGCCAGCGATCCTCGGTACACCGACTCATTATCCTCAAACTGCTGCTGGCTTTGACGCGATAAAACATTGATGCCATAGCCGGACTTGTGCAGATGTTTGACCAGCGTTTTGCCAATAAAGCCACTGCCCCCGGTGACCAGCGCCGATTTCCTCACCATAAACGCCATCCCCAGGTACTGTAAAAACGAATACCGGAGCGGACAAACAGACTGATATGTCGCCAGCCCTTGCGCGCAGTGTGTCCGCCCAGATGCACGATCTGCATTGTCGGAACATAAGCCAGATTGCCATTTACCGATGCCCGCAGGGACAGATCGAAATCTTCAAAATAGAGGAAGTAGCGCGGATCGAACCCTTCCAGCTCCTGCAGTTTCCGGGTACGAAATAACATGAAACAACCACTGATGATGGGTATGTCTTTTGTAGGTTGCTGTTCGGATAGATCCTGCATTTCGTAATACGCCAGACGCTGCTGAAAGCGATTGCGAGCAAGGGTCGGCAGAAAACCTCGCAGCAGCAGATCCATAACCCGCGGATAGCGCTTACACAGATACTGACGGCTGCCCTTGCCGTCGGTGACCAGTGGACTTGCTGCGCTAACCTCAGGATTTGCAGCGAGGAAGGCAAGCCCCGCCTGCAGGGTATCCGGAGCCAGTATAACGTCAGGATTCAAGACCAGATGAAAGGTAGTATGTGCGGCGGCAATCGCCATATTATGGGCAGCGCCATAGCCAATATTAGCGGGTGCCGATTGAATTGAAAGCACAATATCTGCATCTGAAGCCAGCGACTGCAATACACTCTGAAGACGGTCGGCGCTGTCATCGTTACAGATAATCTGCACAGTTGCCTGGGTTATCAGCCCTTGTTGAAGCGTTCTTTGAAGGGCTATATAGAGTGACTGCAGGGTCTGCAGTAATACCTGCAAGTCCGAGTGATAAACTACCACTGAAATGGAGAGCGCGAGCGCTGGCGATTCAGACTTTAGCACAGTGCCCAGGGCGCCTCTTTACTCGTCAATCAAACGGTCACCAAAAGGTGTTTGCACCAGTCGCTTCCCCGGTGGCACTTCACTCGGATCAATCCGGCGCCTCTGAAAACGCTGCGCCTCTGCTCTGCGGTTAGCTGCATCTTCGGGGCTCTGATTGGCGGCTGCCCGCAGGGCTGCTGCAAAAGGATTCACAGACTCCTCGGCAGACCCATCCGGCTGTGACTCATCATTGTTTCTGCTTTCACCGTTGCCACCATTGGCATTGCGCTCATCATCCGCGACTGCGACCGCCACTGGCGCGGCAGTTGTCAGACTCAGCGAGCCGGCATTATCGGATGTGCAACTGACCCCTTTGTCGCTAAATTCAGTACAGCCTGCATTGGCGGGATAATCAATAGCAACGCGGCGCCCCTCGACCCCGGTTAATTGATAACCGGTATACCCCGGTATCGGGGCCCTGCCATCTGGCTGGCCTTTGACGACCACGGTTTCACCCATTCGAGTGCGCAATGTCGCCTTCCAGGAATTGCCGATACGGCTGGTCCCCACGAGGATGAACTGAGGTTCAGTTGCCGAGGTGCGGTCTTCACGATTTCTTCCCGGCTGAGGTAGCTCAGATGCTGCTGAGTTTTCAACGCCTTCGAATAGATTAAGCTCCTGAGCGAAAACCTCGGAAGCAGTTGTCAGACTCAGAATCAGAGCTGCGCCTGTCGTTCGCAGGCAGCTAAAGCATGTGCGTATCATCAGAATTAATCTCGGCTCATGTGCGGTGAATGGTCTGCCTGCGGTACAAGGACTATGACCATCAATGGTACTCTTTTATTCCATGCAGTTCAAAACGCTCGAAAACCAATCAACAACTAAAACCTACCAGAGCTCAGTGCCCGGATTCACCAGTACCGCGCAAGTAGATCAGCGGTTGCCTGTTGCAGCGATTGCGACAACGCTGGTGCCGGATAGAGGCAGAAACCTTCTGCATGACTGACCTGTTCCGGCAGGGTGAAGGTCCTGGCCTTATTCAGCGCCATTACCAGCTCCTGGTAATTATTCTGACCATTTTGACTGGCATAGACTGCCATCAGCCGCTCTTTCTCAACGCGCTGCGCGGAGATATCCACCAGCAGATTAATCGGACTTTGCACACTGATCTCGTAAGCGCAGGCAGCAGGAACAGCCACACCTGTTCCGGCAAGCAGTTGTAATGCGGCCCAGACCAGCTGCGCCGTAGCACGATGGTCAGGATGCAGCTCCAGTGTTGCCGGGAAAAAAACCGTAGCTGGCGCAATAGCTGTTATTGCATTGGCAATCTGCTCGACCAGCCGGTCACTGATAGCCAGAGTGCGATCCTGCTCCGTCCAGCACGCCAGCGTTTTAACCCCCATCAGTTTGGCAGCCTGTCGGACCTCCTGTTGACGAATTGCAACCAGATCAGCAGAGTCTCCACCCAGCGCACCATCAGTGAGCACGATAACGTGAGTTGTAAGCGATTCAGCTTTTGCCCGCAGTAAACTGCCACCCATACCGAAGCTTTCGTCATCGGCATGAGGAGCAAACACCAGCCACGGACCAGCTGGCAAAGCAGAGACTTCATAGGGGACCAGCACATGTTCCGGATTAAGCATACTCAGTCTGAGTTCCTGTGCATTGTGGACTGCGCGCGGCGCGCCTGTAAGCTGGCATTGTAGAGCTCTGTCCGTTTAATTTTTAGTTTTTTTTTGGGTTTCGTGGTTAAATCCGCAGCCATGATAGCAGCGGGTGGGCTATGGCCCACCCATCGTATGGAACTGGTATGGGAATAAGCATGTTTTTTTCGCTCCTGCGACAATGGATTCAGGCGCCTTTCAGTAATTACCGCCTCACCCACAATTTCGCGAGACAAGACTTCACCGGACAATACGCCGGCTCGTTCGGCGGGATTATCTGGCTATTCGTTACTCCCATCGTCAACATCAGCGTATATGCGTTTGTATTCAGCGTCGTCTTTCGCGCCCCGGTTCCGGAAGCGTTTGGCGATGTGCCCTTCGTCATTTTTCTGATGGTTGGCTACCTGCCCTGGTTTGCTTTTGCCGAAGCACTGGGCCGCTCAAGCAGTCTGCTGCTGGACAAGGCCCCGCTGATTACAAAAGTTATGTTCCCGGTGCAGATAATTCCTGTGGTGGGCACGCTCGTCCCTTACATGGTGCATGGTATTGGGTTGATGCTGTTCCTGCTTTATCTGGCGATCAGCGGTTATTTTTCATTTATGTGGCTATGGATGCCAGTCGTGCTGCTGCTGCAGTTCCTTTTTACCATGGGTCTTGTGGCTATACTTTCAGCGCTGTGCGTATTCCTGCGCGACATTCAGCAGATGGTGACACTGATGCTGACTGTCTGGTTCTTCATGACACCGATTATTTATCCTGTGTCTCTTATTCCGGAAGTGTATCAGCCCTGGTTGATGCTTAACCCCATGCATAATTTTGTGCAATTCTATCGTGAACTGATTTTGATGGGTGAGTTCTCAATGAGCAGCTTCCAGATAATAGTGCCTGTCTCTCTGCTTACCTATGCGTTGGGCGGCTGGGTGTTCATGCGGATCAAGCACGCGTTCGGAGATGTGTTGTAAATGCATAGTATTTCGGTAGAAAACATCCACAAGGATTTCAAGATTTATGCCCGACCGCAGGATCGACTGCGGGAATTAATCCTGCGAAAACCACAACACAAACTTTTTCATGTATTGCAGGATATTTCCTTTTCTCTGCTGGAAGGAAAAAGTCTGGGCATCATCGGTGATAACGGTGCTGGCAAATCTACTTTACTGAAGCTTTTAGTCGGCACCCTGCAGCCAACCCGTGGCAGCATTTCGATCAAAGGCCAGGTTGCTGCGCTGCTTGAACTGGGTGCAGGTTTCCATCCCGAGTTCAGCGGACGCAGGAACATCTATCTTAATGCGTCGTTGCTCGGCGTACCCGATGATGATATCGCATCACTGGAAAATGAAATCATTGAGTTCTCTGAGTTGCGCGAATTCATAGACCGGCCAGTTAAAACCTATTCCTCGGGCATGTATGTGCGCCTTGCCTTTTCAATTGCGACCATGGTGAAACCAGACGTGCTGGTCATTGATGAGGCGCTTTCGGTAGGGGATATCGCCTTCCAGAAAAAGTGTATTCATCGCATGAACGAATTCCGCGAACAGCAGAAGACCATGGTTTTTTGCAGTCATTCGATGTATCACGTGCAGGAGTTATGCGATACCGCAATCTGGCTGGAGCGTGGACGCATTCGTGCGATTGGTGACAGCGAACATATTGTCGGTCTTTATGAAGACTTCTGCAGCGGCAAGACTGGCTACCAGACTGAACCTGAGCAGGTTCATCTGGCGGATGAGCGAGAATTCAAGGATTGCCGCATTATCGCTACTCTGGTTAAAAATCTGGACGGTGACGAGATAGAAGAAGTTGATGCGCTGCAGGACATTATTGTAGAAACCACCATCGAGGTGCTGAGCGACAATATGCAGTGCAACTTTGGGTTTGCATTCATGCGCAACCTCGACGAGGTCACTTCATCTTACTTGACCACAGACCTCCGTGATATCAACAAAGGTCCGTTCCACAAAGGCGAGGTATTAACCGTACAAATCAGAATCGATGCCATACCAATGCGGGTTGGTGCTTTTTATGTGCTGGGTGGTGTTGCCGATAAGACTGGTTTGCTGTGGTATGAAACCAAACTCAGCAAATTAATCACAGTCAAACCTAATAAAGGCGTTGGACCGCTGATCATGCGGGCAGGCTGGACAGTAAGCCAGGGCTGAGCGCAGCTTTCTAAAGTCGAGCCGGAGCTGTGTCTGGCAAACGGCCATAAGGGTCTACCTTGTAAACGCGACCCCGGCTGTTGGGCGATCTTACCTCGATAATCTGCATATACGCCTGAGTGACCAGGTCGGTACTTTCAGAAAAATCTACCAGCTCTAATTCACTTTCTTCCAGTTCGATTTTTGGATACGCGTAAATCGAATAAATACTGGAGGTATTGTTCCCAATCCAGCTGGACAGTTCCACCATCTGCTCCAGAGGTATCAGTTCGCCGACTTCATTTTTGTTGCGCAGATCTTTTACTTCCCGATAGGCAATGATCACTTCAATAAGCTCATCATTGAGCCCTGGTAATAGTTGCATGGCTTCGCGTGTCGCCAGATTCAGATTCACGGTTCGCCCGGTTCCATAAATTGTGAATGCCGCATCCAGATTCACTTCCTTAAACAGCTCATCAAAACCGCGTATTAACCGCAACTCTTCAACAGTTTCCAGTTCGGGATTATTGCGCGGTGTATACGGAGGGTCCAGGCTCAGATAGTACTCATCCTCCGCACCCTGTAAGCCTGGCAAAACGTTAAGATCAGTCCAGTCTGTCCAGGCGGCCAGTAATTCCTGGACCTGTTGCGGATCGGGACGGTCACCCAGCTGATGTTCTATAAGCAGTTGCATTTCCTGTCGCGGAATCCTGTTCAGATTGATTTTGCCGGCATGATCATAAATGCGCACCACGACATTCTCACCAGTTTCATAATTGAGTCGCAGCGGTTGCCCATTAAAACGATAGGCGGGAATGCGAAACGCCCCATCCTCATCTGTCTCCGCGATATCACCCACTGGCAACGGCATCCGCTCCAGCATTAACTCCATCTCTGCACTGTTGACTGCCGACATCACCGCCGCCAGGTCATTGCTGCCGGCCTTATTATGGAATGCAGTTTTAGCCGAAAGCTGCACCTTGCTGGCCAGCACGGTGACCAGAATCGTCAATAGCACTGAAGTCCATAGCACAATAATAATCACTGCACCCCGCTGCCTGTTTATCATGCTCTTCATGGCGATGGCCCCAAACGAAATACCGGCTGAATTGATGCATTATTCGGACGTAAAGAGTGATGTTGGTTCGCATACACGCCGGCCACAATATCGAGAGGCTGCCTGCGATCATCGCTTTCAATCGGTGTTAATAATACATGGACGGCCAACGGCAGTTGCATCTGATCAGCTCCGTCCCATTCAAATTCCCAGCGCCTGTTCAGCTCAGTTTCCTCATAGAGGTAACTGAATTGTGCAGTGTAGTGCTCCAATAACAGCAGTGGCTCGGTTTCGCTGAGTCGGGTTCCGGGATAATCAGTGAGCGCAGGAGCAAGCTGCAGGTATACGCCTTCGTCACGCACTGAATAGAGACGCCAGGCGATCAGACTGGTGCCACGCTGCGGGGAGACTGTCGATACCCAGCCGATGCTGTCTGCAGCACCTTCAAAGTAAACGAAGCGCCCGAGAGATTCAGTATCACGATAACTGTGAGGGAAGGCGCCCTGCAGCGCCCGCTCGATCTGCAGAATAGCAATGGTTTCATCAAGCGTGGCATCCAGAGCGGCGGCGTTATTATCCCAGTCTCTCACCACACTGTAGACGCCACCACTGAGCATACCCAACAGCAGCGCTGTCAGCGCCAGAGCCAGCATCAGCTCAATCAGGGTGAAGCCCTGCTGCCGGGTATGCCAGTGTGACAAGCTGATCTCCTGATCAGCGGGGCAGGCTGAACCTGACCCAGCGGTTGCCGTTGATGATTTCATCGGTTTCGTCATTAATGACTTCATAAGTTTGCAGTGAGTAAATACTGGGCTGAGTCTGGCGCAGAGGAGGGGTCAGCAGATCAACGCTACGTATCTGGTAAGCGTTATCAACCAGTATTGCATCGACAGACCCATAGTCGTCTTCAAGCAGTGCGAAATTAATCTGTGCTCGAACTTCGGTTGCGCTTTGCAGACTTTGTTCAGATTTCCAGGCCAGTTGCTTGCTGCCTCCAGCCAGAGCAAACAATCCGCCCAGCACAAAACCAGTAATCGCCAGAGCGACGATCACTTCCAGTAAGGTAAAACCGCGTTGTTGTCTGGCAGGTTCAATTCGCATTTAATTCTGTACTTACCCGTCCGGAAAAAGGATCAATATGCAGCACCGCCAGCCGGTCACCCTGGCGCAAGGTAAGCTGACCCCCGGTGCTGCCGCCCTCAGGATAAAATATGATCTCCACCGTGTCCTCAACTTCAACAAGTTGACTGGTACTGTCCCGGTACTCCACGGCGATACCCTGACTCATCCAACTACCTGTGCTTGCTGATCGAGGAGCAGCCGAGTCAGTCTCAGAACCATCCTCAGCGATATGGAAAACAGCTTTACCTGGCATTCCTTTTACCACTGCAATCCGGCGTGCATAGTTGAGCAGTGCAGTGGCCTCTCTGACCTGAGCGTTAAAGTTGCGGGATTCCAGTCCGCCGAGGTTGGGCACAATCAGCACACTGGCCAGCCCCAGAATCAGCAATACCAGGATTAATTCCAGCAGGGTAAAGCCAGTGGCGTTTTCAACCGGGTATCTAGTTACCGATATCGGCATCATTTTCTTCACCGCCAGGGCTGCCGTCCGCACCGTAGGAAATGAGCGTGTATTGACTGCCGGTTGAGGTGTAATAATAGTCGTTGCCCCAGGGATCTTTGGGCACCGCATTGCGGATATAGGGCCCATCCCAGGTGGAACGGCCGGTAGTATTAGTCATTAAACCCTCCAGCGAATCCGGATACTGGCCAACGTCCAAACGGTGTGCGGCAAGTGCTGAACCCACTCCGGAAATCTGCGAAAGCGCAGCATCACGCCGGGCGCTGTCAGCTTTGCTGAACAGATTCGGCGCAACCATTACCGCCAGCATGCCCAGAATGGCCATAACGATAAGCAATTCAATAATGGTGAAACCACGAGACTTGCGCAGGGTGTATCCCGATTTCATTGTAAAGTCCTCTTTAAATCCATACAGGTATGAAGCTGACAGGCTCGGATAAAATCTACAAGACCGGCTCATCAATTATTTCTGCCACCAATTCGAAGCGCCGCAATATTTCCCGATACTGAGCACCATCCTGATCATTCAAATTTACAATTTCGGGGCGTAATACGATAAAAAGTTCCCGGCGCTCACTCAGGTTCTGTCTATAAGAAAACAGCCGACCCAGCAAGGGCACGCGACTGAGACCGGGAACTCCGGTATTCAAATCACCATTGTCCGATTGGATCAATCCGCCAAGGACAACATTATCGCCATTTCTAACGACCACGGTTGTACTGATTTCCTGGTTCTGGAAGATCGGGTTGCCATCGATTCCGGTATCCGCATCAACAGACGAAAGTGCCTGCGCTATGGTGAGATTAACAACACCATCATCATTTATGCGTGGGGTGATGGTAAGTTCAATTCCGGTAGGCCGATAGCTGATGTTGCGGATTGTGGTGCCACCCACGGTGGTTTCCTGACCTGACTGCACTGGAACTTCTGAACCAATCTGGATAAGCCCTTCCTGGTTATTGATTACCGTCAGTGACGGTCTGGCCAGTAGCCGGACATCGTTATCTACTGCGATCGCTTCCAGCGTGGCTTCCACTCGGGCGGCACCATCAAGGAATGATCGCGTAAACAGCAAGCCACCCAGACTGCCTGCAGGTTGCGGCAGAAACTCTGTAGCCACCGAAGATGAGTCTGAGATTCGGGACCAGTCAACTCCAAAACGGGTATCGTTAGTCAGGGTAATCTGGGCAATCACCGCGTTGATCATAACCTGCAAAGGCACCGCATCGAGCTGGGTGATGGTCGTCAGCAATTGCCGGTAATCGCGTGGATTACTGCGGATCAACAAGCTGTTGGTGGCCTCATCAGCAACGATAGAAACATTCAAATCGGCCGACACCACCATGGATGGGATCGCTCCAGCCGCGCTGCTTACTGGCGTGGTCTGGGTACGGACTATGGGCTCACCATCCGGTCCGCTAAAAGTCTCAGTTATCTGCCGGGCCTCCTGAGCGGACCCATTGGCATTGTTACGATTGCGCAGTGCAACATTATCCAGACGGGCAGTTTCTGCCTCATCCAGTCTGAACACACTGGTTAACGTTTCAGCCAGAGTAAGCGCACTCAGATTTTTAACCCGGTAAAGAAATAATTGCTCCGCCTGCTCCTGGCGATCTGCGTCGAGAATTCGAATCCAGCGGGCAATTTCAGTAAATCCTCTTGATGCGGGTGCGGTCACCAGCAGGGAGTTGATACGCTCCAGACCCTTTACCTGATAAGCCGGCGAGTTACCCTCTATCATACTGAGAATATCGGTCAATTCAGTTGCAATATCAGCGGCATTGGCATTTTTTAAGGGATACAGCTGTATACCCTGATTCCGAAAGGGATCGGCATCGACAATTCTCAGCAGCTCATTGGTGCGACTCAGCTGCTCAGGGCTGGCTGTAATGGCCAGAGTATTGTTGTTAGATATCCTTACAATAGTGCCCGCCGGTTCCACCAACGGAGTTAATAACTCCAACGCCGATGCCACTGATATATGGGTCAGGGGCGTAATCTGCATTACGGTGCCGGCAGTGCTGTTGCCGACCTGACCGGCGCTGGAAATTTCCTGGGGCAGGGTGGAACCGGCTTTACGCGCATAATAAATGTTCCCAATGCGCTCCAGACTTACGCCAGCCTGCTGGGTCAGCAGACGAACTAATGGCCAGATATCCGCTCGGCGCAAGGGTCGTTCTGCATCGGTCCTGATACTGACGGTATCCGCAATGGTCGGATCAATAATAATAGAAATATCCAGTGCATCAGCGAGCTCTTCCAGCACCAGACGCAATTGCGCCTGCTCATAATTAAGTTGTACGACATCATCACCAGCTATCTGCACAGGCACAGGAGCCGTTTCACGATAACCCGAAGGCGCTGCTGCGCTGCCATCGCGATTGATTTCATCGAGCAGGGCTTGCTGTTCTGCCAGCGCTTGCTGCGCCTGATTGTCATCGACAATGAGCTGAGCTGCAGAAGGGCTGGCTGCTCTGCTTATCGCTTGCGTCTGCGCAGAAGCGCTGCCTGCAGCGGGAGCAGCAGTCTGTCCGCCTGGGTTTGAATCAGTAGAAGCACAAGCCGCCAGCATCAGCGCCAGCGAAATGAGTACTAGCGGCGTCTTTGCATAGGCATTCAATGCGCAGGCATTCAGGCCATAGGTATTCAGTGCAAGTCCGTTCAAAACATGAATTCCTTCTATTAGTTCAAACGCTGATTTTTAAAATTCTACTGCATTCATGCTGAACACAGCTGAGAGCATGGTAATGGTAATCCCGCCTACAGCAATGCCCAGAAACAAAATCAATGCCGGTTGCAGAGCCGCTACCAGACTCTGCATCTGGTTCTTCACATAAGTATCAAACGTGGCTGCGGTTTTGAGCAAAATACTGCCAGTGCGCCCTGATTCCTCTCCCACAGCGACCAACTGGTGAAGCAACGTAGGGAACCGGTTGGTTCTCTCCAGCGACAGCCCAAGTCCTGCACCACCACGAACATCATCCTCCACCTGCTTTAGATGCCGGGTCAGCTCAGTATTAGCAACCACTTCCCGGGCAACCCGCAAAGCACGAATCAACGGGATGCCGGCTTCCAGCAAGGCACCCAGTGTACGGGCGAAAATCGCACAATCCTTATACAACAACAACAAGCCGAGCAACGGTAAAGACAATAGAAAATTGTCTTTTTTCAGTCTGGTCGATGGGTTTTTATCAAGCCACTTCCACCAGACGACTAATGCAACTATCGCGACAATGAACAGGTAGCCATAGCTTTGTAGAAACGAGCTCAAGGCCAATAAAAATGCAGCTGATGCCGGAATCTGTGTGCCGGAATCCTCAAACATAATGGCAAACTGTGGCACCACGAATATCAGCAGTAACGCTACCGAAACGATGCCGGTTATCAGCAGCACTATTGGATAAACCATTGCTGAAATAATCGCCTGCCTTGTATTGGCGGCTGTTTCCAGAAAGCTGGCAAGATCCGGCAGCAATTTGTGCAGGATGCCGCCTTCTTCGCCCGCTCGCACAATATTTACATACATCTTCGAAAATACATCAGGCCGCGACTCCATAGCCTCAGCCAAACTCTTGCCCTCTTTAACATCACGTCGAATGGTCACCACCAACTGCCGCATTGCCGGTGATTCCGTAATGCCTTCCAACAACCTTAAGGCTCTATCGATTGGTACTCTGGCATCGATCAACGTACACAGGCCGGTGGTGAAATCGAGCAGATCTGTGGTTTTAACTTTCTTCCTGCGGGTAGTTTGAGTCTCGCTCTGATCAGTGCGAGAAATCTTGACCGTCGTCAATTTCTTGCCCTGCAATATCTTCAGTGCTTCTCGTTCGGATTCAGCATTGATCTGACCGGTCTGTATTTTGCCCCCAGCATCATATGCCTGATATTTATAATAGCCTGCACTCATAGCGCTCTCGTCACCCGGACCACTTCTTCTGGTGTCGTTAATCCTGCCGCAAGTTTCTCCAACGCATCCTGACGCAGGGTTTTCATCCCTTCTTTAACGGCCTGCGCCCGGATCACATTGGCGTCTGCACCCGTGGCGACTTCATGCCGCAGTGTGTCGGACATAACCAGTAATTCATAAAGCCCGATGCGTCCGCGGTAACCGGTACCAGCGCAGCGTTCACATCCAGCGCCGCGTCGTACATGAGGGTAATCCGCTTTACTGATCTCCAGCACAGCAGCCTCATCGTCAGTCAGTGGGTACTCATGACCACAGTCCGTGCATACGCGTCGCACCAGCCGCTGTGCTTGAATAGCCAGCAGACTGGAGCTGATCAAATAACTTTCCACACCCATATCCTGCAGCCGCGTCACCGCTCCTGCCGCATCATTGGTATGCAGCGTTGAAAATACCAGGTGGCCGGTGAGGGCTGATTCAATGGATATCTCAGCCGTCTCATGATCGCGTATCTCACCCACCATCAATACATCAGGATCCTGGCGAACAATAGAGCGCAGGCCTGCTGCGAAGTTCAAACCGATACTGGCATTCGCCTGAATCTGAGTTATTCCCTCCAACTGATATTCCACCGGATCTTCAACGGTAATTATCTTCTGCTTTTCACTGTTAATTTTTTCCAGCGTGGCATACAGCGTTGTAGTCTTGCCGCTGCCGGTAGGTCCTGTGATCAAAATCATGCCGTGTGGCTGAGTAATGAGTCGCTGCCAGGTTTTCAATATATTTTCCGGCATTCCCAGCTGCTGCAGGCTAACAGCGGTATCGCTGCGATCAAGAATACGCAGCACGATAGATTCACCGTGCATGCCCGGCAATGTAGAGACGCGCATATCAAGCTGTTTATTACCTATACGCGAATCGATGCGACCGTCCTGGGGCAGACGTTTTTCACCGATATCGAGCCGTGCCATCAATTTAAGGCGTGATGCTACTGCCGTATGAATTTTAATGGGCAATCTTTCAATTCTGGTCATGATGCCGTCTACCCGGCAGCGAATATCAAGGTGATCTTCATTTGGCTCAAAGTGAATATCGCTGGCGTTTAAATCGAGAGCCCGCGCAAACAGGTGATTAACCAGGCGGATTATCGGTGCCTCAGAGGCCATGTCTTTGAGCTCTTCGTCATCCTCGAATCCCGATACAAATATGTCATCGGCGCTATCGATGGTGGGCGATAACTCAGCACGCCAGTAGCGGATCAGGCGCCGTACTTCGTCGCTGGCACCGAGGCGGAAATTGACCTGTTCATCGAGAATAAATCGAATGCGTGCACGCAGCTCCAGATCGGGCAGAGTTTCGCAGACAAGGTTGGCTGATTTTTCAAAATCCTGAGCGGGTGCAATGCCCGCTGGTTCCAGCAACTGACTGAATACCGGAAGAGTAACGCTGGTTTGTGCAACCGCCATTATCTATTCCTCACTGCCGCAGCCTGACTCATTTGAGTGCCCTGTTCAGAGCCGCTGCGGCTGAAACCAACTACTGTGACGGATCCGGAATATTGATTTCGATTCCGTCGCATCGTAAAGCTGGTTACGCCCAGCCAGGGCTGCGATTCTTCCAATCGACGCAGGAAACCAAGGCTGTTGCTCTGATTATCCATGGTGAATGAAAGCTCCTGTTCTACCAGCAGCCAGCCATCCGTTTCCAATGGCTCAGCCAGTTTGGTAGAAGTAATGGAAACACTGGCATCATTCGCATACTGGCGCACCATGCGCTGGAGATTCGCGGTCAACAAGGGCAGGGTGCTGGTTTCAAACACCTGCGTCTGAAGCTGGGCGAAACGGTTTTCTATATCGTCTCTGCGTGTTCGCCAATCTTCTGTTGCTGCCGTGAGATTCTGTTCGCGGGCTATGTCATCCCGGATGAGGGCAATCGTTTCCTTGCGCTCTGCATATATTTCTCCAGCAACAGGCAAGCCCCTTAACAAGACCATCAGCACCACAACTGCAGCACCAGCATAGAGAATGCTTTTTTCACGCCTGGTCATAAAGGTCCCATTGCAACAGGTTTAGCATCACAGGATTAACGAACATCAGGAAAGTACCGTTGTTTATACGCAGGAAAATCTACTGTGCTCATACGCAGATCAATGAAGTAACGCGTATTGCTGGTGGCACGCGCAAAGTCTACTTCAGTAAATATCTCAGTCTGTTCCAGTTGCTCCAGCAGACTCTGTGGATCGGGGCTGTCACCTTCCAGTTTGATAAACCCCTCGTCTACTTCCAGCGAGGCCAGTACCCCGGGGCTGATCACTTCCTGAAGCCTAAGCAATGTATTGTTCAAGTCCTGACGAGGAAATTCTGTAAACGCACCCCACTCCTGCTCGAAGGCTCGCACTACGTCACGGTCCGAACGTGCATTGTTCGCCATTTCCTGCTGGCGCTCAAGCGTTGCCAGCAAGCTGCGGGCCTGTATGGATTGCATTAAGAATGGCACCAAACCGATCAGCACCACCAGCACCGCAGCTGCAGCAAATATGCCGATGCGTTTGCCTTTCTGAAGCTGGCTCTTGAGCGCTTCAGCGCCCGCCGGTATAAAACTGTATTCTCGATCGGCAACAATTTGTTCGGACATCGCCAGATAATCTTCTGCGCTGGCAAAATTCATATTGTCGGCTGCGCGAACATCGTCAGCCTGGCTGAGCTGCTGCCACTGCTGCAAAAAGGCGTCCTGTTTCAGGTCGATGCGGCTGGTTTGCAGCCAGCTAAGGACTACACCATTACGGTAATGGATGCGACTGAGTGTATGCAAGTCACTATCCTCAATCACTACATCGCCACCGTCTGCAGCACAGGCGAGCATGCGCGGCATGACCGCAGCAAGCAGCATGTTTCTATCCGAAAATGCTCTGAACAATTCGTTCATACGCTGTTCGGTGATCCAGATAGCTACATCCGGAGAATCAGTTTTATGCTCGTGAATATTTACCGCCAGAGCCAGATCCGCTTCATAGCCAGGCAACAGCGCATGCGATTGCAGTTGCAATGCAGCCTTCATACTGTCGCGCCCGACCCCTGGCAAGGTTGCGGTAGTTGCTAAAAATTCGTGAGCCGGCAGCAATAACAGAACGCCATGGGAGTTGTTCGATGGCTGCAACAATTCGGCCGCAGCTGCGGCCATCTGCGAGGGATCCGCACGCGTGGCGTTAATATCAAGAGTGCGCCAGGTACCATTATTTAGATTGTAAAGACGGTCATTGAACACCAGCAGCAGGATGTTTACCTGCTTGAGGAGATTATTTTTTGCGCTGATCTCAAAGACTGCCTTGAAACGCTCCGGCAAGCCTTGCCTCAGCCTTTCTCGCCAACTGTATATCCCAGGGGTTATCAATGACATAGTCCAGGCTTCTTTACATAGTTTGTGCGGCAAGTAACTTCTGACCCCGGATTATACGGAAAAATGCTGAGTAGTTCCGAATGCCCGGCATGATTTAGGGGTTTTGGGAAATCTGCATCTCTCTACTTTGTCCTGTTTAACAGCCATAAAGTCTGAGTCTGGGCAGCACCGTTTTAAAATTAAGATTAAGTCGAAGATCAGGATACTCCGCTGCACCACAGATCTGACAGCAATTTGTTGTATCAATCTGATGAGCTGATCCGTGAACAGGCGTGAAGGGTTAAGCTACCGGGCAATTTGCGAAGTCCTGGAGGGCGCTGTCCAGCTTAAATTTTTTCACCAGCGTGGATGCAAGAGCTCAACTTTGAACTTTCCCATCCCCGCATGATTTGTTGTGCTGCTCGTTATTCAGCCAGTCGTTCCCGATCTACCAGGAAATCCACCACATCCAGCATGTCCTGTTGCGTCAGCACTGCCTGATTATTAACCACCAGGTACTTGCCGTTTACAATCATATTCGGCGTGCTCTGAATCTGGTAGTCCTTCATCTTGCGATCGACCTGATTCACCTTGGTGCGCACCGAAAACGAGTTAAAGGCCTGCAGAAAATCAGCTTCGCTTACCCCGTGTTTGGTGACCAGTTCAGTCAATTGTTTTTCATTCTGCAGACGATTTCTTTCCATATTAATCGCATTAAAAATGGGTGTGTGCAGTTTATCCAGCGCACCCATTGCTTCTGCAGCGTAAAACGCCTGTGCGTGCACTTTCATTAATGGGTCCCAGACCGCTGGCAGCAGGATGAAATCGACATCTGCCGGGGCATTCGCATGCCAGTTTTCAACCAGTGGCTCGAAGCGGAAACAATGGGCGCAACCGTACCAGAACGCCTCGATTACTTCGATTTTTTGCGCGTCATTAGTTTTAACCGGCGTATTAAGAACTGTGTAATGCGTGCCTGCGACGTATTTTTCGGGCTGCGCAACAGCAGTGAAAGCCAAAGGTGCCAGCAGTACGAACATAAGAATCTGTTTGCTTATCCGACCAACCATTTTCTACTCCTTGGAATTTAGCTTTGTGATCTTTTGGTAAACACTACCAGAAGACCGTCTCGGTCGCCAAATATTACCGACTTTGTCTAAGCAGTGAAATTATCAATGTAAGCCAGACAAATAACTCGCCAGTGCTTCGATTTCTTTGTCCGTCAGACGCTCAGCGACAACACGCATAGGTGCGGTGTCGCCATCATTCATCCGCTCGCCTGCCCGAAAAGATCTCAGCTGGTTTGACGTGTACTGACTGTGCTGCCCACCCAGCGCCGGGAACCCTGCCTGCGGATTGCCCTTGCCTGTTGGCGAATGGCAGGCTGAACATGCGGCAACACCGAGGTCACTGATGCCCGCTCGGTAAATGGTGCGACCCAGCTCAACCAGATCAGGATCCGCGCCCTCCAGCCCCATTTCCTGGATGGCATAAAAGGCAGCTATATCCATCATATCCTGCTCGCTCATATTATTGAGCAGGCCAGTCATCTGGATTACTACTCTGGCACCACTTTTCATGTCGAGGAGTTGCTTGTAGGTATAGGCCGCATTCTGCCCCGCCAGCTTTGGATTTTCTGCAATACTGCTGTTGCCATCGGTGCCGTGACAGGCGCTGCACACAGCGACTTTATTCGCACCGGCAGCCGGATCAGCAGCCGCATAACCCGCACTGCTCCACGCAGACATAAGCACAATTGAAGCCAGGGAAATCATTAGTTTTTTCATGAATAATTCAACTTTCCTATAGTTCTGATTGCTCAGAGTTATCGCCAATAATATTGAAAACAACAGGTCAAACATCCGGGATCCGGGAAACCCGGCTTCTACAGACCGAACGGCGAAGGAGTATAGCGTAATAATGCGCGCTACTCTACGAGCGCAAGCTTGCACTGCGAATGAACTTGCTGTATCTAGGGAGCCGCCCGATGTATAAGAGACAACTTACGAATCCTATTGACTGCCGTATTGCCAAGACATTGCTGTTATGAACTACAAACTTGCTACTTTTGCTACCAGCGCTGTTGGTCTGGATGATTGCCCTCAGGACAGTTTGCGCGAGGTTGCCTTTGCTGGCCGCTCAAACGCGGGCAAATCCAGCGCGATCAATACCCTGACTAATCAGACCCGGCTTGCCCGTATCAGTAAGACACCCGGCCGCACGCAGCTAATCAATTTTTTCGGCGTCGCCGAAGGCAGATATCTGGTCGATCTGCCTGGGTATGGTTACGCGAAAGTTCCAATGGTGGTTAAGAACCAGTGGCAGCGACACCTGGAGCAATACCTTAATCAGCGCGAAGCACTGGCAGGGCTGATCCTGCTTACCGACATCCGTCATGTATTTAAAGAATTTGATTTAATGATGATCGATTGGGCGCGACAGACTGGATTACCTCTGCATGTGCTGCTGACCAAGTCGGATAAGCTTAAGCGGGGTGCCGCGCAAAATGCACTATTGTCCGCCCGCAAGCTGCTTGAAGACAATCCTGGCATTACTGTTCAGTTGTTTTCGTCACTGCACAAAACCGGTGTCGAAGGCCTGGTAGCCAGGCTTGATGAGTGGCTTACAGTCTCAGTCAGCAGCGAGTCTGCTGAGGAACCGCCTGCCACACATCAGTGAGAATCAGTGAGCTTCATCCCAGTTATTCCCCAACCCGATGTCGACCACCAGTGGCACATCCAGTGCTGCTGCTGTGGCCATCCGAAAACGTACACCATCCGCAAGCAGATCCGCATCACGTTCGGCCACTTCAAATATCAATTCATCGTGCACCTGCAGCACCAACCGCGCATCCAGCACCCCGGCAGTCAGCCAGTGATCAATGTCGATCATCGCGCGCTTGATAATATCTGCAGCACTACCCTGCATGGGCGCATTAATTGCTGTGCGCTGCGCAGCCTGGCGTAAGATGCCATTAGCGGCTCGAATATCCGGAAGATAAAGACGTCGACCAAACAGAGTTTCCACGTAGCCCTGTTCATCGGCCAGTGCTTTGGTTTGATCCATATAGTCTTTGACGCCGGGATAGCGCTCAAAATACAGATTTACATAATGCTGGGCATCGCTGCGATCAATTCCCAGTTGCTTTGCGAGACCGAAGGCTGACATCCCGTAAATCAAGCCGAAATTAATCGCTTTTGCCCGCCGTCGCTGTTCGGAACTGACTTCTGCAAGAGGGACCCCAAAAACTTCGGAAGCTGTTGCTCTGTGCACATCCAGCGCGTTCGCAAATGCCTGCAACAGACCCTGATCCTGAGACAGGTGGGCCATTATCCGAAGTTCAACCTGGGAATAATCTGCTGCCAGCAGCTTGTATCCGACAGGTGCGATAAAGGCCTGGCGTACTTTTCTACCTTCCGGGGTGCGAATTGGGATGTTCTGCAGGTTCGGGTCAGTGGAGGAAAGACGGCCAGTGGCGGCCACGGCCTGCTGAAAACAGGAGTGAATGCGACCGGTGCGTTTGTTTATCTCCAGTGGCAGCTTGTCCGTATACGTAGATTTAAGCTTGCTCAGACCACGATGTTCCATGATCAATTGCGGTAGCTCATACTCAAGGGCAAGTTCCTGCAATACCGGCTCAGCAGTTGAAGGTTGCCCTTTAGGCGTTTTCTTGAGTATCGGCAACTTTAACTTATCGTAGAATATCGTCTGCAGTTGCTTTGGCGAACCCAGATTAAATTCTTCACCTGCCAGTTTGTAAGCTTCCCGCTCCAACTCAATCAGTCTCAGTGCCAGCATCTGGCTATGTTTGCCCAGCAGATCCGGGTCGACCATGATGCCGTTGCGCTCCATGCGCTGCAGTGTTGGATAAAGCGCCATTTCAAAATACTTGAAAACCCCGGCCAGCTGGCCGGTAGCCTCCAGTTTTGCATTTAAACAGTCAGTGAGCCGCATCAGCATGTCAGCTTTCTGAGCGGCATAGATACCCGTTCCACTGACATCCAGTTGACTAAACACCAGTTTATTGCGTCCACTGCCCTGCAATAACACCAGAGCTGCCGGCTGCAACTGCAGATAATACTCAGCAATACTGGCAAGCTGGTGACCGATAAGCACCGAGTTCAGCACATACGAAGCCAGCTGGGTGTCGAATTTGCACCCGCCCAGAGTAATATTGTAATTCTGCAGCACGTGCGTCAGGAACTTGCAGTCATGTCCGTATTTATGGATGCGTTTACTTTCCAGCAGCGGTCGCAGCCTTTCCAGGGTCTGCTGACGATCCAGTTGCTGAGGGGCGCCGAGCGAGTCATGGGCCAGCGGAATGTACCAGCCGCTACCCGCAGCTGCTGATACTGCAATCCCGATGATGCATGCCTCCATAAAATGTGCACCATCTGTTTCCAGAGAAAGAGCAAAACGACCCGCTCTCTGCAGGTTTGCAATACAGCTCTCAAGCATTTGTTGATCGAGAACAATCTGATAAGCAACCTGGTCCAGAGGCTGCATTTCAACGGCTGCGCTCGCGGGTAAGTCTGAGCTCCCGCTGAGATCCGCCTTTGCGGTTGCCACACTGGCGTTCACACCCTGGCTCTCCAGCTCCGTTACCCACGTTCTGAACTCGAGTTCACGGAACAGGCTCATCAATTTCTGCTGATCTTCTGCTACCGGAATCAGCTCGTGGATATCGACATCCAGGGCAACATCAAGTTTGATCGTGGCCAGTTCATACGATAACCAGACATCGTCGATGCTCTCGCGCAGTTTTTCGCCGATCTTGCCTCCTATCTCGGCAGCACTTTGCACCAGATTCGCTACTGAACCGTATTCCTGCAGCCACTTCACCGCTGTTTTTGGACCCACCCCGGCGACACCTGGAATGTTATCCGCCTTGTCACCGCACAGCGCCAGGAAATCTACGATACGCTCTGGTGGCAGCGAGAACTTCTTTTTAACGCCCTCAATATCCAGATATTCATTGGTCATGGTATTGATCAGCGCAACATGCTCGCTGACCAGCTGCGCAAGATCTTTATCGCCGGTCGAAACTACCGTATGCAGATGATCGCGAGTTGCCTGAGTGGCCAGTGTGCCAATTACATCGTCGGCTTCGACCCCATCAATAATCAGTAAGGGCAATCCCATCGCACGGATAATCTTCAGGATGGGCTCAATCTGACTGGCCAGTTCATCCGGCATTGGGGGACGGTGAGCCTTATACTCTGCATACATGTCATTGCGGAAGGTTTTACCTTTGGCATCAAAGACTACTGCAATAAGACTGTGCGGATAATCCTTCTTCAGACGTCGCAGCATGCTGATTACCCCTTTAACAGCACCGGTTGCCTGACCTTTGCTGCTTACCAGGGGCGGCAGGGCATGGAAGGCACGAAACAGATAGGAGGAGCCATCAACCAGAACCAGCGGGGAATCAGCAGCCATACAATTTATCCATAATCAGCGGGGTGCCAGGCAGCGTTGAAACACGTCGGCCAGGTTCGTTAGCATTTGGGTATAAGCCTCGGGACCAGGTGTCAGATTCTCACCCAGCAAATCAACTCGTTCGCGATTTATGCTGTAATCACCGAGAACCGTGGTTACTGTCGCCGGATTGGTCGTGACATCCTCAAGCAGGCACACAGGTCTGAGTTGCTGCAGCGCATTTCTTACAGCCATGATATGCCTGACTCCGGGTTGCATATCTTCGGCTGTAACAAATACCAATTTGTGCTGAAGACCATTTTGCTTCTCGAAGTACTGAAAAGCATTGTGATACACAGCATAGTCCAGGTCTTTGAGCACGGCTAATGCCTCAGCATTTTCCTGCGAGGTCTGTTGCAGACGGGCACTGAAAGCCGCCAGATTACTGGTATAGCGGCTGGTGTTTGCTGGATCCAGTACAGACAGATGCTGCGCTGCGGCCTCGGCAATCAGCAGGGCATTGTTGGTGTCCAACCATATATGGGCATCGAATTGGCCTGGGTGATCATGATCATGCGCGCCATCCTCAGCGATAGCTGCCTCTTTAGTTATCTCATGACGCTGCAGACCTGGCAGTTGAATTGCCCGTATCACCTGAGTTTTTGTCTCTACCTGCGCGAACAGACCAGCCAGATACGTTTCGAGCTCAGGTCCGACCCAGACCACAAGATCAGCATCATCGAGCGTGCGAACTGCGGAGGGTCGCAAGGTATAGTGATGATAGGATTGGTTCGCAGGAATCAACAACACGGGTGCAGTAATCCCAACGGTGATTGCACTGACGATCAATTGCAGCGGCTTGATTGTAGTAACAACTTTGATGTCGATTCGCTCTTCCACGTCGGAAGGCTGCGTCTGCGCATTGCCCAGTGGCATGAACGAGAAACAAAAAACGCTCAAAAATAATCTGATATGTTTGTGCATGATCGTCGGGCTTTAACTGCAACTGGAAAGGGATGTTATGATATACCATTGTTGGCTATGACGCAGAACCCACAGACAGGAAACGCAGTTTTGGATAACGATATTCTGGTCAGTGCCAACGGCATCGGCATCAATCTCTCCGGACGCCACGTCCTCCAGCAGGTGAATCTGCAGGTAAGGCAACGACAGGTGGTCACCTTGATCGGCCCTAATGGAGCCGGCAAAACTACGCTGGTTCGCATTGTCCTCGGACTGTTACAACCCCATACCGGATCAGTCACCCGGGCAGCAGGACTGCGCATAGGCTACATGCCGCAGAAACTGCATATCGAATCCACCCTGCCTATGACGGTAAAACGATTTCTGCAACTTGCCCGGCACGCTCGCCAGACTTCAATCGACGAGGTGCTGCGCGAAGTTAAAATTGGCCATTTGATGAGCCATCAGATCAGCGCTATTTCCGGGGGTGAGTTACAGCGCGTCCTGCTGGCCCGCGCTCTGATCCAGTCGCCACAATTGCTGGTACTTGATGAACCCGCGCAGGGCGTTGATGTCGCGGGACAGGCGGAACTGTACCAATTGATCAATGAAATTCGTTTCCGTCATAACTGTGGTGTATTGATGATTTCCCATGATTTGCATTTAGTCATGGCAACCACCGACGAAGTTATCTGCCTCAATCAGCACATCTGCTGCCAAGGCAAACCCGAGCATGTGACAGCAGACCCCTCATATCTGGAATTGTTCGGGAAGCGAGAACCAAACCTGGCTGTTTATACACACCACCATAATCATCGTCATGATATAACCGGCAATATAATAGAGAAGAAAAATGCCTGACTTTGTTTTCCGCGCACTGGTTGCCGGGCTCTTTATCGCTGTCGTTGCCGGACCATTGGGTTCGTTTGTCGTGTGGCGCCGCATGTCTTACTTTGGAGATACGCTCGCTCATTCAGCATTACTCGGCATCGCATTAGCGATCCTTTTTGATATTCAATTACAATTGGCGATCATCACCAGTTGCCTGGTCTTTGCACTACTGCTGATCGGATTACAGCGAAATAAATCCCTTTCTACTGATACGCTGCTGGGCATACTTGCGCACAGCACGCTGGCCTTCGGATTACTGATCCTGTCGTTTTCTGATCGCGTGCAAATCAATTTGAATGCCTATTTATTTGGCGATCTGTTAACCGTTAGCCCTGTTGACTTGAGCTGGATAATTGCCTGTACCAGCCTTGTTGCTGTGATCCTGTTCTTTTTCTGGAATCAATTTTTGACGCTGACCGTACACGAGGAGTTAGCTAAAGTAGAGGGTGTTGCTGTCGAGCGTCTGCATGTTCTGCTGGTTATCCTGATCGCGTTGCTGATTGCAGTGGCCATGAAGATAATTGGAGTATTGTTGATTACTTCTCTGTTAATTATTCCGCCCGCCGCGGCCAGAAGACTGGCACAAAATCCAGAACAGATGGCGATAGGCGCGAGCGTTATTGGCTGCCTGTCCGTAGTAAGCGGTCTGTTGCTATCATACTACTGGGATACGCCAGCCGGCCCTTCGATTGTCGCCGCCGCATGCGTATATTTTCTGTTGTTGTACCTTAGTCCCGCGAAACGCCACCGCTCAGCATAAGCGACAGCTTCCCTGTTCAAGGACGATAAGAGGAGCGAATTGACTCATAAGCTCGACTGATATTGTCCGCCTTTATGGATCCTTCCATAAAGCCATGGTAGTTGCCCTGCGGATTAATAATCAGAATATTACCGCTGTGCTCAATAAGGTAATCCTGAGCGCTGCTTTCTTCCTCCACATGACCGGCAGCATGCGCTGGTGGCTCAGAGTGAGCGACATACAGCTGCCGCGCCAGCTGTGAAATTACCGCATAGTCGCCGCTGACTCCTAAAAATTCCGGATGAAAACCTGCCATATATGCTGCCAGTTTTTCCTGTGTGTCACGGAATGGATCAACGCTCACCATGACCACTTCAGTATCCGCTCGATAAGCCTCATTCTGCTCATCCTCGTAAAAACGCCTCAGCTCCTGCAAGGTCAGTGGGCAAATGTCCGGACAGGAGGTGAATCCAAAAAACAGCAGACTCCATTGCCCCTGGAGCGACGTTTTATCATAAGGCTGGCCGTACTGATCCATCAGATTAAACGCGGAAAGTTCGACTGGCTGCTCGTATACCAGCGCACCGACCTCTCGCAGGTCCTGTGGCGTCAGGCTGACAGAGACATTGTTTCGACTTACCCGCAGATAGGTCAGGAAAAACACCAGCACCACCAACAGCAGCGCAACAATAACCGTGATCTTAATATTTCTGTTCATGATAAAAACCAGTGAGCTAAATCAGGTAGTGGTCGACCAGCAGCACGACAAACAGGACCATCAGGTAGACAATCGAGTAGCGGAAGGTATCCATGGCTGTGGAGGGCGCCGGGCGGAACATCAGTCGCAGTGACCAGTACAGGAAGCCCGCTCCCAGCACGACGGCCGCAAGCAGATACAAGGGTCCGCTCATGCCGGTCAGATAAGGCAGGATGCTGACCAGCACCATAATAATGGTGTACAGGATAATGTGGATTTTGGTGTGATGCTCTCCATGCGTCACCGGCAGCATCGGTATGCCTGTCTTGGCATATTCATCTTTGCGATGAATCGCCAGAGCCCAGAAATGCGGAGGTGTCCACGCGAAAATAATCAATACCAGTATCAAAGCGCCCGGCTCTATGGTTCCGGTGACCGCAGACCAGCCCAGCAGCGGAGGCATCGCACCGGACAATCCTCCGATAACAATATTCTGTGGGGTAGCGCGCTTCAGATAGCCGGTGTATATGAATGCATAGCCTACAAATGAAGCCAGCGTCAGCCAGGCGCACAGCGGATTGACCCAGTACAGCAGAATCGCCATTCCCATTATGCCAATCGCAGCCGCAAAAACGCCTGCCTGGCGAAGATCGACACGCCCCTGGGGGATAGGACGGTTGTGGGTGCGTTTCATCAGCAGATCAACCTTGTGGTCGATCAAATGATTGACTACTGCTCCTGAGGCCGCCACCAGCGCAATACCAAGGTTACCCAGAATCAGTACGTGCAGCGGAACCATGCCAGGGACAGCCAGAAACATACCTACCATAGAGGTTAATATCATCAACATGACGACGCGCGGCTTGCACATCTCGTAGTAATCGCGCCAGTTTAGGTCCTGCTCTTTGATCAATTCTGTCACGGCTGCTCTCTTTGCTGTTCGGTGCCCCGTCATTACCTCGATCAGGGCAGGAGACGACAGACTGTTGGGTAACCCGACAGCTCATAGGTGACGCGCGGGGAGGGAGATGGCGAATTCAACCATGTTTTGCCTGTAATCTCAAGCCAAAGTCCTGCCCCGTTAGTTCCCGATAAGGACCGCAACCCGGTGGCTCACTATTCAATTTTATTCCTTTAGTGCGGTCTCATGCATTTCCGTTATTAAAAAAGGGGTGACAATTTATTTTTGAGGAGTAAAGTAAAACTCAGGTTGCGAACAAGACAACTATGTAAAAACTGATTGAATCAACAGGATAGGAGGAGGAAGCCGAATGAAATGTATCTATTATTTATCACCATCCCTGAAGAGCACTGAAGAAATATCTGATGATCTACATTCCATAGGGATTGATGATTGGTTCCTCCATATAGTGAGCAAAGATGAAAGTGGTCTTAGCAAAAAACGGCTCCATTCCAGCAACTATCTTGAAACCCTTGATCTGATAAGAGACGGATTTATCGGCGCTGGTCTTGGCTTCCTTGCCGGACTTCTGCTTGCCTGGCTGGCTTCCGTGTTCAAACCTTTCGGACCAGAAATGCCAATGATTGCGTACCTTGCAATCATTTTTGTTGTCACTGCGCATGGCGCATGGGTTGGTGGGCTCACCGGCATTGCAAGCCGGAATAAAAAGCTTGAAAAATTCAGCGATGCGATAGAAAGAGGAGAGTACCTCATCTTGATTTATGCGAAGAAGCATGAAGAGAGCAATATCAAGACGATGATGGAGAATAGGCATCGAGAGGCCCGACTGGCAGCAGTAGATGCTCATTTTCTTAATCCGTTTGCAAATCTTGAACTGGTTTCAGGCAACTGATTTGCGCTTGCGGTGATTTTGACAATGAGATAGGATGCCAAAAGTTGAAATTTCCAGAGTGCGCTGTTCAGGGGTTTACCTGATGCATTTTGGAAAGATCTCCAGCAACAAAGATCTGAGTTAAAACGTTAAGTCTCCATCCGATAAATAATAAAAAAGGAGGGAACGACGTTGTGAACGTGATTATTTGTACCGTTCGTAGTCAACTGCGTGACTGTCACCAAGGCAATACCCGGAACAACCAGGGCAATATAGCTGCCAGAAAAGACCCGGTATTTGTTTTAAACAGTATTACTGCATTTACAGCTATTGATCCTGTGCTAACCAGCTTAAAAAGCGAAGGTTAGCCATGATTCTTCTATTCTGTAATTCAACCCTTTTAAACATGTCGCCGGCAGCCAGTTCAGGCCTGTCGGGTTTTTCATCGCCTGTAAAATACAGAACACTGTTCTCTTTCCTTCTGCAGCCACGCTCGTGGCTGCCTGTCTTACCATCAACTTTTACAAGGACACCCAGCGTATGGCTATGGCAGTAATTCTGGTTTTATTGGTCATCGGTTCTGTAGTATTCCATTTCGCGAGCCCATGGTGGTTTACGCCAATCGCCTCAAACTGGGGAAGCATTGATTTCACAATCAATGTAACTTTTTGGATAACCGGTTTTGTCTTTGTCGCTATTAACCTGTTCATGGCCTACTGCGTTTATCGCTTCCGCCATAAAGACGGCCAGAAAGCTGTTTACGAACCGGAAAACGCTAAACTGGAAATTAGTCTCTCCGCTATTACCGCAGTCGGCGTAATAGCCATGCTGGCTCCAGGTTTATTTGTATGGGCAACCTTTGTCACCGTGCCTGATGAGGCCACTGAATACGAAGTTGTAGGCCAGCAGTGGCAATGGAGCTTCCGTTATCCAGGCGCCGATGGCATTTTAGGTACCGTCGATGTCAGCTTCATCAACGAAAACAACCCTTTTGGAATGAATCCTGAGGACCCGAATGGACAGGATGATATCCTGGTAGAAGATCCGATCATGTATCTCCCCATCGGTAAACCTGTCAAGGCGCTACTGCGCTCCAAAGACGTGCTGCATAACTACACGGTGCCGCAATTTCGCGTGAAAATGGACCTCGTTCCCGGCACCGTAACCTATCTGTGGTTCACCCCGACAGCCACAGGAACCTATGAAATTCTTTGCGAGGAATTGTGCGGCATAGCACACCATGTAATGCGTGGTCGCGTCGTGGTTGCTGAGCAGGCGGAATACGACGCGTGGCTGGACCGTCAGCCCACCTATGCACAACTATACGGCGAATCAAAACCGGACCTGGCAGCCGGTTCGCAACAATATGCTGTTTGCGCGAGTTGCCATGGCCAGCAGGGTGAGGGAAACCTGGCCTTGAATGCTCCCAAATTAAACGGCTTGCAAGCGTGGTATGTGGAACGACAATTAAAGCACTACCAGCAGGGCATACGTGGCGCTGATCCGGAGGATACCTTTGGACGCATGATGGCACCGATGGCTTCCATGCTTACCACAGGTGATGCCGTGCGCAATGTTTCAGCATATATCGCAAACCTGCCTGAAACGACTGCCGCCGCCACTATTACAGGTAATGAGGCAGATGGCAGACGCATCTATCGAGCTAATTGTGCCGCCTGTCACGGCCGGGATGGCAAGGGCAGCTGGGCAACTGGAGCACCGGATCTGACCGCCTCGGATGACTGGTATACCGCTCGTCAGATTATCAATTTCAAATCCGGCGTCCGTGGCGCTCATGCAGATGATTTTTACGGCAAGCAGATGAATTCAATGTCTACTGCCATGCGTGGTGAAAAACAGCTGCATGATGTAATCAGCTACATCAATTCGCTGCGAAATAATTGAAGCAGGCACAGCAAATTAAAGTATGACCTCGTGGCGGGATGCCGCCATGAGGCAATTAGAGAGCATGGGTTCAGGAGGTAGTTTTAATGGCATACGTTCCATACGCAGATCAGGTGCATGAGCTTCATGACCCACACACATTTCTAACTAAGTACGTCTGGAGCCAGGACCATAAAGTCATCGCCATTCAGTATGGCGGTATTGCCATTTTTGTTGGCCTGATTGCTCTTGGTTTATCCTTGATCATGCGCCTGCAACTGGGTTTTCCAGATTCATTTAACCTGATTGATCCCGCATTCTATTATCAGGCAGTGACCATGCATGGGATGATCATGGTGATCTACCTGCTGACCGCGTTGTTTCTCGGAGGTTTTGGCAATTACCTGATTCCGTTGATGCTGGGAGCCCGGGATATGGTGTTCCCGTACTTGAATATGTTGAGCGTCTGGGTTTATCTGCTGTCGGTACTTATTTTGCTGTCCAGCTTCTTTGTAACTGGCGGACCAACCGGAGCCGGCTGGACCTTGTACCCACCACAGGCGATCACTGCTGGGACCCCGGGTTCTGAATGGGGCATCCTGCTGATGCTGATTTCACTGGGTGTGTTTATTGTCGCCTTCACCATGGGCGGTCTGAACTACGTCACAACAGTATTCCAGGCTCGCACCAGAGGCATGACCTTGATGCGCATGCCGCTGTCAATCTGGGGCATATTAACGGCGACCATTCTCGGCTTGTTTGCATTCCCCGCTCTGCTGGTCAGCGCGATAATGATGACTTTTGACCTCACTCTTGGAACCAGCTTCTTTATGCCGGCTATGATGGCCGCAGGGGAACAACTTGATTACAACGGTGGCAGCCCAATTCTCTTCCAACACCTGTTCTGGTTCTTTGGGCATCCGGAAGTGTATATCGTCGCATTGCCCGCATTCGGTCTGGTCTCCGATGTGCTCAGCGCTCATGCCCGTAAAAACATTTTCGGTTACCGGATGATGGTCTGGGCGATTATAGCCATCGGTGGATTGAGCTTCGTCGTGTGGGCGCACCATATGTACGTCAGTGGGATGAACCCTTATTTCGGATTCTTCTTTGCCACCACGACATTGATCATTGCTGTGCCTACAGCAATAAAAGTGTACAACTGGGTGCTGACTCTGTGGGAGGGAAATCTGCGTTTGAATACGCCCATGCTGTTTGCAATCGGTTTTATATTCACGTTCATTCACGGCGGACTTACCGGTCTCTTTCTTGGCAACGTCGTTATCGATCTGCCACTTTCAGATACTTATTTCGTAGTGGCACACTTCCATATGGTTATGGGTGTTTCGCCCGTACTGGTGCTGTTCGCCGCACTGTATCACTGGTACCCAAAAATCACGGGACGCATGTTCAATGAGCAAATGGGCAAGGTGCACTTCTGGTGCACATTCCTCGGCACCTACGCGATATACCTGCCCATGCACTACTTGGGCTTTCTGGGAGTGCCTCGCCGCTACTACGCAATGGGCAGCACTGACTTTATACCGGCTTCGGCGCAGGATCTTAATGCCAGCATAACGATAGCCGCAATATTCGTAGCCACTGCTCAGATACTGTTCTTTGTGAATATATTCTGGAGCCTGAGGAACGGAGCAAAAGCCGGTGGCAACCCATGGGGTGCTACTACGCTGGAATGGCAAACTCCTGATACACCGCCTAAACATGGCAACTGGGGAGCGGAGCTGCCGTCGGTTCATCGCTGGGCTTATGACTACAGCGTGCCCGGTGAAGCTCAGGATTTCACTCCACAGAATGTTCCGGCGTCACTTGTCCGCTCAGTTGAAGATGAGCCCCACGACGAACAGGTCATCAAGTAGGAGCTGAAATTATGAGTATTTACAAAAGTGTGACGTCCAAACCCTGGGAATTGCAGGGCCTGCTTGGTGAACTGACACCTCAGCCGACCTTTGCAATGCCTAGTGCCAAACTGGCACTGATTCTATTCATGACCGTTGTGACTGTCCTGTTCTCACTGTTCACCGTGACTTACTACCTGCGCATGAGTCTGGGCGACTGGGTGCCCGTAGCAAGCCCTCCTTTGTTATGGCTGAACACTGCATTTCTGGTAATCAGCAGCATCCTTTTTCAACGAGCCCAGTTCATGTTGAAGAAATCGCCTGACGCCAATATTAAAGTTCTATTTTCAGTTGGCGGCGTCTTTGCACTCATGTTCGTGATTGGGCAGCTTGTGGTATGGCAGCAGCTCAATGATCGCGGCCTCTATGTCGCCAGCAATCCAGCTAATACCTTTTTCTACCTGTTGACCGGCCTGCATGTATTACATTTGCTTGGCGGTTTGTGGGTCTGGGGAAAAACATCTCTGTTGCTGCTGAGCAGAGAGCCCGATAGCAAGACCGCTCTAAGTATTGAGCTGTGCACCCTGTATTGGCACTTTCTGTTGCTGATATGGATCGTGATGTTCGCCATCCTGGCAAATACCTGATGCAGTGACTTCGAATCATATTAATTAGACATTGGTGAGAAATAATTAAATAAGGGATCAAGGTGTATGAGTGAGACTATCGCGGTAAATCCCGGGCAGGAACGGTTCGGCATTGTTGGCCTGGTAGATGACTGGTCTACCGATAAACAGACGTACATTGTCCCGTGGGGCAAGGTGATGATGTGGATCTTCCTGGTTAGCGATACCTTCATATTCTCGTGTTTCCTTGTCGGGTATATGACTGTTCGCATGACCACCACTGAACCATGGCCTTACCCGAGTGAAGTATTTGCTCTGTCCATGTTCGGCAGTGAGCCGATTCCGTTGATTCTAATCGCCATAATGACGTTTATATTGATTACCAGCAGCGGCACGATGGCGCTGGCAGTTAACTATGGTTACCGACGTGACCGCAGAAAAACCGTCATCTTGATGATGGCCACCGCAGCACTGGGCGCCTCATTTGTCGGCATGCAGGTATTCGAGTGGTCCAAATTGATCGAAGAAGGAGTCAGGCCCTGGGGCAATCCCTGGGGAGCACCTCAGTTCGGTTCAATCTTTTTTATGGTTACTGGCTTCCATGGCTTACACGTGACGGCTGGGGTCATCTACCTTTCTGTAATTGCACGCAAAGTTGCTCGGGGTGACTATGAGAAACAAGGGTATGAGATCGTCGAAATCACCGGCCTGTACTGGCACTTCGTGGATCTGGTCTGGGTATTCATCTTTGCATTTTTCTATCTTTGGTAAGGAGAACACCTGATGTCTTCTCAAGCTCAAGGCGGCCAACAACATCCTTTAGGTATTTATCTAAAAATCTGGCTGTTACTGTTCGTATTAAGTGGTTTCAGTTACATGGTTGATTATCTGGATCTGCAGGGCTATCTGCGCTGGACCCTTATTCTGATTTTCATGTTCCTGAAGGCGGGGATTATCGTAGCGATCTTTATGCACGTGATGTGGGAAAGGATGGCGTTGATCACCACTATCCTGGGACCGCCCCTGGTGCTGCTGGTGCTCATCCTGTTCATGGCCATTGAAGGCGATTATACCTGGGCTTCCAGAGTGAATTTCTTCGGCCATGACGCAAATCCTGAACGGATTTCCGTCGACCATGGCGCTCATTAAACTGTGACCTGCACGGCTTACTTCACAGCGGAAACTATGGAGTAAGCCTGCAGCCCTCAACCGAGGGCTGAATACTTCAACAACCGGTCCAGATCAACCTTGATCTCTTCATGACCATGCTGATCTGTGTAATACATCATCACGTTACCAACCGGATCGACCAGGAGTACATAGCTGGTATTATCTAGATCAAGCAACACGCCTGCGTCTGCCAGATTTTGAGTAATTCGTTCGCGATCGCCATATGCAATTCCCATACTTGGATAAGTCTCCCGGAATAATTGCTTATTCTGCTCCTCAATGGGCTGATCCGCTGTGTGCAGGAAATAACGACGGACGCGTGGTCGGTGCTTACCTAGGCGGGTATGCAATTGTTGCAGATAGTGAATTCTCTCCAGGCAGCTCTCCTCACAATCTGACGCGGTGACATACACCATTAACCAGGGCTGAGTCTGATAATCATCAGCGTCGATACCGGCAATCAGCTCTTCAAAACTCTTGAACTGAGGGTCCCCTGATTCGTCACGCATATCCAACGCTGTAATATCTGCCGGTGGCAAAATCAGATTGCCATTGTTCGTCGAGCCACCAAAACTCCCGGTCTCCAGCGCAGACTTGAAAGAAAAAGTCGCAACAGTCACGGGCAGGGCCGTAATCAGCAGGAGGAATGTCAGCTTCAGCTTACTCTTCAATTCAGGTTTCATCTTTGTGCACCTATCTGGTTTCAGGGGATCTGATTTCGTTTTGCTTACGCTTTTCCGGATGCACGATGCTGGAGTACAAAAACAGCATCAATAACACAATCGCCATTACGAACCATTGCACGGCGTAGGCGCGATGCTTTTCCGGCATCATATTCAACAAAGGCCAATTCGGCTCCAGCACGCCTGGCGCATTATCGGATAATCGGACCGTGTACGGAAACAATGACCCATCATTCAGCACTGCCGCCAGCAGTTTCATGTCCAGACTCTGAATCACCTGTGGCCATGCCTGCGAATTCAATTCCTCTGGTGCGCCCAGTAAAAATGGAGCACTGATGGGAACATAGATACTTCCTCGCATCTGGGTAGGCTCTGAAACAATTACAGGCGCGGGTAGCAAATCTCGACTACTTCCCTGCGCAATCCAGCCGCGATTAACCAGAACCGTGATGCCTTCCTCTGTCTGAAAAGGGCTTATAACTTCGTAACCAACTACACCTTTGTGTATTTTGTTGTCCAGCAGAAAGTATCGTTGATTGTCGTATGTGCCGGTGGCTTTTATTCTGAGATAAGGCAACGTATCCTGGCCGGGATTAACCTCTGCCAATGCGATCTCAGGAGCCTGAGTCCGCGCTTCATAGTTGCTCTGCAGCAGGATTTTCTCCTGCTCACGATCCAGCTGCCAAAAACCAAAACCAATGAGCACTGGCAACAGTGCGAATGTAAACACAGATAGTTTCCAGTTGGGTTTAAAAGTTACCATTGATATGCATCACCTGCTTTGCCTGGGTAAGAACCTGAATCTCTGGTGCAGCGTACACAGCTGATTTGCTATGATCGGTTTTTAGATTCTTATGGTGCTGCATATGTTGAAAATAATCATTCTGCTCTTGTTGGCAGGAATCCTGATCAGTCTCATTCTTGGTTTTGTCTTCTTTTATCAGGATAAAGGGCGTTCCAAACGTACGTTGTATGCCCTTGGTGTTCGGATTACGCTGGCTGTTATTTTAATAGGCGTGGTGGCTTACGGTCTCGCAACCGGGGAGCTTACCATGCAGGCTCCCTGGCTGTAACACATATATCCTGGCGGTGTAGACGCCGCTTAAAACAGGTAAACAAATATAAATAATCCAACCCAGACCACATCAACGAAATGCCAGTACCAGGAGGTTGCCTCAAATCCGAAATGATCCTCGGGTTTGAAGTGACCTTTGATTGCTCGCATTAGCATGACAAACAGCATGAAAGTACCAAGCGTCACATGGAAGCCGTGAAAGCCGGTCAGCAGAAAGAAGGTTGATCCATAAATACCTGAATTCAGGGTAATGCCATAGTGGCCGTAAGCCTCTACATACTCGACTCCCTGCAGCGCCAGGAATATAACGCCAAGCGTTACAGTCACTGCGAGCCAGTTAATCAATCCTTTGCGGTTTCCGGCTTTCAGCGCAGTATGTGCGAAATGCACAGTCACGCTGGATGTGATCAGAATGATGGTATTCCAGAATGGCAGGTAGCTGGCGAAGAAGCTGAAGCTCCAGTCTGACACACTCAAGGCTTCTCTTGGATTAACGAATCTGCCCGGATCTGGGTTAACCATCACCGGCCAGGCGGCTTCGAATTCAGGCCACAGCAACTGACCGGTCATGGTGGCATGTCCTTCACCAGCCAGCCATGGCACTGCAAGATTTCTTACATAGTAAAGCGCTCCAAAGAACGCAGCGAAAAACATGACTTCAGAGAAAATGAACCAGCCCATTCCCCAGACATAAGAGCGCTTCAACTGCTCGCTGTTCATGCCAGCATGATTCTCATGAATAACGGTGCTGAACCACTGAAAAAGCACGAAAGAGAGCAGCAGGAACCCTATCAGGGCCATCCAGGTTGAGCCTGTTGAGCTCTCATTCGACTGAATGTCATTGAGCACATGACCCAGGCCGAAAACAGTTAAAAACAAACCGATTGACGCAAAGAAGGGCAGTTCGGTTTGTTCGGGAACGTAATACGTTTCATGGGAGCTTTCGCTGGCCATCTTTCAAATCTCCAATTAGTTTCTGTATCCTATCGTTATCAGTTTTTAGCTAACTCGACCCCAACCAGCTCATAGTCCGTTATATCAAACAGTGAGTATGAGAGAGTAAGTTTACTAATTTGTTCCGGGATGTTCTCATCGACAAAGAAACGTAATGCCATATCGACTTCCTCCCCCGCTTCCAGTTTTTGCTCCTCAAAACAAAAACACTCGATTTTGTTCAGATACGCAGCGGCTGCACTAGGCGCCACACTGGGTATGGCCTGTCCGGTCATAGCAAAATCATTAGGATTCTTTGCCTTATAGCTGACGACCATAACCTGTCCAGGACTGACTATAACCTGTGAGACCTCAGGCTTGAATTCCCAGCTCATTCCAGCATTTTTCTGCGCAGTGAACTGCACGGTGACTTTGCGGTCTTCCTGCACGACAAGCTGTGATTCACCGGCTGCATAGCGACCTGCAGTTTTGCCATTAAGGCCGGTAATATCACAGATCACATCGTACAAAGGGACCAACAGAAAACCGAAGGCGAACATGCCACCAACGATCAGGAACAATTTGACCACCAGTTTCTTATTGGTCGATGATTTTTTTTCGTTGCTCATGTCGATACCTCTTCAGAGTTAAGCCACTACTGCACGTGTATAAGTTTTGGATCAGGAGGCGTTGTAAACGTGTGATATGGCGCTGGCGAGGCAACCGTCCACTCCAGTCCTTGTGCGCCTTCCCAAACTTCTGCCGTCGCCTTCTTGCCGCCTTTGATGCACTTGATCACGACAAACAACAGGATCAGCTGAGAAGCACCAAACAGGAAGCCACCGATGCTGGAGATCATATTGAAATCTGTAAACTGCAGTGCATAGTCAGGAATACGACGTGGCATACCCGCAAGCCCGAGGAAATGCTGTGGGAAGAACAGGATATTCACGCCGATAAACGATAGCCAGAAGTGCAGTTTACCCAGCTTCTCGTCATACATGTTTCCGGTCCACTTAGGCAGCCAGTAGTATGCAGCAGCCATAATCGAGAATACTGCACCCGGCACCAGCACGTAATGGAAGTGCGCAACCACGAAGTAGGTATCATGATACTGGAAGTCAGCCGGTGTTATTGCCAGCATCAAGCCAGTGAAACCACCCATGGTAAACAGCACCACGAACGCGATCGCGAATAACATCGGCGTCTCAAAAGTCATTGAGCCGCGGAACATGGTGGACACCCAGTTGAAGACCTTTACACCGGTCGGCACCGCGATCAGCATGGTGGCATACATAAAGAACAGCTCGCCTGCCAGTGGCATACCAACGGTGAACATATGGTGAGCCCATACGATGAAGGACAGGAATGCAATTGAAGCCGTGGCGTAAACCATTGAGCTGTAACCGAACAGACGCTTTCTGGCAAAGGTCGGGATAATCGCAGAAACGATACCGAACGCAGGCAGAATCATGATGTACACTTCAGGGTGTCCAAAGAACCAGAACAAATGCTGGAACAATACCGGATCACCACCACCGGCTGCATTGAAGAAGCTGGTGCCGAAGTGAATATCAAACAACATCATGGTAACCACACCGGCTAACACGGGCATAACTGCAATCAATAGATACGCAGTAATCAGCCATGTCCATACGAACAATGGCATCTTCATCAAGGTCATGCCAGGCGCGCGCATATTCAGAATGGTTGCGATAATATTAATCGCACCCATAATGGAGGATGCCCCCATCATATGCACCGCGAAAATGAAGAATGTTACTGAGGACGGAGCATGGGTCGTCGATAAAGGTGCGTAGAATGTCCAGCCGAAATTCGGCGCGCCGGAAGCCATGAACAGTGTTGAAGTCAACATTGCAAACGCAAAAGGCAGAATCCAGAAACTCCAGTTATTCATCCGTGGCAGCGCCATATCCGGCGCACCAATCATCAAAGGAATCATCCAGTTAGCCAGACCTACGAAGGCTGGCATAACTGCACCAAACACCATAATCAAACCATGCATGGTGGTCATCTGATTGAAAAAATTCGGTTCCACAAACTGCAAACCTGGCTGGAACAATTCGGCGCGAATAATCATCGCGAATGTTCCACCCAGCAGAAACATTGAGAAGCTGAACCAAAGGTAAAGAGTCCCTATGTCTTTATGGTTGGTAGTAAACAACCATCGAGACAGGCCTTTTGCGGGACCATGATGGTGATCGTCGTGTGCTGCGCTCATGGCTCACTGTCCTTCTTGTAGAATTTGGTTAACTTCAGCTGGCTGAATCAGATCGCCGGTATTATTACCCCAGGCATTTCTGACATAGGTGATTACTGCAGCGAGCTCAATAGGGTTCAATTGATTACTGAACGCCGGCATCGCCGTACCAGTAACTCCGTTAAGCAGCAGGTCGATATTTGCACGTAAAGGTCCGGTCGCGATCGCAGATCCCGCGATGGCAGGGAATACCGGAGGCATGCCTGCACCAGTCGGTTGATGACAGGCAGAACAATTTCTCAGGTAGACCTGTTCGCCAGCGATCATTGACTCCTCGGCAGTGACCACATTGTCAGCCATAGCCCGGGTTGTGCGCGCTGACTCCTGCCTATCAGCATACCAGGCGTCATATTCTTCCTGCCCGACGGCATGCACTACAATCGGCATGAACCCATGCTCGAGTCCACACAACTCCGTGCACTGACCACGATATATTCCCGGCTCTTCGACATTTGTCCAGATCTCGTTAATAAACCCGGGGATTGCATCTTTCTTAACTGCAAACGCGGGAACCCACCAGGAATGGATTACATCATTGGAGGTAATTAGAAAACGAACCTTCTTGTTAACAGGAATCACCAGCGGGTTATCAACTTCAAGCAGATAATTTTCGCCCTTCGGAAGCGCATTATTGATTTCTTCTCGCGGCGTACTCAGCGCGCTGAAGAAGGAGACCTCTTCTTCGCCTTCGTCCTCACGCAGGTATTTGTATTCCCAGCGCCATTGATAACCAACAACCATGATGTCCAGGTCAGATTCAGAGCTGTCATACGCTTCTGTCAGCACGCGGGTGGCTGGAATAGCCATCAATATCAGGATAACAAACGGAATCAGTGTCCAGATAATCTCCACTTTGGTGCTTTCGTGGAAGGTAGCAGAAACTGCACCTCTGGATTTGCGGTGCAGGATGATGGATACCAGCATGACGCCAAATACCACTACGCCAATTGCAACACACCACCATAGGATCTGCATGTGAAGATCATAAGTATCTCTACTGATTTGGGTTACACCCTGGGGCATGTTTAATTCCCAGGCTGCCTGAAGATTGGTGCTCCACACAATGGCGGCACTAATTATCAGACCTAACCACAGCTTTGCTTTAGGCAACATTCGCCGTGTCTCCGTTGTTAGTAAAAAGGACTAAAATACGTTTTCCGTACGCGTTCCCGTACCTTTGGTTCAGTACGTTTTAATTATTGTTTGTTGTTTTTCTCCCACATCCTGTCTGCGTTCTTGTTATAGCAGACAGCTGTGCAGAGACTGAAATGCAGTGCCGATATGATAAGTTCCCTTGCCTGTGGCAAATTTGATTCGACCTGAGTTTCAAATTCCGGTCGAGAACTAAACATTCGATAACCGCATACTACTGTGAGCCATCTCCTGGAATGCCAGGACTTAAATGAAACTCACCAAATTCCTGCGGGTGCAATTACAGCCGGCGCATTATAACAATACTCATCGGAAAATTACTATCCTCAAGGAGCCAAACCGCGGCAGCTGATCCGGGCGCTCGATGCGTCTTCACCGCCGCGCAATTTTCAGCTCGACGAGGACTGCAGACTTTGCGGGAAATCAAATCAATCACCGTAATCCATCCTGTCTCAGCAGTGCGCCTACATCGGGCTCCCGACCCATAAAATCAGTAAACAAGGTGAGCGCATCTGCACCTCCCCCGCGCGCCAGGATCTTGTTGAGGAACTCAGCGCCAGTCGCCGCATCGAAGACACCCGCCCCCGCAAAGCGTGAAAATACATCGGCAGAAAGCACCTCTGCCCATTTATAACTGTAATAGCCGGCGGCATAACCACCAGCAAAGATGTGCGAAAAGCTATTCTGAAAGCGCAGAAATTCGGGCATTGCGTAGACTGCCGTCTGTGACCGCACCCTTGCTAGCAGGTCGCTAACAAACTCTCCGCTTTGCTGCTGAGGCAACTCGGCTGTCGCCATTTGATGTAGCTGGAAATCAAAAAAAGCGAATTCCAATTGCCGCATGCTCTTCATGCCGGCCTGGTAATTTTTTGCCGCCAGCATCTTCTCGAGAAGATCAGCAGGTAAGGACTTTTTGTTCAGATAATGACTGGAAATCATCCCCAGCGCCTGCGGCTGCCAGCACCAGTTTTCCATCAACTGACTGGGTAGCTCAACAGCGTCCCACGCAACTCCGTTAATGCCAGCACTGCGTAAATACTGTTCCGAAGTCAACATATGATGCAAGCCATGCCCAAACTCATGAAACAGAGTGGTTACCTCATTATGAGTCAACAGAGCGGGTTCAGAACCTGTCGGTGGCCCAAAGTTGCAG